>Ga0208519_100079_pt1 | contig 98708 bp, 87 predicted proteins | sample LakWasM130_HOW14_2_FD_183940 | JGI IMG/M metagenome (GOLD analysis project Ga0208519, IMG submission 183940) | Freshwater sediment methanotrophic microbial communities from Lake Washington under simulated oxygen tension - Sediment Metagenome... | ecosystem: Environmental > Aquatic > Freshwater >... | reverse complement strand
CAAATTCTAGCACGGTTTTTAAAGAACCGTCAAACTTTTGAAAACTTTCTCTCTCCAGGCCCCAGCCGCTTGCAGCAACCAGATCCACCGAGCGAAGCCTTGAATTATATACCGGGTTTTTACCCAGTCCAACCCAAAACCATCTTCTTTTTTCCTCCGCATCCAGTGCCCTCACGAAGAGGGCTCACGGCAGCGAAGCCATAGATTATAACACGGGAAAGCCACGTCTGGGGCAAGACTCCCACGATCTGCGCCATTTTGTCCTGAACCAGAGGAGACCAATCGCCCCAGGACAGAAATGGATGCCCACGATAATCAGCGCCACTATGGCACTTATCACCCTTCTGGACGCCCAACTCGCATTTGGGCATGTTGCATTGCTGGACCACGCCGGCTTCTCCCTGGAAACCGCGGAGCGCATTGGTTTGATCGGGCGCAACGGAGCTGGCAAGTCGTCCCTGCTCAAGATTCTTGGCGGATTGGCCAAACCGGACGATGGCACCCTGCAGGTACAGCAAGGCGTGCGCATCGCCTACGTTGCACAAGAACCCGCACTGGACCCGGAAGCCACCATTTTCAAAGCGGCATCGGAAGGTTTGCAGCATGTCATTGCGATCCGGGACCAGTATCTTTCCGGAGCAGAAGGTCTGGACCTTGACGCACTGCAATCCGTGATTGAGGCTTACGATGCTTGGAACTGGGAACAGCGGGTTGAGGAGACGCTGCAGCGCCTGCACCTGGACCCGGATGCCAGAGTTGGCACACTCTCGGGCGGGACCAAGAAGCGCGTCGCCTTGGCCCAGGCACTGGTGGCGCGGCCTGACGTGTTGCTGCTTGATGAGCCCACCAACCACCTTGATCTGGATTCCATCGAGTGGCTCGAAGATCTGTTGCTCGATTTCCCGGGCAGCGTTGTCACCATCACCCACGACCGGGCCTTTCTGGACAGGGTCGCCACGCGGATTGTGGAACTCGACCGGGGTCAGCTGCGCTCCTACCCGGGCAACTTCGCGCAATACCTCGTCCAGAAGGAAGAGCAACTGGCGCAGGAAGCGGTGATCGCCGCCAAGGCAGACAAGTTGCTGGCCCAGGAAGAAATATGGATCCGCAAGGGCGTGGAGGCACGGCGCACACGCAGCCAAAGCCGCATCACACGGCTGGAGCACCTGCGCGCGCGCCGCGAGGCGCGGCGTGATGTGGTGGGGAGCGTGAAGATGGATGTGGCCACGGGTTCGCAAAACGGCTACCAAGGCAAAATCGTGGCCGAGCTGAGCGGGGTCAGCAAGGCCTTCGGCGACAAGACCATCGTGCGCAACTTCAGCGCCACCATTCTCCGCGGCGACAAGGTGGGCCTGATTGGCCCGAATGGTGCGGGCAAAACCACCCTGCTCAAGCTGATCCTGGGCGAGCTCCAGCCTGACGCAGGAACGATCCGCCAGGGGGCCAACCTGCAGGTCGCCTATTTCGACCAGATGCGCCATGCCATCAACCTCGATGCCACGCTGGAGGATTTCATCAGCCCAGGCAGCGAATGGATTGAGATCGGTGGGCAGCGCAAGCATGTCAAGAGCTACCTGAGCGATTTCCTGTTTTCACCCGCGCGCGCGCACTCCCCCGTGCGGTCCCTGTCCGGGGGCGAGCGCAACCGGCTTTTGCTGGCGCGCCTGTTCGCCCGCCCCGCCAATGTGCTGGTGCTGGACGAACCCACCAACGATCTGGACATCGACACCCTGGATTTGCTGGAGGAACTGCTGGAGTCCTACGATGGCACCGTGTTTCTGGTCAGCCACGATCGGACTTTCCTCGATAACGTGGTGACCAGCACCATTGCATTCGAAGGCGACGGACGGTGGCGGGAATACGAGGGCGGCGTGCAAGACTGGCTGGTCCAGTCCAAGCGCAGCCGGGCACTGGCCGCCGCTGCGCCTCAGGCACGTTCGGGGGCAACAGATATTTCAGAGAAAAATTCCCCCCAGCGCGTACCAGACAAGCCGGAACAGCTCCCAAAAAAGAAACTGAGCTACAAAGAGCAACGTGAGCTGGACCAGTTGCCTGAACGGATTGCCGAGCTGGAGACCGAGCAGAAAGCCCTGCAACAGGAGCTGTCCGACGGACAGCTCTACAGCCAGGACCCAGTCCGTGCGGCAACCCTGCATGTGCGCGAAGGCGAGATCGAAGAAGAATTGATGACCGCCCTGGAGCGCTGGTCGGCACTTTCTGCCTGACGAACGGCCGATCAACGCAAGGCGCCCTCCGAGCCTTGCTGCAACCGATCAGTTCCGATGGTGGGGGCGGTCAGCGGTTCCGCGCAATCGCGTTGGTTCCAGGACAGGACCTCGTCTGCTGCACCCTGGGCCAGGGCCTCTACAGCACCCACCTGAACCTGCGACCCGCGCGCGAAACCATGGTGACGCGGGCACAGCGCATGACGCATCTGCTCGATGAGGGCATGGAAAACAACCTGCGCCGTGAGATCTACCCGTACGGACTGCTGTCGCCACTGGACGATGCCATGCGAACCCCTGGCGCCATCCAGCGCCGCGTCCCGCTGTCCGAACGCATCGACGATGCCAACGCGCCGGACACCGGCCCCTATGGCCCAGGCCTGCAAGAGGCCCGTGCCATCCGCAAGCTGTGCAAAACCCACCCGACGGACATGGAAGAAGCCAATCGTGCGCTGCCGCGGGTGCTGGCCGACCTCGAAGTGGAACGCACAGCCGCCTGAACCTGCGCGGCCCGTTGCAGCGCAACGTGGCTACCGGCTCTGCGCCACCACCCGCTGGAACACGCGCCAGAAGGCGGCATCCTGCGTGGTGGTGAAGTTGATGCGCATCAGCGTACAGGGCTGCCGGCTGGCATGGAACAAGGCCCCGGGCGCCAGCAGGTAGCCCTCGTCCAGCATGCGCTGGGCCAGCACGTCGGTGTCCACGCCCGTCTCCACCCAGCCGAACAGCCCCGCCGGTTCGGCCGCAAAACCGCACCCGGCCTCCAGCGCCAGCTGCACGCTGCGCGTGCGCGCCTGGGCCAGGCGCAAGCGCATGCGCTCGGCGTGGCGGCGCAACTGGCCCTGGTCGATGCACAGGGCCAGCGCCTTCTCCAGGATGGACGGCGTGGTCAGGGTGGACAGCAGCTTGGTGTCGAGCAGCCGCTCCACCAGATCGGGCGGCGCCGCCAGGTAGCCCACGCGCCAGTTGGGGGCCAGGATCTTGGCGAAGCCGCTCACATAGATGGTGCGCCGCAGGCCGTCGAGCACCGTGAGCCGCGTGGCGTGCGCGGGCGCGATGTGGCTATAGGTGTCGTCCTCCACAATGTGGAAGTTGTGCCGCTGCGCCAGCTGCAGCACCTGGTGGGCACTGCCGGGCGCAAGGCAATAGCCCGTGGGGTTGTGGAACACGCTCACGCTCACGAACAGCTTGGGCGCATGGGCCTCGCAATAGCGCGCCATCACCTCCAGGTCGGGCCCGTCGGCGCGGCGCGGCACGGGCAGGATGCGCATGCCCAGGGCATCGAGCCGCGCAAACTCCACCGACCAGCCGGGCTCCTCCACCATGACCGGGTCGCCCGGGCGCAGCAGGGTGCGGCTGACAATGTCGAGCGCGTGCGTGGCCCCTACCGTGGTGATGATCTGCCCGGCCGGGGCGGGAATGTCCAGCCCGGCCAGCTTGCGCGCCAGCACCTGGCGCAGGCCGGGGTCGCCCATGGGGTCGCCATACTGGAGCGAGCCCTCCTGCAGCGCCCGGCTGGCCGTCACCTTGCGTACCGCCGCCGCCATGAAACCCGCCTCCAGCCATTCGGAAGGAAACACGCCGGAACCCGGCTGCGGATGGGTGGAGGCCTGGTGGAACATGCCCCGGATCAGCGCCGTGGCGTTGATGCGCGAACCCGAGGGCAAAGGCCCGGAGTCCCGGCGTCCATCCGGCATCGCGACTGCTGCATTTTGTATAGCTGAAAGCGCTTTTTTCTCCTGCGCTAGAGCCCCATTCTGTACAAAATCACGCACATAGAAACCGCGCTGGTTGCGCGCCTCCACCAGGCCCTGGGCCTGCAGCTGGTCGTAGGCGGCCACCACGGTGTAGGGGCTCACGCCCTGCTGGCGCGCGCATTCGCGCACCGAGGGCAGGCGCGTGCCTGCGGGCAGCAGCCGCGAGCGGATGCGCTCGGCAAAGCGCTCGGCCAGTTGCTCGGTCAGGGTGTGGTTGCTGGAACGGGTCAACATGCGGGGCCTCGTGCAGAAATGTCAACTGTGCTGACACAATCGCCATTACAGATCATGCCATTGTCGGTCAAACTGTATCGGCACTGTATTGCCATTGCTTCTACAGTAACAGCCAGCCCCCTCTTACAACGCCATGCCACCCGTTGAATTCACTGCCCTGCTGGCACTGGCCACCGCCATGAGCTTCAGCCCCGGCCCCAACACCACGCTGTCCACCGCGCTGGCGGCCAACCGGGGGCTGCCCCATGCCATGCGCTTTGTCTGCGCCGTTCCCGTGGGCTGGAGCGCCCTGCTGCTGCTGTGCGCGGGCGGCCTGGGGGCCGCGGTGGTAGCGGTGCCGGCGCTGCGCTGGGGCATCAAGGCCGTGGGCATTGCCTACCTGGTGTGGCTGGCCTGGAAGCTCAGCCAGAGCGGCCAGCTCGGCGAGGCCGATGCGGCCCGCATGGACGTGGGCTTCTGGCAGGGTGCGGCGCTGCAGTTCGTGAACATCAAGGCATGGCTGCTATCGCTGACCATCGTGGCGGGATGGATCGTCGGGCGCGGCGACAGCCTGCAACGCCTGGCCGTGGTGCTGCCGGTGATGGCGCTGTATGCGCTGTCCAGCAACCTGGTGTATGCCGCCGTGGGCGCACTGCTGCGCCACTGGCTGGCGCACGGCCGGCGCCTGCTGTGGTTCAACCGTGCCATGGCGCTGGTGCTGGTGGTGACGGCGGCCTGGATGGTGCGCGCATGAGCGGGCCCGTGTCCGCATCCGTTGCCAGCCCGGACGTTGCAATGCCGTCCACCGCGCCAGCGCCCCATCCGCACACCACCCCCGAGGCCCGTGGGTTGGCCCTGGGCCTGCTGGGCGTCATGATCTTTGCCCTGACCCTGCCCATGACGCGCCTGGCCGTGGGCACGCCAGAGGCTCCGCTGATGTCGGGCCTGTTCATCGCCATGGGGCGCGCGGCCGTGGCCGGGCTGCTGTCGGGCGCCCTGCTGCTGGCCCTGCGGGCACCCCTGCCGCAGCGCGCCGACCGGGGGCCGCTGGTGCTGACGGCGCTGGGCGTGGTGTTCGGGTTTCCGCTGCTCACCTCCATCGCCATGCGCCATGTCAGTGCCGTGCATGCCAGCGTGATCGTGGGGGTGCTGCCGCTGGCCACCGCCGCCGTGGGTGCACTGCTGCACCGCCAGCGCCCGTCGCCGGCGTTCTGGGCCTGCGCGCTGCTGGGCACCAGCCTGGTCGTGGCTTTTGCCGTGCTGCGTTCGGGCGGCGCCGGGCTTTCGCTGCACCCGGCCGACCTGCTGCTGCTGGGCGCCATGCTGTGCGCGGCCATGGGCTACGGCTTTGGCGCACGGCTGTCGCAGCACATGCGGGCCGAGTTCGTGATCTGCTGGGCGCTGGTGATCTCGCTGCCTGTCACGGTGCCGCTGGCGGCGCTGTCGCTGCCCGCAGCACCCATGCCGGCGCTGGCCTGGGGCGGTTTTGCCTATGTATCGGTGTTTTCGATGTGGCTGGGCTTTTTTGCCTGGTACCGGGGCCTGGCGCTGGGCGGCACGGTGCGCGTGAGCCAGGTGCAACTGGTGCAGCCTTTTCTGGGCATGCTGTTTGCCGTGCCCCTGCTGGGAGAGGGCCTCGATGCCGTGAGCGTGGGCTTTGGCCTGGCCGTGATGGCCACCGTGTTGCTGGGCCGGCGCATGCCGGTGCGGCCACGGCCCGCCTCGGCATGACGATGGCGACACCTCGGGGCATTGCGGCCGCGGGGCGGGTTACAGTGCGGACCCATCGGCCCACCCGCAGGCCGGTACCACGCCGCACAACGGCTTTTTTTATGGATGACAAGCGCCCCTGGCGGGCGCCACTGGAGATGACTGCATGACGAACTGGACCCTGGCCGCACGCGCCGCCAAGATGAACCCTTCCGCGATCCGCGAGATCCTCAAACTCACCGACAAGCCCGGCATCATCAGCCTGGCCGGCGGCCTGCCCTCGCCCAAGACCTTCCCCCTGCAGGAGTTCACCGCGGCCTGCAACACCGTGATGGCGCGCGACGGCGCCGCCGCCCTGCAATACGCCACCAGCGAGGGCTATGCCCCCCTGCGCCAGGCCGTGGCCGACATGCTGCCCTGGGCGGTGGACCCCGATCAGGTGCTCATCACCACCGGATCGCAGCAGGCGCTCGATCTGATCGGCAAGGTGTTCCTCGACAAGAACAGCCGCATGCTGGTGGAAACACCCACCTACCTGGGTGCGCTACAGGCCTTCGCGCCGCAGGAACCCATCGCCGTGAGCGTGGCCAGCGACGACGACGGCATCCTCGTGGAAGACTTTGCCGCCAAGGCCGGCACCGGCACCGACAAGGCCCGCCTGGCCTATGTGCTGCCTAACTTCCAGAACCCCACGGGCCGCACCATGACCGAGGCACGCCGTGCCGCGCTGGTGGCCAAGGCAGCCGAACTGGGCATTCCACTGATCGAGGACAACCCCTACGGCGACCTGTGGTTCGGCGAGGCCCCGCCCGCACCCCTGACCGCGCGCAACCCCGACGGCTGCATCTACATGGGCTCGTTCTCCAAGGTGCTGGCCCCGGGCCTGCGCCTGGGCTTTCTGGTGGCGCCCAAGGCCATCTACCCCAAGCTGCTGCAGGCCAAGCAGGCTGCCGACCTGCACACGCCCGGCTTCAACCAGCGTGTGGTGGCCGAAGTGATCAAGAACGGCTTCCTCGATCGCCATGTGCCCACCATCCGTGCGCTCTACCAGCAGCAGCGCGACACCATGCTGGCCGCACTGGAGCATGAGATGGCCGGCCTCGGCGTGCAATGGACGCGTCCGGCGGGCGGCATGTTCCTGTGGGTTCGCCTGCCCGAGGGCGTGGATGCGCAGGCGCTGCTGCCCACGGCGGTGGAGCGCAATGTGGCCTTTGTGCCCGGCGCACCGTTTTATGCCGAACACCCCGACACGCGCACGCTGCGCCTGTCGTACGTGACGGCCAGCAGCGACGAGATCCGCACCGCCATCGCGGCGCTGGCGGCAGCCATCCGCGCCCACCAGGCGAAGGACTGAAACCATGCGCCAGCGCCCCTTCCGGCAGGTGGATGTGTTCACCGCCCAGCCCTACCTGGGCAACCCGCTGGCCGTGGTGCTGGACGGCGAGGGCCTCACCACCGAGGCCATGCAGCAGTTCACCGACTGGACCCATTTGTCCGAGGCTACCTTCCTCCTGCCCCCTACGCCGGAAGGCCGCGCGGCCGGGGCGGATTACCGCGTGCGCATCTTCAGCCCCGGCCGCGAGCTGCCGTTTGCGGGCCACCCCACGCTGGGCAGCTGCCATGCCTGGCTCGAAGCCGGTGGCCAGCCCCACACGGCGGGCCGGGTGGTGCAGGAATGCGGCGTGGGCCTGGTGGCGCTGCGCCAGGACGGCGACCGCCTGGCCTTTGCCGCGCCGCCACTGATCCGCAGCGGCCCGCTCGACGAAGCCGATGTGGCCCGCATCGCCCAGGGCCTGGGCGTGGCGCGCAGCGACATCCTGCACCATGCCTGGTGCGACAACGGCCCGAACTGGCGCGGCGTGATGCTGCAGTCGGCTGCACAGGTGCTGGCGCTGAAGCCCGATGGCGCCATCCTTGACGGGCTGGATGTGGGCGTGGTCGGCCCGCGCGGCAAGGTCGGGGTGGTGGGCAGCAGCGATGAACACGGCATCGCCTTCGAAGTGCGCGCCTTCTTCCCTGGCAGCAACGGCCTGAGCGAAGACCCCGTCACCGGCAGCCTGAATGCCGCGCTGGCGCAATGGCTCATCGGCGCGGGCCTGGCGCCCACGCACTATGTGGCCAGCCAGGGCACCGCGCTGGGCCGCGCCGGGCGCGTGCATTTGGCACAGGAAGGCAGCGACATCTGGGTGGGCGGCAGCACGGTGACCTGCGTGCGTGGCGAGGTGCTGCTGTAAGGGCACCCTCCACCGCGGTCACTCCCGCGCCCCGCCTCCACCTCCTGAGCCATGCCCGCGCAGACGTTCACGGTGCGCTCAAACAGCATTCCATCGGTTTTGCCTACCGAAACCCGGCCTGCCTGAGATAGCGCTCTCCAACCCCAGTCGGTGCCAATTCCTATGTCAGACGGAAGGGTTTACCCCATCCTTGATTTCATTCTTTGAAATTTTCACTGATGGGTTTGACGTGCGCCGCCCCGCCCAACACCATAGTCTCCACATCCGCGGTCACCAGCGGCAGGAGACAACAGCATGCGATGGAAACAACGCCCGCCCGGTTCGAACTGGGGCGATTTCGGGCCCGATGACCAACTGGGGCGCGCCAACCTGATCGGGCCGGAGCAGGTGCGCAAGGGCGCCCAGGAAGTGCGCGAGGGGCTCAGCTATTGCCTCTCGCTGCCGCTGGACTACCCGGGCGGCAACGCGCTCAATGCACGGCGCCATCCTCCGCGCCTGTCGCCCACGCGCAATGGTGAGCGGCCGTACCTCAACTTCCCGCTGGGCCACGTGTATGCAGGCGCCACCGATGTGATCAGCGACGACCAGGTGCTGCTGTCGCTGCAGTACTCCACGCAGTGGGACTCGCTGGCCCATGTGGGCTCGCTGTTCGACGCCGAGGGCGATGGCCAGCTGCGCACCACCTACTACAACGGCTACCGGGGCCACGAACATGTGCTGGGACCGGTGGACCATGGCCTGCCGCAACGCGACGCACAAGGCGCACCCGGCCCCTACCGCCCTGTGTGCTGCGCGGGCCGCCCCGCCGACGCCAGCGTGGCCCGTGCCCTGGGCGTGGAGAACCTGGCCAAAAAAGGCATGCAGGGCCGCGCAGTGCTGGTGGACCTGGCCCGGATCTGGGGCACCGACTTCCAGGACATCGGCTACGAGCAGCTCATGCACGCCATGGCGCAGTGCGGCGCCACGGTAGAGCCGGGTGACATGCTGCTGCTGCGCACCGGCTTTGCGGGGCTGGTGCTGTCCATGCAAGGCCAGCCCGACGCCGAGCGCCTGCACCACAGCTGCGCCGCACTCGACGGCGGCGACCAGCAGCTGCTGCAATGGATCACCGACAGCGGCATCGCCGCCCTGGTGGCCGACAACTACGCCGTGGAGCGCCACCCGCCCACACGCGTTCCCCAGGACGGCACACCCTACCCCGTGCTGCCGCTGCATGAGCACTGCCTGTTCAAGCTCGGGCTGCCGCTGGGTGAGCTGTGGTACCTCGACGAGCTCGCCGAAGCACTGCACGCCCGGGGGCGTACCCGCTTTTTGCTCACCGCGCCGCCCCTGCGCCTTCCCGGTGCCGTGGGCTCGCCAGTCACGCCCATCGCCACCCTCTGATTCCACCAACCATCCCTACACACACCAGGAGACAACATGAGCCACTTCACCCCCCTCAACTCCACTCCCCGCAGCGCCTTGCAGCGCGCCTGCCGCGCGGCATGTATCGGCTTGGCCATCGCCGCCGCGACCACGGCCGCCACGGCGCAGGATGTCAGGATTTCCGACGACGTCGTGCGCCTGGGCATCCTCACGGACCTGGGCGGCCCCTTTGCCGACATCACCGGCCCCGGCAGCGCGGCCGCGATCCAGATGGCCATCGACGACTTCGGCGGCCAGGTCTTGGGCAAGAAGATCGAACTGCTGGTGGTGGACCACCAGAACAAGGCCGACATCGCCGCCAGCAAGGCGCGCGAATGGTTCGACACCGGCAAGGTGGACGCCATCATGGACGTGGCCGTCTCCGCCCCGGCGCTGGCCGTGCTGGAAGTGGCCAAGCAAAAGCAGAAGGTCATCATCTTCAACGGCCCCGGCACCGACCGCCTCACCGGCGACCTGTGCATGCCCAGCACCGTGCACTACGTGTACGACACCTACGCATTGGCCAACGTCACGGCCAGCGCCATCACGCAGCGCGGCGGCAAGGACTGGTTTTTCATCACCGCCGACTACGCCTTCGGCCACAGCCTGCAGGACCAGGCCAGCGCCGTGGTCACGGCCCAGGGCGGCAAGGTGCTGGGATCGGCCAGGCACCCCATTGGCGCGACGGACTTCGCATCCTTCCTGATCAGCGCGCAGAACAGCAAGGCCCAGGTCATAGGCCTGGCCAACTCCGGCGGCGACACCGTGAACACCATCAAGGCTGCGCGCGAATTTGGCCTGACCCAGGGCAAGAACAAGCAGACCCTGGCCGGCCTGCTCATGTACATCAACGACATCCACGCCATCGGCCTGCGCACGGCGGGCGGCTTGATGCTCACCGAGGCCTTCTACTGGGACATGAACCCCGAAACACGCGCCTGGTCCAAACGCTATTTCGAGAAGATGAAGAAGATGCCCAACATGAGCCAGGCGGGCGCCTACTCATCCACCATGCACTACCTCAAGGCCGTGCAGGCCGCCAAGACCGACGACACGGCCAAGGTCATGGCGCAAATGAAGGCCACGCCGATCAACGACTTTTTTGCCAAGAACGGCCACATTCGCGAGGACGGCCGCATGGTGCATGACATGTACCTGTTCGAGGTCAAGTCGCAGGCCGAATCCAAGTACCCCTGGGATTACTACAAGCTCGTGGCCACGGTGCCGGGCGACAAAGCCTTCCTGCCGCTGTCGCAGTCCAAGTGCCCGATGCTCAAGAAGTGAGGACCGTGCGGCCATGACGACACCCCTGCAAACTGCACTGATCGTCGGCGCCACGGGCGTGGTGGGCCAGGCCTGCCTGCGCCATTTCGCCAGCCTGCCCGGCTGGCGTGCGATCGGCGTGGCACGCCGCCCTATCCTGCCGCCGCCCGGCGCTGAAGGCCTGCAGCTAGACCTGCAAGACGCAGGCGCCTGCGCGGCCGCACTGGCAGGCCGCGACGACATCACCCATGTGGTGTACGCCGCCGTCTATGAAAAGCCCGGCGGTCTTGTCGGAGGCTGGCAAGACCAGGACCAGATGCGCATCAACCTGCAGATGCTGCGCAATGTGGTCGAACCACTGGACCGCCCCGGTGGCCCGCTGAGCCACGTCACCATCATGCAGGGCGGCAAGGCCTATGGCGTGCACATCCACCCCCAGATAGCGGTGCCCGCACGCGAGCGCTGGCCGCGCGACGCGCACGAAAACTTCTACTGGCTGCAGGAAGATTTCCTGCGCGAGCGCCAGGCCAGGGCTGCCAGCCACACGGGGTGGCACTACACCATCATGCGACCGCGCATCGTGTTCGGCGACGCGATGGGCAGCCACATGAACCCCATTCCGGCCATTGGCGTGTACGCCTGGCTGCGCCATGAACAAGGCCTGCCGCTGGCCTACCCCGGCGGCCCCGCGCGCGTGAACCAGGCCATCGACGCCGACCTGATTGCCCAGGCCTGCGCCTGGGCCGCACAGTCGCCCAACGCGCGCAACGAAACCTTCAACGTGGAGAACGGCGACGTGTTCGTGTGGCAGAACGTCTGGCCCACCGTTGCCGATGCGCTGGGCATGGCGGTGGGGGAGCCCGAGCCGCAGTCGCTCGGTGCCACCCTGGCGGGGCAGCAACGGGCCTGGGAACGCATCGTGGACAAATACCGGCTGGCCGCGCCGCGCGAGCTGGCGGCCTTCATCGGCCAGGGCGCCACCTACGCGGACTTCCAGATGAACCACGGCAAGACAGGTCCTTTGCCGCCGGTGATCATGAGCTCGGTCAAGATTCGCCAGGCCGGATTTGCGGCATGCATCGATACCGAGGACATGTTCCGCAAATGGTTTGGCCAGCTGCAGCAGCGCCGGCTGCTGCCCAGCGCCGCGCAAGCGCGGACATGAAGATAGAGCGCATTACCAGCACCATCGTGGGCCTGCGGCTGCGCCGCGCGCACCGCCTGGCCATGACGACCATGGCCGGCCACACACCTTGGTGGTCGTGCAGATGCACACGTACGAGGGCGTGACCGGGCGGGTTGGCGCTGCCGCGCTCGTCGCTGCGCCTACTCGTCGCTGGCTAACTTGTCCAACAACGCGGTCTTGAACCAATACGGCATCAAGTCTGTTTTCATTTCCAGATCGGCGTCGTCCGTCACCTCTGCCACCCATACACGCTCGCTGCCCGAGTTGTCAAACAGGTAAGCCCGGTCTGCACAAGTGACAGCATCCGCCAGCAAAGCCAAAGACCGGTGGTAGCGTTCAACGATTTTGTCTCGCGGCACATCGTGCTTGCCCATGCGAACCCGGTGAGCCACCCGCGAAATGTTGATCTCGGGGTCCTCGGTCGCAACGTAGTACAGATAGGTTCTGAACCCTTGCTTGCGCGCACGGCAGAAAAAATCCACCTTGGCCCGTGCCGACATCACCGTCTCGAAGGTGAATGACTCCTTGCGGCGCAGCAGGTCATTCCGAATGAAATCCACCAGCACCGAGGCGAAGTACGAATTCACCGCCACGGCATAAAAAATGACACGGTCTTCTTCCAGCCGGATCTTTTGTGCACTGGCGTCCAGCCCCTGCTGGCGCAGGAAGTCAGAACCCGCGAAGAAAGCCAGCAGCTCCGCCTGTGTGGTGTTGACACCGTAGGGTTTCAGCGACGCGAAACCCTGCGCACGGATCTCGGCCTCGATGTCATCGGCGTTGACATAGACGCCCAGCCAGTTGGGTTCCAGCACGTCCTTGAGGGTGCTTTTTCCCGAGCCGTTCGGGCCTGCGAACATGCGCAGCCGGGGCTTTACGGCACTCATCCAGCAGCGGTCACACGGGGCTTGAGCTTGAACTTGGCGCCCATGGCAACCTTCACAGGGCTGTGGATGGTGCGCACCACCTTCTCGGTACCGTCGGCATGCGTCTCGACCAGCTGGCCGTTGACGGCGCGCATGACTTTCCCGCTGGTGGTCAATGCCTGGTAGTGCGCGCGCTGAAAAGCACCCTGAGCCAGTTTAGGGATGCCGGCCTCCAGGACCTTCATGGATTCTTCAGTCATCTTCATGGCGTTACCTCAGTGACTTTCACTCTAGCACCAACGCCGGGCGTTTGCCGGATGGCACACCGCATGCCAGCCGCGTCCTGCCCAGCCGCTGACCCGCTCACATCGCGGCACCACCGCTTCAAGCTCCACCCTTGGGCGTGCACGCACGGTGTTGCCAAACAGGAAAGCCCCAAGTGCCGGTTCAGTCGCTGCGCGCGCCGGCGGCTTGGCTGCTGGTCAACCCGCAGCGCCGTGGCGCTGCGCCCATTCCCAGCCCAGCCGTGCCAGTGGCCCGGCCTTTCGCCCGGTCTCCTCGGCGTCGGCCGAGGCCGCGCTGCCATCGGCCGCGCGCTGCGCAATGCCGTAGAGGATGGCGGTCATGCGAAACAGGTTGTAGGCCATGTAGAACGACCAGTGCCCCTGCGCATCGCGCCCGGTGGCGGCCTGGTAGTCCGCCAGGTACTGCGCCTCGCTCGGAATGCCCAGCGCCGCGAAGTCGAGCCCGCCCATGCCGCGCCACAGCGCGGGCGGCACGTTCCAGGCCATGCAGTGGTAGGCCAGGTCGGCCAGCGGATGGCCCAGCGTGGACAGCTCCCAGTCCAGCACGCCGATCACGCGCGGCTCGGTGGGGTGGAACACCAGATTGTCGATGCGGTAGTCGCCGTGCACCAGGGTGGTTTCGTCGCCCTCGGGCAGGTGCGCGGGCAGCCACGCCATCAGGTCGAGCATCGCCTGGTCCAGCGGCACCGGCAACGCACGGCACTGGCGCGACCAGCGGTCGATCTGGCGCTGCACGTACTGGCCCGTGCGGCCGTAGTCGGCCAGGCCTACGGCCGCAATGTCCACGCTGTGCAGGGCGGCGATGACGCGGCCCATCTCGCGGTAGACGGCGGCGCGTTCGGCCTTGTCCATGCCGGGCAGGGCCGGGTCCATGAAGACGCGGCCCTCCAGGAAATCCATCAGGTAGAACGGCGTACCGACGATGGACTCGTTCTCGCAGTAGGCCAGCATGCGTGGCACGGGCACATCGCTGCCCTGCAGCGCCCGCATGACGCGGTACTCGCGGTCAATGGCATGGGCCGACGGGGCGAGTTGGCCGGCTGGCTTCTTGCGCAGCACGTAGGCGTTGTCACCGGCCGTGATGCGGAATGTGGGGTTCGATTGCCCGCCGGACAGCGGTGACACCTCGATCGCTTCAGCCCCGACCAGACCCTGAGCGCGCAGGTAGTCGGTCAGCGGCCCGAGGGGCATGGATGCGGCGCCGGCGCTCACAGCGAGCTCACCAGATGTGCGCCATCCACCGCAACGGTCGCGCCCGACATCGCAGCACCGGCATCCGATGCCAGCAGCAGCAGCGGCCCATCGAGATCGCCCAGCTCGCCAAAGCGGCGGCTGGGAATGCGGCTGCGCAGCTTGTCGCCGGCTTCGCTGGTAAGGAAGTCGCGGTTGAGGTCGGTCACCACATAGCCCGGCAGCAGCGCATTCACCCGGATGCGGTGGCGCGCCAGCTCCAGCGCCATGGCCTTGGTGGCCTGCACCACGCCGGCCTTCGATATCGCGTAGGGAGCCACCCCGCCGGCCACCCGTTCACCCAGGATGGAAGCCACATTCACAATGCTGCCGCCCTGCCCGGCCGCCACCATGCGGCGCGCGGCCTCGGTGGCCACCAGCCAGCAACCCTTGAGGTTGGTGTCCAGCACCTGGTCGAAATCTTCCGGGGTCTGCTCCAGCAGCGGGCGGGTAACGGTGACACCGGCGTTGTTGATGACCACGTCGGGCGCGCCCCAGCTGGCCAGCGCATCGAAACAGGCACGCACGCTGGCTGGGTCGGTCACGTCGAGTGCCAGCGCCCGCGCCTGGCCGCCTGCCTGCACGATGGCGTCCACCACCGTCTGCAGCTTGTCCGCGCGGCGTGCGGCCACGGCCACGCGTGCGCCCACCGAGGCCAGCAGCTGCGCGAAATGCGTGCCCAGCCCGCTGGATGCACCCGTGACCAACACCACCCTGCCGTCAAGCCGGAAGCGATCGATGGCGCCGCTCATGCCTGCCCCCCGGCTTCGGCCTTTTCTGCTAGGTGCACGAGCTTGCGCGCCATGCTCCAGCGGTGCACTTCGCTCGGGCCGTCGTAGATGCGAAAGGCCCGCATGTCGGTGAAGATGCGCATCACCGGCGAATCGGACGTGACCCCCTGGCCGCCCAGCATCTGCACGCTGCGGTCCACCACGCGCCACTGCGCTTCGGAGCACACCACCTTGGCGCGGCTCGACTCGAAGTTGCATTTTTCGCCCTGGTCCAGCAGCCACGCGGTGTGCCAGATGTGCAGACGGGCCGTGTGCAGGTCCATGTCGTTGTCGGCCAGCATGAAGCCCACGCCTTCGTGCTCGACCAGCGGCTTGCCAAAGGCGTGGCGCTTGCGGGTGTAGGCCAGCGCTGCATCATGAGCGCGGCGTGCCTGGCCGAGCCAGCGCATGCAGTGCGTCAGGCGTGCGGGGGCCAGGCGCACCTGCGCGTAACGAAACCCTTTGCCCATCTCCCCGAGCACGTCGCTGGCGGGTATGCGCAGGTTGTCAAAGCGCAGCACGCCGTGGCCTCCGGTGAAACACGCGTCCATCGCATCCATGCTGCGCTCCAGCGTGATGCCGGGGCGGTCCATGTCGGTGAGGAACATGGTGGCCGAACCGTCTTCCATGCGCGCCATCACGATGGCGTAGTCAGCACCTTCGGCACCCGTGATGAACCATTTGAGGCCGTTGATAACATAGTCGTTGCCATCGCGTACCGCCGTGGTGGCCAGCATGGAGGGGTCAGCACCCGCGCCTGGCGAGGGCTCCGTCATGGCAAAGCAGGAGCGGATGTGGCCGGCCACCTGCGGGCGCAGCCAGCGCTCCTTGTGCGCGGCGGTGGCCACTTCTTCCATGAGGTGGATGTTGCCTTCGTCGGGTGCATGGATATTGAGTGCCGTGGGGCCCAGCCACGAATATCCCGCCTCCTCGAACACCGCAGCCTTGGCCACATGGCTCAGGCCCAGCCCACCCATCTCGCGCGAGGCATGGGGCGTGAGCAGGCCGGCGACGCGGGCGCGGGCTACCAGCTCGCGGCGCAACGCCTCGCTGGGGCCGTGCGACGACTGGCGTTCGTCGTTTTCGAGGGGAATGACCTGCTCGGCGATGAACTGGCGCGTCTTGTCGCGCAATGCGCGGATTTCCGGGGAAAGGGTGAAGTCCATGCGGCAAATTCCTTCACATTTTTTATCAGGGACGAGCGGCGGCCCCGGCGCACTCCACCAGGGCATCCACGACCACGGCGCCGTCACCGACAGCGCCCACCATGACGGGGTTGAGGTCAACCGATGCGATGGTGCCACGTGCGCCGGCAATCACGGTACCGACCGCCACAGCGATGTTCGCCAGCGCCTGCACGTCCAGCGGCGGTTCGCCGCGCACACCATCGAGCAGCGGCGCAATGCGCAGCGTGCGCAGCGTGCGCACCACCTCGTCCTGGCTGAAGGGCGGCAGCAGCACGGCGCAGTCCTTGAGCGCCTCCACGTACTTGCCGCCGTCGCCCACCACCACCACGGGGCCGAAGACGGGGTCGATGCGCGCGCCCACCATGAATTCGTGCTGGCCCTTGCGCGTGGCCGCCACGATCACGCCATCGCGCTGCACGCCCATGGCATCCATCTTGGACCAGAAGCGCTCGAACAGCTCGGCCGCCTGTTCGCGTGTCTGCACGTTGAGGGCCACCAGCCCGTGCTCGGACTTGTGCGGCACCTCGGCCGAGCAGGCCTTGACCACAGCGGGTGCGCCGATGGCGTCGAACGCCGCGCGGGCCTCGTCGGCGGTGCGGCACAGGTGCATAGGCACCGTGGGCACGCCGTGGAGCGCCAGCAGGGCGAGGCTGTCCACCTCGTTCAGAAAACCCTGCGCGCCGGCCGGCACCTGCACCGCGGGCAGCTGGGGCCAGGTTGTGCGGGGCTGGCGCATCAGTGCCGTGTGCCCGGCCACCTGGGCCAGCACGGCGATGGCCTCGCCTTCGTTGGGGAAGGTGGCGATCCCGTGCGCGCGGAAGGGCGCGGCCACGCTTTCTTGCCACGCCGCCACCGCCACGGGCTTGCCTGTGGCGGCCTCGAAGGCGGCAGCGTCGCGGGCAAAGCGGTCCAGGTCGTAGCCCGCACCGGCCACGGGAATGTTCAGGAAGAACAGGTCGGCCGCCGGGTCCTGCGCCACGGCGGGCAGCACGTCGCCGAACAGGCCGCTGTTGGACAGCAGTGCGGCGGTGACGTCGATGGGGTTGCTGGCGGTGGCAAAGCCCGGCAGCTTGGAGGCTACGTCGGCTTGGGTGGCGGTGCTCAGCTCCGCCAGGGGAAGGCCCAGGTCTTCGGCCGCGTCAGCGCCCATCACGCAGCTGGCGCCGGAGTTGCTGATGATGACCAGGCGGCGGCCCTCGGGGCGCCAGCCCTTCAGGTAGGCGTGTGCGGCGCGCGCCTGCTCATGCGGGTCGCGCACGCGCCAGATGCCGTGGTGCTTGAAAAAGGCATCCACCGTGCGGTCCTCGTTGGCCAGCGCGCCCGTGTGGGACGACGCTGCCTTCTGCCCGCTGGCCGATCGCCCCGCCTTCACCGCGACGATGGGAAGGTCGCGCTCACGCGCATAGGCGGCGGTGGCGGCCAGCATCTCGGGGTTGGCAATGCTCTCCAGGTACAGCAGCAGCAGCTTCACGTCGGGGTCATGGGCCACGGCCCAGGCCATCTCGGCGGCGGTCACGTCGGCCTCGTTGCCCGTGGCATGCACATGGCGCACGCCCAGGCCGCGCCCGCGCACCAGGCCGTAGATCATGGAGCTCATGCCGCCGCTCTGGCTCACCACGCCCACCGGGCCGTCCATGGGCGGCACCTCGATGAACATGGTGGAAAAGCCCGCGATGGCGCCCGTGCCGAAGTTGGCCAGGCCCTGCGTGTTGGGGCCATACAGGCGCATGCCGGCAGCGCGGGCCTTGGCCACCATGTGGTCCTGCAGTTCGCGCCCGGCGGGGCCGGTTTCGCCAAAGCCCGAGGCGATCACCGCGGCGGCCTTCACGCCGCGCGCGGCGCACTCCTCCACCGCCGCCACGGTTTTGTCGCCACCCACCACGACCAGGGCGAGATCCGGCACTTCGGGCAGGTCGGCGAGCGTGGCGTAGCTTTTGTGGCCCTGGATCTCCTCGCGCGCGGGGTTGATGGGATAGACCGCGCCCTGGTAGCCGTGGCGCTGCATGTAGTAGATGGGACGCCCGCCGATCTTGTGGATGTTGTCCGAAGCGCCAATGATGGCGACCGAACGCGGGTTGAGGGCGGAGGTAAGAAGATCAGTCATGGCTGTTGTGTGTTTCTCAGTGGTTCATAGCGTGCGACCGTTGCGCCTGGCGCGGCGCACGCCAGGGCCGCCGTGCAAGGGCCGCCCCGCCGCACGGGCGGCGTCCCCCTTGAGGTGGAAGGCGCCGAAGGCGACTCAGGGGGTTAGTCAATCTTTGCGCCGGAGGTCTTCACCACCCTGGCCCATTTGTCCACTTCAGCCTGCAGGAAGGCGCCATACGCCGCCGGCGCGCTCCAGGCCGCGCCAAAACCCTGGGCATCAAAACGCTGACGGATGTCGGGGCTTTCAAGCACGGCCTTGAGTTCGGTACTCAGCCGCGCAATCACCTCCCTGGGGGTACCAGCGGGGGCGAGCAGACCGTTCCAGGCGATGGCCTCGTAGCCCGGCAGGCCGGACTCGGCCACGGTGGGCAGCTCGGGCGCCACGGGTGAGCGCTGGGCACTCGTCACGGCCAGGGCCTTGAGCTTGCCGCCCTTCACATGGGGCATGGACGACAGCATGGTGTCGAACATCAGGTCCACCTGCCCGCCCATCACGTCGGTGAGTGCGGGCGCGCTGCCTTTGTAAGGAACGTGGTTCATCTTCACCCCGGCCATCGCGCTGAACAGCTCGGCCGAAAGATGGGTGGACTGGCCATTGCCTGACGAGCCGTAGTTCAGCCCGCCGCTTTTGCTTTTGGCCAGCGCGATGAGCTCAGCCACGTTGTTGGCCGGCAGGGCCGGGCTGGCCACGATCACCAGCGGGCCGCTGGTGAGCTGGGAGATCGGCGCGAAATCCTTGGTCAGCGAATAGTTGAGCTTGGCGAACAGCGCGGGGTTGATGGCGTGCGCCGTGGTGGCCACCACCAGCGTATAGCCGTCCGGCGCGCTGCGGGCCACGGCCTCGGCGCCCAGGTTGGCCCCTGCGCCGGGCTTGTTGTCGATGACGAACGGCTGGCCCAGGCGCTCCTGCAGCTTTTGCGCGACGGCGCGCGCCACGATGTCCGTGGGGCCGCCCGGTGGGTAGGGAACGACCAGCTTCACGGGCTTGTTCGGGTAGTCCTGCGCAAAGGCCAGCGGGGAACCCGCCGCGCACAGTGCGGCGCAGGCCAGACCGATCCCGTGGCGGCGGAATGCCAGGCGGAAAATGGTAGGGATGTTCATCATGGCTTGTCTCCTGGGGTGGTGTTGTTCGAATGCCGGTGAATGAAAGGGAAAAAAGCAGACAGGCGCTAAGACGCGGGCGCAAAGCGCACCAGCGTGCGCCCCTCATGCGCGAAGAAGCCCGCCTGCACCTGGTCGCCAATGCGCACGCCGGGATTCGCGTGGCCCATGAGGCGTGGCCCCTCGGCGAGCTGCACGATGACCAGCGTGTACGGTGCGAGCGCGCGGAAAGCTTCGGACGGCGCGCGCGCCACCACGGTGACGGCGCGCACGGTGGCGCTGCCTTGCGCATCGCGCCAGTGCAGCGTGCCGCGCTCGCCACAGTGCTGGCAGGCATAGCGCGCCAGCGTCTGCGCGCCGCCGCAGGCCGTGCACTGCTGGTAGCGCAGCACGCCGTCGCGCTGGCCGTCCGTGAAGGGGGCGGCCAGCGGGCCGGCAGAGGTGAAATCGATGGCGTTCATGGCTCAGTCCTCGCGCGACAAGATCAGGCTGACGTGGGACGACATCACGCCGCCGTCTGCATGGATGAAGGCACGGCGGGGGGGCTGGATCTGGCGTTCACCCGCCTGGCCCGTCATCTGGCGCCATGCCTCCACGGTGTGCGCCAGGCCGCCCGCCACACCGCAGTGGCCAAACGACAGCAGGCCACCGTGTGTATTGAGTGGCAACGGCCCAGTGGGCGCAAAGTCCCCCGCACGCGCTCGCTGGGCAGCGCCGGCGCGCGGTGCGAAGCCGATCTCTTCGAGCAGCATCACCAGCGTGATCGTGAACGAGTCGTAAATCCCTAGGTAGTCCACATCGCCCAGGCCCAGCCGGGCTTCTTCAAAGGCCTGCTGCGCCGCCTCGCCCGCACCACACTGCATCACATCCTCCATGGCCGTGAGGTGCTGGTGCCGGTGGGCCTGGCCCGCGCCCGCCATGACCACGGCGCCCTGCGCGGCGGGGTCGGCCGACACCACCAGCGCCATGGCGCCGTCCGAGATCGGGCAGCAGTCCAGCAGCGACAGCGGCGAGGCAATGGGCTTGGAGGCCAGCACCTCCTGCAGCGTGACCGGGGTGCGCAGGTGGGCGTCGGGGTGGCCCGCCGCGTTGGCGCGCATGAGCACGGCAAACTCGGCCAGATCGGCCGATGTGACGCCCGTGCGCTGCATGTACTCCGAGGCCATGAGCGCGTAGTACGCGGGAACGGAGGCGCCATTGGGCACCTCGAAATCGGCGTCACCCACCTGGGCCAGCGTCTGGATGGAGCTGTCGCGCGACTGGCCGCTGAGCCGGTTCTCCCCACCCAGCACAAGCACGTTGCGGCATCGACCCGAACGCACCAGCTCGCGCGCTGCCATCAGCATGGCCGCGCCCGAAGCGCCACCGAGCTGCAAGCCGTGCGCGTAGCGCGGGCGCAGCGCCAGCCGCTCGCACACCAGCGTGGACAGCATCAGGTGCGGTAGCGTGGTGGCATAGCCGCAGAGCACGCCGTCGATCTCATGGCGCGCAAGGCCGGCGCTCTCGATGGCCTGCGCGGCCGCGGCATCCATCAGGTCGAGCGCACTGCGCCCCTCGTGTCGCCCGAACGATGTGCCACCGGCACCGCGCACATACGCCGGACGTAACGCTGCATTCATCAATGTGTCTCCTTGGGGGTGGTTGCGGGTCGTCGGTCGGCGCGCGTGGCCTCGGCCCAGCGCACCTGGCACACCGTGGCCTCGTGCAGCAACGCCTGCGCCAGCGCGGGCTCGCGGGTGAGGATGCGTTCGTTCAGCGCCGCAATGCTCAGCGCCGCCACCGGGCGGCCTTCGGTATCGAGGATGGCGACACCAATGCCGCCCATGCGCTCGACCACCACGTCGAGCAACACGGCGCAGCCCCGTTCGCGCGCCTGCGCTACCCGCTCGCGCAGCAGCGCCGGGGTGATGCGCGGGTAGCGCTCCAGCTGGCCACACAGGGTGTCCAGCGCGGCCTCGCGCTCGTCGTCGGGCAAAGCGGCCAGCAGCGCCAGGCTGCCGGCCCCTACGCCCAGCGGGCGGCGGCTGCCGACATTGAGGTAGTTGGCGCGGATGGGATAGGTGCCCTCTTCCACATCAATGCACAACGACTCCACACCGCTGCGCATCGAGAGCACCACGCTGTCCTGGAACACACCGGCCAGCCGCATCAGGCTGGGCCGTGCCAGCGGGCGCGGGTCGAAACGGCGCAGCGCCGCCGCACCCAGCACCGTCAGCTCAGGCCCCAGCGTGAACTGCTTGCTCTTCGCATCGCGCGCCACAAAGCCTTCGCGCGCCATCACCTCCAGCAGGCGCAGCGCCGTGGCCTTGTCCAGGTCGGCAGCCGCTGCGATGTCGGTCAGGCGCACGCCGCCGCCCTCGGACATGACGCGCAGCACGCGCATGGCGCGCTCTACCGACGAGGTGCTGCCGCGCTCATGGGTGATGACGGCCTTGGGGCGTGCGGGGGAAGGCATGGAGTTTCTTTCGGTGAAACTGTTGATATGGCGTCAATCTATGTCTTCATGCTCATCCCGTCAAAGCACTCAAATAAAGTTTCATTCATCAAAACTTGTGCGGCAGCAATGGGGGCGCCCATTGCCCAAAGCCGGTGCGTGAGGTCGCTCGCGGTTCCATAGCAGCGGTCGCGCCAGTGACAAAGGCGCAGCCCCCCGAAAGCCACAATCTGCGCCATGGGAACCCTTTACCTCGTGCGCCACGGCCAGGCCTCGTTTGGTGCCGACGATTACGACCAGCTCAGCCCACGGGGCCGCGAGCAGGCGGTACGGCTGGGCGAGCACTGGCGCGCGCAGGGCCAGGCGTTTGACGCCATCCTCACCGGTACGCTGCGGCGCCACACGCAAACCCTCGAAGGCATTGCCGAGGGCCTGCAGGTCCGCCCCGAGCCACTGCAGCTGCCCGGCCTGAACGAATACGACAGCCTGGCGCTCATCCGCGCCATCCACCCCCAGCCCTTGCCCAAACCCGACACGCCCGAGTTGTACCGCCAGCATTTCCGCCTGCTGTGCGACGCGCTGGCACAGTGGATGGCCGGCGTCATCAGCCCGCAGGGCATGCCCAGCTGGGACGCGTTTGCGGGCGGCGTGCGCGCCGCGCTCGACCATGTGCGCCACCAGCATGCTGGGCACAACGTGCTGCTGGTCAGCAGTGGCGGCCCCATTGCGGCCGCGGTGGGCGAGGTGCTGGGCACGGCACCCGAGGTGACCATTGCGCTGAACATGCGCATCCGCAACAGCGCCGTGACGGAGTTCAGCGTGTCGCCCAAGCGGCTGATGCTGCAGACCTTCAACACCCTGCCGCACCTGAACGGGCGCGAGCACGCCGACTGGGTGACGCACGCCTGATTCAGATTCGGCTCACCACCCGAAGCAGGCGCCCAGCACCAGCGCGGCCTCCAGCGTGAAATCGCCAGCCGCGATGCGCTCGCGGACCTGCTCGGGGCGCCACAGCTCGAACCGCTCCACCTCGCCATCCTGGTTGCGGGGTGCCAGGCCTTCGGGCACGGTGCAGCGAAACCAGTCGATGCGCTCGACCATGTAGCCCACGCCACCGCCCTCGCGGCTGGGCCGGCTGAAATCGACCTGCCCGCCCCACGTCACACCCTGCCCCACGGCCTGCAATGCGGGCAGCACAAGACCCGCTTCTTCCCAGGTCTCGCGCGCCAGCGCCTGGTCCAGCGTGTCGTCGGCAGAGACCATGCCGCCCATCAGCGTGTCCCACATGCCCGGGTTGTTGGGCTTGGTGCGCGCGCGCTGCTGCACCCACATGCGGCCATCGGGCGCCAGTCCCACCAGGTGCACGGCCCGCGTGGCGATGCCCAGCACGCGCACGGCGCCGCGCTCCACGGTGCCCAGCCGCTCGCCCCGGGCGTTGCACACGGCCAGCTGCTCGTTGCGCCAGGGGCCGCAGCGGCCCTGGGCGTGCAGGGCCTGCGCCAGCAGGTTGAGCGCGGACGTGGCCGCGTCGGGCGCCACGTCCAGGTGCCACACCGGCACCCCCGATTGCTCCTGAATCAGTATCTGATAGCGCTTATCCGACAAGCGCTGCATTTCGATTTCATCCAAGAAACCCGCCGCCACCGAGCCCACGGCCTGCCCCGCCACCCACAGCGGCAGGCGCTCCTGCGCGGGCGGCTGGCGGGCGGCCGTGCGGGCCTCGGCCAGCCAACCGGCGGCAGATGCTGCCGGGGCCCGCGTCACAGCGTGAGGATGGTCGAGCCGGTGGTCTTGCGTGCCTCCAGGTCGCGGTGCGCTTGCTGCACCTCGGCCAGCGGGTAACGCTGGTCGATGTGGATCTTCACCTGGCCGCTGGCCACCACGGCAAACAGGTCGTCGGCCATGGCCTGCGTGCTTTCGCGCGTGGCGATGTGGCTGAACAGCGTCTGGCGTGTGACGTAGAGCGAGCCCTTGGCGCCCAGCGCGCCCGGAGCAAACGGCGCCACGGGGCCCGAGGCGTTGCCGAAGCTGGCCATCAGGCCGAACGGGCGCAGGCAATCGAGGGATTTGTCCCAGGTGTCCTTGCCCACCGAGTCGTACACCACCTTCACGCCCTTGCCACCGGTGATCTCCTTCACGCGCGCGGCAAAGTCTTCGGTGGCGTAGTTGATGGCATGGGCCGCGCCGTTGGCCAGCGCCAGCTGGCACTTGGCATCGGTGCCGGCCGTGGCGATGAGCTGCAGGCCCAGGGCCTTGGCCCACTGACAGGCGATCAGACCCACGCCGCCGGCGGCGGCATGGAACAGCACATGGTCGCCAGGCTGCAGGCCCTCCACGGGCCGCGTTTTCTTCAGCAGGTACTGCGCCGTCAGGCCCTTGAGCATCATGGCCGCGCCGGTCTCGAAGCTGATGGCGTCGGGCAACCGGCACACGCACTTGGCGGGCATCACGCGCGCCTCGCAGTAGCTGCCGGGCGGCTGGCTGGCATAGGCGGCGCGGTCGCCCACCTGGAGGTGCGTGACGCCCTCGCCCACGGCCTCGACCACGCCGGCCGCCTCCATGCCGATGGTGGCGGGCATGCTGAGCGGGTACAGCCCCGTGCGGTGGTACACGTCGATGAAGTTCAGGCCGATGGCGTGGTGGCGGATGCGGATCTCGCCCGGACCGGGCTCACCCACGGCCACGTCCACCAGGTGAAGTTCTTCGGGGCCGCCATGCTGGCGGATCTGGACGGCGAGGCTCATGACAAAACGCTCCTGAATAACGGGTGTGACGGGTGGAACAAACGGTGGCCATCCTGCCATGAATCTGCAAGCCTTGCTGGCAATGCGCCGCTACAGTGCAGCCCATGACTCAAAGACTGACGCCCGGCACGGTGGCGCTGCTGGTGACGGCGCCGCTGCTGTGGGCCGGCAATGCCGTGGTGGGCCGCCTGGTGCATGACCTGGTGCCGCCCATCACCCTCAATTTTCTGCGCTGGGTGCTGGCCCTGGCGCTGCTGCTGCCGCTCACCCACCGCGTGCTGCGCAAGAGCAGCCCGCTGTGGCCGCACTGGCGACGCTTTGCCGTGCTGGGCCTGCTGGGCGTGGGCCTGTACAACGCACTGCAATACCTGGCGCTGCAGACCTCCACGCCCATCAACGTGACGCTGGTGGGCTCCAGCATGCCGGTGTGGATGCTGGCGGTGGGCGCGCTGTTTTTTGGCGCGGCCGTCACCCGCCGACAGCTGGCCGGCGCATCCCTGTCCATGGCGGGCGTGCTCACCGTGCTCAGCCGGGGCGAGTGGGGCCAGCTGCTGGCGCTGCGCCTGGTGCCGGGCGATCTGTTCATGCTGCTGGCCACCATTGCGTGGTCGTTCTACAGCTGGATGCTGGTGCGCACCCGCGAACCCGCCAGCCTGCGCGATGACTGGGCGGCCTTCCTGACCGGGCAGATGGTGTTTGGCCTGGCCTGGTCGGGCGCCTTGGCCAGCGCCGAGTGGGCCACGGGACGCACCCACATCGACTGGGGCTGGCCGCTGGCGGCGGCGCTGCTGTTCATCGCCCTGGGACCGGCCCTGCTGGCCTACCGCAGCTGGGGCATCGGGGTGCAGCGGGCGGGGCCTGCGGTGGCGGGCTTCTTTTCCAACCTGACGCCGCTGTTCGCTGCCCTGCTGTCGGCGGCCTTTCTGGGCGAGGCACCCAGCGCCTACCACGCTGCGGCGTTTGCGCTGATCGTGGGTGGCATCGTGGTCTCGTCGCGGCGCTGAAAACTGGCGCCAGCGCTTGCCAATCAAGCGCCAGAAGCTCTTAAAAAATAGAGCATTCCGGCACTTTCCCGGCATGCGCAATCAGGCCACCGCGCCCGGCCCGGTTACGCGCTGGCTGGCGGTGGCCGCAGGCTGGTGCAGCGCGCCAAACAGGTTCTTGGGGTCGGCCAGCGCGGGGATCAGCGCCATGCGCTCGCCCAGGCCCAGTTCGATGGCGGCATCGCGCATGTAGCGCAGGGCGGAAAAATCCTCCAGGGCAAAGCCGACCGAATCGAACACGGTGACCTGCGCGGCATGGGTGCGCCCGGGTTGGTGGCCGGCCAGCACCTGCCACAGCTCGGTCACGCCAAAGTCGGCCGGCAGTTGCTGGATATCGCCCTCCACGCGCGTTTGCGGGGCGTATTCGACAAACACGCTCGCCTGGCGCAACAGGTCGGCATGCAGCTCGGTCTTGCCAGGACTGTCGCCGCCCACGGCGTTGAGGTGCATGCCAGGCTCCACCATGGCGGGCGTGACGATGGTGGCGCGGGCCTTGTCGGCGGTGAGGGTGGTCACGATGTCGGCGCCGCGCACGGCCTCGGCCACGCTGGTGCAAGCCGTCCACTGCAGGCCCGTGCCGTCGAGGTTAGCCACCAGCTTGGCGGTGGCGGCCGGGTCGGTATCGAACAGACGCAGCGTGGTGATGCCCAGCAGGTGCTGGAACGCCAGGGCCTGGAACTCGCTCTGCGCCCCGTTGCCGACGATGGCCATCACCCGGCTGTCCGGCCGCGCCAGGGCGCGTGCGGCCACGGCCGACATGGCGGCGGTGCGCAGGGCCGTGGTGTAGGTAAGTTCACTGAGCAATTGCGGCACACCCGTGGCCACATCGGCCAGCACGCCAAAGGCCATCACGGTGGGCAGGCCCAGCCGCGTGTTGCGCGGGTGGCCGTTGACGTATTTGAAGGTGTAGGTGGTGGCGTCCGAAATGGGCATGAGCTCGATCACGCCGTCGGGCGAATGGTTGGCCACGCGCGCCGATTTCTCGAACTGCGGCCAGCGCAGGAAATCTTCGTGGATGCAGGCCGCGATCGCGGCAATGCAGTGGCCCACGCCCTTGCGGCCAATCAGCTCGGCCATCGCGGGGGCACTGAGGTACAGGGTGGAGATGGGGGCGGGGGCGTTCATGGCGGAAAAGTCTCCAGGGGTTGGAGACCAGTTTCCCTGAGCCGCTGGGCCATGGGAATGCACAGATTTGCAACAAGATGTTGCGGCATACAACCGAACACCAGCACCCACTGGCCGCGCGGCGCCCCCGGCCCGCCGCTCAATCGTTCAGAACACGCCCGGGTAGGCGCCGCCGTCGGCCAGCAGGTTCTGGCCCGTGATGTAGCCGGCATGCACGCTGCACAAGAATGCGCAGATGGCACCGAACTCTTCGGGCGAACCAAAGCGGCCGGCCGGAATCTGCGCCTGCTGGGCACCCCGCACGTCGTCCAGGCTCTTGCCGGTCTTGGTGGCTGCCGCGCCCAGGGTGGTGGCGAGGCGGTCGGTGTCGAACTTGCCGGGCAGCAGGTTGTTCAGGGTCACGCCCTGCGCGGCCAGCTTGCTGCGCGCGGCGCCGGCCACAAAGCCGGTGAGCCCGCTGCGTGCGCCATTGGACAGGCCCAGGATGTCGATCGGCGCCTTCACCGCGCTGGAAGTGATGTTGACGATGCGGCCGAAGCCCCGCGCGGCCATGCCATCCACCGTGGCCTTGATGAGTTCGATGGGCGTGAGCATGTTGGCGTCCACCGCCTTGATCCAGGCGTCGCGGTCCCAATCGCGGAAATCCCCCGTGGGCGGGCCGCCCGCGTTGGTCACCACGATATCGAAGTCGCGCCCCGGTCCGCCGGGCACCGCCAACACGGCGGCACGCCCCTCGGGGGTGGTGATGTCGGCGGCCACCGCCAGCACAACAGGCTGGGCGCCTGCCGTATCTGCGCCAGCAGTGGTTAATTTGACGGCCGCCCGCTGCAGTGCATCGGCGTTGCGCGCGTTGATGACCACGTTCACCCCTTCGCGCACCAGCGCCTGCGCGCAGCCAAACCCCAGCCCCTTGCTGGCGCCGCACACCAGCGCCCATTTGCCCGCGATACCCAGATCCATAAAAACTCCCGATGTTTGGCCGCAACACGCAGCCGTTTCAAATCATAAAGGGGGCCTGGCAGCCCGGTCGGTGGCCGCCCGCCTTGCCCTGGTGGTCCGGTGCGCCTACCGGCGCGACATGCGCGTGAACACGAAGATGCCCGCCATCACCAGCGCGGTGCCCATGGCCACCCACAGCGTGAAGGGCTCGCCCAGAATCCACACCCCCATGAGGATGGTGGACAGCGGGCCGACCATGCCGGTCTGCGCGGTCATGCCGGCGCCGATGCGCTCGACGGCCATCATCACCATCAGCACCGGCGCCGCCGTGCACAGCGTGGCATTGAGCACCGACAGCCAGACCACCTCGGGCGCCACCGCGGCCGCGCTCAGCGGCCGCAGCAGCACGAACTGCAGCAGGCAGCACAGGCAGGCCACCGTGGTGGCCAGGCCCACCAGCCGCAGCGCGCCGATGCGCTGCACCATCTCGCCGCTGTACACGAGGTAGATGGCGTAGCTCACGGCGCTCAGAAACACCAGCAGCGCGCCCCAGGCCGCATCGGTGCCCTGCAATTGCGCCTCCAGGCCAAACACCAGCACCACGCCGCTGTAGCTGATGGCCATGCCCAGCGCCTGGCCCCAGTGGATGCGGCGGCCATACAGCAGCCAGCCCAGCAGCATCACCAGCGTGGGGTTGAGGTACAGGATGAGCCGCTCCAGGCTGGCGCTGATGTACGCCAGCCCGGCAAAGTCGAGAAAGCTGGCCAGGTAGTAGCCCGTGACACCGAGGCCCGCCACGCCCAGCCAGTCGCGGCGCAACAAAGGCGGCTTGCCCCGGCTGGCCCACCAGGCCATCACGGCGAAGATGGGCAGCGCGAACAGCATGCGGTACATGATGAGCGTGACCGCATCGACCCCGTGGCGGTAGGCCAGCTTGACGATGATGGCCTTGCCGCTGAAAGCGATGGCACCAAACAGTGCCAGCAAGAGGCCGGATGCTACGTTTTTTCTGGCTGCTTGCGCTTTCTGGTGTGGGGCCACAGGCACTTTTTTAATTAGAACTCTCACCCACGCGTTCAGAAACCGGCAGCCAGGCCATCGCGGCGCGCATCGCTGGCCGCCAGATAGCCATGCACCTGGGGGTCGCCCATGCGCCAGATGAACTGGCCGGCGCCAAAGTCCTGGTAGGAATCCTGCAGCACCTCGGTGCGGTGCCCCCGCGCCTGCAGGCCCTGCACCGTGGCAGCCGGCATCGACGCCTCGACGTTGATCGACAAGCCCGCATTGAAGCGCCAGCGCGGCGCGTCGCAGGCCATCTGCGGGTTCTGGCCGTGATCGATCATGCGCACCAGCGTCTGCAGGTGGCCCTGGGGCTGCATGTTGGCGCCCATGACGCCAAAGCTCATCACAGGCTGGCCGTCCCGCGTGAGGAAGGCCGGGATGATGGTGTGGAAGGGGCGCTTGCCCGGTGCCACCAGGTTGGCTCGGTTGGCACCCGCCGGATCGGTGCTGAAACCAAAGCCCCGGTTCTGCAGGCTGATGCCGAAGTTGGGCTCCACGCAGCCCGAGCCAAAGCCCTGGTAGTTGCTCTGGATGAAGCTCACCATCATGCCGCGCTCATCGGCGGCCGTGAGGTAGATGGTGCCGCCCCTGACCGGGTTGCCCGCTCCGAAATCCTGCGCCTGGTTCATGCGGATGAGTCTGGCACGGGAAGCGAGGTAGCTGTCATCGAGCATTTGCGCGGGGGTCACCTCCATCCATGAAGGCTCGGCCACGTAGCGGTACACATCGGCAAACGCCAGCTTGACGGCCTCGATCTGCAGGTGCTGGGCCTCGGGCCCGTCCACCGGCAGGCCGGCCAGGTCGAACTGCTCCAGGATGCCCAGCGCGATCAGCGCCGCGATGCCCTGGCCGCTGGGCGGAATCTCGTGCAGCGTGTAGCCGCGGTAGTTGCGGGCGATGGGCGCCACCCACTCGGGGCGGTGCGCCGCCAGGTCCGCCAGACCGAGGCTGCCGCCCTGGGCCTGCGCAAAGGCGGCCATGGCCTGGGCGATCTCGCCGGTGTAGAAGGCCTCGCCCCGCGTGGCGCCGATGGCGTGCAAGGCACGGGCCGCAGCCGGAAACCGGAACAGTTCACCCACCTGCGGCGCACGGCCCCAGGGCATGAAGCTCTGCGCAAAGCCGGGTTGCGACTGCAGTTCGGGCACGGCGGCGGCCCATTTTTGCTGTACCACCACGGGCACCAGGTAGCCGCGCTCGGCGATCTCGATGGCCGGCGCCATGAGGTCGGCAAAGGGCAGCTTGCCAAAGCGCTCCGACAGCGCCACCCAGGCGCTCACGGCGCCGGGCACCGTGACCGAGTCGATGCCGCGCCGGGGCGGCGTGGCCGCGCCCGTGCCGTAGCGGCGATGGAAATATTCCGGCGTCCACGCCTGTGGCGCGCGGCCCGAGGCGTTCAGGCCATGCAGCGCCTGCCCATCCCACAGGATGCAGAACGCATCGCTGCCCAGGCCATTGCTGACGGGCTCGCACACCGCCATGGCCGCCGCGGCGGCTACGGCCGCATCGACCGCGTTGCCGCCCTGCTGCAGCATGCGCAGGCCGGCCTGCGCGGCCAGCGGGTGCGAGGTGGAACAGAGGTTGCGCGCGAACACCGGCAAGCGGGTGCTGGGATAGGGGGAGGTGTAGCTGAAAGGCATGCGGCGATTATCGGCCGCGTGGCTGCGGCCCGCTGCAGGCGGGTGCCTGATTGTCAGTGCGCGCGGAACATCCGGTGGTGCATGCGGCGCAGCGACCACCACACACCCAGCGCCACGACCGGAATGGCCACGGCCGCCGTGGTCTCGGGCGACAGGGGCCAGCCCAGTTTTTGCGCGCCCTTGGCCAGGTAGCTCACCAGGCCGACGATGTAGTAGGTGATGGCCGCCACCGACAGGCCTTCCACCGTGGACTGCAGTTTCAGCTGCAGGTCCTGGCGCTGGTTCATGGTGGCCAGCAGGGCCTGGCTGCTTTGCTGCTGCTCGATCTCCACCCGCGTGCGCAGCAGGTTGCTCATGCGCGAGACGCGCTGCGACAGCGCGTCCTGGCGCCGCGTGGCCCATTCGCAGGTGCTGCGCGCGGGCGTGAGCCGGCGGTCCATGAACTCGCGGATGGTCTGCATGCCCGCCAGGCGCGATTCGGCGATGTCCTGGATGCGGCGGTCCAGCAGTTCAAAGTAGGCGCTGCTGGCCGAAAAGCGCGAATGCGTGGCGGCGTACTGGCTCTCGACCTGCCCGGCCAGCCGGGTCAGGCGATCGAGCAGCGCGGGTTCGGCATCGCGGTTGGCAGTGCGGATGGCATCGGCCAGCGCGGCCAGCTCGCGCTCGGCAAAGGCCAGCACCGTGGCGGCCTCGCGCGCGGCGGGCAGGCCCAGCAGGGCGGCCATGCGGTAGGTCTCGATTTCCAGCAGGCGCTGCACCAGGCGGCCCAGGCGGCGCGGCGTCATGCCGCCGGCCAGCAGCACCATGCGCGAAAAACCATCGGCGTGGATGGCAAAGTCGGTGTACAGCTCGCCATGGCCATCGGCCACGGTGGAGGCCACCAGCGTGTCCTCGTGCAACACATGCTTGACCAGCGAGCCCGAGCCAAACTGGTGCGTGGGCAACACCCACAGGTTCAGGCTGCACAGGCACTGCCCCGGCAGGGCGGCCAGCCATTCGTGCGGCACCGCATCGATGGCGCTGGCGGGCTCGCGCTCGCCAAAGGCCTCGGTAGGCGTGGGCACCATGAAGGTCCAGGAAACGAATTCGGTGTGCAGTTCCCAGCGGATGCGGAACGCGCCGAAATCCATGCGCAGGTGCGTGGTCTGCGCGTCGGGCAGCGCCATGTGGTGGTCGCGCAGCAGCGCTGCCACATGCGCGCGGCTGGCTTCGCGGCCGGCGGCGTCGGCCAGCATGACGATGTGGGCAATGGCCAGCGGCGCCGCCAGGGCCTCGGGCGGACGGGCGTGGATCTCGTTGTGCAGCATGACCCGGTGCGGGTGCTGCATGGGGTGATTGGATGGTGGCATGCGGTCCTCGGTGCACCATTGTGTACCGGACCTGCAGGTTTCTCGCGGCACCGCCGCCCCAAAAAACAACGGCACCCGAAGGTGCCGTTGTTCTTGATGCAGGGTCCCGCACAGCGGGCCCCGGGCGCAGTGTCAGTCTTCGACGAAGGCTTCTTCGCGCTTGTTCTTCACCGCAGGCAGCAGCACGATGATGAGCAGCAGGGCAGCAGCCGCCAGCAGACCGGCCGACAGTGGACGCGTGACGAACACGCTCCAGTCACCGCGCGAGAGCAGCAGCGCGCGGCGCAGGTTTTCCTCCATCATCGGGCCCAGGATGAAGCCCAGCAGCAGGGGCGCGGGTTCGGTGCCCAGCTTGTGGAAGATGTAGCCGATCAGACCGAACGCACCCACCATCCAGACATCGAAGGTGTTGTTGTTGGTGGAGTACACACCCACCGCACAGAACAGCACGATGGACGGGTACAGCCAGCGGTACGGCACGGTGAGCAGCTTGATCCAGATGCCGATCAGCGGCAGGTTCAGGATCACCAGCATGGCGTTGCCGATCCACATCGAGGCGATCAGGCCCCAGAACAGCTCGGGGTTGCTGGTCATCACCTGCGGGCCGGGCTGGATGTTGTGGATGGTCATGGCACCCACCATCAGCGCCATCACGGCGTTGGGCGGAATGCCCAGCGTCAGCAGCGGAATGAAGGAGGTCTGCGAACCGGCATTGTTGGCCGACTCGGGCGATGCCACGCCACGGATGTTGCCCTGACCGAACGGTACTTCGCCCGGATGCAGCTTGGTCTTCTTCTCGACCGTGTAGGCCGCGAAAGCCGCCAGCAGCGCACCGCCGCCGGGCAGGATGCCGAGGGCAGAACCCAGGGCCGTGCCGCGCAGCACCGCAGGGAACATGCGCTTGAAATCTTCCTTGGTCGGGAACAGGCCCTCGACCTTGGCCGTGAAGACCTCGCGGTCTTCATCAGGGCGCGACAGGTTGGCAATGATTTCGCCGTAGCCAAACACACCCATGGCGATGGTCACGAAACCGATGCCGTCGGTCAGCTCAGGGATATCGAAGCTGAAGCGGGCGACGCCCGAGTTCACGTCGGTACCCACCAGGCCCATCAGCAGGCCCAGCACGATCATGGCCACGGCCTTGAGCAGCGAGCCCGAGGCCAGCACCACGGCGCCGATCAGGCCCAGGGTCATCAGCGAGAAGTATTCGGCAGGGCCGAACTTGAAGGCCACTTCGGTCAGCGGAGGCGCAAAGGCCGCCAGGATCAGCGTGCCCACGCAACCCGCGAAGAACGATCCCAGGCCGGCAGCCGCCAGCGCCGGCCCCGCTCGGCCCTTGCGCGCCATCTGGTAGCCATCGATCACGGTCACCACCGAGGACGACTCACCGGGCAGGTTCACCAGAATGGCAGTGGTGGAGCCGCCGTACTGGGCACCGTAGTAGATACCGGCCAGCATGATCAGCGCAGCCACGGGCGGCAGCGCATAGGTGGCGGGCAACAGCATGGCGATGGTGGCCACCGGGCCGATACCAGGCAGCACGCCGATCAGCGTGCCCAGCAGGCAGCCGACAAAGCAGTAAATCAGGTTCTGGAACGTGAAGGCGACGCCAAAACCCAGCGAGAGGTTGTTAATCAAATCCATGGTCGGTGCTCCTGCTCAACCTGTAATGAAACTCGGCCACACAGGGAACTGCAGCTTGAGCGCCCAGACGAATGCCACATAACTGCCCACCGCCAGCACGGTAGCCAGAATGAACACTGCCTTTGCGTTGAACTCGTTGCCTGCCAGGCTGGCGATGAAGGTCAGCGCATAGATGCCGACGATCAGGCCCATGGCCGGAACACCGATGCTGGGCAGGCCGCCCAACAGGATGCCGAAGGCGAAGTTGGCGGCCAGGATGAAGAACAGCGGCTTCCAGGCCCATTTGCCGATCTTGTCACCGTCCACGGTTTCCACCACGGTGGCCTTGAAGGTGACGACGGCACCGATGATGGCCAGCAAAATCCCCAGCATCAGGGGAAAATAGCCCGGACCCATGCGGGCGCCATTGCCCACGTTGTAGGTTGTGGCACCCCATGCGAAGGCCACGCCGATGCCCATGAACATGAGGCCGGCAAAAAAGTCTTTTTGACTCTTGATTTTCACGAATGTCTCCTTGGCGGAATCTCAACCTTGCGATTGTGTGGGGAATGTCGGCAGGCTCCGATGTGGATTCCACCTACATCCCGTCACAATGGCCGCCCACTGCCCTGCGGCGCCCCAAAAAACCGGGGTTTACCCTGACAAAAGCACACATCGCGACAGTGGCGGCGTCGGCGCAATCGCCTCGGGGTTGGCCGTGACAGGCAAGGCAGTGGAGATCTTCACCGGGTGGTTGTTTGCGCGGTGGCGAGGCACGACGCGCGCTCTGCGCCTCATACGGTCTCGCATTCAAGCGGATAACCAGGCGGGAAGCCGCAGGCAGTGCTCTAGCACGGCAAGGCGAACCAACTATCGTTTACGTTTGAAGGCAAAACCGTATCAGCCCACCACGGGCTTGAACACGCGCATCCACTTGGCCGAGGGCAGATCCCAGCGCGCCTGGATGGCCTCGGCCCGCGCGGCCAGTTCGGTGCGCTTGGGCCGGCTGGGCGTACGCTGGGCCAGCACCACGGTGTTGCCCTCGCGCGTGGGCTTGAAGGCCCACAGGGCCTCTTCGCCAAAGGCGCTGGCCATGCTTTGCAGGCTGCGCTCGAAGCTCGACGCCCGGCCGAACAGGTTGACGGTCATGCAGCCATCCTCGGTCAGCAGGGCGCGGCAGTCGGCATAAAAACCGGAGCTGTCGAGCACCGGCGCGGCGGCCTCGTGGTCATACAGGTCGACGGCCAAGGCATCCACGGTGCCCTGCCACATCGGGTTGCGGATTTCCTCGGCCGCATCGGCCAGCACCACGCGCAGCTTGGGGCCGTCGGGCGGCAGCTTGAACCACTGGCGGCACACAGCCAGCACCTGGGGGTTGAGCTCGATGGCCGTGGTGCACAGGCGCAGCTTCTTGTGGCAGAACTTGGTGATGGCCCCGGCCCCCAGCCCCAGTTGCATGGCGTGGCGCTTGGTGACGCTGGCGGGCTCGACAAACAGCAGCCAGGCCATCATGCGCTGCACGTATTGCAGTTCAATCTCGAACGGCTCGGCCACGCGCATGGAGCCCTGGATCCAGGGGGTTCCCAGGTGCAGGTGGCGCACCTCGCCGTCGTCGGAGACGCTCACTTCGGGCAGTTCGATATCGGTTGTTTTCTTGCGGGCCATTCACACCAATCCATGCCAGGCCAGCAGTTCGGCCCAGGCGTTCAATTTACGTTCAAAACTCCAGGAGGCGTTGGCCGGACTGGTGGAGGGCAGCCGGTGCACCGGCACCCCCAGCTGCGCCGTGCTGCGCGCGTGCCGGAAGCTCTCCCCGCCATTGTGGGCGATGGCCGCCAGCCGGGGGCAGCGCGCACGCAGCGCGGCAAAGTCATTCACCTGCGCGTTGCGGATGCGGGTGTCGAGGCTACCGACGCGCTCGCAGCTGGCGTACACATCCCACAGCCCGAGGCCCCGCGCCAGCAGCCATTTGCAGCGCTGGTCGTAGTGCTCCCTGTCGGGCAGCCGGTGCTGCGGCCAGAGCGCCTGCAGGATGCGCCAGAAATGGTTTTGCGGGTGCGCATAGTACTGCCCGGCCCGCAGCGAGGCCGCACCCGGAAAGCTGCCCAGCACCAGCACCACCGTGCCCTCGGACACCACGGGCGCCAGGCCCGTCAGCCGCTCGCCACCGGGCGACGGGCGCGGTTGGGGCAGATCGGTGCTGCGGCCGGGAGCCGCCTTGTTTTCCTTCATGGCCCGATTCTGGCCGCAAACCCGATATGCACCCATGCACTATGAAATCAATCGCCATCAGCGCTTGTGCATATTTCGCTTGCGGCCAAAAAAATCAGATTTTCTGCAGCAAACCTGCCAGGCGTGGCAGCGCCGCACAGGCATTGGCGGAGGTGCTGCGCGCCAGATCCACCAGCGACTGGCCGCGCAGGCCTGCCATCACCCCGGCGATGCGGGGCAGCTCGGCCGGCGCGTTGCGCCCCTGCGGTTGCCCGGCGGCCCGCTGCGCGGCCGGGGTGTAGAGCCAGTGCGGCGGGATGTCGGGCGCGTCGGTTTCCAGTACCAGGGCCGATGCGGGCAGCTCGGTCGCCAGCCGGCGCAGTTGCAGCGCGCGGTCATAGGTCAGCGCGCCGCCGAAACCCAGCTTGAACCCCAGCGCGATGAACGCGTGCGCCTGCTGCAGGCTGCCGTTGAAGGCGTGGGCGATACCGCCCGGCACGGCCGTTTCGCGCAGGCCCTTGAGCAGCTGGTCGGCCGAACGGCGCACATGCAGGATCACCGGCAGATCACAGCGGCGCGCCAGCTGCAGTTGCGCGCGGTAAATCTGCTCCTGGCGCGCGGTGTCCAGGCCTTGGGCAAAAAAATCCAGCCCGATCTCGCCGATGGCCACCAGGCGCGGGTCGTGGCGGTGCTGCTGCAGCGCCTGGTCCAGCAGCGCCAGATCGGCCTCGGCTGCCCGCGCTGTGTAAAGGGGGTGAATACCCAGGGCGTAGCTGTCGCCATGGCGGTGCGCGAGCTGGCGCACGGCATCCCAGTTGGCGCGCTCCACGGCCGGGATCACGCAGTGCGCCACGCCCGCGGCGGCGGCCTGCTGGCGCACGGTGTCGCGGTCGGCGGCAAACTCTGCGGCGTCCAGGTGGCAGTGGGTGTCGATCCAGGAGGGCATGCCGCCATGATGCCCCAACCGGCAACCCGCCCGTCCGCCAGCGGATGCGGAAATGGGCGATCCGTGCTACTGTCAATTCCCTGCGCCGTTGCCCTGGCGCGAATTGCTGTTTCTGGACACCGCATGCAAGACACCGGCGCCGGAAATGGCCATGGAACCAGAAGGTGACAGGATGCCCCGGCCCGTCCTCTACAGCAGTTCCCGCCCTCCACGGCGTCCGGCAGAACCGGCGGCCGAGGTCGCCAGCACGCCGGCGCCACCGGGGGCACCACCCACCGCGGCGCTCACCGCCACAACCCTCCCCACCGCGGCGCACCGCCGCCTGCGCGCCCTGTGGGCGGCCGTGGTGGTGCTCACCGCGCTGCTGCTGGCCAGCCTGTGGCTGCACCCGGGCGCGGTGCCCCGCCGCATCACGCAGGGCGACATCGACGCCGCCGTGCTGCGCACCCTGGAAAACACCACCCTGCCCTCGCCCGCCGCAGGGGCCGTGGAGGCCGTGGCGCCGTCGGTGGTGCGCGTGGCGGGCTATGCGCGCAGCAAGAACGGCAAGGCCGAGATCGAGCGCGGCGTGGGCACCGGCGTGGTGATCGTGGATTCGGGAATCATCCTCACCAACCTGCATGTGGTGCAGGGGGCCAGCCGCGTCACCGTCACCTTCCATGACGGGCTGGAAACCACCGCCAGCGTCACCGGCGTCCAGCCCGAAAACGACCTGGCCGTGCTGCAGGCCCACAAGCTGCCCGACGACCTGGCCGCCGCGCCCCTGCGCTCCACACAGAACCTGCGGGCGGGCGACCAGGTGGTGGCCATCGGGTTTCCGTTCGGCATCGGGCCGTCGGCGTCGGCGGGCGTGGTGTCGGGCCTGGAACGGGAATTCGACTCGCCCGAGGGCAACGGTCCGCTGACCCACCTGATCCAGTTCGACGCCGCCGCCAACCCCGGCAACTCGGGCGGCCCGCTGGTCACCATGGACGGCGAGGTGGTGGGCATCGTCACCGCCATCCTCAACCCCACCAAGGCGCGCACCTTCATTGGCATCGGCTTTGCCGTGCCCATTGAAAACGCAGCCGCCGCCATCGGCATGCCGCCGTTCTGATATGAAGCCCCCTGAGTCGCCTTCGGCGCCTTCCCCCTCCAGGGGGACGACACCCTCACTGCGGGGCGGCCCTTGCTCGGTGTCCCTCGCCTTGGCCGCGCCAGTTGCTTGGGCGGGTGACGGGTCGCAGCATCGTTGATCACTGACACGGAAGGAAACCCATGGAAGCCGCAACGAACAACGCCTCCACCGCCACCCTGATGGAGCAGGTGCTCTACGAGGTCAAGCGCGTGGTGGTCGGGCAGGACCGCTTCCTGGAACGCGTGATGGTGGCCATGCTCGCCCAGGGCCATCTGCTGGTCGAAGGGGTTCCCGGCCTGGCCAAGACGCTCACGGTGAAGACGCTGGCCCGCACCATCCAGGGCAGCTTCAAGCGCATCCAGTTCACGCCCGACCTGGTGCCCGCCGACCTGGTGGGCACGCGCATGTACAACCAGAAGACGGGCGAATTCAGCACCTCGCTGGGCCCGGTGTTCACCCACCTGCTGCTGGCCGACGAGATCAACCGCGCCCCCGCCAAGGTGCAGAGCGCCCTGCTGGAGGTGATGCAGGAGCGCCAGGTGACCATTGCCGGCGAGACCCACAGGGTACCCGAGCCCTTTCTGGTGATGGCCACGCAAAACCCCATCGAGACCGAAGGCACCTACGCCCTGCCAGAAGCCCAGGTGGACCGTTTCATGATGAAGGTGCTGCTCGGCTACCCCACCGAGGAGGAAGAGTTCGTGATTGCCCAGCGCGCGCTCGATACGCCCGTGCAGGTGCTGCCGGTGGCCACCACGGCGCAACTGTCGGCGCTGCAGGCCGAATGCCGCAGCGTGTATGTGGACCCGTCGCTGCTGCAGTATGCGGTGAAGCTGGTGGCGGCCACGCGGGCGCCCGCGCAGCACGGCATCAGCGACATGGCGTATTTCATCGCCTGCGGCGCCAGCCCGCGCGCCACCATCTGCCTGGCCGAGGGTGCCCAGGCCCTGGCCATGCTGCGCGGACGCGCCTACGTGCTGCCCGAAGACATGACCGATCTGGCGGCCGACGTGCTGCGCCACCGGCTGTCGCTGTCGTACGAGGCGCTGTCGGACGGGCTCGACGCCGATGCGCTGATCGCCCGCATCATGGCCAAGATACCGGCGCCCGCAAGGCCTTTGCACCATGAACAAAAAGCCGCCTGAAACCGCCACCGTGCAGGCCCTGCACCCCTTGCCGGGGCAGGCCGACCGGCTGCTGCGCGCGCTGGAATGGAAGGTGATCCGGCGGCTGGACGGCCTGCTGCAGGGCGACTACCGCACCCTGGTGCGCGGCAGCGGCCTGGACCTGGCCGACCTGCGCGAATACCAGCCCCACGACGATGTGCGCCACATCGACTGGAACGTGACGGCGCGCCTGAACGCGCCCCATGTGCGCGTGTTCACCGAAGACCGCGAAATGTCGGCCTGGTTTCTGCTGGACCTGAGCCCTTCCATCCACTTTGGCCCGCAGGGCCACGCCAAGCGCGACATCCTCACCGGCTTTGTGGCGGTGCTGGCGCGCCTGCTCACCCGCCACGGCAACCGCGTGGGTGCCCTGCTGTATGGCACCGGCCGCGGCGGCGTGCGCGCGGTGGATGCGGTGCTGCCCCCGCGCAGCAGCCGCGCGCAGGTGCTGCAGCTCATGCACCAGCTGCTGCAGCCCGCCACCGGCCAGCCCGCAGGCGGCACCCAGCTGGGCGTGCTGCTGCAGGCCGGCCTGGGCGCCATCCGCCGGCGCTCCACCGTGTTCGTGGTGTCGGACTTCATCAGCGCGCCCGGCTGGGACAAGCCGCTGGCCCAGCTCGCGCAGCGCCACGACGTGGTGGCCGTGCGCCTGTTCGACCCGCTGGAGCTGGAGCTGCCCGACCTCGGCCTGGTGCTCCTGCGCGATGCCGAGACCGGCGAGCAGTTGCAGGTCGACACGCACGACCAGGGCTTTCGCCAGCGCTTTGCCCGCCTGGCCGCAGAGCGCGAGGCCACCCTGCGCGCGGGCCTGGCCGCCGCGGGCGCCGACACGCTGGAACTGCGCACCGATGACGACCTGATCGACGCCCTGCTGCGCTTCATGGACCTGCGCCAGCGCCGTGCAGGGCCCCGGCTGCGCGCCTTCCAGCCCACCCCCCGCCCGCCGGCCGTGCAGGCCGCTGGCTGACCCCTGACACCGAAAGCTCCCACCATGGTTTTCCTCTGGCCCAACCTGCTCTGGCTGCTGCTGGCAGTGCCGCTGCTGGTGCTGCTGTATGCCTGGCTGCTGCACCGGCGCAAGCACGCAGCGCTGAACTACCCCAGCCTCGGCCTGGTGCGCGCCGCGCTCGGCCCCGGCCAGCGCCTGCGCCGCCATATCCCGCCCGCGCTCTTGCTGCTGGCGCTGGTGGCCCTGCTGCTGGCGGCGGCGCGGCCGCTGGCCGTCATCAAGCTGCCCTCCGAGCAGCAGACCATCATGCTGGCCATGGATGTGTCGGGCAGCATGCGCGCCACCGACGTGCAGCCCGACCGCATCACCGCCGCGCAGGACGCCGCCAAGGCCTTCATCGCCGAGCTGCCGCGCCATGTGCGCGTGGGCATCGTGGCGTTTGCGGGCAGCGCCCAGCTGGCGCAGCTGCCCACCCAGAGCCATGAAGACCTGGTCAAGGCCATCGACAGCTTTCAGCTGCAGCGCGGCACCGCCACGGGCAACGGCATCATGGTGGCGCTGGCCACGCTGTTCCCCGATGCAGGCATCGACATCGCCGCCCTGGGCGGGGGCCAGGCCATGCGATCGCGCTCGCTCGACGAGGTGACCACGCAGGACCCGGCCAAGACCTTCACGCCCGTGGCGCCCGGCTCCTACAACTCGGCCGCCATCATCATGCTGACCGACGGCCAGCGCACCACGGGCGTGGACCCGCTCGAAGCCGCCCAGTGGGCCGCCAACCGGGGCGTGCGCGTGTACACCGTGGGCGTGGGCACGCTGCAGGGCGAGACCATCGGTTTCGAGGGCTGGTCGATGCGCGTGCGCCTGGATGAAGAAACCCTCAAGGCGGTGGCCTTGCGCACCCAGGCCGAATACTTCCACGCCGCCACGGCGGCCGACCTGAAGAAGGTCTATGAAACCCTGAGTTCGCGCCTCACGGTGGAAAAGCGCGAAACCGAAATCTCGGCCCTGCTGGCGCTGGTGGGTGCCGCACTGGTGGTGCTGGCGGCAGGGCTGTCGCTGTGGTGGTTCGGTCGGGTGATGTAGTCCGTCACCATCCAAAACAGCGCTGCTGGCGCTGGCCACATAAGCGCTACAACCCCAAAAAACGCAAGAATTCGTTACTCATCCAGCCCGCCCGGGCCGTCCACCAGGGTGGCCAGCGGCAGGTCGTACAGCTCCTGCAGCAGACGCACCAGCTGCTGCGCGGCGGCATCCACCACGGCCCGCCCCTTGTCGGCCGTGGCGGCGGCGGCGTTGCCCACGGCACCGGCAGCGTGGTAGTCCTGCATCTGCCAGCCCAGCTTGGCGCTTTTGCCGTTGCCCAGGATGGCATAGCGCTCGGCCCGGTCCTGCGAGGTGGAGCGGAAATCGCGCGCGTGCGCCATGTGCACCGTGCCCGGCGCCAGGTGCAGCATCATCGAGGTCTCGATCTCGCCTGCATGGATGCCGAAGCGGTGCTCCTGGGCGCTGAACTGGCCCGCCACGGCATCGGGCAGCGGCAGGCTGAACCAGCTGCTGCTGTACACCAGCAGCTTGCTGCGCGTGCGCAGCTCGCGCGCCACGATGTCCATCACGCTGACCTGGCCGCCATGGCCGTTGAACAGCAGGAGTTTTTTGACCCCGGCGCGCGCCACGCATTCGCCGATCTCGGTCCACAGCGCGATCACCGTGGCGGGCGAGAGCGTGAGCGTGCCCGGAAAACGGATGTGCTCCGGGCTCAGGCCCACCACCTGCGGCGGCAGGAAAAGCACGGGCAGCGCGGCAGGCAGCAGCGGCAGGGCGGCGTCGATCACGCCCTGCAGCAGGGTGGCATCCACCGACAGCGGCAGGTGCGGCCCATGCTGCTCGATGGCCGCCACGGGCAGCACGGCCACGGCCTGGCGGGCCTGGCCGCTGGCGTGCAGCCGGGTGAAGTCGCGGGTGGTGAGGTCGGCCCAGAAGCGCGACGGCAGGGGTGGGGTGGCAGCGGCGGTCATGCCCGCCATGGTAGTGGAGCACCGGCGCGGGCGGATAATCCGAGAGATGCACCAGCCCACGCCACCTGGCACGATGGGCCTGGTGCCGCATTTCGCACCATCCAGAGCCTGTACGCCCCATGCCCCAGCCCTTTGCCTCCGCGTCGCTTGCCACATTGCGCCACCACCGCTGGGTGCGCCGGGGCCTGTGGGCCTTGCTGGCGCTGTTGCTGCTGTGGCTGCTGAGCTGGCTGTCGGTGCCGGCGCTGGCCAAGGGCCCGCTGGAGCGCATCGCCAGCGAACAGCTGGGGCGCCCGGTCACCGTGGGGGCCATCGATTTCAAGCCCTGGACGCTCGAAGTCACGCTGCGCGACATCGCCATCGGCGGCGCCCAGGGCGGCCCGCCCCAACTGGAGATTGCGCGCATCTATGCCGATGCCGAAATGCAGTCGCTGCTGCGCCTGGCGCCGGTGGTCGATGCCCTGGAAATCGATGCGCCCCATCTGCGGCTCACGCACCTGGCCGACGGCCACTACGACGTGGACGACATCCTGGCCCGGCTCACCGCCCCCTCCGACCAACCCGCCAGCGGCCCGGCGCGGCTGGCGCTGCACAACCTGGTGCTGACCGGTGGCGCCATCGACTTCGACGACCGCACCGTGGACAAGGTGCACGCCGTGCGCGAGCTGACCCTGAAAGTGCCTTTCATCAGCACCCTGCCCGCGCAGCGCGACATCACGGTGGCGCCCCACCTGTCGTTTGCGGTGGGCGACAGCCGGTTTGACTCGTCGGCCCAGGCCACCCCGTTTGCCCAGACCGGCAAGGGCGACGCCACGCTGAAGTGGGAGGGGCTCGACCTGGCGCCCTACCTGCCCTATCTGCCTGCCAGCCTGCCGGTGCGGTTGCAGGGCGCCCTGCTCGACCTGGATGTGAAGCTGGCGTTCGAGCAGAGACCCCGCCTGGCCGTCACGCTGTCGGGCAAGGTGCAGACGCGCAACGTGCAGATCGCCGACCGCGGCAACCAGCCCCTGCTGTCCTACGAACGCCTCACGGTGGACATGGCCGAGGTGCGGCCGCTCGACCAGGTGGTGCGCCTGGCCAGCGTGGAGCTGGCGGCGCCCGTGGTCACGGCCACGCGCAATGCCCAGGGCGCCATCAACCTCGCGCAACTGTCGGCCCCGGCCGCGTCACCAGCGGCCACCCCGCCACCACCTGCCGCACCGGCACCCCAGGCCCCCGCCAGCGGCGCCACCCCGCCCGCCACCCCGCCCGCCACCGCCCCCGGCTGGACCGTGGCCGTGGCGCAGGCCGCCGTGCGCAAGGGCCAGGTGCGCTGGAGCGACCAGAGCACCCGGCCCGCCGCCGCGCTGCAGGCCACCGAGCTCACGCTGGATGTGGCCAATGTGGCCTATCCCTTCCAGGCGCCCCTCACCTTCCAGGGCGCGCTGGGCCTGCAAGGCAGCACCCTGGCCTTCAAGGGCCAGGCCACCGACCGGGCGGCCGAGGTGAACCTGTCGGCCCAAGGCCTGGCCCTGCAACTGGCCGCGCCCTACCTGGCCCAGACACTGGAGCCCGCGCTGACCGGCCATGTCAACGGTGAACTGGCCCTGCAGTGGCAGGCCCCGGTCGGCGACGCTGCCAAGGCAGGCGCCACGGGCGTGACCCTCAGCGCCGGCCCCCTGGCGCTGGAACAACTGGCGCTGCAACAGGACAAGACCGCACTGGCCGGGGTGGGCAAGCTGGCGCTGGATGGCCTGAAGCTCAACCTGGACCAGCGCACCGTGGACGTCGAGCGCCTGGCCATCACCCAGCCCCAGGCCACGGTGGAACGCGCCGCCGACGGCCGCTGGATGTACGAGCGCTGGCTCAAGGCCGCGCCCACCACCGGCACCGCCAAGGCAAAGGCGCCTGCCGCGCCCGCCTGGCGCGTGCGCCTGGGCGAGCTGGCCGTGGACCAGGGCAGCGTGGCCTTTGCCGACCGCGCCCAGCCCCGCCCCGTGGCATTGAACCTGTCGGCGCTGAGCCTGAAGGCCCGCAACCTGGCGCCGGACGGCAGCAAACCCGAGGCCGTCGAACTCTCGGCCCGGGTGGCTGCACGCCGGGGCCAGGCCGGCCAGCTGACCTACCGCGGCACGCTCACCCCCCAGCCGTTTGCCACGCAAGGGCGCCTGGAAGCCAGCCGCCTGCCCCTGTACGCGCTGGACGGCTACCTGGCCGACCAGCTGGCCATCGAACTGCTGCGCGCCGACCTGGGCTTTCGCGGCCAGGTGGCCCTGTCCCAGAGCGCGCGCGGCACCACGCTGCGCGTGAACGGCGACGCCGCCATCGACGACCTGCGCGCCAACAGCACGGCCGCCGCCACGCCCAAGACCGCCGCACAGGTGGGCGAAGAACTGCTGGCCTGGAAGAGCCTGGGCCTGCGCGGCCTGGCCGTGGCCCTGGCACCGAACACCGCCCCACGTGTGGAGGTGAAGGAAACCAGCCTGGCCGACTTCTTTGCGCGCGTCACCATCAACGAAAACGGCCGCATCAACCTGAGCGACATCGCCAAAAGCCCGGCGGAGGTCAGCCACCAGGCGCCGGCCGCAGACACCGCATCCCCCGCCCCGTCGGCGCCCGCGGACGCCACGGCATCGGCCAGCGCCCCGCTGCCCCCGGCACCAGCCATCCCGCCCGACCCGCTGGCCCCGGTGGTGGTGTTCGGCCCGGTGAGCCTGGTCAACGGCAAGGTGCTGTTCTCGGACTACTTCATCCGGCCCAACTACTCGGCCGACCTGACCGAGCTGACCGGCAAGCTCAGCGCGTTCTCGTCCCAGCCCCCGGGCGGCGAGCCCGTGCTGGCCGATCTGGAGCTGCGCGGCCGCGCCGAGGGCTCGGCCGCGCTGGAGATCACCGGCAAGCTCAACCCGCTGGCCAAGCCCCTGGCCCTGGACATCGTGGGCAAGGTGCGCGACCTCGAACTGCCGCCCCTCTCGCCCTATTCGGTGAAATACGCGGGCCATGGCATCGAGCGCGGCAAGCTCAGCATGGACGTGTCGTACAAGGTGCTGCCCGACGGCCAGCTCACGGCCAGCAACAAGCTGGTGCTCAACCAGCTCACGTTTGGCGAGCCCGTGGAAGGGGCCCCCAACAGCCTGCCGGTGCGGCTGGCCGTGGCCCTGCTGGCAGACAGCCATGGCGTGATCGATCTGGACCTGCCCATCAGCGGCTCGCTGAACGACCCGCAGTTCCGCATCGGCCCCGTCATCTTCAAGATCATCGTCAACCTGATCGGCAAGGCCATCACGGCCCCTTTCAGCCTGCTGGCCCGCGCTTTCGGGGGCGGCGATGAACTGAGCACCGTGGCCTTCGCCCCCGGCAGCGCCAGCCTCACGCCCGAGGCCCGGCAGGGCCTGGACAAGGTGGCCAAGGCCCTGGCCGAGCGGCCCGCGCTCAAGCTCACCGTGACGGGCACGGCCAGCCTGGCGCGCGAGCGCGAAGCCATCCAGCGCGAGCGCCTGCAAGACCTGGTGCGCGCCGAAAAGCGCCGCGCCACCCCCGCCGACACCACCCCCGTGCAGGCCGCCGAATACCCGGCGCTGCTCAAGGCGGTGTACCGCCGCGCCGACATGCCCAAGCCCCGCAACCTGGTGGGCATGGCCAAGGACCTGCCCGTGCCCGAGATGGAAGCCCTGCTGCTGGCCCACCTGCCCGCCGCTACCGAAGAGCTGGCGACCGAGTTGGCCACGCACCGCGGCCAGGCCGTCAAGGCCTACCTGGCCGAGCAGAAGCTGCCCGAGGAGCGCCTGTTCCTGGCCGCCCCCAAGGCTGCCACGCCGGACGAAAAATGGACGCCCCAGGCCCAGCTCAGCCTGGCCACCCAATAAACGGGCCGCGCACGGCGCACCGGAACCAACCGCAGCGCCAGCGCTCACACCCTGTAACCATGCCCCATCGCCTGCTCTCCCACTTTCTCTTCGCTCTGCTTTTCATAGCTTCCAGCGCTTCATGGACAGGCGCAAGCGCCCAATTCAACCCAAAACCCGGCGCCCGTGCCGGCAGCGTGGTCACCACGCCCCGCGTGCGTGCCGAACTCGTGGCGCACGCGCCCGAGGGCGTGGGCCCCGGCCAGCCGCTGTGGCTGGGCCTGCAAATCACCCACCAGCCCGAGTGGCACACCTACTGGAAGAACCCCGGCGACTCGGGCCTGCCCACCGAGCTGGCCTGGACGCTGCCCGCCGGCCTCACGGCGGGCGACATCGCCTGGCCCGTGCCCCACACCATCCGCATCGGCACCCTGGCCAACCATGGCTACGAAGGCACGGTGCTGCTGCCCGTGCCGGTGCAGGTGGGCCCGGACTTCAAGGCGCCGCTGGCGGGCAATGGCACGCTCGATGTGCGCCTGCGCGCGACCTGGCTGGTGTGCCGCGTCGAATGCATTCCCGAAGAAGGCGAATTTGCGCTGCAGCTGCCCGTGCGCGGCTCCACCGCGCTGCATGCTGCCGCCTTCGCCCAGAGCCAGGCCGATCAACCGCTGGCGCTGGCCGGAACAAGCCAGGTCCAGGTGCAGGGCGAGCGCCTGCAATTGCGCGTGCACGGACTGCCCGCCGCGGCACGCGGCCAGACGCTGGCTCTGTTCGCGGAAACGCCCGAGGTACTGGTTCCCGCCGCCGTGTCCGGCAAGGACTGGACCCAGGCCTGGGATGGCGATGCCTGGACCGCCGACCTGCCGCTGTCTCCCCAGCGGGGTGACACGCCCGAGCGCCTGCCGCTGGTGCTGGCGCTGGAGCAGCGCCCCGCAGACCGCGCGGCCCCCCATGCCTGGCGCACCGTGGCCGATGTGAACGGCACCTGGGCCGCCGCCGCGCGCGCCAGCGTGTCGCCCGCGCTGGCGGCGGCGCTGGAGGCCAACCAGGCCGCCTCCCCTACACCCGCCCCCACCAGCGCTTCGCTGGGTACGCTGCTGGCGGCACTGGCAGGTGGGCTGCTGGGCGGCCTGCTGCTCAACCTCATGCCCTGCGTGTTTCCGGTGCTGGCCATCAAGGTGCTGGGCTTTGCGCAGCATGGCAGCAACCGGAGGGCGCAACGCCTGGCCGGCGCGGCCTATACCGGCGGTGTGGTGCTGTCGTTCCTGGCGCTGGGCGGCCTGCTCTTGGGCCTGCGCGCGGCGGGCGAGCAGCTGGGCTGGGGCTTTCAGCTGCAATCACCCGCCGTGGTGGCGCTGCTGGCCGCGCTGTTCACGCTGATCGGGCTCAACCTGGCGGGCCTGTTCGAGTTCGGCCAGTTCGTGCCGAGGCGCCTGGCCACGCTGCAGGCCCGCCACCCGGTAGGCGATGCGTTTTTGTCGGGCGTGCTGGCCGTGGCCATTGCCTCGCCGTGCACCGCACCCTTCATGGGCGCTTCACTGGGTTTTGCCGTGGCCATGCCCGGCGCGCAGGCGCTGGCGGTGTTTGCCGCGCTCGGCCTGGGCATGGCCCTGCCCTACCTGGCGGCCAGCCTGGTGCCGGCCGTGGTGGGCTGGCTGCCGCGGCCCGGCCCCTGGATGGCGACCTTCCGCCACGCCATGGCCTTCCCCATGTTTGCCACGGTGGTCTGGCTGGTGTGGGTGCTGGGCCAGCAAAGCGGCATCGACGGCGCCGGCGCGCTGCTGGCGCTGCTGGTGACGGGCTGTGCGCTGGTGTGGTCGCTCACGCTGCGCGGCCGCACCCGGATGGTGATTGCTTCTTGTTTAATAGCTGGTGGCGCATGGCTGGCAAGCGCTATTGGCCAAAACATCACCAAACCAGTGGAGCGTGCCGCCCAGGTCGCGGTGGGCGCCAACAGCGCCTGGCATGCCTGGTCTGCCGAGCGCACGGCCGAACTGATGACCGCAGGCCAGCCAGTGTTTGTGGACTTCACCGCCGCCTGGTGCGTGACCTGCCAGTACAACAAGCGCACCACCCTCACCGACAGCAGCGTGCTGGCCGACTTCGCCGAGCGCAAGGTGGCCCTGCTGCGCGCCGACTGGACGCGCCGCGACCCCGCCATCACCGCCGCGCTCGCCCAGCTCGGGCGCAGCGGCGTGCCGGTGTATGTGCTGTACGCACCCGGCAAGGCGCCGGTGGTGCTGACCGAGATCCTCAGCGTGGCCGAGGTGCGGCAGGCGCTGGCGGCGCTGTAGCGGCCCGGCCGCTGGAGATGGGGCAGCGCGGATCGCGCCTTGATGAATAGCTGTTGGCGCTGACCCATCCAGCGCTTTTGGCCAAAATGGCGGCCAAATGTTCACGGCGGGGCGCAGCACACCTTGCCACGGCGGTGGCCTTCAAGGGACAAGCCCGGCGCACTCCCCCAAAACACCCGGGTGGCGATATCCTCAAGCCCGGCAGGATCGGCACCGCCGGTACGCCACGACGTCCGCCTCCACCCCACCGCCCGTCCACGCTCCCACCGTTTCATGTCCCAGCCCTCAAGTTCCTTGTGGAGCCCCCTGCGCCAGACCGCCTTCCGGGGCCTGTGGATGTGCGGTGGCGTGTTCTTTGTGGGCAACGGCATGCAGACCATGGCGGCCGCCTGGCTCATGGTGGAGCTCACGGGCTCGTCGTTTCTGGCGGCGCTGGTGCAGACGGCCGTGTTCATGCCCATGTTCCTGCTGGCGCTGCCCGCCGGCGTGCTGGCCGACACCACCGACCGCCGGCGCCTGATTGCGGGCGCGCTGCTGGCCCAGACCGGCGCCTGCGCGCTGCTGGCCCTGCTCACACTGGGCGGCTGGAGCGGCCCGGCCTCGGTGCTGTTCCTCGTCTTCGTGTGCGGCTGCTGCACGGCCATGCTCACGCCGGCCTGGAACTCGTCGGTCATCGACCCGGTGCCGCGCGACGAATGGCCGCAGGCCATCACCGCCGTCAGCATTGCCTACAACGCCGCGCGCGCCGTGGGGCCCACGCTGGCGGGGCTGCTGTTCGCGCTGCTCGGGGCAGGCTGGGTGTTCGCCGTCACGGTGGCGACCACGCTGGTGATGTGGGAGTCGATTCGGCGCTGGCCGCCCAAGGCGCACCCGCCTTCCAAGCTGCCGGCCGAGCGCCTGTGGGGCGGCACGCTCAGCGGCCTGCGTTTTGCCTGGCATTCGCGCATGATCCTGGCGCAGCTGGTGCGCGTGACGGCCTTCGGCGCGGCGGGCTCGGCCCTGTGGGCGCTGCTGCCGGTGATTGCCCAGCGCCTGGGCACGGGCGCGCAGGGCTTTGGCCTGCTCATGGGCTGCCTGGGCACGGGCGCCGTGCTGGTGGGCCTGGTGCTGGGGCGGCTGCGGACGCGCTTCGGCATGGAGGCCATCGTGGGCACCGGCGGCGGGGTGTTTGCCGCCGCCATGCTGGCTGCCGCGCTCACGCAGGTGGCCTGGTTCATTTACCTGTGGATGCTGCTGGCGGGCGCGGCCTGGATGTCGTCCATGTCCACCTTCAACACCGCCACCCAGGCCAGCGCGCCACAGTGGGTGCGCTCGCGCGCCGTGGCCATGCACATGGTGGCGGCGCTGGGTGCGTTTGCCATGGGCTCGGCCTTCTGGGGCGCTGCGTCCGACCTGATCGGCCTCACGCCCACGCTGTGCCTGGCCGCCGCGCTGATGGTGGCCAGCCTGCTGCTGGCCAAGCCGATGCCGCTGCGCATGGGCGCCCTGCACGAGGTGACGCAGGCCACGCCCTGGGATGAACTGTTCATCGAATCCGAGCCCCTGCCCGAAGCCGGCCCGGTGGCCGTCGAGGTGGGCTACCGCATTGCCCCCGGCACCGACGCGGCCTTCCTGGACACCATCAGCCGCATGAAGGCCCCGCGCCGCCGCGACGGCGCCACCTTCTGGCGCGTGTACAAGGATCTGGGCGAGCCCTCGCGCTATGTGGAGCGCTTCATCGTCGAGTCCTGGGCCGACTACCTGCACCAGCGCGCCCGCGCCACCATGGCCGACCAGGCGCTGGAGACCGAGGTGCGGGCGTTTCTGGCCCCCGGCGAAACGGCGCGCATGTCGCACTACATCGCTGAAAGATAGCTCCCCCCGAGCCGCCCGCGCGTTACAGCCGGCGCGGCCCAGGCCAGTGCACCCGTGGAACTGGCTTTGCCAGGCCACCGGGTGCGTCCCCTTCCCGCAGGAGAGGGGGAAGACGCGAAGCGTCTCAGGGGGTGCCTTCCCTTCCGCCCTGCGACAATTGCGGGCATGAGCACCACCTTCGCCCCCCTCACCAACGACACCTTCCTGCGCGCCTGCCGCCGCCAGGCCACCGACTACACCCCCCTGTGGCTGATGCGCCAGGCGGGCCGCTACCTGCCCGAATACAAGGCCACGCGCGCCCAGGCTGGCAGCTTCATGGGGCTGGCGATGAACGTGGACTTCGCCACCGAGGTCACGCTGCAGCCGTTGTCCCGCTTCCCGCTCGACGCCGCCATCCTGTTCAGCGACATCCTCACCGTGCCCGACGCCATGGGTCTGGGCCTGTCGTTCGCCGAGGGCGAGGGCCCGCGCTTCGCCAAGTCGGTGCGCAATGAGGCCGACGTGGCCGAGCTGTCTGTGCCCGACCTGGACAAGCTGCGCTACGTGTTCGACGCCGTCACCAGCATCCGCAAGGCCCTGAATGGGCGGGTTCCGCTGATCGGCTTCTCTGGCAGCCCCTGGACGCTGGCCTGCTACATGGTCGAGGGCAAGGGATCGGACGACTACCGCCTGGTCAAGACGCTGATGTACAGCCGCCCCGACCTGATGCACCGCATCCTGGCCGTGAACGCCGACGCCGTGGCGGCCTACCTCAACGCCCAGATCGATGCGGGTGCCCAGGCCGTGATGATTTTCGACAGCTGGGGCGGCGTGCTGGCCGACGGCGCCTTCCAGCAGTTCAGCCTGGAATACACCCGGCGCGTGCTGGCGCAGCTCCAGCGCACGGGCGTGGACGGGCAGGACGTACCGCGCATCGTCTTCACCAAGGGCGGCGGCATCTGGCTGGACGACATGAAAGACATCGACTGCGAGGTGCTGGGCCTGGACTGGACGGCCAACCTGGGCAAGGCGCGTGCCACCGTCGGTGGCCAGGTGGGTGGCCCCGGCAAGGCGCTGCAGGGCAATATCGACCCCAATGTGCTGTTTGCGCCCCCCGCGCAAATCGTCACCCAGGTGCACGCCGTGCTCGACAGCTTTGGCAAGCCGCACACCGACCGCAGCACCACCGGCCCCACGCACATCTTCAACCTGGGCCACGGCATCAGCCAGTTCACCCCGCCCGAGCATGTGGCGGCGCTGGTCGAGGCGGTGCACAGCCATTCGCGTGCGCAGCGCCAGGGTTGATGGCCCCACCGCTGGCTGTGGCATTCCTGCCATGGTTATGCACACAACGGGTACAGCCACCGGGGCCACTGCATGGGCCCCGCACCTGCGGTCAAGAATCTGTGGAAATTCGGCAAAACGATTCCAAGTGGTTGATTTTGAACGATTGAGTACTTTTGCCCTTTTTGTAAGCAAATCAACCAGAGTGCGTTATTTCAAGGACTTGCGCGCCAAATCCCCGAGATATCAACAAAGTTATCCACAGAAATCATGAATTTCCTGGAAATTCCCCATGAAATCAAGCACTTGCACGCCAAATTGAAGAAAACCTTGAAGAACACCCACCCAGGGCTAGCACAAATCGGGGGCGTTTCCCCCACTTGACGTCCCCGGCCCGTACCACTTATGCACACTTTCCGTGGTGCGGCGCAGCAAAATGGCGGCGGCACGCGCTAGCACAAAATTTGCACCAGAATTTCTTCAGACGATTGATTCATAAGGATTTTTTGCCCATGCCTTTTTTCCGGGCAATCTGTCCCAAGCCAGTATTCATGCGGCTTGGCAGTGCTTCCGGGCAGGATGTCAACAAAGTTATCCACAGAAATCCGGGATGACCTGGCGAACCCCGTCAAATCAAGCACTTAGCCGCCCAATCTCCACACGGCATCCACAAGCCGCTGCAACCCCGCACTTTTCCGTGTCCTCACCCTCCTGCATCGTCCACATCGCCCTGCAGACGCCTGCGCACAGCGGTGTGGGCGATTTGCTGAGCTACGCCAGTGAGCGCCCGCTCGCGCCCGGCACGCTGGTGCGCGTGCCGTTGGGCAGCCGCGAGGTGCTGGGCGTGGTGTGGGATGCCGACGAAGCCACCGGCGAGCTGCCCGATGGCGCCACCCTGCGGCCGATTGCCGGGGTGCTCGACGGCGTGGCGCCGCTGGATTTGCCCTGGCGCCGCCTGGTGGCATTTGCCGCGCGCTACTACCAGCGCGCCCTGGGCGAGGTGGCACTGGCCGCCCTGCCCCCGCAGCTGCGCGACCTGCGGCCCGAGCAGCTGGCGCGCCGCCTGCGCCGCCCCGGCACGGCATCGGAGGTTTCACAAGATGCTATTCAAAACATAGCACTCACCACCGAGCAGGAAATTGCAAGAGGCCGAATTGCCTCGGAAAATGGTCCTTTCCTGCTGTTTGGCAGCACCGGCAGCGGCAAGACCGAGGTCTACCTGCGCTGCGTGCAGGAGATGCTGGAGGCCGACCCGACCGCCCAGGCGCTGGTGATGGTGCCCGAGATCAACCTCACACCGCAGCTCGAAGAACGCTTCGTGGGCCGCTTTGCCCCGCGCTTCGGCCCCGGCGCCGTGGTCTCGCTGCACAGTGGCATGACGAACCCCCAGCGCCTGAAAAGCTGGCTGGCCGCCCACAGCGGCAGCGCGCGCATCGTGCTGGGCACACGCATGGCGGTGTTCGCCAGCCTGCCGGGGTTGCAGCTCATCGTGGTGGATGAAGAACACGACCCCAGCTACAAGCAGCAGGAGGGCGCCCGCTATTCGGCGCGCGACCTGGCCATCTGGCGCGGGCGCGAGCAGGGCGCCAAGGTGCTGCTGGGCTCGGCCACGCCCTCGCTGGAGAGCTGGCATGCCAGCGACCCCGCCGTGGGCCGCTACCTGCGGCTGGAAATGCCCAGCCGCATCGGCGCGGGTGCCCTGGCCCGCGTGCGCCGCGTGGACATGAACCAGCAGCCCCGGCGCACCGTCTTCAGCGCCCCGCTGCTGCAGGCCATCACCGAGCGCGTGGCGCGCGGCGAGCAAAGCATGGTGCTGCTCAACCGCCGCGGCTACGCCCCCGTGCTGCACTGCGTGGACTGCGGCTGGAAGAGCGACTGCCCGCACTGCAGCGCGCACCAGGTGTTCCACAAGACCGACCGCACCCTGCGCTGTCACCACTGTGGCTACACGGTGCGCGTGCCGTTTCACTGCCCCACCTGCGGCAGCCCCGACATCCACCCCATGGGCCGGGGCACCGAGCAGCTCGAAGAACAGCTCGGCGCCCTGCTGCGCAACGTGCAGCGCCCCGACGGCAACCCGGCCCGCATCGCACGCATCGACGCCGACACCACCAAGGCCAAGGGCGCGCTGGAGGCGCAGCTGGCGCAGGTGCATGCGGGCGAGGTGGACGTGCTGGTGGGCACGCAGATGATCGCCAAGGGCCACGACTTTCGCCGCATCACGCTGGTGGCCGCCGTGCAACCCGACGGCGCGCTGTTCAGCAGCGACTTCCGCGCCGCCGAGCGGCTGTTTGCCCTGCTGATGCAGGCGGCAGGCCGCGCCGGGCGCGACGCCGCCTACATGGCCGCCCAGGGCACGCAGTGCGAGATGTGGGTGCAGAGTTTTCACCCCCAGCACCCGGTGTTCGAGGCGCTGCGCACGCACGACTACCCCGCCTTTGCCGCCCGGCAGCTCAAGGAGCGCGAAGAGGCCGCCATGCCACCGTTCTCTTACCAGGCACTGGTGCGGGCCGATGCGCGCACGCAGGAGGTGGCGCAGGGCTTTCTGACGGCTGCCACCGCCGCCGCCCACGCCGCGCAACTACCCGGTTTGCCCGACGGTACGGTCATCCTGTTCCCGCCCGTGCCGCTCACGATCCAGCGAGTGGCCAATGTGGAACGCGCCCAGATGCTGATGGAAAGCCACAGCCGCGCCACCCTGCAGCGTTTTCTGGCCGTGTGGCAGCCGGTGCTGCAGGCCACGCGCAGCCAGCCCGAGCACAAGGGACTGATCCGCTGGCTGGTGGATGTGGACCCGCTGGCGATCTAGAGCGCGTCGTCGTGCAGGTGGGTCTGCAGGATCTGCCGGAAGCTGGCCATGGCGGGCGCTGTGGTGCGGCCCGCCAGCGTGATGACGGCGTAGCGGGCGCCGGCGCGCATGTCCGGATGCATGGGCAGCGCGACCAGCCGGCCCGCATCCAGCCCCGCGCGGGCAGCCGCGCGCACGCCCAGGAACACGGCATCCGACTGCTCCACGGTCGCCAGCAAGGCGGACACGTCGTCGCACTCCAGCCGCACCATCTCCGACGGATGGGCCTGCAGCCCGAACTGGTCCACCATCAGCCGGATCACTTCGTCCGACAGCGGCGTGCAGGCCACGGGGTAAGCCAGCACCTGCGCCAGTGTCACACGCGCAGCACCCGCCAGCGGATGGCCGGAGCGCACGATGAAATCGGCGCGCTGCTCGGCCAGCGCCTCGATCTGCAGGTCGGGCGCGGGCACCACGCGGCGCAGGTCCACCACCAGCGCATCGCACTGCCGGTTGCGCAGCTGCATTACCAGCAGCTCCGCCGGCCCATGGGTGACCGAAACGCGCAGGCCCGGGTGGTCACGCGCGACCGTTGTCAGCAGCGGCACGGTAAGCAGCGCGGCAGGGCCCGAGCCCAGCCCCACGCTGATGCGTCCCAGGTCACCCTGCTGCAGCAGGCGAGCGCTGTCGCGCAAGGCTTCCAGGTCACGCAGGATGGGCCGCGCGCGGGCCACGACCTCCTGCCCCAGCGGGGTGAGGGTGTTGCGCTTGCCCAGGCGGTCCAGCACCGGGCCACCGAGTTCAAGCTCCAGCCCCTGGATGCTGCGGCTGAGCGCCGACTGGGTGATGAACAGGCGCGCCGCCGCGCGGCTGAACGATCCCGTATCGGCAACGGCCAGCAAATGTTCCAGGTGGCGCAGGTTCATGCGATATATGAGTTCAACGAATGGTTTTCAGAAAAATAATACATTGGACGCATAGCGTTGCACTCCCTAGGATGCGCTTACAACCATCGATACGGAGACATACCATGCCCTCTTCCTCCTCCCGCCTGGCGCGCCGGACGGCCGCCCTGGTCGCAGGCCTGCTGCTGAGCGCGGGCGCCCTCGCACAAACCTACCCCGCCAAGCCCGTCACGCTGATGGTGCCCTATCCGGCCGGCGGGGTTTCAGACGTGATCGCCCGCACGGTGAACAACACGCTGGGCAAACAGCTGGGCCAGCCGGTCATCGTGGAAAACCTCGGGGGTGCCAGCGGCTCCATCGCAGCGCAGAAGGTGCTGAGCCAGCCCTCGGACGGCCACATGATCTTTCAGGGCTCGCCCAACGAGCTGATCCTGGCGCCGCTGGCCATCTCGGCCATCAAGTTCAAGAGCGAGGATTTCCGCCTGGTGAACATGATCGCGACCGCGCAGATCGGCTTCCTCACCCGGGGCGACCTGCCGGTGAACAGCATCGACGAGTTCGTGGAATACGCCCGCAAGCAGGCCCAGCAGGGCCGCCCCATCACCTACGCCAGCGTGGGCCCGGGTTCGTTCTACCACCTGCTGGGCGAGCACCTGTCCAAGGTCACCGGCATCCCGATGGTGCATGTGCCGTACAAGGGCGGCGCCCCGGCCGAGCAGGACCTGATTTCCGGCCAGGTGGACATCTTCCTGTCGCCCTTTGCCACCAAGCACGTCGATCTGCGCAAGGCCGGCCGCATCAAGGTGCTGGCGCTGCTGAACTCCGCCCGCCTCGATACCGCCAAGGACATCCCCGCCATCACCGAGAGCAAGGCCCTCAAGGACTTCACCTTCAACATCTGGACCGGCTACTTCGTCAAGCGCGACACGCCCGAGGCCGTGGTCGCCACCCTGCACAAGGCCATCGCCGGTACGCTCACCGAGCCCACCGTGCGCGCCAATCTCGAGGCCGCCAGCCAGACGCCAGCGCCGACGCTTTCCGTCGCAGAGGCCGCCAAGGCCTACACCGACGGCACGGCGCAGTTCCGTGCGATTGCCAAGTCCATCAACCTTCAAGCGCAGTAAACCCATGGACCGTGCGATTCCCGAGGCCTTGCTCGCGCAGGCCGACACCTTTGTGGCGCTGCGGCGCGACCTGCACCGCCACCCCGAGCTGGGATTCCAGGAACTGCGCACCAGCGCCCTGGTGGCCGAAAAGCTCACGCAGTGGGGCTATGCCGTGACGCGCGGCCTGGGCGGCACCGGCGTGGTGGGCCAGCTGCGCCGCGGCGCCGGCACCCGCCGCCTGGGCCTGCGCGCCGACATGGACGCGCTGCCCATCACCGAAGCCACGGGCCTGCCCCATGCCAGTTGCCACGCCGGCCTGATGCATGCCTGCGGCCACGACGGCCACACCGCCATGCTGCTGGCCGCAGCGCACCACCTGGCGCACCACGGGCAGTTCAGCGGCACGCTCAACCTCATCTTCCAGCCCGCCGAGGAAGGCCTGGGCGGCGCCCGCAAGATGATGGACGACGGCCTGTTCCAGCGCTTTCCGTGCGACGCACTCTTTGCCATGCACAACATGCCCGGCCACCCGCCAGGGCACCTGCTGTTTCGCACCGGGGCCTTCATGGCGTCCAGCGAAAACATCACCATCACGCTGCACGGCGTGGGCGGGCACGGCGCCATGCCGCACCACAGCGCCGACCCGGTGGTGGCGGGCTCGGCCATCGTGCTGGGCCTGCAGAGCATTGTGGCGCGCAACGTGCCGCCCCTGCAGATGGCGGTGATCACCGTGGGCGCGTTCCAGGCGGGCGAGGCCAACAACGTGATTCCACAGACGGCCACGCTCAAGCTCAGCGTGCGCTCGCTGGACCGCGGCGTGCGCGAACTGCTCAACCGCCGCATCCGTGAGCTGGTGGAAGCCCAGGCGCAGAGCTATGGCGTGCGGGCCGAGGTGGACTTCCGCGGTGGCTACCCGGTGCTGGTCAACACCCCGGCCGAGACCGAGTTTGCGCGCCAGGTGGGCCGCGAACTGGTGGGCGACGCGCAGGTAACCGAGCAGGCCGAGCCCCTGACCGGCAGCGAGGACTTTGCCTTCATGCTGGAAGACGTGCCCGGCAGCTACCTGCTGATCGGCAACGGCGACGCAGCCACCGGCGGCCATGGCGCCTGCATGGTGCACAACCCGGGCTACGACTTCGAGGACCGCAACATCGCGGTGGGCAGCGCCTACTGGGTGCGGCTGGCCGAACGCTACCTCGTTGATCCGACCTGAACGCTGAACGCACCGACGCGCGCATGCCGTGAATGGCAACGATTTTTGAGGCACCTGGACTTGAATCCGCCCCAATCGCATTCACACCAGCAGCGCAACGGCACCCGAGAAGCTCAGAAACGCCAGCGCCGTGGACACCAGGATGATCCGTGCGATGCGGCCGTTGTGGGCGCCGAAGCGCTCAGCCAGCAGCGAGACATTGCTGGCGCTGGGCAGGGCGGCCAGCAGCACCAGCACGGTGAGCGCAAACGGCGACAGCGGCACGCCCAGCGCGATGGCTGTCCGGCCCACGCCCCACACCAGCAGCGGGTGCAGCAGCAGCTTGGCCAGGGCAATGGGCACATAGTCGCGCAGCGGTACCTGCTCGTGCTGGTTCATCTGCGAGCGCGCCAGCACGGCGCCGATGGTGAACAGCGCCACGGGCGAGGCGGCATCGGCCAGCATGGCCACGGTTTTTTCCACCGGGCCGGGCAAGCTGAACTGCAGGGCCGATGCCAGCGCGCCCAGCGCAATCGACCAGGGCATGGGGTTGGTGGCCATGCCCCTGAAGGCATTCTTCAGCGCCACGCCCACGCCGTGGGTGCCCGCGCCGTCCAGCCGCGACAGCGCAATGCACAGCGAGCTGGTGATGACCATGTCCATCACGAGGGTGACGATGACCGGGCCCGCGCTTTGCGCCCCCAACAGTGCCACCAGCAGGGGCGCACCCATGAAGCCGGTGTTGGGGAAAGCCGCCACCAGGGCGCCAAAGGCGGCGTCATTCCAGCCGATGCGCGCGTTACGGGTGAGTGCCACCGTGCCGCCCACCATGACCAGCGCGCACAGCAGGTACACGCCCGCCACGGCCGGGTCCAGCAGTTGCCCGATAGGGGTGCTGGCCCCGAAGCGGTACAACATGCAGGGCAGCGCGAAATACAGCACGAAGGCGTTGAGCCCCGGGATGGCGGGCTGCGGCAGCACGCCGCTGCGCGCGGCCAGATAGCCACAGAGCACGAGCGCAAAGAAAGGAAAGGTAACAAGCAGAACAGACAGCACGGCGGGGATTCTCGCAGGCGCAGGCTTTGCCGGTACCGCTTCGCCATGTGAAATTTATTGCACCCCACCGCCACCGCGCCGGGCGGGCCATGCCCACCCCAGGCTCTGTATCATTGCGCGCTCTGCGTCGTCCGCCCCCTGCACTTTCCGCGCTTTTCCCCGTCTTCCCCTCGCCCCCTCCATGTCCGCCGGACTCAATCTCGCCCAGCTTCAGGCTGTCCATTACACCGAAGGCCCCTGCCTAGTGCTGGCCGGCGCGGGCTCGGGCAAGACGCGGGTGATCACGCACAAGATCGCCCACATGATCGAGCGCGGCACGGAGCCCCGGCGCATTGCCGCCATCACCTTCACCAACAAGGCCGCTGCCGAAATGCGCGAACGGGCCAAGGGCCTCATCGGCCGCCGGGCCAAGGATGTGCTGGTGTGCACCTTCCACGCCCTGGGCGTGCGCATGGTGCGCGAGGACGGCGCCGTGCTGGGCCTCAAGCCCCAGTTCAGCATCATGGATGCCGACGACGTGGCCGGCATTCTGAAAGACGCCGCCGGCGGCACCACCGACCTGGCCACGGCGCGCCAGTGGCAGTGGACCATCAGCAAGTGGAAGAACATGGGGCTCGATGCCGCGCAGGCCCTGGCCCAGGCGGCCGACGACAACGAGCGCAGCATTGCCGTGGTGATGGCGCGCTACGAAGAGCGCCTGGCGGCCTACCAGAGCGTGGACTTCGACGACCTGATCGGCATGCCGCTCAGGCTGCTGCGCGACTTCCCGGAGGTGCGCGCCAAGTGGCAGGCGGCCCTGGCCCATGTGCTGGTCGATGAGTACCAGGACACCAATGCCACGCAGTACGAGCTGCTCAAGCTGCTGGTGGGCGAACGCGGCCATTTCACGGCCGTGGGCGACGATGACCAATCCATCTACGGCTGGCGCGGCGCCACGCTCGACAACCTCCGGAAACTGCCGCTGGACTACCCCGCGCTCCAGGTCATCAAGCTGGAGCAGAACTACCGCTCCACCAGCGCCATCCTGCGCGCGGCCAACAACGTGATCGGGCCCAACCCCAAGCTGTTTCCCAAGACGCTGTTCAGCGAACTGGGCGAGGGTGAACCCGTGCGCGTGGTCGATGCCGACACCGAGGAGCACGAGGCCGACCGCGCCGTGGCCCGCATCCAGAGCCTGCGCGCCGCTGCCAACCCGCCGCCGGACTGGAAGAGCTTTGCCATCCTGTACCGCGCCAACCACCAGGCCAAGCCGTTCGAGAAGGCGCTGCGCAAGGCCAGCATTCCGTACAAGGTGTCGGGCGGCACGAGCTTTTTCGACCGCGCCGAGATCAAGGACCTGTGCGCCTGGTTTCGCCTGTGGATCAACAACGACGACGACCCGGCATTTCTGCGCGCCATCGGCAGCCCCAAGCGCGGCATCGGCCACACCACGCTGGCGGCCCTGGGAGCGTTTGCCACGCAGCACAAGCAGAGCATGTTCGGTGCACTGTTCAACGGCATGCTGCCGGCGGCCGTGCCCAAGCGTGCGCTCGATGGCCTGCACGAGTTCGGCCGCTACATCAACGACCTGGAGCACCGCGCCCGCCACACGCACGGCGCCGAGAATGCGCGCACCTTCCTGACCGAATGGCTCCAGGAAATCGGCTACGAGCAGCACCTGTACGACGGCGAAGACAGCGAAAAGGTGGCCGCCGCCCGCTGGAGCAACGTGCTGGAGTTCTGCGACTGGATGGCCCAGCGCGCGGGCGGCCAGATCGACGACACGGCAGGCGCCATGGTGGCCAAGGAGACGAAAAGCCTGCTGGAGGTGTCGCAGACCATTGCGCTGCTGTCCACCATCAGCGAGCGCGAGCAGGAGCAGGACATGGTCACGCTGTCGACCCTGCACGCCAGCAAGGGGCTGGAGTGGCCCCATGTGGTGCTGGTCGGCGTGACCGAGGGCATGCTGCCCTTCAAGCTCGACGACGACGAAGGCCGCCAGCTGAAGGTGGCCGACGACACCCTGCAGCGCCTGCAGGAAGAGCGCCGCCTGATGTATGTGGGCATCACCCGCGCCCAGCGCACGCTGGCCGTGAGCTGGACCAAAAAACGCAAGAAGGGCCGCGAGATGGTGGCCGCGCGGCCCAGCCGCTTCATTTCAGAGATGGGCCTGGACAAAGCCACCACGCGCGAAGACCCGCGCGAAAAGCTCAAGGCCTTGCGCGCCGAATTTGCCGCCAAGGCACAGGCCGCCAGTGCGGCGCCCAGCGCATGACACCACGCACCCCGAACTCCAGGGCATGGCCCGCACTCTGGCTAGCGATTGCTTACATTTTGATAGCAATAAGCTCTTCTCCTACAAGCGCTGCAAGCCAAAGTGATCCACAATCCACCACCGCTTGCCCGGCTGCGGTTGACCTGAATCATCAACACCTGCAAGGCCGCTGGCACGCCACGCTGCAGCCCGCCGCACCCGATGCAGCGCCAGCACCCGCCACCACGGCCGTGCTGCAGTTGGGTCCCCATCCCGAGCTGGCCGAGAGCGTGCGCGGCACCGTGCAGCGCGGCGACGCCAGTGCATTGCTCAGCGGCGATGTGGATGCGGGCGAGCTGGCCTTGGAAGAATCGATCAACGGCACCAACATCAGCGCCACCTGGACCGGCCAGGTGGTCGATGGCAGTTGTGGCCAGGAAATACGCGGAACATGGAACAACGTCCACCCCACCCTCTCTCTTGCTTTCGTGCTGCGCAAGCAGCCGGGCTGGCAATGAGCGCGCGCCACGGCACCGCCCTGGTGCTGGCGCTGCTGGCGCCAGCCGGGGCCGCCCTGGCCCAGACCGGATCCGCTGCCACTAGCGCAAACGCCTCCGCGCCCGCCAGCGCCGACAACGCCTGGCGCCGCTGCGCGGCCCTGGACAACGACCACCAGGCCCGCCTGGCCTGCTTCGACCAGTGGGCCGGCCAACAGGCCTGGCAGGCGCCCGCGGCATCGGCTGCGGCCAGCACAGAGGACGCCGCCGACCCTGCGGCGGTGCCGCTGCCGGTGGACACCCGGCTGCCGGCCACGCGCATCATCGATGTGGCCCAGACCGAAGGCTGCCGCGACACGCAGTACAGCGACCTCTCGCGCTTCTGGGAACTGGAGTCGGGCAGCAACTGCGGCACCTTCGGCTTTCGCGGCTACCGGCCGCTGTCGGTGTCGGTGGTGGCAAGCAGCAACGTGAACCGCCAGCCCAGCTCGGACGCCGATGGCCGCACCGCGACAGAGTCCACCCCCTACCATCGCACCGAAAACCGCATCCAGCTGTCGGTGCGCACCAAGATCGCCCAGGGCATGCTCACCCAGGGCCACCCCACGCTCAAGGATTCGCTGTGGTTTGGCTACACGCAGCAGTCGTACTGGCAGCTGTTCAGCCCCGGCATCTCGCGCCCCTTCCGCACCACCGACCATGAGCCGGAGGTGATGTATGTCTACCCCACCGACGCCCGGCTGCCCTTTGGCTGGCGCTGGCGCTACAGCGGCGCCGGACTGGTGCACCAGTCCAACGGCCAGAGCAACCCCTTGTCGCGCAGCTGGAACCGCGTCTACCTCATGACCGGCATGGAGCTGGACAACCGCTGGCACATCCAGGCGCGCATCTGGAAACGCCTGTCCGAAAACAGCCCCGACGACGACAACCCCGGCATCAGCGACTACATCGGCCGGGGCGAGGTGAAGGCATTCTGGAACCTGGACAAGGACAACACCCTGGGCGCCACGCTGCGCCACTCGCTGTCCAGCAGCGGGCGCGGCTCGGCCCGGCTGGAGTGGCTGCAAACCCTGGGCACGGGCCTGGGCGGCAGCAAGAGCAACCTGCGCCTGCACACCCAGCTGTTCAGCGGCTACGGCGACAGCATGATCGACTACAACAGGAAGCGCACGGTATTCAGCCTGGGGCTGAGCCTGGTGGACTTCTAGCGTACATCCCCAGTCGTGGGCCCACAACACGCGCCGGCGCCCGCGTGCGGCGGGCGCCCAAGACAGGGCCAATGGCATCGCGGCGGTATCAGGCCCGCTGCCGGTGGACGGACCCAAGCAATGCCTGCGGGTGAACGGCTACATGCGGCGCATGTTCAAGCGCCTGGCCAGCCGCCACCACCCACCAGGGCCGCCGCGAGCGGCCCTTGCCGCCTCTGCAGCTCAGGTGGCAAGGTCTGCAGCACCCTCTGCGTCGTCTTCCTGCTCCGGCACCTCCGGGTGCTTCACGATGGTCACCGGCACCGGGCTGGCATGGGCCAGTTCCTGCGACACCGAGCCCAGCAGCGCGCTGCTGATGGCGCCCTGGCCGCGCGCACCGATGATGACCATGTCGCAGCCCGAGCTTTCGATGATGTCCACCAGCACATGTGCGGGGTCGCCCACGCCCACGGCAGTTTCGCAGGCCAGGCCGGCCGCCTGCAGCAACGCGCGGGCCGGGGCCATCAGGTGCTCGCCCGCCTCGATGCTGGCGGCGGCGATCAGGTCGGGGTCGCGCGACACCACCAGCTCGTACAGCGACGCGGGCTCTTGCACATTGGCCAGCACCACGCTGGCGCGCAGGCCGTCCTGCACCAGCCGCAGTGCATGGTGCACGGCATCGAGCGACAGGGCCGAGCCATCCACGGCAATCAGAATCTTGAGCATGGCAAGCACTCCTTTTTATTGAACCATCCGGGCCAGTGTAGCGGCGCCCTGGCGGTGCGCGGGGCGCGCAGGGGGAGATGGCCCATCTGGGACAATCGCGCCCATGCTCCAGTTTGACCTTCTCAAAACCGACCCTACCAGCCACGCCCGCCGTGGCCAGCTCACGCTCAACCACGGCGTGGTGCAAACCCCCATCTTCATGCCCGTGGGCACCTATGGCACCGTCAAGGGCGTGATGCCGCAAAGCCTGCACGACATGGGCGCGCAGATCATCCTGGGCAACACCTTCCACCTGTGGATGCGCCCCGGCCAGGAGGTCATGCAAAGCTTTGGCGGCCTGCATGCCTTTGAAAAATGGGACAAACCCATCCTCACCGACTCGGGGGGCTTCCAGGTCTGGAGCCTGGGCGCCATGCGCAGGATCACCGAAGAAGGCGTGCACTTTGCGTCTCCCGTCAACGGCGACAAGCTCTTCATGTCGCCCGAGGTGAGCATGCAGATCCAGACCACGCTCAACAGCGACATCGTGATGCAGCTCGACGAATGCACGCCGTATGAAACCAAGGGGCATCTGACCACCGAGGCCGAGGCGCGCAAGAGCATGGAGATGAGCCTGCGCTGGGCCCAGCGCAGCAAAGACGAATTTGCGCGCCTGAACAACCCCAATGCCCTGTTTGGCATCGTGCAGGGCGGCATGTACGAGAACCTGCGCGCCGAGTCGCTGGAGCGCCTGGTGGAGATGGATTTCCCCGGCTACGCCGTGGGCGGCGTGAGCGTGGGTGAGCCCAAGGACGAGATGCTGCGCATCATGGCGCACACGCCGCATCTGCTGCCCGCCCACAAGCCGCGCTACCTGATGGGCGTGGGCACGCCCGAAGACCTGGTCGAGGGCGTGGCGCAGGGCGTGGACATGTTCGACTGCGTGATGCCCACGCGCAATGCGCGCAACGGCACGCTGTTCACGCGCTTTGGCGACCTGAAAATCCGCAATGCCCGCCACAAGACCGACCACCAGCCGCTCGACACCACCTGCAGCTGCCACGCCTGCGCCGGCAGTGCGGGCGTTCCGTGGAACGAAGGCGGGCGCGCGGGTTTCAGCCGCGCCTACCTGCACCACCTGGACCGCTGCGGCGAAATGCTCGGCCCCATGCTCACCACCATCCACAACCTGCACTACTACCTGAACCTGATGCGCGAGGTGCGCGCGGCGCTGGAGGCCGGGCAGTTTGCGCAGTTCCGGGCGCAGTTCAAGACAGACCGCGCGCGGGGGGTGTGAGGATGCCAAGCACGCGGCTGCAGCGCGCGCTTGGTCAATTGCTGTTTTTCATATAGCTGCACGCGCTTACCCCACAAGCGCCAGAGCCACTTTTCACCCTGATTTCACCGCAGCACTGTTGCCAATGCTCCCCAAAAAAATCTGCCACACGCTGGTGGCAGGTGCCCGCTGGGGCGCACGGCGATGTGCGCCGGCGCGGATCAGTCGCGCAGATCGGGTGGCAGGGTACCGCCGTTGGCGGCGATGCTGCGCATCACCTGCTTGTGCAGCCAGATGTTCCAGGCGGCCGAGCCGGGTTCGTCGCTGCCGCTGTACAGCAGCTCGCCGGCCAGCTCCTTGCGCGCGGACAGGCTGCTGTCCAGACCCAGCAGCTTGAGCAGATCGACGATGGAGGTGCGCCAGTTCAGCCCGCTGGCGCCCGGCATGGCATCCAGGATGGGGGCCACGTCGCCCAGCGGGATGGACGCCGGCGCGGCAGGTGCAGCAGGCGCGCCAGCAGCGGCCGGGGCTGGCGGCGCAACGACGACCTCGGCGGCGTTGGCCGACGGGAAGATTTTGGAAAAGATGTTGGAAAAGAAACCCATGGCTGTGCTCCCAAGGTGACGTTGAGGATGGTGTAACCGGCGGCACCCGGGATGAAACCCCGAACACCGCCGGCCTTTGTATCACGCGGATGTGGCAGGCGCGGGTGCTGCAGGCATGGCAAAAGCGCGCAAACGCACTCTTGCGCGTACTGCATTGGCCGCCGTGCGGACAAAAATCGATCTTGTTGTTTTCAGATCCCCCGGGCGCTTGCAGCCTGTGCACACGCTTTTGGCCAGGCGCGCCAGGGCCCGTCGTAGCCCGGCTCCTTGCGGCGCTCGGCGTTGCGCTTTTCGTAGCCGGCGGCTTCAAGCTTGCCCAGCCGCACCCGCGCGGCCTCCGCAACCTGTTTTCACCAAGATTCCAATCCACCAATACCCTGCTGGACCATGCTTCGCAGCAGCCCTGGCACCGGGGTACCATGGGGGAGGAACTTTCCCTCTTGAACAGGGCCCCAACCCCTCTCCTTCGGATCAGCGGGATGAAATCATGATGTGGCGAAATTTTCGACCTCTCGCGTGGGCGGGAGTGGCCGCCGTGGCGTTGGGCGCGAGCAGCCTGGCGTGGGCGGATAGGGACGGGCGCGGCCATGGGCACCGGGGGGGTGGGCGGGTCGGTATCGGCCTTTACCTGGGGCCGGGTTACTTGGGGCCAGGCTTCGGTTATCCGATGTACCGCCCTGCCTACCCTTACCCCTACTATTACCCCGAGCCGTACCCTGCGCCAGCGGTGATTGCGGTGCCCGCAGAGCCGCCCGTGTACATCGAGCGCGGCAACGAAGGCACGGACTACAACGGGGGCGCCGTCGGGCAGCCGCCACAGGGCTACTGGTACCGCTGCAACCAGCCCGATGGCTACTACCCCTATGTCACCCAATGCCCGGGCGGCTGGCTGCAGGTGCCGGCGCAACCGCCAGCGAACTGACGGGCGCAAGGCACACCCTGGCGCACGGCCGATATTCCATTTCCACCCTGAGGAAGCATGATGAGAGTCCTTTCCCTCACCGCTGTGCCGCTGCTGGCACTGACCCTGGCCGCCTGCACGGTGATGCCCACCGGCCCCAGCGTGACGGTACTGCCCGGCAGCACCAAGAGCTTCGAGCAATTCCGGTATGACGACGTCAACTGCCGGCAATACGCACAGATGCAGATCGGCGGCGCCACCGACGCGGCCAACCAGAGCACGGTGGGCAGCGCGGTGGTGGGCACGGCGGTCGGGGCCCTGGCGGGCGCCGCGCTCGGCGGCAACCACGAAGGTGCGGCGGTGGGCGCGGGCATGGGCCTGCTGATGGGCTCGTCGGTCGGTGCCAGCAATGCCCAGTCCAGCGCCCATGGTGGCCAGCGGGGCTACGACAGTGCCTACGTGCAATGCATGTATGCCCGCGGCCACCAGGTTCCGGTGTACGGCCGCATGCTCACCAGCCCGGGCGCCATGGGGCCGGGCTATGGCACGCCCCTGCCACCCCCACCGCCCGGCTACTGGCGGCGCTAGCCTGTCAGGCCGCCAGCAGGCGTGCCACATGCGCGCGCAGCAGTTCGGGCTGCGCCTGGGCGGGCGCCACGGCAGCGCCCACATTCAGCCCCACCCGGTTGAATAAACCGCGCCGGAACGGCCGCACCATCGCGTCGCCCTGTTCGATGCGGCTGAAATACGAGCCCCACAGGTTGGTCAGCGCCATGGGAATCACCGGCGCCTCGATGCCGTCTTGCCGCGCGCGCTCGATGATCTTCATGATGCCGCCCTTGAACGCTTGCAACTGCCCGTCGCGGGTGATGCCGCCCTCGGGAAAGATGGCCAGCAGGTCGCCTGCACGCAGCACCTGGGCGGCTCGCTCGAAAGCGGCCTCGTACACGCGTGGGTCTTCCTTGTGCGGTGCGATCGGAATCGCCTTGGCCAGGCGGAACAGCCAGCCCAGCACCGGCACGCGGAAGATGCGGTGGTCCATCACGAAGCAGATCGGGCGCGGGCTGGCGGCCATGAGCAGCACGGCATCGACAAAGCTCACATGGTTGCAGGCCAGGATGGCGGCGCCGGTGGTGGGCAGATGCTCATCGCCCCGCACCTTGAAGCGATAGACGAAACGCGAGAGCACCCAGGCCACGAAGCGCAGCAGGTATTCGGGCACCAGCAGGAAGATATAGAACGCCACCACGGCGTTGGCGATGGCCGTGAACAGGAACACCTGCGGCACCGTGAACCCCGCACCCAGCAGCGCGCCCGCGATGACCGCGCTGGCGATCATGAACAGCGCATTGAGGATGTTGTTGGCCGCGATGATGCGCGCGCGGTGCGTGGGCTGGCTGCGCATCTGGATCAGCGCATACATGGGCACGCTGTACAGGCCGGCAAACAGGCTGAGCAGCGCCAGGTCGGCCATCACGCGCCAGTGCGCGGGCTGGGCGAGAAAGGCGGCGAGCTGCATGACCTCGGAGGCCGGAAGGCTGCGCGAGGCAAAGTACAGATCGATGGCAAACACACTCATGCCGATGGCCCCGAGCGGCACCAGGCCGATCTCGACATGGCGGCGCGACAGCACCTCGCACAGCAGCGCACCGGTGCCGATGCCAATGGAAAACACCACCAGCAGCAGCGAAGCCACCTGCTCGTTGCCGTGCAACACCTCCTTGGCAAAGCTGGGGAACTGGCTGAGGAAAACGGCGCCGAAGAACCACATCCAGCTGATGCCCAGCAGCGAGCGGAACACCACGATGTTCTCGTGCGCCAGTTTCAGGTTGCGCCAGGTTTCGGTGAAGGGGTTCCAGTGGATGGCGAGGCCCGGGTCGGTGGCGGGCGCGGAGGGGATGAACTGCGCCACGGCACGCCCCAGCAGCGCCAGCACCACGCAGGCCACGGCCACGGTGGTGTGGCCGATGCCAGGCAAGGCCACCAGCAGGCCACCGGCCACGTTGCCCAGCAAGATGGCCACGAAGGTGCCCATCTCGACCATGCCATTGCCGCCCGTGAGCTCGCGCTCGCTCAGCACCTGGGGCAGGTAGGCGAACTTGACCGGCCCGAACAGCGTGGAGTGCACGCCCATCAAAAAGGTGCACAGCAACAGCACTGGCACATTGCCCGACAGAAAGCCGCCCACCGCCACCAGCATGATGGCGATCTCCAGGTTCTTGACGAAGCGGATCATGCGCGTCTTGTCGTATTTGTCGGCGAGCTGCCCCGACGTGGCCGAGAACAGCAAAAACGGCAGGATGAACAGCGCCCCGATCACCAGCCCCGCCATCGCGGGCGGCAGCCACGACACGCTGAGCTGGTAGGTGACCATCACCGTGAAGGCGAACTTGAACAGGTTGTCGTTGGCCGCACCGGAGAACTGCGTCCAGAAGAACGGCGCAAAGCGGCGCTGGCGCAGCAGGGCGAACTGGTTGGGGTCTGCGTGCGCCGCATCTCTCTTTTCATCCGCCATGCAGACTGCTCCTTTGTGTTGCCGTAGCCTGCAATTTTGCACAGCCTCCATGACACACACCCTGCGCTGGCACAGGCTTGCAAGGTGCGCGCGTGGTGGCACGCGGATACACCACTTCACAACACTTCGCACAGCGCCTATGTGCGCTTGACACAGCGCCCCAATGATCAAGGCTCCCGATTCCGCACGGAATCATTTCTGAGGAGTACACCATGGCACGCAATGCCCTCGCCGCCGCTTCCATCGCCCTGCTGTCGCTGAGCGCCCTGACGGCGGCGCACGCACAGGTCGGCGCCACCGTCATCATCCAGTCCGGCAGCCCCCAGTACCAGCGCCCCGCGCCGGCCCTGGTGCAATACCAGGCACCGCCGCCTCCGCGCCATGAGGCCGCGCCCCGCCCCCGGCGCGGCATGGCGTGGGTGCCCGGCCACTGGGAATGGCGCGGCCACCGCCATGTATGGATGGCGGGCTACTGGGTGCAGGCACGTCCCGGCTACCACTACCGCGAGCCCCGCTGGGCCGAGCATGACGGCCGCTGGGCCATGCAGCGCGGCGGCTGGGACCGTGACCGGGACGGTGCAGCCAACCGCTACGACCGGTACGACCGCGATGGCGATGGCGTGCCCAACCGCCACGACCGCCAGCCCGACAACCCGCGCCGCAACTGATCTTGCGGCGCAGGCGGCCCCCTGCGGTTTCCCCGGGGGGTCATTCCTTTCCCAAATCATTCGTGTCGAAGAACCCGTTCAAGATCTTTTCGGGGTCGCACAAGCACCTTGCCCAAAGGGTTGGAGTGAAATCGGGCGATGGCACGCCCCGGCTGCTTGCATGGGCACGAGCGAAGCCGCAGACAGTGCTGCAGCACGGCAAGGCGAAGCAACGACGACACGGAGGGTTTGGAAAAGGAATCAGACCAGGTGCAGCTCGGCGTGGCCCAGGCCCGGGAAGTCGGCCACCACCACCGTGCCCGGCGCCACCAGCACGGTGCCGGTGCACGAGCCCGTGGTCACCCACTGGCCCGCACGCAGGCCGCCCAGGCTGCGTGCGCCCTCGTTGGCCAGCCACACCAGCAGCCGCAGCGGGTCGCCCGCCGGATTGCCCCAGGCGGGGTGCTGCACGGCCACCGTGCCGTTGACGGACAGACTCACCGGCTGCACCAGGGGCTGCACCGCAGCCACGTCGGCCGGCCCCGAACCCACCACCAATGCACCATGGCAGGCCTGGTCGGCCAGGCGGCTGAACTCGCCCTGCTGGGCCCAGGCGGCAAAGCGCGTGTCGCACACCTCGATGGCGGCGCGCACCGATGCCATGGCCGCCAGCACCTCGGCCGGGCTGTAGGGCGCGGTGCGCTCGGGCAGGTCGGCACCCAGCGCGTACACCAGCTCAGCCTCGACCCCCATCACGGCAAAGCCTGCGGCAGGCAAATGCACGGCCTGCCCGGTTGGCGCTACCGCCACCGAATCGCGGGTGAGCGCCGCGCGCGCGGGCAGCGCCTGGGGCGATGCGGCACCCACCTTCCAGCCAGCGATCTCGCCGCGCTCGCGCACCACGGCGTCCTGCACGGCATAGGCCTGGGCCGCATTGCACGGGCGCAGCGCAGCGGGCAGATCGAGCGGCCGGGGCATGCGCCCCTGGCGCGCCATGGTGAGCAAGGCCGCGCTGGCAAAGGGATCAAAGGCGGTATCGGGCATGGCAGGCATCCTGGGGATAAAGCTTGGCGGATTATGGCGAGGCACCAGTTTCTGCGCCCGTCCAGCATCAGCAACGATTGCCATCCATTAGCGCGCACAGCCCCCCTTTTGCGCTGCAGTGCCGCCTAGAATCGGCCTCGCAGGAGAGTCAGCGGCACCGTCCGCTTCACCGAAGGCGCAAACTCCCATACACGCTCAGGTTCCGTACTGCACCATTCAACAAAGCCGTCTGGAGAGCCGCCACGACCTACACGCGTGGCGCACCGAAGGAGCAAACCACGCGCCATGCCGGCGATTGCGGTGAATCTCTCAGGTACCAAGGACAGGGGGAGCGGCAGCTTGACAGACGCGCCGGCTGTACGCTACTGAAGCAATAGCTGCTACCGCACGCCTGTCAAGCGCCAGAGCCCAGAAAGGCTTTGAAAATCATGCGCGTGATCGTTTTAGGTGCCGGCCTGCTCGGCGTGACTTCGGCGTATTTCCTGCAACAACTCGGCCACGAGGTCACGGTCATCGACCGCCAGGCCACGCCCGGCGCCGAGACCAGCTTTGCCAACGGCGGCCAGATCTCGGTGAGCCATGCCGAGCCCTGGGCCAACCCCAGCGCGCCGCTCAAGGTGCTGCAGTGGCTGGGCCAGGAAGATGCACCGCTCTTGTTCCGTCTGCGCGCCGACATGCGCCAGTGGCTGTGGGGCCTGCAGTTCTTGCGCAACTGCACCCCGGCGCGCACGCGCCACAACATCGAGCAGATCGTGCGCCTGGGCACCTACAGCCGCAGCGTGCTGCAGCAGCTGCGCGCGGCCACCGGCATCGCGTACGACCAGCGCACACAGGGCATCCTGCACTTCTATACCAACGCCAAGGAGTTCGACGGCGCGCTGGCCCCGGCCGAGCAGATGCGCCAGCTCGGCTGCGAGCGCCAGGTCATCAGCGCAGACGAGGCCGTGCGCATCGAGCCAGCCCTCGCCCACATCCGCCCGCAACTGGCCGGCGCCACCTACACGGCCGAGGACGAGTCGGGCGATGCCAACCAGTTCACCCGCGAACTGGCCCGGCTGTGCGCGGCGGCGGGCGTGCAATTCCGCATGGGCCACCACATCACGGCGCTGCGCGAGGCCGGTGGCCATATCGACCATGTGGAGCTGACCAATGCCGAGGGCCGCTTCGAGCGCGTGCGCGGCGACGCCTTCGTGCTGGCCATGGGCTCGTTCAGCCCGCTGCTGGCGCAGCCCCTGGGCATTCGCCTGCCCATCTACCCGGCCAAGGGCTATTCGGTGACCATGCCGGTCAAGAACGCGTCGATGGCCCACGAGGTGAGCCTGACGGACGACGAATTCAAGCTGGTGTTCTCGCGCTACAGCAGCGCGCAGGGAGACCGTTTGCGCATTGCCGGCACGGCAGAATTGAACGGCTATGACCGCAACCTGAACCCGATGCGCTGCGAGGCCATCGTGCGCCGCGTGGAGCAGCTCTTCCCCGGCGCGGGCGACGCCAGCCAGGCCCAGTTCTGGACCGGCCTGCGCCCCGCCACACCCAGCAACGTGCCGCTGATCGGCAAGACCAAAGTGGCCAACCTGTTCCTCAACACCGGCCACGGCACACTGGGCTGGACGCATGCCTGCGGCTCGGGCAAGGCGCTGGCCCATATCGTGAGCGGGCTGGCACCCGAGGTGGACTTTGCTTTCACGGGCACGTCCGACCGCGCGGCACCGGGCCACAAGATGGCCGTGACCGCACCCAGCCAGCGGGCAGCGAACAACGCCTGAAAGGCGGAGGACCTTGGGCGCCTGCGGCACCTGTGCGCAACCGCAGGCACCCATCAAAAAGCCTGCGCTGCCCAGGAGCATACGCAGGCCATGCTATCGGCGTGCCAGCTGGCCGCGGGGAGTTTGGCCCCTGCCAACTGCCAGCCTCACCAAGCGTCAGTGGCCGCCGCCGAGGTAGGCGGCCTTCACGGCCGGGTCATCGCGCAGGCGCTCTGCCGGGCCTTGCACGGAAATGCGTCCGTTTTCCAGCACATAGCCGTAATCGGCTACCGCCAGGGCGGCTGCCGCAAATTGCTCCACCAGCAGCATGGTGACACCCTGCCCCTTGAGGCGCTCAATGATGCGGAAAACTTCCGCCACCAGAATGGGCGCAAGGCCCATGGAGGGCTCGTCGAGCAACACCACTTCCGGATTGAGCATGATGGCGCGGGCCATGGCCAGCATCTGCTGCTCACCGCCGGACAGCGTCCCAGCCAGCTGAGTGCGGCGCTCCTTGAGGCGCGGAAAAAGCTCCAGAGCCCGCTCCAGGTCACCGGCCACATCCCCCCGGGGGCGGCTGCCCGTCAGGCGGGGAAAAGCCCCCAGGGTGAGGTTGTCGGTCACCGTCATGGTGGCAAAAACGCGCCGCCCTTCCGGGGAGTGCGCCAGCCCCAGCTTGGCGATGGTGTAGGCCTCCTGGCCGTCAATGCGCCTGCCGTTGAGCGTGATCTGGCCCGCGGTCGGCGCGATCATGCCGCTCACCGCCCGCATGGTGGTGGTTTTGCCAGCGCCGTTGGAGCCGATCAGCGTCACGACCTTGCCCTTGGGCACTTCGATGGAGATGCCGTGAAGCACCTGTACCTTGCCGTAGCCGGCCGAAAGATTCTGGATGGTCAGCATGTGTTGTGCGTCTTGTATCGTCGTTTCGGGGGCATCGGGCTCAGGCGGGCTGGGCCACGACGGTCTCGGCGCCACCGCCCAGGTACGCCTCGATGACCTTGGGATCGGCCTGAACTTCCGCGGGCATGCCTTCGGCAATCTTCTGGCCAAAATCCAGCACCGATACCGTGTCGCAGATGCTCATCACCACATCCATGTGGTGCTCGATCAGGATCACCGTCACTCCATGATCGCGAATCTTCTTGATGATGGAAATCAGTTCCACGATGTCAGGGGCCGTGAGTCCGGCGGCTGGCTCATCGAGCAGCAGCAACTGCGGATCGAGTGCCAGAGCGCGGGCAATCTCCAGCAAGCGCTGTTTGCCATAAGGCAGGTTGCGCGCCTGTTCCGCGGCCAGGTCTTGCAGGCCGACAAAACGCAGCAGACCCATGCCCCGGGTGACGGCGGCATCGTTCTCACGGCGGTAGCGCCCCGTGTGCACGGCCACGTCAAACAGGTTGCTTGCAAAGCTGTGGTGCAGACCCACCTGAACGTTTTGCAGCGCGGTCATTTCACCAAACAGCTGCACGTTCTGGAAGGTTCGCGCAATACCCGACAGAGCAATGTCCGACGAGGTACGACCCACCACAGAGCGGCCACTAAAGCTGATCGCGCCAGCCGTCGGCACGTAAATGCCGGTGAGCACGTTCATCATGGTGCTCTTGCCCGAACCGTTGGGACCGATGAGGCCGTGGATGGTGCCCCGCTTGATGCTCAGGTCTACATTGTTCAGGGCCTTGAGGCCGCCAAACTGCATGAGCACGCCGCTGGCTTGCAACAGCTCAGTGGATTCACCCGCCGTGGTGGCTGTGGACACCGCATCCGCCTGTGCTGCACCGGTGGGCTGCAAGGGCAGATCGGGAGGTGCCGTGCGCAGGTTGAGCGCATTGCGGACAAAACCCACAATGCCGTCCTGCAGGTAGTACACAACAAACAGCATGATCACACCGAAGATCGACAAGCGCCAGTCGGTCATGGTCTGCAACCAGAACGACAGAGCGGCCAGCGCCATGCTGCCCACCACCGGGATCGCCATTTGCGCGATGGTCGAGCGCTCGCGCCGGACAGCCACCACGGCCGTGATGGCCACCAGAACTGCCAGGCCCACGGACACGTAGCGGAACAGCTCCACATCATCGAGCAGCTTGGGCAGCAGCACGATGATGGCAGCGCCCACCAGCGAGCCGATGCGGCTCTTGCGCCCCCCCATGATCACCGCCAGCAGGAACAGCACGGTGAGTTCGAAGTTGTACGAGTTGGGGGAAATGTACTGCTCCGAATACGCGTACAGGCACCCGGCCAATCCGGCAAAACCGGCGCTGATCACAAAAGCGTACACCTTGTAGCGATAGACCGATACGCCCATGCAATCGGACGCCACGGGGCTGCCGCGCAGCGCCTCGAAGGCCCGGCCCAGGTGGGAGCGCAAAATGCGGTGCGACACGATGAGCGACAGCACCATCATGGTAGCCACCAGCCAGAAGTACTCGCGCTTGGCCAGCTGGAACCCGCCAATCTCGGGCTTGTCCAGCTTGATGCCCAGGGGGCCTTCGGTCAGAAAACTCATCTCGTTGATGAGAATCTGGATGATGGTGCCGAACGCCAACGTCACCATGGCCAGATAAGGGCCAGAGACGCGCAGTGCGGGCAGCGCCAGCAGCGCACCGAAGCCCGCCGTCAGCACGATGGCGGCCGGAATCGTGACCCAGATGGGTGCGGCCAACTTGAACACCAGCACACCCGCCGTGTAGGAACCCAGGCCGAACAGACCGGCATGGCCCAGAGACACCTGCCCGGTGTAGCCCACCACAATGTCAAGACCAAAGAGCACGATCGCGTAGATCATGATGGTCTCGAGCAGATGGATGTAGTAAGGATTGCCGACCACCGTGGGGAAGGCCAGCAGGGCGGCAAAAGCCGCAATGGACAGGACCAGACGCATCACTTTGGTGGTGCTGGACGTGGGCGAGGCAGGGCCCTGCGGGCCGCCGGAACCTGCCAGGGAGGTAATAGAGGATGCAGCCACTTTGTCAGACCTTCTTGATCACGGATTTGCCGAAAATTCCCTGCGGACGCACGGCCAGCACGATCAGCAGCAGCACCAGGCCAGGAACATCCTTGTAGCCGGTGCTGAGATAAAAACCGGTGGTGGTCTCTGCCACACCCAGGATGATGCCGCCCACCACAATGCCCAGGCCGCTGGTCAGGCCACCGATGATGGCGACCGCAAAAGCCTTGAGCCCCAGCACGGCGCCCATCGTGGCCCCCGTCAACGTCAGCGGCGCAATCAGCACGCCCGCAAAACCGGCCGTCAGGGACGACAGCGCATACGAGAAGGTAATCACCAGCCCGGTATTGATGCCCATCAGCTTGGCGGCATCGCGGTCATTGAAGGTGGCCACCACGGCTTTGCCGAAGATGGAGCGGCGGTTGAACAACTCCACCGCCAGCATCATGGCCAGCGCACCGCAGACCACGAGCACTTCCATCGGCAAGATGTTGGCGCCCAGGAACTGGAACGGTGCCTCTGGCAGTGGCGAAGGGAATTTGAGGTCATCACGGCCCCACACGTTTTCTGCCACGTTCTTGAAGATGATGCCCAGCGCGATGGTGGACATGATCCAACCGAACTCTGACTTGATCTTGATGGCGGGCCGCACGCCGATGCGCTCCACCACGGCGCCCTGAAGTGCACCAAACAGGCACACCAGCGGGATCATGAGCCAGTAGTTGACACCCAAGCCTACGAGTGTCAGACCGACCAGGGCGCCCAGCATGAGCGCGTCGCCCTGACCGAAGTTCAGGGTGTCCGAGGTGGCAAAGGTGAGTTGATAGCCGAAGGCGATAACGGCATAGATCATGCCCAGTGCAATGCCGCTAAAGACGAGTTGGGTAAAAATTTGCATGCGGGAAGCCCTCGCGTACGGATCGGTCGAATGGCGTGAAAAATGTCAGTGGACAAAAAAATACCGCTGCCGTTTCTGGCAGCGGCAGCGGTTTACGAACCGCTTACTTCTTCAGGCGAACTTCAGAAGCCTTTTTCTGGTCTTCGGGGTATGCGTAAACAACGCGTTGGCCCTTGACCTCACCAAACACCGGGATGTTGGCGGTGATGGCGTCGTGGTCGGTCTTGGAGAAAGGTTTCACATAGGTGGTGACAACACCTTCCACCGGTGCCTTCAGGTCTTCCAGTGCGGCCTTGATCTTGGGGCCCTCCGTGCTGCCGGCCTGCTTGATCGCAGCAGCCAGCAGGTAGATGGAGTCATAACCCTGGGCAGCCGAAACGGGTGAATCGATGCGGCTGTTCTTCGGGTTGAAGGTTTTCAGGTAGCTCACGATGAACGCCTGGCGCTTGGGCGTGGTGGGCTCCTGCACAAAGGTTTGCGGCATGCGTGCACCTTCACCGCCGGGGCCGGCGTTGTCGATGTAGTTGGCCATGGACAGGGTCCAGCTGCCAACCATCGGCACTTTCCAGCCCAGCTTGGTCATGCCGTTGGCGATCTGTGCCAGTTCAGGACCGATGCCGTAAGTCAGGATCACCTCGGCACCGGCCGCCTTGGCCTTGAGCAATTGGGCCGTCATGTCGACGTCCTTGATGTTGAACTTTTCAACGGCCACTGGCGTGACACCCTTGGCTTTCAGCGCTTTCTCCAGATCTTCACGACCGAGCTGGCCGTAGTTGGTGGAGTCCGCCAGGATCGCCACTTTCTTGAAGCCGCGGCGTGCCACGGCTTCTTCAACAATCATGGGTGCCTGGATGCTGTCGTGTGCGGCATTGCGAAACACGTAGTTCTCAGGCTCTTTCTCGAACTGCTTGGTGATGATGGAGCCGGTGGCCACGTTGTTCATGACCGGGATCTTGGCTTCCTGAAAGAAACGCTGCGAAGCCAGGGCCACACCGGTGTTGATGTAGCCCACCACGGCGACTACGCGCTCTTTGTTGACCAGCTCCTGGGCAATCTGGACGCCACGCTCGTTCTTGGCTTCGTCATCACGCTCGACCAGTTGCAGCGGACGGCCCAGCACGCCGCCGGCCTTGTTGATTTCCTCTGCGGCCAGACGCACGCCATCGCGCATGCTGACGCCCATGGAGGACGAACCGCCCGTGAAAGGGCCATCCACACCGATCTTGATAGGGTCTGCCGCAAAGGCAGCGGTGGACAGTGCAACAGCGCCGGCAAGGGCAGCAATTTTGAAGGCGAATTTCATGGTGTCTCCTGAATGTGTACGGTTCCAATCCGGCATAACCAAACCAGTTTGCGCGGCCACCATGGACGTTAATGAATGCCCCCCTGCTCTCTCGACAGTGAAAACCCTTGAACCCCCGGGCTTTTTCTGACAAATCACTGACCACCCGCATGGCAGACGCCTGCGCCCCCATCGTGCGATTTGCCCGCGCGCTGGCCGAGGGCATGGTCAGCGCAGACGGCCGTTGCCGTGCCGTTGGTGCGCAATGTGTTCCGGCGGGACGGCCGCCAGATTGGCTCATTGATGGTGCCGCGTGGCAACGTGGTGTGCGTGGATGTCGATGCATCGTTTGAAGACAACCTGAATGCATCGAAGCGTCTGACCACGCACGCTTCCCGGTGGTGCGGGGCGGCATGGACAACATGCCTGGGCGTGATCAACACGTGCCAGCGGCTATCGTGCACGCTGCGGGACAAGGCCCACGGCGGCCTGCCGGAGCAGCCGCAGCAAACAACCCCCTCATGCCAGAAACCATCACAGGCATGGAGCTGCTGGACAACCTCCACCTGTCGGATGTGCCCATGGTGTTTGCCATCGACGAATACAGCGAAGTGCAGGACATCGTCACGCTCCCGGTCACACGCCTGCCCCCCGAGGAAAAGGACAAGGCCGAGGACCGCCCGGCGGCCTGATCGCAACGGCCCTATTCGCTGCCCACAAACACCGTCAGCACACCGGTGTAGCCATACAGGTGGTGGTGCGCAATCTCGCCGCCGGCAAAAAAACCGGTCAACGGCACATCGCCCAGCGCATGCCGCACGATCTGCAATTCGGCGCTGGGCCCGCCAAAGTGCGGCCCACCCCGGCCCGAGCAGCTCACGTAGATGGCGCCCCGGATGGACCGGGCCGCAGGGCTGGCCGCCGCCGGTGCCGCGCTGCCAGGCGCCTGGCGCAAACCCTCCTGCGCTTCGCCGGCCAGCGGTGCCGGCTCCGTCTCTTCCGGCGACAGCTCCTCGCGGATTTCCGCGCAGATGCGCATCAGGTCGGCACGGGCCGCGGCCACGTTGCGCTGGCAAAACGCCAGGTGCATGCCGGGCTCCACCTGATCGGCCAGGGCCACGCCCCGGCGCGCACCATCGAGGCCCACGATGTGGCGCACCCGGGTGTCCGTGCCAAAGTGGCCGGTGTGCTGCGCCCCCTGCGGCTGTTCGCCGGCATCGACCAGCCCCGCCAGGGTTGCCCGCACCTTGCGCAGCGCCGCCTGCGGATCGCCGTCCAGCGACACATCGAGCGTGGACAGCAGCACATCCAGCGCGGGCTCCGCATCGAGCTGCAGCACCACGTTCTCGTGCGCAGCGGTGACGGTGTGCAAGCGCCCCACCGGCTGGCATCCCTGCGTGACCCGCGACAGCAGCGCCACGCCGGACCCGAAGGCCACGCCCGAGAGGCCGCCATCGAATACCCCGCCCGCCGCCCCGTGGCCGGCGATGTTGCCATTGCCGGCCACGGCGAACTGCACACTGGCGCCACGGCTGGCACTGAGCCCGCCAAACAGGTAGCCGGTGGTGGTGCGCGCGGCCATTTCGCCCAGCAGCTCCGCCAGTTCGGCCGTATGGCCATCGGCATGCACCAGCGCGGTATGGGCCTCGAAGCCGCTGGCTGGATTGCGCGGCAGCGGGGCCACGCCCGAGAACACGCGGTACTGGTCGGCCGGGATGTCGAGCAGCATCACCGACAGCGCAGGCTCGTCGAAATACTCGGCATTGTTGGCCGCGACCCCCACGCCCACGGTGCCGCTCCAGTCGGTCACTTCGGGCAGCTCCCCACTCAGGTAGTCAAACAGTGCCTGCGCCTCGCTGGCATAGTGGTCGGTGATGTAGAGCAGGCCCAGCGTGGGGGCGTGCGCGTAGTCGGGCAGGGCCATCTGGGCGCGCAACTGCGCCAGCACCAGGGCGGCGGCCATGCGCCACTGGGGATGGGTGGCATGGCCGGTGGGAAATAGTTTCATGGTGTGACCTCACGGGCGGCGGCGGGCGCTGCCTGCAGCACCGCCAGAGCAGCCTATCCGCCCGCCGGCTTGCGCGGTGCGCGGCGGGCCGTGGTTTTCTTGGTGGCGGACTTGGCCGCAGATGGGGCGGACGCCTTCTTGGCGGCTGGCTTCTTGGCAGCGGTCGGCCTGGCCGCACCGGCGGCAGTGCGCTGGCCGGCCCGCAGGGTCTGCAGCCCCTTGGCGGCAAACTGGCTGGCCATGTCGGTAGCGGTCTTGAGGGCTTCGGTGGCCATGCTGGTGGTGGGGTCCAGCGCCGCCGGCTTGCCGGCGTCTTTCAGGGCGCTGGCAGCGATCTGCTGGAACTGGCTGGTCAGCGCGCCCCACCATTGCATGGGGTCCACCAGGGCCGGCTCGGGCGCCTTGGTGGCCTGCGCATTTTCGGCCGCAGCAGGCTGGACGGGTTCAGCGGGCTGTGGCGCAGCCGCTGCGGGCGCGGGTGCCGGCGCGGGGGCGCTGGTCCGGCTGGCAACGGTATCGGCGGCCTTGGGCTTGAAGGCATTGGCCACCTCGGCCATGCTGACATTCATGCCCTGAAGCGTGGCCAGGGTCATCTTCTGCACTTCCAGCGCCTGGACGGTGGCCGTCAGGGCACGCGAGTTCTGCTCCAGCCAGAACTGCACGGCCTTGAGTTCGGCGATGCGCTTTTCCAGCTCTTCGACACTGAGCGTGGGCGCCACCCAGTTCGACAGGTTGGGCAGTTGGGGAATGCCGCTGGAGGCGCCTTTGGCCAGGCTTTGCAGAAAGTCAAAGCCGGGGACGAATTTGCCGAAACCAAAGTGGGATGTGTCGCTCATGGCCGCTCCGCAAGAGATGGGTCTGTGGCACGGCCCGGGGCGCCGTGGTGGCACAGCTTACTCCAATGCCTTGGGCAGCGGGAAGCCCCCGGTGCTCAGTGTTTTTGCCCGTGCGCCGTGCCGTGGCCCATTGCGGCAGCCGTTGCACCAGGCGCCTGCGTGGCCACCGGCAACTGCAGCGGCAGCTGGGTTTCAACGCCCTTGGCATCCTGGAACACCAGCGTCACGGGCACGGTGGAACCCTTGGCCAAGGGTGCCTTCAGGTCCAGCAGCATGACGTGGTAGCCACCAGGCTGGAGTTCCACGGTCTTGCCCGCGGGCAGGTCGAGCGCGGGCACGGCGCGCATCTTCATGATGTCGCCTTCCATCTTCATCTCGTGCACCTCGGCCACGCCGGCGACCGGCGTTTCGATGCGCACCAGGCGAGCGCCGTCCTTTGCGGTCAGGCGCATGAAAGCGCCCGTGGCCTTCTGGCCTTGCACGCTGGCGCGTGCCCAGGCGCCGTCCACCACCACGGGCGCGGTGGCCTGGGCATGGACCTGCCCGGCAAGCAGGGCCAGGACGATGAAAGCGGAGCGGGTGATGTGTTGCAGTGTCATGGAGCTCTCCTGGGGTTGAAAAAGAAAAGGGAAAGGGAAAACGGTCAATGCGCGTGACCGCCTGCAGCCGGCATCAGCTCCAGCGCGGGGGCGGGAAATTTCAGATCGCCAGGCTTGTGGCCTGCGGCAGGCACCTCGGCCCAGTCGGTGCGGCCCTGTTCGCAGACCTGTGCCACGGGCCAGTAAAGGGTGCCCGCCTGCGCGGGCATGCGCGCCTGCAGCACGAACTCGTCGTAGTAGGCGTTGGGCAGCGCATCGGCCGGGGTGTTCGCCGTCCAGCGGATGCGGCGCACTTCCTCCGCAATGGCCTTGCCGTGGTCGGTGCGCGGCGGGGTGAGCTTTTCGCGCTCGATGGCGATGGTCCAGCCGGCCTTGGGCATGGGCTTGGTGCCTTCCACGCCGGGCGGCAGGGTCACGACGATCTCGCGCGTGGGCGACTCACCGCAGCCGTGGCCCACGCGGAACGTGGCCTTGTAGCCGCTGCCGGCGTTGGCCACCTGGTATTCCAGCGTGATATGGGCATTTGCAACATTAAAAAGACCTGTGGCGCTTACCAATAAAGCGCAAGTAGCTATTCTTTTGAGAGTTCTCATGGTAATGATGGCGTATGCAGAGGTCAGAGGGCCCACTTCAGCTCGGCCATGTAGCTGCGCTGCGGGTAGGGATGGAAATTCCAGAACTGGTAGTTGTTGAGGTTGTCGATACCCACGGCGGCGCTCACCTGCTTGGTGATCTGGTAGCGCACGCGCAAGTCGGTGGTGAAGTAGCGGCTGGCGCCCTGGTAGGCAAAGCCGTTGGGGTCGCTGTTGTCGAGCGTGCTGTACTGCTTGCCGCTGTAGCGCGCGCCCAGGGTGTAGGACCACTTGTCGTCCGGCCGGTAGGTCGCCACGGCGCTGGCGCGCCACTCGGGGATGCGCGGCTGCCATTGGCCCACGCTGGCGGGGAACTTGTCGTTGCGTGTGATCCTGGAATGGGTCCAGGTCAGGCTGCTGCCCAGCTCCAGCCCGCGCACCAGCACGTTGGCCGCCTGGTACGAGAGTTCCAGCCCCTGGGTACGGATGGCGTCCACGTTCTGGATGTTGGTGAGGTTGGGCGTGACCAGCACATTGGTCTGCGAATACAGCGCGTCCCTGGTGCGCTCGAAGAAGGTCGTGAGGCGCAGCAGCCCATTGCCCATGTCGCGCTCGGCCGTCAGCTCGGTGGTCCAGCTCTTTTCGGGTTTCAGGTGGGGGTCATTGTTGATCAACGCGCCGCTGCCGCTGATGCCGCCCTGGTATAGCTCGGCCACGGTGGGCATGCGCACGGCGCGGCCTGTGGACGCCTTGAGCACCCACAGATCATTGGCCTGGTAGGCCACGGCCGCCTTGGGCGAGAGGTAGGTTTCGTTGCGCTCGGGGTGGCCCACGGTGGTGGTGGCGTTGCCCGTCTGGCCGTTGCGGGCGCTCCAGCGCTCGGCGCGGGCGCCGAGCACGGCCTTCCACTGGGGCGCGATCTTCCAGGCGTCTTGCGCCCACAGGCCGATGAGCTGCGTATCGCCATTGAAGGCCTGGTTGCGGGCGCCTGCTGCGCCGTTGATCCAGTTCGCCGTGGCGTTCTCGATGGTGCGCAGCTGGTAGCTGTCGCGCTGCAGGCCAAAGTCCACGATGTGCGCGCCCTGCACGCCATCGGGCCGCCACGTGCCCTTGGCGGCCAGCGTGTTCCAGCCCGTGCCTTGGCTGTTGACGATGCGGCCCGCGCCGCCGTTCAGTGCGGCAGGCAGCGCGACGGTGGCGGCGCGCAGGGTGTCGGTCTGGTAGTCGTAGAGGCTGGCGGCCACCTCCCAGTCGAACACGCCCTGGGTGTGGCTCTTGACGACAAGCCCGTGCATGAAATGCGTGAGGTCTTCGTTGGAGACGTTGAAGTCGGTGGGCGCAAGCGTGTACGAGCGGCCGTTGATGTTGACCGTGCCGCTGTAGACCGCATTGCCATTGGCTTCGCGCAGGTAGCTGCTGGGCCGCCCTTCGGATGCGTTGTGCCACCAGCCGAAGGTGTAAGCGGCCCGCACGGTGGGCGAGACGTCGTAGGCGATCTTGGCCTTGATATGGTCTTGCTGCGTGTGGTACTGCGTGGCCGTGCCCAGCAGGTACCAGGGCTGGTTGCTGCGGTTGTTGCCCAGCACCGCGCCAGTGACAGGCGTGCCCGCGCTGCCCACGGTGCCTGCGGACACGAGCCGCGTGGGGAAGGTGAGCGGCTGGCCTTCGCTGTCGGTCTTATTGAAGTTGAGGAACCAGGACCAGTCGCCATTCTTGTTGCCGACGGATGCGCTCACCTGCTTGCCCCCGTAGGTGCCGCTGGTGTTGTAGAGGTCAAACGGCTGGTGCTGGGTGCTGACCTGCCCGTGCGCCTCGAACTGTGTCGGCATGCGCGTGACGTAGTCCACCACCGCGCCCACCGAGTTGCCCGCATAGGCGGCGGAGAAGGGACCGTAGAGCACGTCCACGCGCTCGATCTCCTCGGGCGTGACCAGCATCCAGCGTGGCGCGTTGGTGGGGCCGTTGCCCAGGTAGTTGCTCAGCAAGATGCCGTCGGCAAACACCATGGACCGCGCCGGATTGCCCGTGCCCGAGGCGCGGGTCGACAGCACGGCGTGGTTGTAGTCGCCGATGTAGCGCTTGCGCACCAGCAGGCTGGGCAGGTACTTGAGGGCGTCCTCACTGTCGGTGGCGTTGATCGAATGCTCGATCTGCTCGCGCGTCACGCCCTCGATGGTGGTGGGGATCTGCGTGGGCAGCGAGGTGGGCTGGCCACCGCTGATGGTGACTACGCCCAGTTCCTTGACCGGCCCATTGGCATGATCGGCAGTCTGGGCGAATGCGGGCACGGCCCCGGTGAACGAGAAGGTGAGGACGAGGGGAAAGGCACTGGACACGGCCAGTGCCATGCGGCTCTTGCGCATGGAAACTCCTGAAAATCAAGCCAAATAGGCTGCGAGCGCATGTTTTCATGCGCAATCAGCTATCACATCAAGGCAATCTCAGGAGAACGATGGAGGCCCGCGCGGCGGCAGCGGCGCGGCAGTGCGCGCAGCGATGTGCGCGGCAGGAATGGGGCGCAGGGCATGCGCCAGGGGGTGCATCACCGGCAGCGGGGCCTGCGACGCGGGAGGTGGAGCGCCCACATGCGCGCACAGCGGGCAGTCCAGCGTGTGGCTGGAAAGCTCCTTGGCGCCGTCGTCGGTCTTGACCAGCACCTTGATCGCGCCCGAGCCCGAGCAGATCAGCTCCATGGCCTGCGGGTTGACCAGGGGCGACGCCACCGCCACGCCGATGGACATGACAAACCACGCCAGCACCATGCGGGCGAACCAGCGAGCGCGGCGAAGGGTTTGCAGGGGGGCTGTCATGAAGGCGCTGATTGTAGGTGGGCAAGCCGCCAAGTCCTTGACCGGGGTCATCTGGGCGACGGGCTTTGCCCTGCCCGCCTTCTACGATGTGTTTTTTTACCCATCCCCAAGGAGACATCCCCATGCTGACACTCTGCGGCTTTTCAGCCAGCAACTACTACAACAAGGTCAAGCTCGCCCTGCTGGAAAAAGGCCTGCCCTTTACCGAAGAACAGGCCTGGGTGGGCGAGACCGACCGCAGCGCCACGCCCCTGGGCAAGGTGCCTTACCTGCGCACACCCCAGGGAACCCTGTGCGAATCTGCAGTGATGGCCGATTACATCGAGGCCGCCCATCCCCAACCGGCCTTGCTGCCCGCCGACCCGTTTGCCGCCGCCAAGGTGCGCGAGCTGATCACCTTTCTGGAACTGCACCTGGAGCTGGTGGCGCGCAACCTGTATCCCCAGGCCTTCTTTGGTGGCACGGTGAGTGAATCGACCCGCGAGAAGGTGGGCGCCCAGCTGGAAAAGAACATTGCCGCCTTCGGCCGGCTGGCGCAGTTCAGCCCCTGCATGGCGGGCGACAGCTTCACCCTGGCCGACTGCGCCGCCATCGTGCACCTGCCGCTCATCAGCTCGGCCACCAAGATCATCTACGGCCGCGACTACCTGGCCGACCTGCCCGTGCGCGAATACCTGGCCCGCATGGCCGAGCGCCCGCATGTGCAGCGCGTGAACGCCGACCGCAAGGCCAGCACCGCAGAGATGCTTGCGCGCCCGCCCAAGCGCTGAGCCGGCCGGCTGCCGAGACGCCATTGGCAGTGCGGCGTGAAGGGAGTCCACGCTGCTATCCTTTATGGGATGCGCAGCCTCTTTCACCTCGCCTTTCACGTCACCGACCTTGATGCAGCCCGCCGTTTCTATGGCGGTGTGCTGGGTTGCCAGGAAGGCCGAAGCACCGATACCTGGGTGGACTTCGACTTCTTTGGCCACCAGATCTCGCTGCACCTGGGCCCCCCCTTTGCCAGCGCCCGCACCGGCCATGTGGGTGACCATCTGGTGCCCATGCCGCACTTCGGCGCCATTCTGGAATTGCCCGACTGGCATGCGCTGGCCGCACGCCTAAAGGCCGCGCAAACGGACTTTGTGCTCGCGCCGCAGGTGCGCTTTGCCGGCCAGCCCGGCGAGCAGTGGACGATGTTCTTTCATGATCCCAGCGGCAACCCGATAGAGATCAAGGGCTTTCGCTCGCTGGACTCGGTGTACGCATCGTGAGCTACACCTTTGCTTCGGCCACCATCTTGCTGCTGCTGATCACCGATCCGCTGGGCAACATCCCCATCTTTGCCAACGCCCTGCGCGGCGTGGCGCCCGAGCGCCGGGCCCGGGTGATCCTGCGCGAGGTGCTGATCGCCTTCGCACTGCTGCTGGTGTTTTTGTTCTTTGGCGCGCAGTTTCTGCGGGTGATGAACCTGAGCGACCTGTCGCTGCAGATCGCCGGTGCGGTCGTGTTGTTTCTGATCGCACTGCGCATGATCTTTCCGCCAGATTCCGGGCCTCAGACAGAACTGCCCGGCGAGCCGCTGATCGTGCCGCTGGCTATTCCCGCACTTGCGGGCCCCTCGGCCATGGCCACCGTCATGCTGCTGGTGGCCCAGGCGCCCGAACGGCGGATGGAGTGGGTGGCCGCCCTGTGCGTGACCATGGCCGTGTGCGCCGTTGTGCTGCTGATGGCCGAACGCATCCAGCGCCTGGTGGGCGAGCGCGTGGTGATGGCTTTTGAGCGCCTGATGGGGTTGATCCTGGTGGCCATCTCGGTGGAGATGCTGATCCGCGGCATCAAGCAGCTGGCGCAGCAGTTGTAGGCAGCACTACCCAGCGGGGGCGGCAGGACACCGGCACGCCCCGAGTCAGCGGCATGAACATGGCGACCGGGTCGCCGCACCCACCTACTTGCCTGCCAGCGCAGTGGCAGCGCCCAGGGCAAAGACCGAATTGGGCACTCCGGCACGGGCCATCAGCGGCGCCGGACGGCGGGCAAGTTTGGCGCGCGCCACCACGGGCGATTCGACCTGCACGCCACGCGCCTGCTGCTCGGCCACCAAATCACGCAACGTGACGGACTGAAGGTATTCCAGCACCCGTGCGTTGAAGGCCGTCCAGAGCGTCCCGGTCATGGTCACCATCTGGGACGACGCCTGCGTCGCCGCCGCCTCCCCCCCTGGCTGGTGGTTCTCCACCGCCACCACGATGTCGGCCACCGACACCTGATCGGGCTTGCGGGCCAGGGCATAGCCGCCTCCGGGCCCACGCGTGCTGTCAACCAGGCCAGCCCGCTTGAGGGCGCTGAAAAGCTGTTCGAGATACGACAACGAGATGCCCTGGCGCGCGCTGATCGTGGACAGCGCCACCGGGCCCGTGTTCTGGCGCATGGCCAGGTCGGTCATCGCTGACACGGCAAGCTGTCCTCTGGTGGTAATTCGCATCGTCACTCCTTGTGAACATTGATACCTCCGAGCCCCGGAAAACCCTTTTCCAGCTCGGCCCATCGGACCAATGTAGTGAATTCAACACTTCGTGTATATTCGTTTTATTGATAAAAACATTGCGTTTTTATCGAACCATTGCACATCCCGATGAACTTCAAGCATCTCAAGTATTTCTGGACGGTGGCCAAGGCCGGCGGCGTGGTGCGCGCCGGTGAGCAGTTGCACACCACGCCCCAGACGCTGTCAGGCCAGATCAAGCAACTGGAGCAATGGCTGGGCCATGACCTCTTTCGCAAGCGCGGCAGGGGGCTGGAGCTGACCAGCGAGGGGCGCATTGCGCTGGGGTACGCCGAACAGATCTTTGCCCTAGGGGACGCACTCGAAAAATCCGTGCGTCTCTCGCGCGGCCAGGCAAGACCGCTGGAATTTCGCGTGGGCATCGCCGATTCGGTCGCCAAGCCGGTGGCCTACCATCTGCTGGAACCGGCACTGGGCCTGGCGGATCGCGTGCACATGATCTGCCACGAGGGCAAGTTCCCGGAGCTGCTGGCGCAACTCACGCTGCACCGCCTGGATCTGGTGATTGCCGACGAACCGGTGTCCAGAAAAGTGGGGGTGAAGGCCTTCAACCATGCGCTCGGGACCAGCGCCATGAGTTTCTTCTGCGCCCCTTCGCTCGCCCAGCAGCTCCAGGGCCCCTTTCCCCAATGCCTTCACGGCGCGCCCATGCTGATTCAGGGCCCCATGTCCTCCGTGCGCCAGCAACTCGATCACTGGTTCAACAAATACCAGCTGCAACCGCACATCGTGGGAGAGTTCGATGACAGCGCGCTCATGAATGCTTTTGGCCGGGAAGGTCGCGGCGTTTTCACCTCGCCCAGCGTACTGGAGGACGAAACCGTGGCGCAGTTTGGCGTGCAGGTGGTGGGCAAGACCTCCGAGCTGGTGGAGGAATTCTTCGCCATCTCCGTAGAACGCCGCATCACCCACCCCTGCGTTTCCGCCATCACACGGGCCGCCAGGGCAGAGCTCTTTGCCCAGTGAGGCGCTGCCCGGGTTGGCGCTATTGCACGGATCGGCTGCGCAGGCGATGCGTTGCCCAGAACGATGGGCATCGCAACACGTGAACCCCGTCCACCGGAAAGCTCATTGCCTGGGCTGGCTCTTGCGCCCCGGTTTGGCTGCCAAGCGTGAGGGTTTCGCACTTGCCTGCTCCAGCCACAACAGGGAATCAACGTGCGACAGAAAGCGCCGCAGGTAGTCCGGCGACAAGGATTGCATCAAGCAAAGTGCGCGCAGCATGAGCTTGTGCGAGTTGAGCGGACCGGCGTTGTCGGGTCCGTGCTCCAGCGCCTGCGCTACCCGTCGTTCCGCAGAAATCTTGGACCATACTTCGCTGAACTGGCGCACGCTCTGCATGTCCGAAACCCCTGCGCCGACACCCGTGCGCGCGATGCCGCCATCGTTCCGGACGCGGGCGTTCAGGTCGCGGTTCAGTTGCACCAGGCCAGAGCCCTCTGCGGGCATGGCGGGCTGCTCCATGCGCTGCCGCGCTCCTGGCGCCGAACGGACGCACGCGGCATAGTCGATCACCGCCGCACGCAGGCGGCCTTGCAGTACTTGCTGCACGGCTGCAGGCTGGTCTGGAATGCGTCGGGCCATCACCTCCAGGAAGTGAAAGCGTGCCGGGTCATGGCGATCGGCGCCGTGGGCCCGCAGGGACTGCAGCGTGGGCTCGCCCGGCTCACTCATCGGACAGGCTTTGCATTCGAGGCCTTGGGCACCGGCGCCATTTCCACGCGGCGATTTTGCGCGCGCCCCTTTTCGTCGGTGTTGTCCGCCACCGGCTGCTCGGCGCCAAAGGCCGCTGCAAATACCTGGGAGGAGGGCATGCCTTCGTCGATGAGTGCCCGCGCCACCGTCAGGGCGCGCTGGGCCGACAGCTCCAGGTTGTCGGCAAAGCGCTGGTGGGCACCTCGCAGCAGCGTGGTGTTGTCGGTGAAGCCACTCACCATGAGCATTTCGTCGCGTTCGCGCAGGTACACCTGCAGGGGCGGCACCAGGCTGGTGAGGAGCTGGCGGCCTTCTGGGCGCAGCTCGTCAGAGCCTGTGGCAAACAGCACGCTGCCGCTGATGCCGATGCGGCCGTTGTTCACGGTCACCCGGCCGCTGGCCAGGGGAATGGCGAGCGCCTTCTCCAGTGCCATGCGGCGCTGCTCCTCCATCTGGCGCTTCGCCACCTCCTGCTGGAGGCTGGCCACCAGATCGATCTGCACCACGAGCACGCCCACCAGGATCAGCACAAAAGCGCCCAGCAATCCCGCCATGAGATCGCCAAACACGGCCCACGCCGGGGCCGTCTGTTCGGCGGCATCGTCCAGGCTGTCGTCCAGGTCCGTCACGCGGCCACCCCTTGCGACGGGACCCTGCCGGCATTGCCATGCAGCCGGCGCAGGTCTTCCACGATGCCCTGCTGCACGCTGATGCTCAGGTCGATCACCTCGCGGGCCTGGGCGACGTAATAGGCCAGCTGTTCATCACTGCGGCTCATCGACTGGCCGATCGCGCCTTCGATGCCCTGCAGGCTTTCCATGAGTTTCTCGTTGCTGGCGCTGAACAGGCCCACACCGTGGCTGAAGGACTCACCCAGGCTGGCCAGCTCCACGGCGCTGGCGGCCACATGCGCTGCCACTTCGTCCACCTTGCCGGCCTGCGCGCCGAGCGACTGGGCGAACTGCTGGCCCGCCTGCTCCAGCACCCGGGCGGCCGAGCCCACCAGCGCATCAATGGCGGCGCGCTGCTGCACGGCCGCTTCGTTCACCGACTGCAAAAGTGTGCCCACCTGCTCCATCATGGCAGCGCGTTCTTCCAGAGCGAGGTTGTCGCGCTCGCTCAGGCGCGTCATTTCCTGGCGCAGCTGGGTGATGACCTCGGCCGCAGCCTGCGGCACGTCCGAAGCGGTCTGCAGCAGGCGCGTGAGCGGGGCCTCCAGGGCCGACCCGAGTGTGGCCAGGTGCTGTGCCACGGCAGCCTGCAGGGTGTCGAGCCGCTCCACGGCCGCCTGGCCGCGCTGGGCCTCGGCATCGCGCAGGGCCACCAGCTCGGTGCGCCACACGCCGGTCAGTTCGTCCATGCGCTGGCCCTGGGCCTGCACCCACTGGGCCTCGGCCTCCATGCGGGTGCGCAGCAACACGTCCGACTGGTCCAACAACGTGGCCGCGCCACCCAGTGTGCGTGCCACCTGCTCGGCCATGCGTTCGGTGATCTGCGTGGCGGTTGTCTCCAGGGCCTGGCACACCCCCAGCTGCTGCGCCACCGTCTGTGCGCCCGCACGCTGCCATTCGGCGCTGAGCGTGCTGGCCATGGCTTGCATGGAACGGCTCCAGTTTTCCTGGCGCAGTTGGTCGGCCGTCACCTGGGCGGCGTGCGATTGCGCGACCGTGTCCTGCAGCGTTGTCAGCAAGCTGTCGGAACGCTGGTCAAACGCCTGGGCGGCCGTCTGCAGGCTGTGGTCGATCTGCTGGACCGCCCCTTCCAGGGCCTCGCCGACGCGCTGCTGCTGCTCCAGCATCTGCGTGCCTGTGCGTTGCCACTCGGCGCCGAGCCTGCTGGCCATGCCTTCCATGGAGCGATTCCAACTTTCCAGACGCTGCTGATCGGCCACGGCCTGGGCTGCGTGCGCTTGCGCGGTTGACGCCTGCAGAGAGTCCACCAGTGCGCTGGACCGCTGGTCAAACGCCTGCGTGACCGACTGCAGGGCACCGTCGAGCTGCGCCACCAGGGTGCCCTGGGTCTGTGTGTGGCTGTGCAGTGCCGAAGTCCATGTGTCGGCCACCTGGCGGGCCGTACCCTCCCATTGGGCCGAGAGCGCCTGCAGCTGTGCATCGGTGGTTGCGCGCAACCGTTCGTGCGAACGCTGGGCCTCCTGGGCCAGCGTGGCCATTGCCTGCTCGACCACGGGACGAATCGTCTCTCCCGCCTGACGGGCGCTGGCGCCCAGGCTCTCCTGCAAGGATGTCCCGACGGTGCTGGCCAGCTGGGTGTAGGCCGAGGCCGCTTCGCGGTGAAACCCCTGCTGCTGTGCCAGCAGCTGCTCGCCCAATTGGCCGTGACGGCGCTCCATGCCTTCCATGAGGCCCTGCAGGTGTTCGGCGATCAGCGGCAGTGCCTGGGCCTGCGCCTGCAGGGCCAGGAGCATTTCTTCACGCCGGTGGGCGGACGAGAAGGGCCTGAACAGGGTGGGGACATGGGCATCCAGCAGGCGCACCGCTTCCAGCCGCTCGCGGCGGCTCATGGCCGACAACAGGCCCAGCATGGCTGAAGCGGCCACACCGGCGACCGAGGTGCCGAACGACAGACCGAGGCCCTTGATGGGTGCCGCCAGCGCGGCGCGAATGGACTCCAGGTTGGACGAGGTTTCCAACGCTGCCACGGCGCCATTGAAGGTGACCACCATGCCCAGAAAAGTGCCGAGCATGCCCAGCATGACCAGCAGACCGACCAGGTAGGGCGTGAGGGCCGGTCCGGGCAGCGCCACCCGCTCGCCCTCGATGCGCTGGCGCACGGGGTTGCGCAGTGAGGGGGCGAGGCGACCCAGCCACCCGCTCAGGTCGGACAGCGGCTCTGCGGGGCTGCCTGCCAGCGCCATCCGCAGAGACGCTGTCGCGGCGCGGAACTGCATCAGCTCATAGGCGCCCAGCACGTAAACCCCGCCAATCACGACCGTCATGGCCAATGCCAGCGGGCTGTAGCCCACAAAACCCCAGCCCACCCAACCCACGACCGCAAGGCCCACTGCGAAGATGGCTGCCATCACACTCTTGTTCATTCCTGTTGTCCTGTTACCTCGTTGCAGGCTGCCTCCAGCAGCCCCGTGATAGGCTGAAGGCGTACCTGCATCTCTGCGAGCAGCAAGTCCTGCAAGTCCTGCTCAAAAGCCCGCAGCCAACCATCCTCCGGGTGGCTGTCCACGGGCTCACCTGCCTGTCCGCTGCTTTGCAACCCCTGCTGGTGCCTGTGCCGTAGATTTGCCAGGCGCCGCTCCAGATGGCCTGGCAGCGATGCCCATAGCCGCTGCTCGCGGGCATCCAGCATCTGCTCCATCACGGCATCCAGCGCTGCCAGTTGCTGCAGCGCGAGCGAGCCCTCGCGCAAACACTCTCGCATCTGCCCACGCAGGATCGCGAATTTTGTTCCCATCTGTTTTTGCAGGCCGACATACCGCTGGATCTGCGCTGCGGGCTCTGTCAAGGGCTGCGCTTCGGCATGGCCGACAGGCACTTGGTCCACCCGGCCGCGAAGGGGCCTCACAGGAGAATGCGGCTTGGTGATGAGCCCAAAGACTTCAGCTTTCACAGCTTGAATTACGGCGTCCATTGCTGGCGCATCCACCGACCGTCTCCGCTGCACCATCCCTGGCGAAACAACCTCCATGGCATTCAGCGCCCTGCTGACCTTGATGGCATCCACGGCACTCAGCCAGCTGCTCAGCTGCTCCGCCAGATCCCGCGGTTGCTGCACCCGCACGAAGTCTTCCTGCGCCCATTCCTCCAGGAGTGCAATCAACCCTGAACGGCTGAGGCGGTCACGCAGATACATCCGCATGGAAACGATTCACTGTGTCAACTCCTGCTCGGAAAGCTCTTGGAAACCAGGGAGCCGCGCCCCAACCGCGGAAGCCCGTGTTTGCGCAAGATACCCTGCTCCAAACAGCGCCCAATCGGTGCGGCGACGCGCCGGCCCAGCGTTTTCCGCAGTGCACATCACCAAGCGCTGATACCAGCCATGCGATCCATGTACGCATGCGTTCAATGCACGCGCCTTCCGATTGAATATTTCGTCATGAGACAACGTAAGCACAAACAAAAACGCCCACTGGTTAGTGGGCGTTTACTGTCAGCGGAAACCGCTTGCTTATTGGTTGCGCGAGAACTTTGGGTTATGAGGCGAAAAACCAGACATGGTTTCAATCGACTCCAACCACCCAAACCAGACTTTATTCTGTCACTTCCACTCTTAAATGGTGCTTTTTGTCGCATGACATCCAATGCCTGCACACCAAATAAACCCGACCCAAAGGTCATTATACGCACGGCCGCCGTAAGCCAGCACACTGAGCATGCGACCATTGGGTAACATCACTGGCCTGCAACGAACCACGGCTTGCGACTCCTTCAAGGTGGATGCCTTGGCCTCGTGGACGAGGTAGCGCGCGGCAAGAACCGCAGCAAGTCCAAGATTCGAGCCCGTGTCGAGCATGTCTTTGGCGTGGTCAAGCGGCCGTGGGGCTTTGGCAAGGTGCGCTATGTGGGGCTGCAAAAGAACGCGACGCGAGCGTTTACTGCCCTGGCACTGGCCAACGTCTTCCTGGGCCGGCAAAGGCTGCTGGTACCCGCCTTGGAGGAATTTGATAAGGCAAAAATTGCACGCATGAAATCGAAGCGTTCTAGGAGGTATGCAAGCCGCTGTTCGTCGGATGTCTGGTCATGGCCAGAGCGGCCGCTGGGGCCGCTACCTGCAAATGACGCAGTTCAGCCTGAAGCGGCCCAAACCACCACCCCTCTGGTGGCAGTCGGGCCGAAGGCACAACTCCTTCGCCACCCACCGACCTGTGGCGTCCACCACATGCGAAAGCCAGGTTTGCATGGTGTTCTCACCGCAGGCGCCGTAGCGGCGGAAGATACCTTTAACGCCCACAAGCCGACTGATCATGGCGCCAGCCATGCAGCGGCAGCAACAAAGCCAGCACGAGGCCTAGCACCGCATGGGCCCAGCCCATCAATTCATGCAAGTTCTCAGGCACAAAGTAGTACAGCAGGTAGCCACTGAGCACGGCGGCTGTGCCCAGGGCGCAGAGCACGATGCCGGTGCGGCGCTGGCCCGCCCTGTGCTGGCGCAATCGCGGGCTGCGCGTTGTCATGCGCCAGCCCTGCGGCACATGGGCGGCGGCCAGCACGCCGGCCATGAACAGGCCAGCAAACGCGGCCGCGCCATGCAGGCGCATCCACCACGGCTCCAGCGGATGCGGCAGGTTGCCGGCCCCCGCGCCCCAGAGGTAGTGCCAGGCCAGCCAGAGCAAGCCACTGAGCGTCAGCGCGGCCACGGTGACGTACAGGGCGCGGTACTGCCAGCTTTTGAGGTGATTCATAGGGGTACCGGTCTTTCACTTTCAGCGTGAGGCCAGGTCAATGCAGCCATGCACGGGCACGATGCTCCTGTAGCAGCGGGTGCTGTGCATCGCCGCTGGCCGCTACGACCTTGGTCAATGCGTCGGCCCACAGACAGCTCGGCGCGGCCACGCTCACATGGGCATCCACCCCGCGACCGCCTGCGGCCCAAACCTGGCTGCGACAGTGGACGCCGAAGCGGCTCGTCGAGAATGCCGCATCGCCCAGTTGCATGAACGGGTGCACGCCACCGCTGTCTTCGTCACGCAACAGAACCGGGAGCAGCACGGCTCCGAAGGCCCGCAGGTCGCCCCCGGCATTGACCCAGCCCGCCGTGCAACCCAGGCGCTGCAGCGTCTGCACGGCACTGTCCACGGCGTAGCCTTTGGCGATGCCCCCCAGGTCGAATGCCGCTGCGGCAGCCTGCTTATGCAGGCTGCGCCCTTCGCAGCGCCAGCCGTCAGGCGCGCGACCCAGAGTGATGTCGAACAGGCCGCCGCTGGCCTGCTGCAGTGCCCAGGCGGACTGCAGCACCACTGCAGTCTCGGATTCAACCTCCATGCTTGCCCCCGAAGGCAGCGCCGCGAAGCGCGCGACGTCGCTATCCAGCTCGAAGCGCGACATGCAGGCCTGCACGCGCCGCACGGCTGCAAAAGCTGCCTGCAACGCATCCTCGGCGGCGGCTTCCTGCGGCACGCCGATCTCCACCAGCGTACCCAGCAAGGGCCGGGCGCGGCGCAACCAGACGCTCATGACAGCCTGCCGCTGCGGCGCAGCAGATCGAGCCAGACCACATTGCGCCGCACGCCCTCGGTCACATGGGTGCAGCTCAGCGTGGCGCCGCTGATGTTGGCAATGTCCTCGCCCACTTGCAGCGGCGACGCGGCCGTCTTGCCGACAAACTGCCTGCGCCAAGCCGGTAGCCGGATCTCGTGCCCATGGCTTTCGCGGTACGACAGCACCTCGACCTGGCGCACGCGCCCATCGGCCTCCACGCCCACGGCGTAGGTGATGCGCTCGAACTTGCCGATTACCTCGTCCACCACCACGAAGCCCAGCACGGCGCCGCCCTGGCGCGCCAGGCGCACCTGCAGCCGCGGCGCAGCAGGCTTGACGCCGGCTGCCGCAAGCTGCTGCGCCAGCGCCGCATCGACCGGCAGATCGCGCGGCTCGAAGGCGTCGGCTTGCGGGAACATGAGCTTTTGCGCCTGCTCGGCGGTCATGTAGTCCACGGCCAACGCGCCCGCGGGTGCGAGCGCGATCAGCGCGGCCGAGGGGTACAGGGCCATGCGCATTGCGGGCATCAGAAGCTCCAGCCCAGACCCAGGTTCACGCGGTTGGCCTGGGTGTTAACGCGAAAGCGCTGGTAGTCCGCCTTGAGCACGACCGAGCGCGTGACCCAGAAGTTGGCACCCACGGTGGCAACCTGCTCGGTCCGTGCCACGTCGGGCGTCAGGCCCGGCCCGAGATCGGCAAAGGCACGCGCGGTGTTGAAGCGCTCCAGGCGCGCGAAGGGGCTGAACGTGTAGTCACCCTGCTGCCAGAGTTTGTAGGCGCCTTGCACATACCAGCCGTCGAAGGACTTGGGAATCAGCGTCGGGTTGCCGACCAGCGCCAGGTTCAGGCTGTCGGTGTTGGAAATGCTGCCGCGCGCATAGAGTGCCGACAGGTCCCAGCGCCCGGGTGTCCAGCGCGCGTGCACATCGGCCAACGTGACGCGCGCATTGGCGAAGCCCGCCTGGCCATGGGTGGCATTGCCGCTGAACAGCGATGCGCCCACGAGCAGGCCCGGCACGCCGCGCCAGTTGGCCGCGCCGAACCACGCAAGGTTGCGGGCCTTGGCCTTGGCGGCTTCCTGATGGGTGGAGCCCAGGGGCGACTCGGCGCCTTCGCCCGAGGCGGCATCCCACTTGGTCAGGTCGAAGCTGGTGCTGATGCCGCCTTGCAGCGTCAGGCCATTGTCGAAATTGGCGATGACCTGCGCACCCGCTTCACGCCAGGTGGTGGGAATGATGGCCGTCTCGACGAAATTGCGCTCCACGCCGTAGAAGGCCGTGGGTTCGTGTGTCTCGTTCAGCAACCCCACCGGCATGAGGAACAGGCCGCCGCGCGCGGCCAGCGTGGGTGTGAGCTGGTGCTCGATGTAGGCCTGCTCCATCGCCACCTCGCCCGGGTCGCTGGCTGACGTGACGGCATGCTCCACCTCGAGCTCGCCCACGATCTTGGTGCGGTCATTGATGCGGTGCTGCAGCCCGAGCACGAAGCGGCGCAGGTCGAGCTGCGTCTTGTCGGTGGACTTCGTGGGCCGGTTGTAATTGATCTCGCCATAGCCCGTGAGCACGGTGGCCGGCCCCTGGGGCGCCAGCGCCGCCACGGGAGTGGCGCCAGCCGCTGCCGCAGCGGCCGGTGCGCTGCCGGCAGGCCCATTCCAGCCCCCCGGCGCCACGGCGGTGGCTTGCGGCGGCTGCGCCTTCAGCTGCGCGAGCTGCGCCTTGACCTCGGCCAGCTCGGCCGCGAGCTGTTCGAGTTTTTGCGCCAGTTCTGCCTGCGAAGCAGCCTGGGAGGGTGTCTGTGATTGCTGCGCGAGGACCGGTGTGGCTGCCAGGGCCAGTGTCAGGCCCAGTGCGTGGACGGCGAGCGCGCTGCCGCTGCGTTTGAAAGTCGGTTTCATGGGAAGTCGGGTGAAGTGAGAGAAAGAAGGAAAAGGCCCACCGTCAGGGCTGGTAGCCATCGGAGAGCGTCTTGAGGAAGGCGATGACATCGTCGATCTCGTCATCGCTCAGCGCGGGCGCGGCGCCGGGTTTGCGGTTGTAGGGCACCTCGGTCACGTTCACGTTGCCGCGATAGCGCTCCGGCAGATCGTTGAATTTCTGCACGCTGCCGTCCGCGTTGAGCGGGTACCACTTTTCAGGATGCGTATCGCGCTGCACATAGAAGGCCAGCACTTCCTTGAGCGTTTTGAAGCGGCCGTTGTGGAAATACGCGTGGCGCAGCGCCACATTGCGCAGCGTCGGCACCTTGAACAGGCCGCACAGGTCGGCGCGCGCGGCCAGGTCGCCGCCCTCGCGCGCACACAAACCCAGATCGTAGAAACCAGCGTCGTTGTTCTGCGCGAGTTCCGGGTTGCGCGGCACACCCAGGCTGTCGTAGGTGAAATCGGTGAACAGCGGCAGGCTGCCGTCCGCGCCACGCCCCGAGGGGTGGCAGGCAATGCAGTTGCCCTTGGCGGGGTTATTGAAGAGAGCCAGCCCGCGCAGCTCCTGTGTGCCGAGGGCGGTCTTGCCCAGAAGGAACGCGTCGTACTTGCTTGAATAGGGGTGGAAGTCCGGGTCCTCGAGCTGGTACTGCTGCAGCGCCAGGGTCATGCGCTGGAAAGCGCCATCCACGTCACCCAGGATGGCATCGCCAAACACCTGCCGGAACTCGCCCGCGTACGAAGCCGCCGCCAGCCGCCCCACCACTTCGGCCTTGCTGGCGTTGGCCATCTCGACTGGGTTCAGAAAGGGCTTGCCCGCCTGATCCTGCAACGAACTCGCCCGGCCGTCCCAGAAAAAGCCACCCGTGGGCGTGCCATCGGCGGCGAAGAACAACGCCTTGTTGGAAGCCAGGTAGCGGATCGTCGGGGATTGTCGGCCGCCCTGCTTGTCCAACCCTGGACCGCCAAACTGGGCGGCCAGGCCGTTGGGCTGGGCATGGCCGGAGGCTGTGTCGTGGCAACTGGCGCACGACTGTCGGCCCGAGGCGGACAGCGAAGAGTCCTGGAAAATCTTCTGCCCGACCGTAGCCACCGCCGACAGCGAGCCGCTTGCCGTGTTGCCCCCGCCCTGCGAGGAAGACGCCCCGCCGCCGCATGCCGTCAATGCAGCCGCAAGAGGCAGCGCCCACAGCACCGCCGAGCACGTACGCCGGTGCCCACCTCCCAATGGGATTGCAAACATATAAAAATACGAGTTGTAATGATATTGATTCTTGATTGTATTAAATTCTCAGTCTCATTGACAGGCCGAGATCATGTGGTTGGGGTCGGCGACAACACCCATGCCCAAACGCGAGCATTGAAGGCCCTGCACGAAGTGCCGGCGACATGACCGATCCAGACACTTCGAGGCGCCATAGCAGCCTCATGCCAGTGGTGTGCACCAAGCTCGGAACGGCCCAATGGGTACACAGCGCACCGGCTAATTTGCGACGAATTGCATCCGGTGTCAGCACGCCACGAGAGGTGGCCGTTGAGTTCGTACCCGCCCGCTTGGGCGTTTTTGGAAAGCACGATGCCTCTTCATTCTTGCCCTCCACAGCGCCCAGTGCGCCGCTCTCCGTTGGCAGCTGTGCTCTCGCCTGCGGCGCTGGCCCTGGCATCCCTGCTGTCCCTGCCCCTGATCTGCAACGCCGCGCCGTTCGCCCTGTCTGGCAACGGCCGCTTCAAGCCACCGACGGCGGAGCAGCTGGCCGCCTTGCCAGCCAACCTGCCATTCACCCGCGCCGACCTCGCCTCGGGCACTTGGTCGTTCCAGGCACGCTACGATGACAGCGTGCCCGACACCGATCCAGATGCCTACAGAGGCCGCTATGCGGGCTCGGTGCAGGCGTTTCGCCTGGTGGTCGGCAGCACAGCCATCGATCTGCCGGTGAGCCAGAGCGAGATCGTCGTCAGCGATGGCGGCCAGGGCTTCACCCAGCGTGAATCCATCCGCCTGGAGGTCAAGGCCCCGGTCGCCGCCGGGCTGCTGCGCATGGCCTGGGTGCAACTCAACCAGCAGCCAGCCGGGACCGACCTGCGGGGCAGCGCCGGCGTCCTGCGTAGTGATGCGATGCCGGCAGCCACCGCCATGGCCCAATTGGCTGTTGCCAACCCGGCTGACCGCTTCCTGGAACTGCGCATCGATCAGCCCGGCGCCACCAACGCAGCGCCGCTGCTCTATCTGAGCACCTCGCAGCCCACCGTCACCGCCAACCCGATCACCGCGCCCTGAGGAGCACCAGATGCAGCACTCCTACACTCCCTTGACCCGCCGTTGGCTGGCACGCGGCGCGGTAGCCCTGTTGATCGCAGCCGGACTGGCCGGCTGCGGCGGCGGTGGCGAAGTCTATGTTTCGGGCGGACCGCCTCCGGTGGACCCGCTGAATCTGGCCCTGACCCGAGTGGGTCCGCAATCGATCCAGGTGGACTGGAGCGACCACCCCGGGGTAGCCAGCTTCGATGTGCTCCGCGACGGCTACGCGCTGGCCACCGTGAATACCACCACCCTGATCGACAGCTCGGTCTATGTCAACCAGACCTACTGCTACCAGGTGAAGGGCTACGATCCACGGGGCTACCTGATCGCTGCCACAGATACCGGATGCGTCACGGTGGTGCAGTGAACATGTTCTGAGCCACCACAGGGTGTGTCCGAATTTTTGGGCGGATTCAAAAGTGAAGTGCAACACCCTGGGTTTCAATGAACGAGGGTGGAGTGCTGCGGGCTGTTGATCAGCAACTCGCGGTATACGGCCAGTGGTGATCGTACCCCCAGTCCTTTTCTGGGGC
>Ga0208519_100076_pt1 | contig 103871 bp, 99 predicted proteins | sample LakWasM130_HOW14_2_FD_183940 | JGI IMG/M metagenome (GOLD analysis project Ga0208519, IMG submission 183940) | Freshwater sediment methanotrophic microbial communities from Lake Washington under simulated oxygen tension - Sediment Metagenome... | ecosystem: Environmental > Aquatic > Freshwater >... | reverse complement strand
CGCTAATCCGCTAATCCGCTAATCCGCTAATCCGCTAATCCGCTAATCCGCTAATCCGCTAATCCGCTAATCCGCTAATCCGCTAATCCGCTAATCCGCTAATCCGCTAATCCGCTAATCCGCTAATCCGCTAATGGCCCTATCTCGCTGCGTGAATGACATACTTCTCCTGAAAATATTCTTCGGGGAAAATTTTGTAGATCGGCATCATTTTGGGCCTGAGGCCGCTTTCAAAAATTTCCTGCGCCAGGTCGCCACCTTTGAGGCAGATGAGGCCGTTAGGCAATGGCTTGTTATGATCTTTTTTTATGAGCGGGGCGCTCCATTTCCAGAGATCTTTCAATGGGGCCACTGCACGTGATACAGCATAATCAAATTTGCGGTTCTTTATCTCTTCTGCGCGGGTATGTTGAATGGTGATGTTTTTAATATTGGCGCCTTCGCAAACCGCTTCTACCACTTTTAATTTCTTGGCAATACTATCCACCATGTGAAACTTTACTTTCGGGAAAAAGATGGCCAGCGGCACACCGGGAAACCCGCCGCCACAGCCAATATCAATGATCTGTGTACCCGGTTCAAAATCGGCAATGGCTGCAATACTGAGCGAATGCAAAACATGGTGCAGGTAGATCGAATCAATATCTTTTCTTGATATCACGTTGATCTTTGCATTCCATTCTTTATATAATTCTTCCAGTGCAGCAAATTGTGCTATCTGCTGTTCGGTGAAATCGGCAAAGTATTTCAGTATTAATCCCAGTTTTTGCGGGGTGCTTTCCATATGGCAGGCAGGGTAAAAATATAATAAAAGAACAGCCAGATATCCAGTAACAGGTACCACGGCAACAGGTCGCGCTCATTTAGTTTCTTCATTGTTTTAAAGAAAACAAATCCCTGTACCAGCAAACGTACGCCATATACTGCCAACGCTATCCACCAGTTAAAGAAAATGATCGACACAGCGAGTAATGGATAGATCAGAAAATGAGAAAAAGAATATAAGCCCAATAAAAATTTATGCTTCGGTTTATAATACCTGCCAGTTGTGTAATGACGGTATTTCTGTGTCATCCAGTCGCTCCATCTTTTTTTAGGCTCACTCAATGTATGCGCATCCGGATCAATTACAATGGCTGTATTTTCTGCAGTAGCTACCTGATTAATAAACAGGTCGTCATCACCGCTTGGTATCTGGTTAATTGATGAGAAACCTTTATTGCGCAAGAACACCTCCTTCTTATAACTCAGGTTCCTGCCCACACCCATATACGGTGTGCCTGCCAGCGCATACGATAAATATTGAATAGCTGTATGAAAGGTTTCAAAACGGATCAGCTTATTTAAGATGCCCGGTCTTTTATGGTAAGCGCCATAGCCCAACACGATCTCCGTATTGTCTTCATAGGCATCCTGCATTTTCTGCATCCAGAATTCTGAAGCTGGTGTGCAATCGGCATCGGTTAATAAAACGATCTCGTATTTGGCGCTCTTAATACCGATGGAAAGCGGGAACTTTTTTCCGGTGATCATCTTCGCTTCCTGTGTAAGCTGAATATGGTTGATGTTTTTAAACGACTTCTTAAACTCATCAATCACATATTTTCCCTCATCGGTTGAGTTATCGTTTACGATCACCACTTCATGTGTGGTCTTGTAATCCTGTACCAGCACACCGGGTAAATTACGGGCAAGATTATCAGCTTCATCACGGGCGCAGATCACCACAGAAATAGGGTGTTCGTGGCTCACAGATTTTTGCGGCTCTTTATAAAATGCCAGGCGACAAAAGAAATACAGGTAATAAAAAACCTGCACGGCTATCACGGTACAAAAAGCATAAAAAAGAATGCTCCATACAATGGGAGGTATCATCATCCGGCAAAAATAGCGTTTTGGGTGATTCAAACGAATGTTTGTAGTCTGTGGTCTGTAGTCTGTGGTTAGCCAAAAACAGCCACAAACCACAGACTACAAACCACAGACTACAGACCACAAACAACAAACTAATAGCTACTTTTGCCCAATGGCAGCATTGGATTTTCAGTTAGAACTAACGGATACCGGCTCAAAGGCGAGAGCGGGAAAAATTACCACCGATCATGGCGAAATATGCACGCCTATTTTTATGCCCGTAGGCACCGTAGGCAGTGTAAAAGCGGTTACACAACAGCAATTAAAATTAGATGTACAGGCCCGGATCATTTTGGGTAATACGTATCATTTATACCTCAGGCCGGGTACAGAGGTGCTGGAGGCTGCGGGCGGACTGCACAAATTTAACGGCTGGGACCGGCCAATTTTAACGGATAGCGGCGGCTACCAGGTTTTTTCGCTGGCGGCCAATCGTAAGATCAAAGAAGAAGGGGTCATGTTTCAATCGCATATTGATGGAAGCCGGCACCTGTTTACACCTGAATCGGTGATGGATATACAGCGCAGTATTGGCGCTGATATTATTATGTCTTTTGATGAATGTCCGCCTTACCCAAGCGAATATATGTATGCCAAAAAAAGCATGGAACTCACGCATCGCTGGCTCGACCGTTGCTTTGCGCGGTTAGCTGAAACACCTGATAAATACGGCTACACACAAAACCTTTTCCCAATTGTACAGGGCAGCACGTATAAAGACCTGCGCCAGGCTTCCTGCGAATATGTGGCATCTAAAAACGCCACAGGCAATGCAATTGGCGGGTTAAGCGTGGGAGAGCCGGAAGAGATGATGTATGAGTTTACAGAACTCTGTGCCGATCATCTGCCCATACAAAAACCACGTTACTTAATGGGAGTGGGCACGCCATGGAATATATTGGAGTGCATCGCACTTGGTATTGATATGTTTGATTGTGTAATGCCCACCCGCAATGGCCGTAACGGCATGTTGTTTACCACACAGGGCGTGATCAATATCAAAAACAAAAAATGGGCAACAGATTTTTCACCCATCGATCCCGGATTGCCTTGCGAGCCCAGTCAATATTATTCCAAAGCCTATCTCCGTCATCTTTTTGTATCCAATGAACTGCTGGGCTTACAATTGGCCAGTATCCAAAACCTGGCTTTTTATCTCTGGCTGGTAGGAGAGGCGAGGAAACATATTTTAGCCGGGGATTTTTCGGGTTGGAAAAAGGGGATGGTGGAGGTTGTGAGGCAGAGGTTGTAGGAGGATTGGGAAATTTTGGAATTGGGAAATTGGGAAATTGAGAGCCCCGCCAAGCCGGGAGGAAAATGGGAAAAGCCGCGTCGCGGCTTCCTTATTTCATACTGAATATGCGGCCTTCTTATTGCAATTTCCCAATTTCCCAATTCCAAAATTTCCCAATTGCCCTCCCCCCTGTATCTTTGTCGGGATAACACATCATGAAGAAACTCGACTGGTACATACTGAAGAAATTCCTGACCACATTTTTCTTCGCTATTTTTCTTTTCGCCATTATTGCGGTGGTGGTGGATGTGAGTGAGAAAACAGACGATTTTGTAAGAACGCAACTGGGCGTAAGGAAGATCATCACCAATTATTATTTCGGGTTCATCCCGCATATCATCGCATTGTTGTTTCCCCTGTTCGTATTTATAGCGGTGATCTTTTTCACTTCCAAAATGGCCAATAAAAGCGAGATCATTGCCATATTGGCCAGTGGTACCAGCTATTCCAGATGGCTGCGCCCTTACTGGATAGGAGGTATTATTCTCGCAGTAATGCTTTGGTTTGCCAACCAATACGTTGTGCCGCGGGCCAACCAGGTTAGGGGAAACTTTGAGGCTAAGTATATTGATGCCAATAACTCTTACAACACACTGGTGGCGCCTCCCAGTAATATTTATTTAAGGATTGATTCGTTTACGTTTGCCGGTATTTACTCGTACGATACGGCATTGAAGAGAGGCGGACCGATCTTCCTGTATAAAGTAAAAGGCAATGAGGTGGTACAGAATGAACGGGCTGATGTGATACTGTGGGATACTGCTGTTAAAAAATGGAAACTGGAATCTTTGGTAGACAGGAAACTACAATCTTTAAAAGAAGACGTAGTAATGGATCAGAGCCGGGTAATGAATTTCAATTTTAAGCCGTACGACCTGAACCGGGACAAATACACCAAAGACAAACTTACTTCGCCCGAACTGGACCGGCATATCATGCTGGAAGAAATGCGGGGTTCTGAGGGCTTGAACGAATTAAAAGTAGAAAGGTACCGTCGTGATGCCACTTGTGTAACAGTGATCCTGCTAACCCTTATTGGCGCTATTGTTGCCGGGCGTAAGGTGCGCGGGGGTAGCGGGGTGCATTTGGCCGTGGGTTTTGTGGTGGCGGCCTTGTTTATTATTACCGACAGGTTTTCGACCATATTTTCAACAAAAGGCAATCTCCCCCCGTTAATTGCGGCCTGGATACCCAATATGATATTTGTTTTTGTGGTGGTGTATCTGTATCGCAAAGCGCCCAAATAATTTTATGATTATTTTCTGCAACCTTCATCCTATTTGTTTTGTTGTGGAGGGCAAGTTGTTTTAACTTTATCCCTTAAATAATAAAATTCTATAATAAGCCTGAAAAAGCGCTTATTGGCGAAGAATATCATAAAAAGCCAGTCATGGACATAGTAAAAGAGCGGTTCAAAACAAAAGCAGACGCTTCGAATACAGAAATCAAGGAACTGTTGAAGGAACACGGGAGCCGCAAGATCGGAGAAGTAACCCTGTCGCAGGTATACCAGGGCATGCGTGGCATTACCGGTTTGGTAACCGAAACAAGTTTGCTGGATGCCCAGGAAGGTATCCGTTTTCGCGGTTATTCAATTCCGGAATTACAGGAAAAACTTACCAAAGCGCCAAATGGTGGTGAACCTTTACCCGAAGCTTTATTTTACCTGATGCTGATTGGTGAATTGCCAACCGACGAAGAAACAACCCATATCACCAATGTATGGCAGCGCAGAAGCCATGTGCCTAACTATGTATTTGCAACTATTGATGCATTGCCTGTGAGCGCACACCCTATGACCATGTTTGTAACAGGTGTAATGGCACTTCAAACGGAAAGTAATTTCTCTAAAGAATACGCCAAAGGACTTAATAAAAAAGACTACTGGAATTTTATTTACGATGATACGATGGACCTGATTGCGCGCCTGCCGCGTATTGCAGCCTATATCTATCGCAGAAAATACAAGAACAACGAACATATCCAGCCCAATGGTTTGTTAGACTGGGCCGGTAACCTTGCGCATATGATGGGCTTTGAAGATGAAAGCTTTAAAGAACTGATGCGTTTATACATGAGCATCCACGCAGACCATGAGGGGGGTAACGTTTCTGCCCATACCACGCACCTGGTAGGATCTGCCCTGAGCGACCCTTTCCTGAGCTATGCGGCAGGTATGAATGGCCTGGCAGGACCTTTGCACGGACTCGCCAATCAGGAAGTGATCAAGTGGATCTTTGAAATGCAGGAACAATTGGGTACCGATGAACCTACCAAAGAACAGATAGCCGGCTACGTACAGAAAACACTTACAGAGGGTAAAGTGGTTCCCGGTTATGGCCATGCTGTTTTGCGTAAAACAGATCCGCGTTTTACTGCACAGATGGAGTTTGGTAAAAAACACATGCCCGATGATAAATTAGTAAATACTGTCTGGAAAATTTACGATACGGTTCCGCCAATTCTGCAATCGCTTGGTAAAGTAAAAAATCCATGGCCCAATGTAGATGCGCATAGCGGTGCATTGCTGGTTCATTATGGATTGGTGGAATATGAATTTTATACAGTTCTGTTCGCTGTAAGTCGCGCCCTTGGCGTAATGGCAAGCCTTTGCTGGGACAGAGCCCTCGGCTTCCCGCTCGAACGCCCTAAATCCGTTACAACAGAATCGGTTAAGTTATGGTTGCAGGGGAAGGATGAGATTTGGGAATAGACAATGGTGAATGGGCAATTGTGAATGGTGAATAGGCAATTGCGAATTTTCTATTCACAATTCACCATTGCCAATTCACAAAAAAGTCCGCAGAACTATGTGTTTCTGCGGACTTTTTTTTATTTTGTCTGAAATCATCATCATGGCAAAACCAACTGCTGCTGCAAAAACTAAAAAGGCTGCGCCTGAAAAAGCAGCAACAAAAAAGCCGGTAAAGAAAGCCGCAAAAATAGCCAGGCCTGCCAAAGAAGAAAAAACAATCAACATAAAATACGCCGATAAATCGGCCGGACAGCCTGAGCTGGTAGTGATTTTTGAGACCATCAAAAAAATGGTGCAGCCTTACGAAAAAAAGGGTGCGTTTAAACTGCATGCAGGCACCGGTGGACAGTTTAACCTGGTAAGCCACAAATCTGTTGAAATTGCCGGCAGAAAAAGAGAGGAGCTTTGGTTTGTGTCTGCGCTTGTACAGAAAGGCTATGTAGGGTTTTATTTTATGCCCATTTATGGCAATCCATCCATGGGGAAGTTATTGAGTCCTGAATTAATGAAATGCCTCAAAGGCAAAGCCTGTTTTCATATTAAAAAGAATGATCCTACTATTATGAAGGAGATTGAGAAAGCCATTAAAATAGGATATGAGGCGTATAAAAAGAATGGGTGGGTTTGAGAAATATTGAAAAAGGAACAATGAATTCCGGGAAAATAAAAACCGTGCCTTCTCGCCCGCTAAGCTTAGGCGAGCGGGTGTGCCTTTTTGTGAGATTTAATTTGCACACAAAGGCACGAAGGCACGGTTATGTAGCATTTCTCGTTTTTTTGAATCGGTACGATACAGGAATTTTGGGTGAACTAAAATTTTGCAATAAGCTCATCACCCTATACATTTGCAATCCGCCTGGGGTTAGCTCAGTTGGCTAGAGCGTCCCGCTGTTAAGCGGGAAGGTCGTAAGTCGATATTAGTTTTTTTAAAATAATGGGGGGGTAGCTCAGTTGGCTAGAGCGTCCCGCCATCGGCGGGAAGGTCGTAAGTTCGACATTAGTTTTTTTAAAATAATGGGGGGTTAGCTCAGTTGGCTAGAGCGCTTGCATGGCATGCAAGAGGTCGTCGGTTCGACCCCGATACTCTCCACTTGATAATCAAAGACTTACATATAGAATGTAGGTCTTTTTTGTTTCAGGATAAACTTGGGTAAAACTAAAATACATTTCAATAATACTGCGGTAAACGAGGTTAAAATAAAACAGACTTATTTTTCTACAATTCTTAGCTTCAGTCTTAATGAGTTAATGTATGACAAGAACAATTCCAATCCTACGCATTTTTGATTATGACAAAGCAATCGAATATTATATCAATTGGCTTTCATTCAAAATTGATTGGGAAAACAAACCGGACAATGCGCCAATTTATATGCAAATTTCTTTGGGGGATATAGTGCTGCACTTATCAGAACACCATGGCGACAGTACCCCCGGCTCCGGTGTTTACATTGAAAACTTTACTGGTCTTAAAGATTTTCACACTAAAATTATAGCGAAAGATTATAAGTACAACAGGCCGGGGCTTCAAAAACCAATATTGAAATCGCTGCCTTTGTGCATGGACATTATTGACCCTTTTGGCAACAGGTTATCTTTTAACGAAGGATAAGCTATTTCCCTACTTCGTAAAATGTAAGCAGGTTCCGGTGATGGTCCAATGCTGGAAAATCTCTGTCACCCCATGGTTGGAGTTCTACAACGGTAGAAGGATTATAGATAACATTCTGTTTTTTATATTCCTCAAACAATTCATCAATTCCTTCTACTTCAATTCGGCAACTGGCAGTACCCGCCAGGAAATTTTCAGCACCACTGCAAATTGGATTTGCCGTAAAATCTGTTCTTTTTCTCCAGGACTCATCTGCCGACTTCCATAAATGAATTTCTACGGAATCTCTGACCAATATGCAAAATCCATCCTCATGATGGCGAACCGCAAAGCCAAACCTGGTTGTATAAAACTCCATTGACTCCTTTATGCTCTGCACCGGGAGAGCAGGAATCGTTTTTTTCATTTTCATACGGCAGTTATTTTTCTTTTCATCTGACGAAGCATGGATTTGCGGATAAGCTGACTAAAAGGCTTTACAAAAAACCAATAAAGTCTAAATTTTGACTTCAATTTTTTATTGCCACACCAAACTCTTGTTTCAGTTGAAATGGTATGTTTTGAGTTTCCCTGATCCTGTACCTGAAAATTAATTACTGCTTTTATTATTGAAGTATCTGAATTACCGAGAAAATCGACTGGGGAAAAGTTTGGTTTGCAGGAATTAAACATGGGATTATCCGTAATCATGCCAAAAATAATTTCCCTAGCCGGTTCTTCGCCGAGCCTGATAAAGCCCATCTTTGTCAGGTGATCAATGTTATACAATTCCTTTGGTATTCCCCTGAGTCTGAAGAAAAACCTGATTAGATGGTTGTTGCTAAGATCACAATGCAACATCTTTTGATAAATATCTTTTGCGGCGCTATCTAATTCAACTGAGTGAAACTCGTTGAAGTCATAAGCAGGAAGATATTTGTCTATCAACATCACTAATTTTTAGAACAGCAGGAAACTCCTGCTTGAATCGGGGGGCATTTTACAGTACCGTAGCTACAGAACACACAACAATCACCGTGCTTTGGCTTAAGTATTACTTCGCAGTTCGTGCACTTATAAAAATAAGTACAAGCATCTGTTGGCATAGTCTCAGATTTTTCAAAACTACATTCCGGGCAGGTAATTGTCGAGGTAAGTATCGCTGTATCGTCCATTATTTAATTTTTTTTATCGCAGCACAATTTTGTTGCATTGCCATCACATGATTTCGTGCATGATTTATCGTCGTCGCAAGTAGTGTTGTCACTGGTACAAAGTTCGATATGTGGCATCTTGCCTTTGCCTACATATTTCTCTCCCGCTTTTTGTATTTGATCTTCAACCTTATTATAAGTTTCAGTGTTCAGATCCTTATAGGAAGTTAGCGATAAAAATAAGTCCCTGTAGATCTTTTCAATGTCTGCCTGGAATTGTTTTTCAAATGCAGGTTTTACCAACCCTTTTGTTTTATAACTGGCAATGGTTTTCTGAGCAATGAAAGAGGCTTCTTCACGGCTGAGATTATCCACGTCTTTACTTTTATACCATACAGAAGCAATTGGAAATGTTTTGGCATATATGGACTCCTGCGTGGCAACAACCGGTGATACCTCCATGTCATGTTTGGTGCTAACTGCTGTGATAATCTGCGTTCTCTTTGAAACAGGTATATTGTCTTTCCATTTAACTGCAATAACGGTTCCTTTTTTATTCAACCAGGCACCCTCGATCGCTTCGGGATTGTGTTCCAGATCGGCAAGCAGAAACTTCGCCTTGCTACCACAGCCAATGGAAGGATCGGCAGCACAAACCAATGGTGCTTCATAGAAAGTTACTTTACCGGTTGGAAGTACAATAGTACCATAATTTGAAACGGTGTAACCGGTGGTGTTGATGGCATTGGCAATTGCCGCCTCATTTACTTTTGCGGCATCGTATGTTACCAAACTTGTTCCTTTTGCATATGACGTTGCATATGCAACGATACCCGGCACTTTGGATAGTTTATTGTTTATTTCTGCTTCGCAACCTGAGCAGGTCATGCCTATGATTGTAAACGTGGCTTGCTTTTCAGTTGTAGTAATAGCCCCTCCTGCTACTTTCCCATCAGGGCTTGGATAGAATACCCGCGAATATAACGGGAAGGTCATCATCAATACTGAAAAAATGGTAACGATGCCTAAAAAGGTTTTAGACTGAAGGAATGAAGCTTTCTGTGGTTCGCAATTACAGTCTATATTATTTGTTTTAGCGGGTTTTAATTGTTGATACCAGGCAAAGCCAAGCACCGCAATTGACAATCCGATTAAGTACGGACGTGCCGGTTCTATCCATGAAAAGTTAGCCGCAACACTACTACTTCCCGCAAGCAACGCGATTAAAGGAGTAATGCAACAAAGCGAAGCCGCGATTGCTGAGAGCAGACTGGTACCTATAACAGTACCTGATGATTTTGCGCTGATCATGCCGTTTCTAATTTTTCAGTTCGTTGATTAATATGTTTGAAGAACGGTTTCAAAATCTTCATGTTTTCTAGTGTCAATGAGTAGTAAATGATCTGGCCTTCCTTCCTGGAAACGATCAGGTTACCATCCTTTAGTTTACGCAAGTGTTGCGATACAGCCGGTACACTCATGCCTAAAATATCAGCCAGGTCGCACGGACACAATTCCTTTTCTTCCTCAAGCAAATAAATCATTTTCAATCTGACTTCATTGCCTGCCAATGCTAATATATTTGATAGCTGGCCAAAAGATTTTTGAGCAATCTTTAGTTTGTTTTTGCAGCTTCTAATTTGTTCCTGGTCTGCGAAAAGCCTTATACAAGCATTAATTTCCATGTATCAAAAGTAAGCTAAATAATTATTTAAGCAAATGCTTAAATACAAAATAATACTAAAAAATGGGTTTTCAGGGCTGAATCATCATTTTACCGTTCACATGGCTTACCTAAAAGGACTATGTCTCTGGTAGCTCCACTCGTTAGCCCTCTTACATATTTGGCAATACAGAAGAACTGCCAGGCATTTTTTATTTATAATTCTCCTCAATTTGTATTTGTAATTTTACCCGATGTTATTATATATTAAAAACATGGTTTGCCATCGTTGCAGGATGGTGGTAAAATCAGAACTGGAAAAACTGGGTCTTCATCCGATATCCATTTCACTTGGAGAAGTGGCGATTGAAGAAAAGTCATTGACCGGTAAAAAAGCAGATGAATTGTCTGCAGCTTTAAAAGGTGTTGGCTTTGAATTAATAGATGACAAAAAAAGTAAGCTGATCGAACAGATCAAAACTTTTATCATTGATTCGGTACACTACAGCCAGGAGCCGCCTAAGAAAAAATTTAGTGAGTTGTTATCGCAACATCTGCACCATGACTATTCTTTTATCAGTAACCTTTTTTCCGAAGTGGAGGGTATTACCATTGAACAATATGTTATAAATCAAAAAGTAGAAAAGGTAAAAGAGCTTATCCTATACAATGAATTAAATCTTTCACAGGTGGCGTTTCAAATGGGATATAGTAGCACAGCGCATCTTTCTGCTCAATTTAAAAAGATCACCGGCTTAACGCCAACAAAGTTCAGGCAGATGGGTGTGAGAGGAAGAAAATCGCTTGATGATGTGGGCAAACCGGAAATTATGTAATTCTTATCCATCATTCTATAACAGGCGCCGGGCTATACCGCAGTAATTTTGTGTTATAAATAAAATTTATGACACACTCTTATTCAATAACAGGAATGACCTGTAATGGTTGCGTTGCAAAAGCAAAAAATGAAATATTAAAATTAGGCGACGTTTCAGATGCAATGGTACAACTGGCTTCTCCACAGGCAACGATCACGATGCAAAGGCATATTCCTGTGGAAGTTCTTCAGGTGGCCTTACACAAAGCAGGCAACTATACAATTTCTGAAACCGGTAACAATAAGCAGCATTCAGTTGAGAATGCCGCGAAAACATCGTGGTTTAGTACCTACAAACCCATTCTTTTAATTGGAGCATTTATTACAGGTGTAACCCTGCTTGTCGAAATACAGAAAGGCGGTTTTGCCTGGAAGTCATGGATGCCTCATTTTATGGCTGCGTTTTTCTGGTGTTTTCATTTTTCAAATTACTAAACCTCAAGGCATTTGCAGAAAGCTATGCATCTTATGATATCATAGCCAAAAGATGGCTGGGCTGGGGTTATCTTTATGCCTTTATTGAACTAAGCCTTGGGTTGGCATTCCTCGTTGATATTGAACCCTTTTTGACCAATATCATTACTTTTTTGGTTATGGGTATTAGTATTGTAGGAGTAGTACAAAGTGTATTGAACAAGCGAAAAATCCAGTGTGCCTGCCTCGGTGCCGTTTTTAACCTTCCCATGAGCACAGTTACTATTATTGAAGATGGATTGATGAGATGAGCGGGTTGATGATTTTTACCATGCTTTAGGGCTGGCACACATTTTTTGCCATTTTAAAATTCATTGAAAAAGCAGGTAATAACGCTATTTTTGTATAGAACATGACAGCTAACAGATCCATACAGTTAAAAGCGGCTTTTATGCTGGTGGTATTCTCCCTGAATACACTTGTTGGATTTGCCTGTTCAGTTGGATTAAGAATGGGATCTAATGCACCCCACCATGGTACAGAAGAAGGTGAGGTTCACATTCACAAGGACGGCAAAAAACATGTTCACCAGACTGCTGCAAAACAGAAACATCATAGTAAAGAAGAAGGCAAGGTTCATATACACAAGGATGGTAAAAAGCATGTTCACCAGCCAGTTGCAGAGAAGAACCACCATGATCAAGGATCTGCTGCACCTAAAGAAGATGGCTGCTGCAAAGAAAAAGTTGTAAAACTGCAAACGGCAGATAAGAATTTTCAATTTGCAAAAACAAGTATCAGCGCTCCTGTATACATTCTTCCTGGAAAATACTTAGTGCCTGTACCTTTCAAGGCAGTACATCCTGATTTACAGGAATATATCGCCTGCCATTTTCATCCACCACCTCGCGATATCCGCATAGACATTCAGAGTTTTCAAATATGATTTGATGTATAGTTATCATGCGTCATGGCATTGCTATGTCCGTAATTATTCCTTACACATCAAATCAAAAAAATGAAAAAAATATTCCTTTTTGTTATCCTGTTTGTAGCCATTGCTACAAATCAGTCGTCAGCCCAGGAAACCTCTAAGTCTGCCCAGTTATTGTCTATCTACTATGATATCAAAGATGCTTTGGTATCGGGCAATGCAGCTACTGCATCCGCCAAAGCGGGTGATTTTGTAAAAACCCTGAATGAGATTGATACAAAAATTGTTGCTGAATCTAACCGTGATGCCCTGTTGAAGGATATAACTGCGATTTCAAACAGTAAAGATCTGAAAGAACAGCGCGTAAGTTTTGCGCCATTTTCAGAAAACATGATCGCTCTCGCAAAAACCGTAAAGCTTTCTGCCGAACCGGTATACCAGCAATATTGCCCGATGAAAAAAGCATCCTGGTTAAGTAACCAGCAGGCAATCAAAAACCCTTACTATGGCAGCTCTATGCTTACCTGTGGAAGTGTGAAAGCCACTTTGTAACCGACATTAATTTATTATCCTTTTAATTCATTCGTTATGAAAAACAAATTCATGGGCTTGGCCATTATGGTCATTGCACTTGGTGCATGCAACTACAATTCAACAGAAGTAAAGAAAAGAGGCGACACAACAAAGGCAACGGCAACGGCTGCGCTGGCTGCAAGCGGCACTTCTGTTAAGGACATTGTTGAGCATTATTTGCACATCAAAAATGCATTGGCTAAAGATGATGGAAATGAAGCTGCCAACGGCGGTAAGGCATTGGCAGATGTCATTGCTCAATTTGATCAAACATCTCTTACAGCCGAACAAAAGAAAACCTTTGCAGACATCCAGGGGGATGCCAAAGAACATGCTGAACATATTAGTACAAATGCCGAAAAGATCGCACATCAACGCGAGCATTTCGCGACTTTAAGTAAAGATGTATATGACCTCGTAAAAACACTCGGTGCTGGTCAAACATTGTATAATGACTTTTGCCCGATGTACAACAATAACAAAGGTGCGACATGGTTAAGTGAGACAAAGGACATTAAAAATCCATATCTCGGAAAAACAATGCCGACTTGCGGTACAGTGAAAGAAACGTTACAATAATATTTGATGCCCAAGGTGAAAAAAATAGGATTACTGTTATTGGTTGCATTCATTGTAGCCCAGTTCATACAACCTGCCCACAATGAAAGTGGGCAGGTTATGCCTGCGGATATTTCAAAAACAGTTTCTGTTCCGCAAGTGGTTGACGTCGTATTGAATACGGCTTGCTATGATTGTCACAGTAATAATACGCGGTATCCCTGGTACGCTTATATACAACCCGCAGGGTGGATATTAAACAGCCATATTAAGAAAGGTAAAGCCGAATTGAATTTTAACGAGTTTGGTTCTTACCCGTTACGCAGGCAGCAAAGTAAATTAAAATCAATCGCCAGCCAGGTGAGCGATGATGCTATGCCGTTGGCCTCTTACAAATGGTTACACAAAAAAGCGAGACTATCAAAAGAAGAGAAAGTGTTGATCATTGATTGGGCAACAAAAACAAATGAATCTATTAGTTCCGGTAAGTAAAATACTAATGAGTAACCCAATGAGAATATTATTGGAAATCTTCAAAGCAATCTTTATCCGAAAAAAGGGTTGCTGTAAACAATAAAACTATGGAACACCAGCATCCAGAAAAATATACCTGTCCAATGCACTCTCAGATAGTACAGGATACACCAGACACATGTCCTATTTGTGGAATGACATTGGTCCGTAAAAAAGAAAGTGAACATACTACGGACACCGGACATCAGCATGACAGTAACCCATCAATGGGACATGAAGGGCATAATCATCATGCTATGATGATCGAAGATTTTAAGAAACGGTTTTATGTGGTACTCGTTTTAACGATTCCTATTATGCTGTTATCAATGATGATACAGCAGTTCCTGGGAGTAGACTGGCATTTCAACGGATCTTCCTACATTTTGTTTGCGCTGTCAACTATTGTATTTTTTTATGGTGGTTGGCCTTTTTTAAAAGGATTGGTTGATGAAGCAAAAGCAAAGAATCCGGGTATGATGTTTCTGATTGGATTTGCCATATCAGTTGCGTATATCTATAGTGTAGCGATTGTATTTGGACTACAGGGCATGGATTTCTTTTGGGAACTTGCAACCCTTATCCTCATTATGCTTTTAGGACATTGGATAGAAATGAAGTCTGTTGCAGGTGCATCAAAAGAATTAGAGCTGCTCGTACAATTAATGCCATCCGAGGCCCATATGGTAATGCCGGATATGGTACATGATGTGAAGACTGATACGCTAAAAGAAAAAGACATCATACTTGTAAAGCCAGGAGAAAAAGTTGCGGCGGATGGAATCATACTTGAAGGTGAAAGCTATTTAAATGAGTCGATGCTAACTGGTGAATCAAAACCGGTTCAAAAAATAAAAGGCGATAAGGTAATTGCAGGTGCGATTAATGGGAACGGTTCGATAAAGGTTACGGTATCTCATGGCGCAAAAGATTCGTATCTCTCCCAAGTAATAAAACTGGTTGACGATGCGCAAAAATCAAAATCAAAAACGCAATTGCTCGCTGATAAAGCGGCAAAATGGTTAACCATTATTGCATTGATTTCCGGCGTGGGTACATTTTTATACTGGTATGTAAGCGGACAGTCTCTGGCATTTGCCATGGAAAGGATGGTTACGGTAATAGTTATTTGCTGCCCTCATGCTTTAGGATTGGCGGTTCCTCTAGTAGTTGCAAAATCCACTGCTTTGTCGGCGAAAAATGGTTTATTGATTAAGAACAGAACAGCTTTCGAGAATGCCCGGAAAATAACAACCATCGTTTTTGATAAAACAGGAACGCTTACGGTTGGGAAATTTGAAGTTTCAAAGATTGTAGCACTTCAAAGTGGTGTAACTGAAAATGAAATCATCCGTTTGGCATCTGCTTTGGAACAAAAATCTGAACATCCTATTGCAACAGGCATTTTGCAAAAGGCAAAAGAGCTGTCTATCCCAATTCCAGCAACAGAAAATTTTAATGCTATTACAGGTAAGGGTGTTGAAGCAACAATTGAAGGAAAAAAAATATTGGTGGTTAACCCTGGTTATTTAAAAGAAAATAACATACCCATCCCAGAAGGATATAGTGTCAACGATACCGAAACAGTTGTATTTGTAGTGAGCAATAATCGATTGAGTGGATATATTGCTTTGTCAGATGAAATTCGGCCTGAATCTGCTGAAGCTATCAAAACCTTAAAGGAAAACCACATCAAGTCCATCTTGCTTACAGGCGATAATAATAAGGTTGCAAAAAGTGTAAGCGAGACCTTGCAAATGGACAGTTTTATTGCTGAAGTATTACCCCATCAAAAACTGGAAAAGATCAAGGAACTACAGAGCAAAGGTGAGTTTGTGGCTATGACAGGCGATGGTGTAAACGATGCGCCGGCACTGGCCATTGCAGATGTAGGTATCGCTGTTGGCAGCGGTAGCGATATTGCCGCAGAAACCGCAGGTATAGTTTTGGTAAACAGTAACCCAAAGGACATTGTGAACTTGATTTTATTTGGGAAAGCCACTTACAGGAAGATGATACAAAACTTAATCTGGGCAACAGGGTACAATGTTATTGCATTGCCTCTTGCCGCAGGTGTTTTATATAAACACGGTATTTTATTAAGCCCCGCAGCCGGTGCCGTTTTAATGACTGTTAGTACAATTGTTGTAGCCATTAATGCAGGTATGCTATCAGTAAAAAAATAAAAAAAGTAAAATGAAAAAATTGATAATAATAACTTTTGGATTGACGCTTTCCCTCTTTTCCTATGCCCACGAAATGAAGGGAATGCCATTGCCAAAGAAAACGGAGGATATACAGGCTCAACAAGTAAGCTATACTTGCCCGATGCACCCGGAGATCCATTCAGCCAAACCGGGTAACTGTCCTAAATGTGGAATGAAACTGGTAAAAGAAAAAGTAAAAACAGTTGCAAAACAGAAGGAGGTTGTAAAACCTAAGACCGATAAACCTGTTATGCAAATGCCTAAAGACACCACTGCTTCAGATAAGCAACAACAGGCAATATCATATACCTGCCCAATGCATCCTGAAATACATTCAGATAAGCCGGGTAACTGCCCTAAGTGCGGAATGAAACTGGCTCAGGAAAAAGCAAAGAGTAACACTATGCCATCCGGGCAACAGGATCACATGCCGGCTGATAAGAAGAATATGGAAGAGAAAATGCCGGGTATGAAAATGAGCGATGGGATGGGAAACATGGAAGTAAAAAAAGCAAACCTGGGTCCAATAAAAACCATTCCCAATAATACACCTCCCCGTACGGTTCATTACGATTTATATATCGCGGATACAATGGTTAATTTTTCAGGAAAAACAAAAAGGGCAATAGCCGTAAATGGTCAGATTCCTATGCCTACCCTGACATTTACTGAAGGGGATACAGCAGAAATTTTTGTACACAATGAACTGGATGAAGAGACGTCGCTGCATTGGCATGGTCTATTCTTGCCCAATCAATACGATGGTGTTCCCAACCTTACACAAATGCCTATCAAGCCGCACACAACCCATGTGTACAAATTTCCAATCATTCAAAGTGGAACACACTGGTATCACAGCCATACCGAATTGCAGGAACAGATCGGCATGTATGGTATGTTCATCATGAATAAAAGAAAAGAATGGAATATCCCGACCATACCACTGATATTAAGCGAATGGATTGATATGAAACCAAAAGAAGTACACCGTAGCCTGCATGCAGCAACAGATTGGTTTGCTGTTCAAAAAGGTAGTACGCAAAGCTATACTGAAGCAATAAAGCAAGGCCATCTGAAAACAAAGCTTACCAATGAATGGAAACGAATGAACGCAATGGATTTGACGGATGTGTATTATGATCAATTCCTGGTAAATGGTAAAAATCAATTGGAACAACCTCAATTTAAAGCGGGTGATAAAGTAAGGCTTCGAATAGCAAACGGCGGAGCATCAGATTATTTCTGGTTATCATACGCGGGCGGAAAAATTACCGTAGTAGCCTCGGACGGCAATGATGTTGAACCGGTAGAGGTTGACAGGTTGATCATAGCAGTTTCAGAAACCTACGATGTAGTGGTTACCATTCCGGAAAACAAAAGTTATGAGTTTTTAGTAACGCCGGAGGACCGTACCAAGTTTGCATCCGTATGGTTGGGGACTGGTGAAAAAATAGTTGCAACAAAAATGAAGCGGCCAAAATATTTTGCCGGCATGAAGATGATGAACGACATGATGGACATGAAAGGAAACCTGATTGAAATGGAAGGCATGCTCATGCAAAACCAGATCATGGACATGAATACAGTTATGTACCCGGAAGTAACAGGAGAAGAGAAATCTAAAAAAGAGATGGCAAAGGGTAGCATGCAATCCATGAACATGGAAGCAGAAATGCCGGATATAGTTACCCTTAATTATAACATGCTGAAATCTCCTACGAAAACTTCTCTGCCTAAAGATGCACCGGTAAAAGAACTGAAGTTCGATTTAACCGGAAACATGAACCGTTATGTGTGGAGCCTCGACAATAAGGTAGTTTCAGAATCAGACAAGATCCTGATCAAAAAAGGAGAAAACATCAGGATCATTCTTTACAATAATAGTATGATGCGCCACCCGATGCACCTGCATGGACATGATTTCAGGTTGTTGAATGGCCAGGGCGAATATGCACCTATGAAAAACATCATCGACATTATGCCCATGGAGAAGGACACATTAGAGTTCAATGCTAATGTGTATGGCGATTGGTTTTTTCATTGTCATATTTTGTATCACATGATGAGTGGTATGGGAAGGGTATTTACTTACGAGAACCAACCCGCTAACCCGGAAATACCAAACCCGAAACTGGCGCAGCGAAAATTATTTGCTGATGACAGAGAGTTTCATCCGATGGGAAGAATAGGCATTGAAAGCAATGGCACGGATGGAGAATTCATGCTTGCAAACACAAGGTGGAAAGCAACCACCATGTGGCACCTGGGATTTCATGACATGCATGGCTATGAGAGCGAAACAATGATTGGATGTTATTTAGGCAGGATGCAATGGTGGTTTCCTTATGTTGGCTTCGACTATCATTTTAAAATGGAAGGTGGACCAAAGAATATATTCGGTGATGAGGAGAAAACATGGTTCGGTCAGACGAGTAATAAGAATAACCGTAAAACGGTAGTGGCCGGGGTTGCCTATACACTTCCGATGCTTGTAACCGCGGATGGAAGAATTGATGGAGATGGGAAATTCAGGTTTCAGTTAAGCCGCGAAGATGTTCCCGTATCGCCACGGTTACGCTTTAACTGGATGATCAATACCGATAAAGAATATGCAGCGGGGTTCAGGTATATTCTCACCAAGTATATTTCGCTATCCAGCCATTATGATAGCGATATGGGCCTGGGAGCCGGACTTACCATAACTTATTAATTAATTGCTGCTTTAAATAGACAGAAGATGCTAAGGGTAATTAAGATTTTACTGTTCTCTACACTTGTGTTAAGTGGATGCCGGTTTAATAATAAAGACAAAACTGCGGATCCAAGCAAAACTGAAGGGCTGCTCCCTAACATACAATTGGTTGATCTCGATAACAAGATTGTTCGTCTGGACCAGTACAAAGGGAAAACAATATTTATTAATTTCTGGGCGACATGGTGCAAGCCTTGCGTTGAAGAAATGCCTTCAATAGAAAAGGCGCAAAGTATCATGAAGAGCAAAGAAATCGTTTTCCTGCTGGCGTCATCTGAGGGGATTGATGAAATAAAAGAGTTCTGCAAAAACCACATCTATCAATTCCGGTATGTGCATCTTGAAAACGGGGAAACATTAAATCTCCAGGCTTTGCCAACTACTTTTATTATTAATCCTATGGGAAAACTTGTTTTCTCGGAAATGGGTTCCCGTAATTGGGATGAAAGTGAGAATATCAACCTGATCAAAAACATAACCAAACAACATGACTAAATTACTTACCTGCCTGGTTGTTGCCATTCTGGTCATTGCCTGCAAAAATCCATCGAATGAACAAAGCAAACTGAAAGCTTTAGCATTAGCTGTAGATTCTGTGAGCGGAGAACCTTATTTGTTTACTGATTCTGCCGGTGTTACTTTTCTCACATGGGTTGAGAAAGGAAAGGAAAAAAGTACACTTAATTTTTCGCGACTAAACGAAGGTGCATGGTCTAAGCCAACTGTCATCAGCTCTGGCGACAACTGGTTTGTAAACTGGGCAGATTATCCGATGCTTGCTTCAGATGGATCTGGCGGTATGGTCGCTCATTTCCTTGAGAGAAGTGAAAAAGGAAAATATACTTATGATGTAAAACTGATCACCTCTGCAGATGGTGGTAATATTTGGAGCACGCCAAAGATCCTGAATGAAGATGGGAAAAAGGCGGAACATGGATTTGTATCACTCGTTCCATATGGTAACAATTTTTTTGTTGCCTGGCTCGATGGAAGAAATGCCGCTTCGGAAGGGGAAGGGGGTCATAGCGAAGGACACCATGGCCAAATGACATTGAGGGCCGCTATTATTGATAAGTCAGGAAAAAAAATTTCAGAATGGGAGTTGGATAACCGGGTTTGCGATTGCTGCCAGACGACAGCCACTATCACAGCAAATGGCCCTGTTGTTATTTATCGCGACCGTTCTAAATCGGAAGTGAGGGATATCTCAATAGTTCGGTTTGTAAACGGTCAATGGACGGAACCTAAAACCATCTTTGCCGATAATTGGATGATCGCGGGTTGTCCCGTTAATGGTCCAAGGGTTGATGCACGCGGCAATAACATGGCAGTAGCACGATTCACATCACCCGATAAAAAGGGACAGGTAAGTGTTGTTTTTTCGCAGGATGGTGGCGCAAGCTTTGGCACTCCGATTCGTGTAGATGAAGAGCAGACCATTGGTCGAGTAGATATTGTTTTGCTGAATGATAAAACTGCCATGGTAAGTTGGATGGAAGGGGATGCCATCAAAGCTGCAAAAATCCATGCTGATGGAACAAAAGAACCATCTATTACAATCGCTTCTTCTTCACAATCAAGATCTAGCGGCTTTCCACAAATGACAAAATCAGGAAATAGCGTTTTGTTTGCATGGACAGATGAAAAAATGAAAAAAATTAGTACAGCTAAACTCGCTTTATAAAGTTGCCCCTTTTAACTGCATGATATTGACTATATGAAAAAACTTACTCTTATTCCGATTTACCTGACCATTATATTGGTGTCATTCTCCTGGAAAGCACCAGATGCTGGTATCATAGCTCCCGGAATGCAACCGCAAATTAGTGTGGATCTCAAAGGAGTTCTGCGTATTGCTTTTGGTCGGAGTGATAGCATTTTTTGTGCAACTTCTGTCAACCATGGAGCTACTTTTTCTGCTCCTGTTCTTGTGGGAAAAGTAACCGGCATGCACCTGGGTATGTCAAGAGGGCCGCAGATTGCCAGCTCAGCTACGACCTCACTTATTACTGCAATAGATAAAGCAGGAGATATTCATTTTTTTCAATTGGACAAAAACAAGGGTGCGTGGATCAGCAAAGGTTATGTAAATGATCTGCGCTCTTCAGCGCCGGAAGGCTTAATGGGGTTGGCAGCAGATAAAAATGATCATTATTATGCGGTATGGCTGGACACCCGCCTGGAGAAAAAAAATAATATTTATTTCTCTTACCTTAATCCGACACAAAAAGCATGGTCAAAAAACACACTGATTTACCAGTCGCCGGATGGTCATGTATGTGAATGCTGCAAACCCAACATCACGGTAAAAAATAATCAAGTGGCAATTATGTTTCGCAACTGGATTAGCGGATCACGTGATATGTACCTGCTTCAATCAACTAACGCCGGACGTAATTTTAGACCTGCTCAAAAACTTGGAGAGGGCACCTGGCTGCTGAAAGCATGTCCGATGGATGGAGGTGGTCTCGTCATTGATAATAAAGGAGGCATACAAACTACGTGGCAGCGGCAAGGTGTCGTATATACCTGCAAGCCAGGAGAACCAGAAATAAAAAGAGTAGATGGTCGCGGGCCGGCCATCACGTACAATCCAAAAAATGATAAATGGTTAATTACCTACCAGGAAGGAGAATCGGCAAAAATCATCAGCTCCGAAGGTAAAGAAGTGACTACCGTTAAAGGTAGTTTTTTGAAAGCCTTTGTATTGAATAAGGACAAAATGTTTTACGTATGGGAATTTAATAAATTGATTCTTTTTAAACAACCAAAATTGTCAGAATAGGCTGCCTCAACTCATTTATTAACATAGCGTAATTTCGATTTAGCCTACAAAAAGTTTATATTTACATCAGCAGAAAATGAAAAAGCTACTGGTTACCATATTAGCTGTTGCATATCTCACCGTTTCAAGCGGCGCGACCATCAATTTGCATTATTGTATGGGTAAGCTGATGACCGTCGATATGAAACAGGAGCAAAAAGGTTCCTGCGGCACTTGTGGCATGGAGAAGGCAGGGCATAAGGGCTGCTGCAAAGATGAACAGAAAAAACTGCAGATCGAAAAGGACCAGAAGATATCTGAATCATCTTTCCAGTTTCTCACTGTTGTTTCCGATATAAGTGTTCCTGCATATTCTTATTTCAGTTACGTTCAGTCAATCACTATTGACTATCCTGTATCTCACGCACCGCCGGATTGGGGAGCAGTACCTATTTTTATCCGCAACTGTAATTTCCGTATTTGATTTTTCTTTCTGTAATTCCCGCCTCCTGCGGGTAAAAGGCATTTCTACAATGCTTGTATTCTACTATTAATAATTAATAAAATATTTACAAATGAAAAAGTTTCAAATACTGTTTGCTATGCTCTTTGCATTAGCAACTACTAATACTGTTAACGCGCAAAGCAATAAATCAGACCGTATCAAAGATGCTAAGGCTTCCACAACTATTATTAGCTATACGTGTCCAATGCACCCGCAAGAAACCAGTGACAGGCCGGGAAAATGTTCTAAATGCGGTATGGCTCTCAATCTTTCTAAGAAAGAATTGATGAAAGCCGGTGTTGTAAAATATGCATGTACAATGCACCCGGAAGTGATAAGCGATAAGCCCGGCGAATGTGCCAAATGCGGCAGGAACCTGAACTTATCAAAAAAAGAGCAGATGAAATCAGATGTGATTAATGGTTATAAGTGCCCCATGCATACGGATGTGATTAGCAATTCGCCCGGCAAATGTTCTAAATGTGGTATGGCATTGACAGTTGTAAAACCTAAAACGAAGAATTAAGCAACTATTTATTTTAAACAAGTATCAAAATTTCATATCATGAAAACATTTCTTTTTTTAATGGCAGCAACAATTTCAATTGCAAGTAATGCGCAGGTTTCGAAAGTGTCTTTGCAGGCAAGCGGTTTAACTTGTAGCATGTGCAGCAACTCTATCAATAAGGCTTTGAAGACAATTGATTTTGTTCAGAATGTAAATCCCAATATCAAAACATCCACATTCGAAATCACCTTTAAGGAAGGTTCTTCTGTTGATTTCGATAAACTGAAAAAGAAAGTAGAAGATGCGGGGTTTACTGTTGCGAGCTTTGTTGCTTTTGTGAATTTCAATAATACAGAAATAAAATCCAACGAGCCCGTTAAGGTCGGTGATAAAACTTTTTACATTCTTAATGCAAAAGAAAAATCTTTGAACGGCGCAAAACAGGTAAGAATCGTTGATAAAGGATTTGTATCAACAAAGGATTTTAAGAAAAATACATTGGCTGCCCCAACAAGCGGAAACGGCGTGTATAATGTAACCATTTAATCATCGGGCTTTGCTTTCGGGCAAAGCCCTTTACATTTTTTATATGAAGACCAAACTAATTACTGCGATGTTGCTGATCTCATTTAGCAGCATGGCGCAGGAACTATATGTTTATACTGAACCGGCCAGTAATATGGCTGCCAAAAGTATTGGCCTCCGGCTGAATAATTTCATCATGCCCGAATCTTACACGGCCAAAACCAATTATCATATGATACCTGAGATCATGGTTGGCGTTTCCAAAACTACCATGGTTCATTTTGATGCCTTTCTATCAAACCGAAACAAAGGATTATCTGTAGAGGGTGGCAGTATCTATGCCAAATATCGATTCCTGAGTAATGATGAAGTGCAGAAACATTTTCGTATGGCAGCTTTTTGCAGGTACAGTTTTAACAACAGCGATATTCACCAGGAAGAGATCAACCTTTATGGCCATAACACAGGGTTCGAGACGGGCGTTGTTGCCACACAGTTGCTGCACAAAGTGGCGATTTCATCAGGTCTATCATTTGTCAAAGCGCTGGACAATGGTAACAGTAATAAATTCCTATACAGCAATCTCGACAGGCAGGCAATCAATTATACTTTATCAATAGGGAAATTGATGTTGCCGAAAGATTACACTGATTATAAACAAACCAATTTGAACCTGATGTTGGAATTTTTGAATCAATTCAACCTGGGTTCCGGCAAATATTATATGGATATTGCTCCTTCTATGCAGCTTATCTTTAATAGTGTTGCCAGGGTTGACATTGGTTACAGGCAACAATTGAACAGTTCACTTTACCGTACTGCTCCAAATGGTTTGTTTGTCCGGTTAGAGTATAATTTATTCAATGCATATTAAAAGGAAGGAAGTGAACGATCCCACTAAAAACGAGTGATGTTAATAGATAAATATCTTTCTGTTTACGATTTCAAAGAATTTTATTCTATCAAAGCGAATAGCCCAGCTAATGAAATCTATATTACCTTGTAACCGATGACATTTAAAAATTTAAAAAATATCGACAAATTTGGTACTGCAGGATTATTTCTGACAGCAATATTTTCACCGTGTTGTTTCCCGCTTTTTGCATTTGCGGCATCTGCTCTTGGGTTGGGCAGCGCTGAACTTTTTGGTGGCTGGACTATGTGGGTCTTTCAGGCTATGGTATTGGTCTCAATACTTGGACTTTATATTTCTTACCGAAAACATGGTTGTTTGTATCCATTATTGGTGGCTGTTCCCAGTGGGCTTATCATTTCTTACGCATATCATTTTAATGATAATGACAATTGGATATATTTTCTCTACGCCGGAATGTTTGGAATGTTGGCGGCAACCATTTGGAATTTTCAAAGGAACAGGCTTCACAACACAAATGAAATTGTATTGCGATCCACTATTACCTGTCCGGAATGCGGGCATTCCAAAGAGGAAATAATGCCAACAAATGCATGTATTTTTTTTTACGAGTGTGAAAACTGCAAAACACGCTTGAAACCAAAACAAGGGGACTGCTGTGTTTTTTGCAGCTATGGAACAATGAAGTGTCCGCCAATGCAGGGGGGAGAGAACTGTTGTTAGCCCAAGGTGAGCATTTGATGCAGCGCGGAAGATGGCAGATATCAAATAGTCTATTTTGATTGTATGGCATTTTACCTAATTAGACCAGGTAGCGTAACCAGCTATTTAAATAACTACAAAGCGTAGAATATAGTGGACAGGCAAAGATGCAGAGATGCTAACCTCAGAAGGTTAATCTAAGTAGAGAGGTGGCATGTTTTTTTCATATTTTAATAAAATTTAAATTATGACAAACAATAACGAAGAAAAAAAAGACGGTGTCAACCAAACGCCTGGCACAGGTAAAGCGAACCCGGAACAGCATGAGCATGCTGAACATCATCAGGAACTGGAACATCATCCACATCCTGAACATCACGATGGGAATACGGATCCTAATGTGCTGGAAAAACACCCGGAAGCAGAGCATCATGAACATGATGAGCATCATAAAGAGAAAGAACATCATCCTAGGAAGTAACCCTAAGATTTTACCCGATTAAAAATTGTTTTTAATCGGGTAATCTTAAACATGATTTTTAAGACATATAGTTTTCACACCACCTTATTATAGATCTAATGCAATTTTTTTGCAGATAGACTATCCTTCCAACGAAGTAAGGAGTAACAAAAGCATTTATTAATCAGCATTTAGATTTGATTACTTACTGAATTTTTTGAAAATGCTTTTTACTGAACTTTCAATTTCCTGATCTGATAACAGTTTGGTATTTACTTCTTTTGTTGTCCAGCCTTGCCAGAAGGTTTTGTCTGTTTTTGCATCGATTAAACTTACAGTTAAAGTGCCTTCTGTTACCTGATATTGCGAATTGTTATAACCGGCAAAGCGGGAGGGATAGTAAAGAGTTCCCAATCTTCTTGTATAGGGGTTGTAATACATGCGCGAATAAGAGGGCGTGTAGACAGGATCACTTGTTCTTCGGGTATTTCTTTCAACAAGTACATCATAAGCTAAAACAGCGTCCGGGTTTGTGGGATCCTCCCGCCATCCTGCACTTATCAGACTTTGATTTACAGCATTTCTGATTTTACTTTCCTGAATGTCGTTGTGTTTTTTCTGCTCGTGCACTTCCTGTGTTTCTGACCATGCAAATGTTTTGTACTGGCTAAGATCGACGGTGTCATCCCGCTGAATATAAGCCTTTGAGGAACAGCTGGTGAACAGTATAGCGGAAACGGCAAAAAGAGAAAAGAGTTTTATAAACGGGTTTTTCATAAAGGTGTTTTTTTAAATAGGTCAAAAACTATGCACTAACCAAAAAAGGTCGTGTTAAATCGCTCACAATGCTGTTGAGGTTAGGAGCGTCCAGTAACCTGCAAATTTATTTGTAAAATAATTGTACCAAAGTCTTTCCAATTGGCACAAGAACTACTTTTGACTCATGACCCCTATCCAGTTTAGAAAAGAAGAAATAAAGGGACTGTTTACTTATCTCTATGTCGAATCGCCCGCATACGAATCAATGCCGGGATTGACTGACGGAAGCTTATCCGATCCGGCCACAGGCCTTCAACCTGTAGACCCTATCATATATAGCAGTCTTTTCCGCCACTATTTGGCACTGGCGGATTTTTGTTGTGGTAAAATGGACAAATATGTTTTATTGCCGCCGTCTCCAGATACGGAAAATTCAGACATCTTATTATGGCTCGGGGCATCACGGTGGCGGTTTGAATTGCTTTCAAATGACGTTGACGGCCTGGGCGCCGACAAAGGGTTTGTACAAGCGATGAATTATGATACTGCCAACCCATCTGTTGTGCTTTTTGCGTCGAACAATTTTCCTGATCTTTCCCTTCTTCCGGAAGACCTGTTTGGGGAAGCCTCATCTCAATGCAGTCTTTTCGGACTCAGCCCAAACAGATCGGGAGCCCTGCTTCATTTTTTACAATCTGGAGCTGTCCCGGAAATCCAAAGGTTTCTTCTGGAAAGCGAGTTATTTTTTCATGTTTCCATTGCCAAACAGCTAGGCAGCTACAATTCCATTCTGATTAAGTCACCCTTTGATATTGACAGAGACCTTGCCGCTTTTCACTCGATCCTTGATCCTGATAATTAATTCTCAGCATACCTGTTTCTCATTTTTTTAAGGAAAACCTTACCCTGGCAAAGATTTGGAGTGCGGGCACGATTTTTTCTTCTGTTTTGTAAAAGATATGTATGGATGGGCTTAAAATGGAAAAATGGCGGACTTCTTTTGAAAAAGGGGTATCAGGACTAAAGGCCAGTTATGAATCACTTTTACTGCCTAAAAGCTTTGAAGAGACCTTCACTTTGCAAGCTGATGAAACCAAGCATACTTTTTACCTGGAGCTGGATCCGGAACTCCCTGCAGAAGTGCAGGACAGGCTGGAAAAACTCCTTATAGAAACAGAGCCTGAGGACTCTATATAATGTAATTGCAACCACATTGTGATTTTTTACCCTATCTATTAAATTATTTTGCCAATAAACACCCTACTTTTGCACCCGATGCGTATTACCGTTTTCATATTAACGTTTATTGTGCTGGGGCTAAGTCTACTCCCGTGTGCAGACAGGGGTAACGCTATGAAAGCTGGAAAGGCCAAAACAGAACTCACCACCCAAACCAACCACGACGAAAACCAGGGTGACAATGATCTTTGCCCGCCGTTTTGCCATTGCGGTTGCTGCGCCAATGCATTTATCAAAACCGGTTTCCTCTCTTTGGAAATGCCACCGCAGATTTATATTAACAAAATACCTTCTTATCTACCTGGTGACATCACCGGTATTTCATTGCCCATCTGGCAGCCTCCGCAGTTAATAGCCTAATTCTTAATTGTTGTGCCCTGAAAGGCACGAAATTCTGCTGTGCCAAATGCACGGTGTCTCATCATTTTATCACTATCCAACCATTGTGGTTATGGCTACGTCAAAGCCGCCAGGCCGCAAGCAGAAAATTGTTTATAGCAAAATAAAAGACCCGGTTAAACCGAAATGGATCCGAATTACCAAGTCCATTACGATTGTTGTGCTGTCAATTGTTCTGCTGCTAGCTATGGCGGGTATGTTGTTGAAATACTTTCATCTGATTTCAAATCATTTATAGGTCATGTTAAATAAGATCATAGATTTTTCTGTCAAGAATAAATTAGTCGTCGGCATTTTCACCTTTGCGCTCATTATATGGGGCGTAATGTCTTTAAATAAACTTCCGATCGATGCTGTTCCTGACATCACCAATAACCAGGTACAGATCATCACAGTTAGTCCGTCACTGGCCGCCCAGGAAGTAGAGCAGCTCATTTCTTACCCGGTGGAACAAACCATGTCCCTGATTCCGGAAATACAGGAGGTTCGCTCTATCTCCCGCTTTGGGCTTTCAGTAGTTACGGTCATCTTTCATGATGACGCAAATATTTACTGGGCTCGCCAGCAGGTAGCAGAAAGACTGCCGGAAGCCCGGAGTAAAATACCGGAAGGTACAGGTGAACCTGAAATGTCACCCATCTCTACCGGACTTGGCGAAATATACCAATATGTAATCCATCCCAAGAAGGGCTATGAAAATAAATATAATGCCACCGATCTGCGCACTTTGCAGGATTGGTATGTAAGAAGGCAACTGCTCGGTACACCCGGCATCGCTGAGGTCAATAGTTTCGGTGGTTTCTTAAAACAATACGAGATCGCCCTGAACATAAACCAGACGCGCAGTTACAATATTTCCATTGGGGATATATTTACCGCGTTGGAAAAAAACAACCAGAATACCGGTGGTTCCTATATTGATAAAAAACCAAACGCTTATTTCATACGCAGTGAAGGTCTCATTACCAACCTCGGTGATATCGAGCGCATCGTGGTGAAAAAAACTGAATCCGGTTTCCCGGTTACCATTCGCGACATTGCAACCGTCGGTTTTGGGGCAGCCAATCGCTATGGCGCACTGACGCGAAACGATCGTGAAGCTGTTGGAGGAATCGTTATGATGCTTAAAGGCAGTAACTCCAGCGAAGTAGTCAAACGAGTCAAAGAAAAAGTCTTACAGATACAGAAGACCCTTCCCGAAGGTGTGGTGCTCGAAGCCTTCCTTGACCGCAGTGAATTTGTAGGAAGGGCGATCGATACGGTTAAGAAAAATCTCATAGAAGGAGCGCTGATCGTCATATTTGTACTCGTGGTTTTCCTGGGTAATATCCGCTCAGGCCTGATCGTTGCCTCCGTGATTCCACTAGCCATGCTCTTTGCCATTTCGCTGATGAATCTCTTTGGCGTATCGGGAAACCTCATGAGCCTTGGCGCCATTGATTTTGGGCTGATCGTAGATGGAGCGGTCATTATCGTTGAAGCTACAATGCATCACCTTGCCAGCCGTAAAGAGGGCAGAATTGACCAGGCGGAGATGGATCGCGAGGTGGGCTCGTCGGCAAAAAAAATGATGAACTCGGCAGCATTCGGGCAGATCATAATATTTATAGTTTACATGCCTATCCTGGCACTGGTAGGCATAGAAGGTAAAATGTTCCGGCCAATGGCGCAGACCGTTTCTTTTGCTATCCTTGGCGCCTTCCTGCTGTCACTGACTTATGTTCCCATGATGAGTGCGTTATTTCTCAGCAAAAACATAAAACATAAACGAAATCTCTCAGATAAGATGATGGATTTCCTCCATCGTATTTATACACCTGTTCTCAGAGGCGCCCTGCGCATGAAAAAAATAGTGGTACTGATCGCAGTTTCTCTGATGGTTATTGCTTTTTTCGTGTTCTCTAAATTGGGTGGAGAATTTCTCCCGCAATTGGAAGAAGGCGACCTGGCGGTTGAAACAAGGTTGTTGACGGGAAGTTCCCTAAGCCAGACTGTTGAAAAAATAACCCAGGCTTCCAATATACTCACCAAAGAATTTCCGGAAGTGAAAGAAGTAATTGGTAAACTCGGTGCATCTGAAATACCTACTGATCCCATGCCTATCGAAGCTGGAGACATCACTATTATTCTTAAACCCAAAAAGGAATGGGTGAGCGCAAGTACACGCGAAGAGTTGGCTGAGAAAATGAAAAAAGCGCTGGAAAGAATCCCCGGTGTAAGTTTTGGTTTCTCACAGCCCATACAACTTCGTTTTAATGAGCTTATCTCGGGAGTGCGCCAGGACGTGGGCATTAAAATATTCGGGGAAGACATGCAGGTGCTTGCCGAACTGGCTAAAAAGATCGGTAGTATCGTTCCCACAGTCAAAGGTGCAGAGGACCTGTACGTAGAACAGGTGGGTGGTCTGCCACAGATCTCAGTTAAGCTCGACCGTGACAAGATCGCACAGTTTGGTCTAAATGTATCCGATATCAACCAGGTAATCAATACTGCCTTTGCCGGTGGTAAGGCCGGTACCGTATTTGAGGGAGAGAAGCGATTTGATCTTGTTATCCGATTACAACAGGCCGAGCGCCAGGGTATTGAAGATGTACGCAGGCTCTTTGTGGTGGCTGCTGACGGAACCCAGATTCCGCTCGAACAGGTGGCAGATATCAATCTGGTATTAGGGCCCAACCAGGTGCAGCGTGAACAGGCGCAACGCAGAATCATAGTTGGCTTTAACGTTCGTGGAAGAGACATCGCATCTGTGGTAGAAGAAATGCAGCTGAAAATTGACCAGAAGATCAAAATGCCGGTGGGTTATTACATTACTTACGGTGGTCAGTTTAAGAACCTGGAAGAAGCTAACAAAAGGCTGTCCATAGCAGTACCTGTAGCATTGGGGCTTATCCTTCTGTTACTGTATTTCGCATTTGGCTCCTTTAAATATTCTTTACTCATATTCACCGCAATCCCGATGTCAGCCATCGGCGGAGTGTTCGCACTGCTGATCCGCGGCATGCCTTTTAGTATTTCAGCCGGTGTAGGTTTTATCGCCCTCTTTGGCGTTGCCGTACTGAACGGGATCGTGCTTATCTCGGAGTTCAACCGGCTTAAAAAAACTGGACTAACCAATTTAAATGATATCATAATGAAGGGAACCGCTATCCGATTGCGTCCGGTACTCATGACTGCAGCAGTGGCTTCACTTGGTTTCCTGCCTATGGCACTTTCATCCGGTGCCGGTGGCGAGGTACAAAAGCCGCTTGCGACAGTTGTGATTGGTGGGCTGCTTACGGCAACACTGCTCACACTCATTGTACTGCCTGTGCTTTACACTTTCTTTGAAAGGTTCGGCAAAGGTAAAGAGCCCAAAAAATTGACGGCGGTAGTGACCATGTTGTTATTGTTCTTGGGCGGTTCAGCTACAGTGAATGCACAGGTGCCGGCTACTGCCACCAATACAAGGATCAACCTTCAGTCGGCCATAAGCCGTTCGCTGGATGCCAACCCTAACATCAGGGCGGGCAACCTGAACATTGATTACCAACAGGCGCTTAAAGGTGCGGCAAAAGATATCGGCAAAACAAATATCACCTTAACGCTGGGGCAGTATAACAGTCCGATCGTGTATGACAACAACATCACCATTACGCAGAACATTCCCAACCCTGTTTACTTAAAACGGCTTTCCGAACTCAGCGATGCATCGATCGATGCGAGCCGCCTGCAGGTGGGCATCTATAGAAGCCAGGTGACTTACCAGGTTAAAAGCATTTACTACAGGTTGATTTACCGGCAGGAACAACGCAGGCTTAACGACACATTGGTTAGCCTATATGAGCGGGTACTCAAAGCAGCGGACACCCGCTTTACGGCCGGTGAAACCAATATCCTGGAGAAATACAACGCCAATACCCAGCTCCAGGAAGCCATCGCGCAGAGCAACCAACTTGGGGAACAGATCAGGACGGATCTCGGACAATTGGCCAGTTTCACTTTCGACTCAAGCCTCAGCGGGATTGCAGATACACTTCTGGTAGAAAAACATCTTGTAATGAATCTCGATTCAGGCTTGCTCAGTAATAACCCTGAGCTACAGGCACTCCGGTCACAAATCGCCGTTGCGGAAAAGGAGATCAGCGTAGAAAAGAGTAAACTCCTGCCTGATTTTAACGTGGGCTATTTTAATCAGTCACTGGTAGGTACCTACGATGTAAACGGGTCTCCTAAATATTATGGCGCAGGTAAACGTTTCCAGGGCATTGAGGCAGGTATCAGCATACCGATTTTTGCCCGACCCCAGAAAGCGCGGATACGTGCGGCCCAGATCAACCGGCAGCGAAGGGAAGCTGAAGTCCAGGCATTTTATTTCAGCCTTTCACAAAGAGGGTCATTACTCCTTTCTGACCTACGGCGAATTACGATTCAGCTGAATTATTACCGCAAAACGGCACTTCCCCAGGCACAGCTGCTCATACGTACCTCGCAGCGCGCATTTGAAGCCGGAGAAATGGATTACTACCAGTTGTCTCAATCACTGAACAATGCAAACAGTGTCCGCCGCCAATACATCGAATTATTGAATCAATACAACCAGTCAGCGATCGAACTGGAATTAATTACAGGTTTATAAATTTTTACTACCATGCGCAAAACACTTTATGCAATAGCACTCACCCTTTCTTTTTTCTTTACAGCCTGTTCTTCCAAAAAAGAAGAAGTTCAGGTAGAGAAGGCAGAGGAACACAACCCGGATGTGGTTGAATTTACCAATGAACAGTTCCAGACTGTAGATGTCCGTTTCGGTGGGGTTATCACTACCAACCTGAGCAACTATATTAAGGCATCCGGCACCATTGATGTTCCCCCACAGGATCTGGTAAGTATTACTTCACCTTATGGAGGGTCGATCAGGAGCACCACTGTCATCGAAGGAAAATACATGAAGAAAGGCGAACTGATCGCCACCATTGAAAATCCGGAGTTTGTTCAGGTGCAGCAGGATTATTTGGAAACCAGCAGCCAGCTCAGTTTTTTACAGCAGGATCTTACAAGACAGGAAGAACTGGTGAAAGAAAACATCGCAGCGCGCAAATCGTTACAGAAAGCAACGAGTGAATACAACACCATGAATGCGAGGCTTGAGGGCTTGAAGGCCAGGCTGCGAATCATGAACATTAACCCGTCCAGCGTTAAGGCCGGTAATTTTACTTCCGTAACCCGTATCTATGCCCCGACCAACGGCTACATTACCCACGTATATTCCAACGTCGGCAAATTCATCGGACCCAACGAATTGATGGCTGATATGGCCAATACCAATAACATCATGATCAGGGTTAAAGTGTTTGAAAAAGACTTGCCGAATATAAAACTCGGGCAAAAGGTACGCTTCCGTGCCACCGGTGACAGCGTAGAACGTACGGCCAAAGTATTCCTGATTGGTAAAGACATCGATACCGACCGGACCGTGGAAGTGCATGCCGCTATTGAAAGATTAACCAGCAATATGCTGCCCGGTATGTTCGTCAATGCCATCGCTGAAATCGGTACGTCCAGCACACCAGCTTTGCCGCAGGCTGCGGTCGTGCCTTCAGGTGGAAAGCATTACATTTTTGTGGAAGAGCCATCCAAACAAGGAGAGCAAAACACAAAAACAGCGGACAAAGAAAAGCACCATTCGTTCAGAAGGGTCGAAGTGGGTATAGGCGTAACGGAGAACGGTTTTACGGCCGTGATCCTGCCTGAAAAATTTGACCCCAAAAGCAAGATTGTAATCAAAGGTGCCTATGACCTGTTATCTAAAATGAACAACTCGGAAGAGGAAGAAGAATAATCAGTTTTAAACCTCTTACAAGATGCTTCAACTGCTTGAATTTACGCATAACAATATCATCGCTACCCGCACAGACACCATGTTGAGCGCTGCTGGGTATGCGAAGATTCTTCCGCTTGTTCACAACATTGAAAGCAGGGGCAAGAAGGTCAGATGGTATTTTGAAATAGATGATAATTCCATTTTAGACGAAAGTTATTGCAGCAAACCGGCGACCGATGGTGATTACCAGCTGGCTTTCCCACGCGCAGCAGCGATGGAGAAAATAGCGATAGTTGCGACTGAAAAATGGCAGGTATTTCTAACAGTAATAAAAGGAATTGCACCAAACGCAGACGTTCGATGCTTTGGTTTGCAGGATCGCAAAAAAGCGATGAAATGGATCGAGGTGTAGAAAAGTGTTTTGACTGAAATACCTTAAAATGTAAAAAATCCCAGCAATTCTTCCCGCTTTTTACAATACTGCAAAAGGCGAAATATTGTTTAGTGAAAAGGGCGTATTGTTGGAGAAAGCAAATGCAAAAGAAAAATTTAAATGCAAGTTATGGACATCGGATTTGAACTCATCATCATCGTAAAATTACTGGCCTCTTTTATACTCGGTGCCTTGATCGGGTATGACAGGGAAATACATGGGAGGGATGCAGGCATCAGGACATATGCTGCTGTATGTATTGGTTCGACACTATTTACAGCTATCGCATGTCATCTCACCGGTGACCCTGCTGCCGCCTCCAGGGTGATTGCTAACATTGTGACAGGTGTTGGTTTCCTTGGCGCGGGAATTATCTATCGAAACAACAGTGCAGGCACTTCGCACGGGCTTACTACTGCAGCAACTGTTTGGTGTACTGCTGCCGTGGGGGTGGCTATCGGCCTGGATATGTATATCATAGCATTGGCTGGCGCACTGACCCTGTATTTTCTCCTTTCCCTGCACCACCAGAAATGGTATATTCAGTGGAAGAAAAGAATGGTTAAGGGTGCGGGGCATCACGAAGACGAAGACTAAAATCATTATCCAAGAATTTTTCAGTTATGGCACAGGATATTGTTGCACTTTCAGCAGGAGGTAAACACAACCGGTCACTTAAAACCGTTTTCATTATTACGTTCGTCTATTTCGTGATCGAGGTGGTGGTGGGTTTTATGTCCAACAGCCTTGCCTTATTATCTGATGCAGCACATATGCTTACGGATGTTGGAGAACAAGGCCTGGCGCTGTTTGCTATCTGGATGTCTTCCCGGCCGCGCAATGCATGGAAGACATACGGTTACTACCGCACGGAAATTTTTTCGGCACTGCTCAACGCGGTTGTTTTGTTGTTTATTTCCGGCTACATTTTATACGAAGCCTGGCAAAGGTTCAGCAACCCGCCCGCTGTAGCTGGTATCCCTATGTTGGTGGTGGCTTTCTGCGGGTTAATCATCAACCTGATTTCGATGAAGATATTGAGATCCGGTTCCAGGGAAAACATCAATATCAAAGGAGCATTCCTGGAGGTGGTAAGCGACATGTTGAGTTCTGTGGGAGTGATTATTGCGGGATGTATCATTTTGGCGACAGGATGGTTATACATTGACCCAATTATGAGCGCTGCCATTGGCCTTTTTATATTACCCCGGACCTATAATCTTTTAAAAGAGTCGGTGAATATCTTACTCGAAGCCGTACCTAAAGATATAGACTACAATGCAGTGAATAACCTATTTACTGCCAAGCCTGGTGTCATCAGTATTCATGATCTCCATATCTGGACACTTACTTCAGGTATGTATGCCTTAAGTGTGCATGTAATTATGGAACCCGAAACCTCACTTGAAGAGGCCAGCGAAATTTCACGGTCACTTAAAGAATTGCTGGCTACCAGATTTAAAATTAACCACACCACTATCGAAATACACATCGACAAAACAGAGGACGTTCTTAATAATATTTAATCCATGCGCCATATCATGAAAAAGATCAGATACAGGAAATTGAAACAAACCAGCGGCATAACCAAACTGCTATTTGCTATTTGCATGGCTGCAATTGTTTTTTTTCTTTTAAGGCTTACCAACATTGAAATGCAATGCCGCATGATCCTCGCATGGGATGCCTTCTGCCTTACTATGATCGCACTGAGTTGGGCTCTCTTCTTTTCAACCGGAGAAAAAGAACTCTGTGACGTCGTGGCTGTTCAGGATGAAGGATTAAAAGTAATTTTTACCATTGTGCTCGTTGCGCTTTGTTTCAGCGTATTTGCCACGTTGTTGCTTTTAAGCAGTCAGTCAGAACCTTACATGGATAAAATACTCTACATGACAATCACATTGTCGCCTGTGCTCTTATCATGGATACTATTGCACACCATTTTTACCATCCGGTATGCGCATCTGTATCACGATCATAATTCACTGGCAACAGGAAGCAATGTGGGCGGTATCAGTTTCCCTTCCAAAGAAGCCCCCGACTATGTAGACTTCGCTTACTTTTCTTTTGTGATCGGTATGACCTTCCAGGTCTCTGATGTGCAGGTTGAATCAAGGGTAATCAGGCGTTTTGTGCTGATGCACAGTCTTATTTCGTTTGTGTTTAATACGATAATAGTGGCTTTGACCATTAATACCATTGCGGGATTTGGCAAATAGTGTGTAAATAGTAAACAATTAAAAACAGGGAAAGTGAAAAAATATTTTTATTGTCTTGAAGCACTTATTGTTGTTTGTATTGCAACCAATGCGTATTCATTTTTTCACCATGCCTTTTTCAGGTCCGGATTTTCGACAACGGTAAACATGCTGACACCTTTAGCAGTATTTGTGTACTTGAGAATAGCATTTGTAAAAAACAAAAACGCAAAAAAAAAGCGGCGAACCGACTATGAAAAAATATTCAGCAAAAATTAGTAAGTTTTTTAAAGCCCTAGGGCCAGGGCTGATCACCGGTGCCAGTGATGACGATCCGTCGGGTATCGCCACCTATTCCCAGGCGGGCGCGAAATTCGGCCTTGCGACCCTATGGGCTTCGCTGATCACTTTCCCGCTGATGGCAGCGATCCAGGAAATGTGCGCCCGCATCGGCATTATGACTTCGGTTGGATTGACCACAACACTTAAGAAACATTATTCCAAACCGATACTTTACCTGATGCTTCTCTTCAGTGTCCCAGCGATCATCCTAAATATTGGGGCAGATATCGCGGGCATGGGTGCGGTCGCAAACCTGATCTTTCCTTCGGTATCACCTCTTTTATTCAGCGTTTTGTTTACTGCGGTTCTGATTGTTATGATAGTCTACCTTCCTTACCAAAAGATCGTGTCTGTCCTGAAATACCTATGCCTTTCCTTGTTCCTATACATTGCTGTTCCGTTTTTTACGCACCCGGACTGGGGAGCAGTCCTTAAAAATACGTTTGTTCCTACCATCCATTTCAATAAAGAGTTTGTTGAAATACTTGTTGCTATTTTAGGTACAACCATATCGCCTTATCTTTTTTTCTGGCAGGTTACCATGGAAGCCGAAGACGTCAAATCTTCCAGGCAGCTCATACTCGCCAGAAATAGAATTGCCCGAAGGGATGAGGACACCAAAGTCTTAGAGGCAAAAACAAAAAACATCCTCAGCCTGTTGATTGCTAAAATGCGGCTTGATGTAAACCTGGGAATGCTGCTGTCTAACCTGGTTATGTTTTTTATCATCCTTGCCACCGGCACCGCCCTGTTTGCCAATGGAATTACACAAATAGATACAGTAGAACAGGCGGCTAAGGCATTGGAGCCTGTGGCAGGAAAAGCTTCCTACCTGATATTTACCATTGGGGTAATCGGAACCGGCTTTCTTGCTATACCAGTCTTAAGTGGATCTCTCTCCTACATTGTATCTGAAACTTTTGGCTGGAAGGGAAACCTGGATGCAAAATTTTACCGGGCCAAATCCTTTTATATTGTTATCATCATTTCACTTTTACTCGGACTCTCCATTAACTACTTTGGTATCAGCCCAATCAAGGCACTGCTGTATACAGCCATTCTGTATGGATTAACTTCGCCTATACTGATAGCGATTGTCCTGCATATATCCAATAATAAGAAGATTATGAAAGAGAATACAAATGGTAAGCTATCCAACGTACTCGGATGGCTTACGCTGATAATAATGTCAGTTGCTGCTATTGCACTGATCTATTTACAGTTTTAAAAAAACGAGAGAAAATAAATAAACAAATGTTCAGTATTCTTATCGGAAGTTTTTTATTGAGTGTTTTACACGCCATTATTCCCAATCACTGGCTACCAGTACTTGCCATAGGAAGAAGGGAAAAATGGTCGGCTGCTGAAACTTCCAAAGTGACCCTGGTGGCAGCACTGGCGCACGGGCTGAGCACGGTTGTCATTGGCCTCCTATTAGGGTTTCTGGGGAATTCAATGGCACAAAAGATCAATCATTTTACGCACCTGGTGGCCCCAATTATTTTCATCATACTTGGAACTTTCTTTATCTACCGTCACCACCGGCATAAACATTTTCAACTCTCGGATGTGCCGCAGAAAATTTATAGCAAAAATCGAATCATTATTGCGTTGGTACTAGCTATGTTTTTCTCGCCATGTATGGAAATCGAAGCTTATTTTCTGATGGCTGGCACCCAGTCACAATGGCTGGTGGTAATTATAGCTGCTATGTATGTAGTTATTACAGCCGCTGGCATGACATGGCTGGTGTCACGGGCATATAAGGGTTTGCTAAAACTTAACTGGCATGCATTGGAACATAATGCAGGCATCATTACAGGCATCACACTTATCATAACAGGTATACTATCATTTTTTATTTTTTAAATTTAATACCATGGCAAAAGATCGTTACAACACGCAGGATGATCAGCAAGCTGAAAAATCATCTGAACCGGAGGCGACAGAAAGAACTGCTGTACCATCCGGCAAACCGGAGAAACATAGCGAAGATGACGGGCATGATCACGGTGAAAAAAAACACACTGAAGACGACGGTCACGATCACGGGGATGAAGAGGAACATAGTGACGATGATGGGCATGATCATGGAGGAGCAGAAACGACGGGCTGGAAATCGCACTGGGATCTTCTGCTGGCGCTTGCGATATTAGCCGTATTGATGGTGCTCAAATTCGGGTTTAGATATGTTCCACCCCCATTGCCCGATCTTATCATAAACCTCGCAGCTTACCTGCTGGCAGGATGGCGCGTGCTGGATATGGCATGGCGCAAAGCGAAGCGGGCTGATTTTTTCAACGAATTTTTTCTCATGTCGGTTGCAACGATCGGTGCATTTATTATCGGTTCATACAGTGAAGGTGTTGCAGTCATGGTGTTCTATTGTATAGGGGAATGGTTCCAGGATGCAGCGGTCGCTAACGCCAAAAAAAGCATCAAGGCATTGCTGGATGTGCGCCCCGATAAAGTATCGGTGTTGCGTAACGGTAGCCCACTGGAAGTATCGCCCGCAGAAGTACTGGTCGGGGAATCCATACAGGCGAAACCGGGAGAAAAAGTAGCACTTGATGGTGAACTGATTTCTGAAAGCGCTTCGTTCAACACTGCAGCGCTCACTGGAGAAAGCAAGCCTGATACCAAACGCAAAGGCGAGGCAGTGCTGGCTGGTATGATCAACCTCAACGGTGTTGCTGAAATCAAAGTGACCGCGCTTTTCAAAGACAGTAAACTCAGCCGCATTCTTGAAATGGTGCAGGATGCAACCGCGCGTAAATCACAGACGCAACTCTTTATTTCAAAATTTGCCAAAGTATATACACCCATCGTATTCCTGCTCGCACTTGGCGTATGCCTGGTTCCCTACTTTTTTGTAGACAACTATATTTTTCAGACCTGGTTTTACCGTTCGTTGGTGTTCCTGGTCATCAGTTGCCCTTGCGCGCTGGTAGTATCCATTCCCTTGGGTTACTTTGGCGGTATCGGTCTTGCATCCAGGCACGGGATACTGTTCAAAGGCGGAAATTTCCTGGATGTCATGACAAAGATCAATACAATCGTCATGGATAAGACAGGCACACTGACCAAGGGTGTCTTCAAAGTACAGAAAATACAACCGCAGGATATGTCGGAAGACGAACTGGTAAAGTTGACTGCTGCTGTTGAAGCAAATTCTACCCACCCGGTTGCCAAAGCTGTTTCTGACTATGCAAAGGAGAAGGGGGACCTCGCAAAAGCAACGGATATCGAAGAGATAGCGGGCCACGGTCTGAAAGGCAAAGTGGATGGTAAAGAAGTGCTTGCGGGTAATGTTAAGCTGCTTAAAAAGTTTAATATCAGTTATCCCGCAGAAATTGAATCTATAGCAGATACCATTGTTACGGTGAGTGTGAACGGTAAATATGCCGGTTATATAACCATTGCTGACGAGATCAAAGAGGATGCAGCAGCCGCGGTCAAAGCCATGCATGAACTCAACATCAAAACAGTGATGCTATCCGGAGACAAGCAGGCTGTGGTAGACAATGTTGCTAAACAGATAGGTATTGATGAAGCATATGGAGATCTTTTACCGGAAGGGAAAGTAGAAAAGGTGCAGGCACTGAAAAACGAAGGCAGGCATATTGCATTTGCAGGTGATGGAGTTAACGATGCACCTGTGGTGGCGCTCGCAGATGCGGGTATTGCGATGGGAGGCCTGGGCAGTGATGCAACAATCGAAACAGCAGACGTGGTGATCCAGAACGATCAGCCGATGCGTATAGTGGTAGCGATAAAAATTGGAAAGATTACCCGCAAGATAGTATGGCAGAATATCATTCTGGCCATGGCTGTAAAAGTGATCGTGCTGATCCTGGGTGCCGGTGGTATTGCTACTTTATGGGAAGCCGTAATTGCAGACGTAGGTGTTGCTTTACTGGCGATCTTAAATGCAGTAAGAATACAGCGGATTAAATTTGACGACACGCAGCCGTGATAAACAATGGGCTAAAAGCAAAAAAAAAGCGGGTATAAAACCCGCATTTTTTTGCCCATTACATAAAAATGAATTTAAGACATCAGGCTGGCCATACCCATAAGTGAAGCCAGTACGATTACGCATTTGTAACAATATGTTCTGTTCATTATAATTGATTTTAGTGGGTGTTAAAGATACGAAAGCAGGGCTGGTTGGATATGTTAAATCTGTACACCGTCAATGAATAAAAAAACTCGCTGCGCCTACGAGTACAAGCAATAGTGCCGTTATTTTTTTTTGACGTGTATTACCATGCTTCGCGTAAATCCTACCAGACCATTTGCTAGCCAGGAACGTTATCAGCAGTACCCCCGAAATATTAACCATAGCATAAAACATGGCGAGCAATAAGATATTATTAAAACCATAATCCGCGGCCGCGATAAAAAGATCATGCACTTCCAGGCAGGGAGAGAGCAGCATCATAAGGAAAATGCCCACCATCCATGCCTTGCCTGTGCGCATTTCCTGTTCATAACTTTCATCTCTTCGTTCATTTTTATTGGCAACCAGGAAATAAGCAATGCCGAACAGGATAAGAACAATTGGTGCGGCGAGGTGAAGGTATGTCTCATAAGTATGGGAGAGTTTTGTTCCCGCTATTCCAAATGAAATACCCAACAGTAAAGTACCCATAACATGCGCACATGCACATATACATGCCATCAGCTCCAGGCGCTGCCGGGTCCAGTTTTCTGACCTGCTTAAGGCGGCTAAAGGAAGCCAGTGATTAGGTATAAGTGCCTGCATCAGAGCCAGCAGGCATGTGTTAATCAATAGTTGAAGCATTGCACTTATTTAATAGTGTTTAACGAGGCAAGCTTTGCTATTTCATTAGTGTTGTCTTTAATGAGCTTGACAGCGATATCCCGAAGATAAGAGTCCTTTCCTGTCTTAAGGTACGAACGGGCTATCATGATTTCACTTTTTTCAATGAGGACCGACATTTCAAGAGACAGTTGATCATCTGACCCTGAATGAGCCATTTTCTCAAAATCATTTTCCGACATGGGAATTTTATACAAAAGTTGATGTGGCTTTTGTACACTGGTGTCTTTGATTACAATTTTGGAAAGAGCACCAATTAATTTATAACTGCGTGAGATTATATCACTTGCTAACACGACTGGGCCTTCCCGGCCTCCTACCGATAGCTCAACATTTGCGATATCTATCAATGCCTTTCGATGTATAGTGATTAATTTGATAAAAGCAATCTCTGTATTTACTGCCTTTTCCGCATCTTTCAGCTCATGCGTTAGCTTGTCAGTAAAACCGATAATGGTTCCAATGTGATGCGAGGTGTCAGGCTTTTGATTTTTTGCTTTTATATCTGCAGTATCCGGCTCAGGCCCATGAATGTTGTGGTCCGACGTGTCGTGACAGGAAAACAAAAAGCCAACATATAAACATACAAGAAGCCCCCGGATCATGGCATTGTTTTTTTTACAAATTTACTATCTGTAAATATACCAATGTTAGTCCCGTTCAAATGGTTTAAATTTGAGAATATTTTTACGAAAGATCAGGCCTCTTTTACCCATTGATTCTCTATTTAGATTGCACATGAAACAGCAAACTGTTACTGTCATAGGCGCATTTCTATTTACTGCAGTAATTCTATTATTGGGCTATATTGCTTTTGGTTTTTGGACAGCGTTGATTTTTACCTCAGGTTTTCTTGGCGGTTATTTGTTGTGGATCTTCGTAACGGGAAAGCCATCCTTTGCTTCCCTACGTGTTCCGTTTTGGGTATCATTTTCTTTATTCATCGTACATAGAGTTGAAGAAAAGATTTACGGTTTTTTTGCCCGTCTTTCGGATATTACCGGCGTTCAAACACCCGCTATTTCTTCGTGGCCTGTAATACTGCTCGTGCTGGTTTCTGTAGGTGCCTGGATTACCATTCCAGTTCTTGTAAAAAAGGGTTATGCATTTGGTTATTATTTAGCATGGACATTTTTTGCGGCTATGGGAATTACAGAGCTTGCCCATTTTATTTTTCCTTTTTTTACCGGACAACCGTACGGATATTTCCCTGGGATGGCCAGTGTTTTGCTACTCGCACCTGTTGCCTGGTGGGGAATGTACAGGCTTTCACGGAAAAATCAATGATCCAAGTGATCAACAATTGTTGATTCATTTTTTAATAGTGAGGAAACCACCCTGTTACACGGTAATTAAAATTGACATACAATGGGAATAGAACTTGAATTAATTATTTTGCTCATCATACAAGCTTTTGCAAATTCATTTTTTGCCAAATTTGAAATTGAAACTCCTGCCTGGAAGAAACTCCTGAAATGGTTGCTGATCGATACGATAACCCTTGGGCTGTATTACATTATTGGCCACTATGCAATTATTCTCCCTTTTGTATTAATTGCAGCTGGAACTATTATTCATTTTAGAATCTGCCGCAAGAATGGCATAGATCCATTGAATGCCACCCCACGCAAAAAATATTATAATCTTAGGGGATGGAATTGGGTCGAGTAAAATGAGATCACTTAATCTACAGTTTTGCCGAAAGTCAATTCTTGCCGCCTGCGCCGTAATGTAATTTCTATTGCGCTTTAAAATCCGTAGCTATACTAATCTGGATCATTTATACATCTCATAAGAAACACCCAACATTTTTTTGCCGTCATAAAATGCAGAACTGTACAAATTACCTTTTCGATAAATGAGAGATAAGTACGGGTCATGCACTTTGTTTAAATCGTTGTGCACCGCTTTAGCATCTTTATTAAATCCTGTTTGAGATATATAAAACATCAATTCAACCGCTTTGTTTTTAGTAAGTGTTTCTTTTTCATTCCATGAAACGTATGCAAGGATTTTCTTCCTGACTTCTACACTGTCTGGTAGGTCAATATGTCCATCAAGGAGGAAATGTTTAACAGGAAGCGAATCAACCGATGAGACTGTCAAATGACTTCCGCCAGGATCAATCGGAAAGATCTCAAATTGAGTATACTGCGAATCGCAGGCATTCAGAAAGCCCAAAGTTAATCCTATAAAAAAAAGCGAAAATATATTTTTAAGCATGCTGTAGATTTCTAAAACAAGGTAATAGTAAAAAAAATAACTGTAAAATTGCGAAGAACTTTAACCTGCGTGGGAAATAAAAGAAAAAATGGAAAAATTACTCTTGGCTACCGAGCCCGAAGACTAATTTCCATTGCTGCAATATGGCACCTAATAAGAGGGCTTAAAAATAAGTCGAGAATCCGAATTGAAATCCTGCCAGCCTGGATGGAGGATTACCTAAAAGATCTGTTTGCCAGTTATAGCGATAGTTAAACCTGAAAACTGTTTGCGGTGTCGGCCGCCAGCTGATGGCGGGAACAACTGAATAAATATGATCTGCAATATTATCCCCAGTTGAGATAAATTTTCCTTTATTCCAATCCACATGTTCTAACCTGATCGCTGCGTTGATAACAGATTTTTCAAAACCAAAAAGTGATCTTGAATATACGGGTTGAACAATATCCAGGAATCCACCTTGTTGCGCGCGCCCAAACTGCTCAGTATAGGTATTGGGAACATCTACCGAAACCCATGCCCATTCACCATTGATGAATGTTTTTGTTTTGGAAAGTGTTGTGTTGAAATCAATCGCATACACATTTACGTTTCTTTTTTTGTCGAGGATAAGGCCGTCGTCCTGGAACTTATTGTAAACGCCACCCATATAAGAAAGTCCGATCTCTCCAATGCGGTTGTTACGCAGGGCAAATTTTGCAGTAAGCAACGGCACACCATTAAAAGATTCTTCAAACCTGTCGGGGTTTTCCTTTGCTGCAGGCAGATAAGTTTTGTTCTGCCCATTCGATATGATGCTTTCATCAAACCCGTTTGTTAAATAAAGTTCGTAACCATATACCCAATCTTTGCTGTATTTTTTTCCATATACGCCGAATCCAACATTACTCCAGGTAGCGGGCAGCATCTGTGTAGCAGAAATCGGACGGTCAACAAATTCCCATTTGGGGCCATCGTGGTTCTGGTTAAAAGAACCGATGGGGTTCATGACCACGCCACCGCGGAAATTTAAAAGGGGTGCCAGTTCAAAATCGATAGATGCAAATTCTATATTGATCTCTTTGGTTCCATCTTCGAATTCGATCTCGGAAAGAAATTTTAGTCTTTTGGAAATGGAAGAGGCAACAAACAATGTGAGCCTTCTCATCTGGAACTGGTGGCCCTCGCTGATACCATTTTCATTCAGGTATTGATAATTGGCTTCTACATATCCTCCCAACGAAACAGGCAGCTTACCGGCAGCGAGCAACGGCCTGTTGTACACGGCATCCATATTCAATAACATCCTTGAAGTATCGGTAACAGGTTTCCGTAACAGGACCGGGTCTATTTGCGCAAATCCTTTGCAAATACTCAAAGCCAGCAGAAATAATATCGCGAGATTTTTCATGATTGTTTTCTTAGGTCGATGAATATGTCGCTGTTAGTAACCTGAATGGGAAAACTACGTAAGGAGATATCTGCAGGGCCATTCGTAGCGACGCCTTTGTTGTTGAAGGCACTTCCATGTGCAGGACATTGCAGCGAATCACCGGATGCCTGCAACTCTGTTCCCTGGTGTGTGCAACGCATCCATAATGCGGAATATTCCTGATCGCTGAAACGGTACACATAAATGGGATATTGCAACGTATCATTTCTTACAATGATAAAAGATCGGTATGCCGACGTGCCCTTCTGGTTAAAAGTGAAATCAGTTTTACTGATCATTACCCCATCGTTACTGATCTTACCTGCAATAAAATGGGTTACGCCGCATGACGATAAAACAGCCGACATAGCAGTCATCGATAAACAGGCGGTGCATGCTTTAACGATAAAATCCTTCCTGTCCATCTCTCTTTTTATAATGATTCTAAAAATTGTATCAGTTTCGCTTTATCTGTCGCGTTAAGCTGTTGAAATTTAGATTTACTCTGTGAAGCTTCTCCACCATGAAAAGAAACAGCTTCTTCTATACTTTTAGCCCTTCCATCGTGTAAGAGAAATACTTTCCCACCCTGTGAATTCTTTGACAGACCCAATCCCCAAAGAGGTGGTGTTCTCCACTCGGCGGCCATTGCGGAACCTTCGGTATAACCATCATTCAAAGCGGCACCCATATCATGTAATAGCAGGTCAGTGTACGGAAAGATTGTTTTATTGGCTAATGCCGCAATAGACGAGGTGCCTGTTTGCAACTGCGGTGTATGACACTTCCCACATGATATATTGGTAAAGATTTGTTTGCCTGCTACAACATCTGCATTGTTTTGATCCCGTTGAATAGGAGCCTTCAGGGTCTTCAAATAGAAAATCACATCCAGCACTTTCTGATTTGAAATCTCCGGATCGATCTGTAATCCATTGTAGGTGTTGTAAGATTCATAGGAAGAGTTAACACCCATGTCCTGGTTGTAGGCATTGGCTGTTTGCTGTTGAAGATCATATACGGCAGCTTTTTTACCGAAGCGGCCAATATATCTTCCGTTTCGCTCAATCGTACCGGGGCGTGATAAACAATAGTTGGGAATATGTATCCAGTTAGGTCTTCCTGATATACCATCGCCATCTGCATCCAGTTCATCCGATAACCCAAGAAGGACAGCGTCAGGCACCGCTTCCAGTAAACCGAGTCCCGTATTCGCAGGTGGCGTAAAATTGGAAAAAGTGGCACCCGCAGGTATTGTTTCAGGTTGAATACCCGGCAAAGCCCTTGATTGCAATTGAGGGCCTCCAAGATGTAAAAATTTGTTTCCGAGTGTATCGCTCTGACCGAAACGGGTGAGAGTAGTAAACGGGTGACCCTTTCCATCGCCAGCGTGACATGAACCACATGTGGTGGCAACAAAAGTTGGCCCCAATCCATTTGAACTGGTAAAAATATCATCATTGAAGGCAATATCCCCACGCAGGAAAGCCTGGTTTTGTTCACCGGTCAATCCTTCTACAGGCCCATCCAATACACTGTCGTCGGCAGGAACCCCTGGCAACAGCTTATTGCAGGATACCATGACCGCTACAGATACCAGTAGAATTGTGATCAATAAAATTTGCCTTTTACCCATCCGTAATTTTGGCTAAAGGTAAAATATATTTTGTTACGCCAAAATATATTTTTAGACGAGCCTAATAATTATGTTTTAGAATTAGATGTATCTTTCAGCTATGAAGTCTGCAACTCTTTTGAGTTTTACGGAAGAAAATTACCTGAAGGCCATTTATTCCCTTACGCAAAGGCATGGCTCGCCGGAAACATCTACCAGTCATATTGCAGAACAACTATCCACCAAGCCGTCTACTGTTACAGATATGCTTAGGAAGCTTGCTGACAAAAAACTGATAGCTTATGAAAAGTACAGAAAGATTGAATTAACCAAATCTGGCAAACAACTTGCAATTCTTGTAATAAGAAAGCATCGGCTATGGGAAGTTTTCCTGCATGAAAAATTACAATTCGGTTGGGATGAGGTTCATGAAATAGCTGAACAACTGGAACACATTCAATCAGAAGAACTAATCACCAGACTGGAAAGGTTTTTGGGCTTTCCGAAGTTTGACCCTCACGGAGATCCTATACCGTCTGCGACCGGTGAACTGCAGGCAGGCCAAAGAATTACTTTATCGGATGTACAAATTAATAAAAGCTGCGAGGTAGTTGGCGTAAACGATAGTTCTGCTGTTTTCCTTAAATACTTACAACAGGTTGATATCGGCATCGGTACTAAAATAAAGGTATTGGAGAAGATCTCTTTTGATGGATCAATGACCATAAGCCTGCCCAGGAAAGTAAGCATTTCGGTATCAAAGAAGTTTGCAGACAATCTCATGGTAATTTTGTAAATAGTTTTCCATTATTTCTAAATACTTTCTTAAATCAGGCTAACTCAGACCAATATCTTTCTTATCGGCAGTAACTTTATATGTAGTAAAGATTGCTTATGAGTAACTTAAAATCGGTAATGGACTTTTTTACCTTGTCAGATTTTTCATCTTTGACGTCCATTGAAGCACTTGCCAAAAGGCACCATGATAAATGGTCTAAAAATTATTCCAAATGGAGTTATGAATCCACCAGACAAAAGCTTCTTTCTGCTTATTGGACACGCGTCGTGCCCGCACATCTTTTTACGCTTTTTTGTATCGTATTGACTGCTTGCTTTTTCTTTTTATTCAATCAGGAAAAAATAACCGAATTGTTGACCGTTATTTTCGTAGTAACGGTCATTACTTATCTCAGTTTGTGGCTCTGGGTTTACAATCCAATTTATAAGAATGAATTTGTACCTTTTTTGAATAACGCAATTGAAACTTTAAGCGGGGCTTATCTAAAGGAACTTGATGATGTAAAAAAGGCGCAGTATAGTGCCATTACAATTGTATTAATTCATGTAGTAACCAATAAACTGGCCGGATTCCCGGTTCAGGATGGAGTTAAGGTATCCAAAGTTGAGATGGCAAAGCTATACGGCATCTCAGAAAGGAGTTTCCATGATGCTTTGAATACAGTCCTAAATGCTGACTGGAAGCAAAGTAGCCGTATGGATACCGAGATGGCTGATGCATTTAAAAAAGCAGGACAATACTTTTCTGCCATTGGCAATATGGAAGCTGTCAGTTTGTTAAGTGACATTCAGACCGCTGTACTTATATCAAAGAAACCGCCTGCCATTTAATGCCAGAATAGCGGAATAATGTTAATGAATATAAAACAGGTAAGATGATGTATACATAAATACATCGTGTCACCTGAATTGCTACTGAATTGGAAACATTTCTTATGACAGAGTTTCCAATGATGGTTCCCATGACTCAAACTGAGTTTTGGGACAAAATGCAAAGCGTAGTGGAAAAAGTAGTGGAAGCCAAACTAACTACCATCGCTTCTACAATCCCCACGCTGATACCGGAAAAGGCCCTTCTAAAAGCATCAGAAGTCTGCACCATTTTCCAGATCTCCAAGCCCACCCTTTACGAGTGGTTAAAACAAAACAAAATTGCCAGTTTCAAGATCCAGTCCCGCCGGTATTTTTCCCGGCAGGATATTGAAGCTATTATCCGGCAAGGCACCAAAATCCCCAACCTTTAATTCTGCGACATGAACTGCAAAGAATTTAATCAACTGGACATCGTGGACTACCTGTTATTGCTGGGTCATAAACCGGCTAAAATCAGCGGTAATGATCATTGGTATTTTTCGCCCTTCCGGAATGAAAAGACACCATCCTTCAAAGTAAACAGGAATTTTAATGTTTGGTATGATCATGGGTTGCAGAAAGGAGGAAAGCTGGTTGATTTTGGTGTTCTGTTTTATAACTGCACTGTAAATGAATTACTGCAAAAGTCGGCAAGTGAAAACACTTTTTCTTTTCACCAGCAAACACCTCATGATCAGGCCGCCGCTTTTTCCGGGGCGGGTGAAAAAGAAAAAATCATTGTTGTGGATGTCCGCCATCCAATCAGGTTATCGCCTTTGCAAGACTACCTCCAATACCGAAGAATTCCTTTGGACATCGCCAACCGGTTTTGTAAAGAAGTTGACTTCAATTTATACGACCGGAAATACACTGTAATCGGTTTCCAAAATAGCGCCGGTGGCTATGAGTTACGAAGTGCAGATTTTAAAGGTAGCAGTAGCCCGAAAGAAGTGACGCTAATTGGTAAAGATCTCTCAAAAGAAATTGCGGTTTTTGAAGGCTTCATGGACTTCCTTTCTCACCAGGCAATGCATCATCGCAAGTTTATCATGCTGCCAAAACAGCAGCCGAATTTTTTGATTCTCAACTCAATTGGATTTTTTGAAAAGATGAAACCACGGCTTGAACAGTATACGTCTATTCGCTTATTCCTTGACAGGGATAACAAGGGGTTGGAGATTACAAAAGAGGTGATGGCTCTCAGCAAAAAATACCACGATGAAAGCCTGGCTTATAAAAATTACAAAGATCTAAATGAATTTATGATGAACCAAAATCCCGAACAAAGGGAGTCTCAAAGAAGAGGTATGAGGTTTTGAGGTTTTAGGAGCCAGCTATGTTTCGGTTAAACCGAAACGGCTGGCTTTATTCATGCTGCGCATTCATAAAGGAGATAATTGAAGTCAAAGAAATGAGGTTATGACAATTGCATCACTTAAAAACCCAGACAAAAAAAACAAAGGTGGCCGCCCGGTTAAAGCAATTAAACGAAACAAACTACTTGGCGTAAAATGCTCCATTATTGAAAAAAAAGTTATTGAACTCAAAGCCAAAAATAGTGGCCTTACAGTTTCAGAATTCTTACGAGAATTAGGTCTGACAGGTAAAATTGACATGCGCAAAATTGCACTTTCAAAGGAAATCTTGCAATTCACCGGAACCCTGAATCATCTGGCTGCAAATATGAATCAAGTGGCAAAAAAAAGGAACCAGAATGACGAATTAAATGCTATAGAAAGAGCCAGGTTACAACAGGACTGTCTAGTTGTAAAGCAACTTGCATCGGACATCAAAAACTGCCTTAAATGATCGGCAAAATAACCATAGGAAAATCTCTTGGCGGCCTTATTAGTTATGCACTGGAAGACAAGCTGGATGATGAGCAAAAAGTGATATTAAAAAACCGGGCTGAAGTGCTGGTCTATAACCAATGTTTCGGCGATAAAAAGGAACTAAGACAACAATTCAATGAGGTGCGTAAGCTCAACCATAAACTGAGCAGACCAGCCATGCATGTCTCTCTTAGTTTTCCACCCGGCGAAGTACTGGATAAAGCCACCTTACAAAGGGTCATTGAAGATTGTGCAAAGGAACTTGGAATTGATAAAAATCAATACATCGCTGTGTTGCACAAAGATACCGGTCATCAACACATACACATTGTTGTGAACCGGGTAGGGTTTAATGGAAAAACTTTGAGCGACAGTAATAATTATAAAAAGATAGCCGATTGCTGCAGAAAACTTGAACAAAAGCATAACCTCAAACAAGTATTGAGCCCCAAACTGTTTCTTCCAGAAGAAAAGTGGCAGATCCCGCGTATGGATACCCGAAAGCTGATAGTGAAAGAGGCCATTCGTTTGACATTACTTCAAAGCAATAATTATAGTGAGTTTAAGGATAAAATGGAAGCTAAAGGCTTTGAAATTATACGTGGGAGGGGGATTGCATTCCGGGATGAAAAAAAGATGTATGTGAAAGGCAGTGATCTGGGTTACTCGTTGAGCAAAATTGAAAAAATATTGCAACTCACTCTTGTTCAAAAACAAGCTGTCATACGTCAAGAATTACGTAAAGAAAAACAGCACCAGGCTCAATCACCATCCCTACTGGAAAAAGATCTCAACTTGGGTAGGTTACAGAACATTAGCAAAGCCCTCGAAATTCTAATGCGCCCAGAGCATGAGTACAATCTTATACCACACGAATTAATTCATAAAAAAAGAAAAAAATCTCAACATTTATAAACGAATCAATATGGAAAAAGAAATTATTGAAACTGTGCTTACGGAAATGCTTTCCAATGACCAGACGATTAATGTAAAACTTGATGACTTAAAAAAGGATGTTTTAGTATGCTCCAGTATGATCGAACACAGAGAAATTAAACCCTTGCTGCCCGATACTTCCCGGTTTGAAGAATTACTTAATAATTGGGCTGAAAAGCACAACGAAAAACTGGAAAAATTCCCGAAAAAATATTCTATCAGATTGCTTCTATTCCCCGAGGAGAATACCGTGAATTATCTTAAAACGTTGTGGAAGGTTTCACTTATCTGGGTGCTATTCATAGTTATCGCCCTGAGTCTTTACCGCCTTTGTGATAAATGGCTCGACAAAAGTTATGCTGTCAATCAATATAAAAATGCGTGGGAATCGATTTACAATAAGGTGGACAAGAAAGGGAAAAAGGTTATGGAAGAGGAGTTAAAAAAGTATTATGAGTAGGAAAGGATTTATAATTAAACTTATCGGTATTTTTAAGGTATGCAACCGCAGAATACAAAGCCTAATTTACCTACTCGCCTGTTCTGGGAATACGATCTCGAACGAACAGACTGGCAAAGGGATTCTGTTGGCATTATCGAGCGTGTTCTCGAACGTGGCACTCATGAGGAATGGGACGAGCTGGTTCGGTTTTACGGGGTAGATAAAGTAAGGCATATTTTAAAAGATGAAATCCGGTTTTTGTTCGATGAAGTAATAGAAGATGCATGTTCCTATTTTGGGTTAAAAAAGGAGGAATTGCTTTGTTACCGACGAAATCAAAACCATACTGGCAACTGGCCATAGATATACTGATTTAAACCTCCACTGATTTCGATGTTATATAAGGAAACGGTTTCACAAAATGTCCTGGAATTAATTCACAGGATGATGAATGATGAAGTCTTAAAAGATTTCAATCTTGTTGGCGGTACGGCGCTGGCGTTGATGGTTGGTCACCGGTTGTCAATCGATATAGATCTTTTTAGTCAAAAACCTTTTGACGCTGCAGCACTTGCCAAACATCTTAATCAGGAATACAACGCCACCAATACTAAGACTATGGGAAATGGTGTGTTTTGTTTTATTGAGGAAGTAAAAATTGACATGCTTTCCCATCAATATCCTTTGATCAATCCGCTTGAAGTAATTGAAAATATCAGGATGGTATCACTTGAGGATATAGGTGCTATGAAAATTAACGCTATCACGGGGAACGGAACCAGACTTAAGGATTATGTTGATATGTATGTATTGCTGGAACGGTTCCCCTTAAAAAAGTTACTTGATGGGTTTGAGAATAAATACCCCAATGTCAGCAAAGAAATTGCCGTAAGGGCGCTTAACTATCTTAGCGAGATACGGCCCATTGAAATCCAATTTACCGGTAAACATATCTCCCTGGAGCAGATTGCCCAAAGATTGAATGAGGCGACATTCAATCAAAAGAAAATATTTGAACTCCAGGAGCCAAGCAAATTAGAGCAAAAGCAAAAAGTACAGCTCGTTAAGAAAATCAGGCAGCAAAATAAAAAGCAAGGACCACGCCTTTAATTGCTCTGATTATAGTTTGGCCTGTTTAATCAACTCCGGGAATAGCAACACCTTTTGTACATCCCGTGGATTAAATAAAAATGGCTGAACATCCTGTGCCATTTCCTCCATATTTAAGCTGTTGCACTTTTCGATAATTCTTTCTTTGAGTTGCTTCTCGTTGGATACCCCCATTTTAAACTCCAGATAGTTATAATTCGGCCTGTCTATCAATGACAACAGGAATGCAATATCAAAGAAATCCCTTCCCTTATTTCTTTCGCGATTGCAGACAGCATAGAACTTTTGCGCGAGCAGTAAGTTTAACGGTGTAATAAATATCTGGGTGAACACATCAAACCGGTTCAGAATATATTTTTCCGGTACAAAATCAAAATGCTGAGGTTCGGTATCCAGTTGTATTAATATCTTTTCTTCTCTATGGCCCGATAACCCTTCTTTATATAATATTTCAGGGAAACGGATATAACAGTGGTACGCCCCGCGGAAAACCGTTTTCATTTCTACTTCATAACCTTCCTGTTCCAGTTCTTTTTTTAAAACACCTGATACTTTTGCAAAAGTATCTTCTGCTATTGTGAAATTATCAAAATCAAGATCTTCAGAGAAACGAGTGTTGCCGTGAACAATCCTTAAGCAGGTCCCACCCAAAAAACATAATTCGTTGGCGTACTCACTATCAAAAAGGATCTGTAATAGTTTATGCTGTAAGTATTCCCTTAAAATAAACCGTTTGAACCCGCGTAGGTTTTCAGGATAATTTTTTTCTATTTCAGATAGAGTCAGCATGATTATTGATTTTGTTCAATAGCTTAATGCGCTTGTTTAGTGTTTTACTTTCAAAACAGGCTGCATAAGAAATTAATCTGTCCTTATTGATGATTTCATTGAAAGTTGTCAGATTTAACCTTAGCCCTTCAATATCTTCTGTGGTATTTATTTGGTGATTAAGATATAAATAATCCAGGATCGCCTTTTCCGGTGAAGCAATCATTACCGGTATAGTTTGACTATTATCAACCTGATATCCAAAAAACAAATGCGCCTTAATGCTTCTGTAATTAAATGTACCGGCAACTGTTTCGTAGGCTATCGTTTTTCTCGTAGTTATATTCTGGACAGAATAGACAGCTTCAGGTATTAACCCATAGTATGAAAGGGCGGATTCAAGTGAAACATAAGAAGGGCGATGCAGGCAGTTACTGATCCGAAACCGCAGCCAGTCATTCATAGGAATATCAGCAAATAGATACCACTTATTGATCAGTTTTTGGATATATCCCTTCCGCTGCCATTCCACCAGGCGTCTTGTATCAAACTTTGGGAATAGCTTTTCTATATCCCTGGTTGAGAATACTTCAACGCTGTACATAGCACCTCTAAAGTCTAAATAAGTCATTTTATTTCCTATTATTGTTAATATTAACAAATATAAGAAATAAAACATAAATTACCAGAAACTGGCTTAAATTTCCAATTGTTGCATTTTTTGCAACAGTTGCAGGATATCCATAGGTTGATGCCGGATGCCCCAATTTGTGCAATTTTTACACAAGTTGCATTAGGACAGACAATTCAAAGTGTCAAATACTCATGGAAAACACCGCGAACTACCGAGTTTTTCTCGGGAATTCGCTGTCATTTAATTCGGCGCGGAATGTGAAATTTTTGCACATTCCTAAATAGTTCAACAATCTGTTGGACTATTACTTTAAAGCCTCCTCAATACTTCTTGCAATAACAGAGTCGTCGATTTCTTCGAGGTATGTCATAGTCTGCAATTGCGTTTCATGTCCCATTGCTTCCTGGATAATATTCAGGTCAACATTTTTCTGCCGGAGATTCGTTGCAAAGGAATGCCTAGCAACGTAAGAGGTAAGATCCTTTTCTAGTTTAATATCCTTTGCCATCACTTTCAAATCTTCATTTAAGTCTTTGAGTCCGCTATCAATCCGCGCATCAATTTTTTTAGGGGTATTATGAATCATCATCAAAAGTGGAAAGACATAGCCTGCATCACTCTGTAAGGGGTACGATTTAAACCATTCAATAATAGCAAGTGCTTTCGAATGGAGTTGATACTGGTACTTCCGTTTATTTTTAGAACGGGTATAATTAATCTCATTCCCTTTTATGTTTATCCTGTGTTTTAACTGCGCGAGATCAATAAAATTCATACCTCTGGCATAATAGCTGAATAAAAATAATTGTTGAGACCTATACATTCTTGAGTCTTTTTCATATTCCAGTTGAGCGATTGCCTGGATCACATCTGCGGATACAGCACGTTTCTTTGTTTTAACCCGGCGGTAGGGCTTGAAAGTAAAATATTTTGAAGGGTGGTGTTCTTTCGGACAGTAACCCCTTTGGATAGCAATATTCCAAAGTCGGTTAAACGTTCTGAGATAAAGACTCATTGTGTTTTCGCTTGGCACACTTGTTCTCAAATAATTCTCATACGCCTCAAAATCTGTTTTTGTAAAGGCCCAGAACGTTTTATCGACCAGCAGGTATTTCTTCAATTTGATTTTGCCGGAATAAAATACACCAGCATAACCTATACGTCCCAGTTCCTCCATTTCCTTTATCACAATATCAAAAAGCTGGAGGATCTTAACAGGCTGAACACGCTGTTCCACTTTTCTGACTTTATCTTTTAGTTCCTTCAATGAAATCATTTCAACACCACTCCGGTGCATGGTTTTGATCTCATAGTCAATTTCAGAAACCAGCGAGTTTATCTTTTTGATTATGGCCTTAAACTTTGGGTGAGATGATCGTGGACATTCATTTAATTCATCCCAATTCTCTTCCCTGGAAGTAAATCCGGTACTATAGTAACCCACCTCCTTATATTGTGTAACCCGAATCCTGATCTCGAATTCTCCATTCTTAGCCGTCTTGTGCTTCCAGAGAACAGATTTTATTTTTATTTCTTGCATAGATGCTACCGGTTTTTTTTGTGTTTTTAGGTAAAACTGAGGTAAAACCAAAGGTAGTATTTTTTTGATTTCAAGTAGTTAATCAAATTCGTTAAAACCCTTTACCACAAAGGGTTTCAGCGTTTAAGTAAGTTCAGGTGGGTTAGGCTAAAACAAGGCTTTTTTCGTTATGGCATGCAAGAGGTCGTCGGTTCGACCCCGATACTCTCCACAAAAGGTCCGCAGATGCGGGCCTTTTTTATTTGTATTGATCAGGCTGAAAGAGCGTCCCGCCGCTGGCGGGAAGGTCGTCGGTTCGACCCCGATACTCTCCACAATCATTTTGATTTAGAAGCCCCTAATTGGGGCTTTTTTGTGTGCTACTCTTGTTATTTCTGGTTACTTTTTTTGATGCCAGTGTGAGCTCCCGCTATTCAGTTCCGCAATATTCTCCCCCAAACATTTCTGATATTAATTTATCAAAAACTGATAATAATCTGACCACCCGGCTGCAGGTAGCAAAATATTGTTTTAGATTTAAGAAGCAAATAATGATAGAATGATAGAATGAGTGAATGATAGAATGTTTTTTCATTCACTCATTCTATCATCCACTCATTCACTCATTGCGCCTAAAACACACTTGCCATGCCCGATTCTCTTCACGTGAACACCAAAGGTGTTGCGCAAAATACTTTTGACGCTATTGTAATTGGTTCGGGTATCAGCGGCGGCTGGTCGGCCAAAGAACTTTGTGAGCATGGTTTAAAAACACTGCTGATCGAACGGGGTAAAGATGTGGTGCATTTAAAAGATTATCCTACCGCCACAAAAAATCCCTGGGACTTTCCGCATCGCGGAGAAATACCTCCACCCATCGCTAAAAAAGATCCTATCGTTAACAGGTGCTACGCTTTTAGCGAGGCCAGCGAACATTTTTTTGTGAAAGACCATGAGCATCCTTATGTGCAGGAAAAGCCTTTCGACTGGATACGTGGTTACCAGGTAGGCGGTAAATCTTTATTATGGGCAAGACAAACACAACGCTGGAGTAAATACGATTTTGAAGGTCCGGGCCGTGATGGTTTTGCGGTTGACTGGCCCATACGTTATGATGATCTTGCACCATGGTACACGCATGTAGAAAAATTTGCGGGAATAAGCGGTAACAAAGACGGACTGGAAACATTGCCTGACGGCGATTTTTTGCCGCCATGGGAAATGAATTGTGTGGAGAAAGAACTACAGCAAAAAATTATGGCCAATTACAAAGACCGCCACGTGGTGCAGGGCCGTTGCGCGCATCTTACACAGCCACGCGATATACATATTCAACAGGGCCGCACCCAATGCCAGGCCAGGAGTTTGTGCGAGAGGGGATGCCCGTTTGGCGGTTATTTCAGTTCCAATTCTACCACCATCCCGTGGGCGCAGAAAACAGGTAATCTTACCATGCACACCAACTCGGTAGTACATTCTATTATTTATGATGAGGCCAAACAAAAAGCCATTGGCGTAAGAGTAATTGATGCACTTACGTTTAAAGCAACAGAATATTTTACAAAGATCATTTTTGTAAATGCGGCCTGCTTAAATACCAATCTCATTCTGCTCAACTCCGTATCTAATCGTTTCCCCAATGGGTTGGGTAATGATAACGGGCTGTTGGGAAAATATGTTGCATTCCATAATTATCGTGGAAGTCTTACGGCATCATACGATGGTCCGCAGGATAAATATTATTATGGCAGAAGGCCTACCGCAGCCATGATGCCCAATTTCAGGAATGTATATAAACAGGAAATGGATTTTTTGCGTGGTTATATGGTGCATTTTACCGCAGGTAGGGGAAGAGCATCGGCAGAAGGTATTGGCGGCGCATTTAAAGATGCCATTACAGAAGCGGGTGAATGGGGTATTTATATGATGATGCAGGGCGAAACCATTCCTAAAGAAAGCAATCATGTTCGATTAAGTAAAGACCAGAAAGATGCATGGGGTATTCCGCAGTTGATCACTTCTGTGGGGTATGATGAGAATGATGAAAAATTATTGAAAGATTTTCTGGAGCAGGGAAAAGACATGCTGGAAAAAGCAGGAGCCACAAATATTAATGCCAACGACAGCAAGCAGGCGCCGGGACTGGATATTCACGAAATGGGCGGTGTGCGTATGGGCCGTGATCCTAAAACATCTATGCTGAATGCGTGGAACCAGTTGCATCAATGCAAGAATGTTTTTGTAACCGATGGCGCCTGCATGGTATCAACCAGTACACAAAATCCATCGCTCACATTCATGGCCCTCACTGCACGCGCAGCGAACCATGCGGTAGAGGAATTGAAGAAAGGGAACCTTTAATTCGTGAATCGTGAGGCGTGAGGCGTGAGTCGTGAATTGTGAGTGTGAAAATCACTCTGTGAAACCTCTCCGCACTCTGCGCCACTGCGGTGAATGAAAACACATGTTCACCGCAGCGTTACAGAAAAAAAATAAACGCTGAGAAAATAATACGTCAATTCGCAAATCCGTCATCCGCCAATCAAAACATATACTATGTCCGCCGATTCAACCAACCTCAACAACAAAGCCAAAACGCAAAACACTTTTGATGCTATCGTAGTGGGCTCCGGAATTAGTGGGGGCTGGGCCGCCAAAGAGCTTACAGAAAAGGGTTTGAAAGTATTAATGCTGGAACGTGGCAGAAACCATGAACATATCAAAGATTATTCAACAGCCAATAAGGATCCTTGGGAGTTTGAACACAGGGGAAGAACAACGTCTGAACAAAGGCATAAGTATCCTGTTATACACCGAGGCTGGGCTGCCAGCGAAGCGGTGATGGGCTCATGGGTTAATGAAGAAGATTGCCCATACACCGAAGTAAAACCATTTACCTGGTGGCGCAGTTACCAGTTGGGTGGCCGTTCTGTTTTATGGGGCAGGCAAAGTTATCGCTGGAGCGATCTGGATTTTGAAGCGAATGCAAAAGAAGGCATAGGCGTTGACTGGCCCATCCGTTACAAGGATATTGCACCATGGTATGATTATGCAGAAAAATTTGCCGGCATCAGTGGTTCGCTGGAAGGCCTGCCACAGTTGCCCGACGGATATTTTTTACCACCCATGGATCTAAACTGTGTTGAAAAAGATGTGGCGGCAAGAATTAAAGCGCAATACAAAGGAGAGCGTCATTTATTTATTGGTCGTGTAGCAAACCTAACCGCACCTATTGAAGGCAGAACACAATGCCAGTTCCGGAACCGTTGCTGGGAGGGCTGTCCTTTTGGCGGATACTTCAGCACACAATCTTCAACCTTACCTGCCGCAATGAAAACAGGCAACCTCACTGTTCGCCCTTTTTCCATCGTAACCAAACTTATTTATGATAAGGATACGCAAAAAGCAAAAGGCGTAATGGTGCTGGATGCAGAAACCAACCAGACTTATGAGTACTATTCCAAAATAGTTTTCCTGAATGCATCTGCCTTGAATTCAACATGGGTATTGTTTAATACTGCAACAGATATCTGGCCTGAAGGTTTAGGCAGCAGTAGTGGAGAACTGGGGCATAATGTAATGGACCATCATTATAATCTTGGTGCATCAGGTGTGGTGGAAGGATATGAAGACAAATATTATTTCGGCAGAAGAGCCAATGGATTTTATATTCCGCGTTTTGCCAACATAGGTAATGATAAAAGAGATTTCCTTCGTGGCTTTGGTTACCAGGGTGGTGCCAGCCGGTCTGGCTGGAGCAGGGATGTGGCAGAACTGAGTATTGGTGCGGATTACAAAGAAGCGCTTACTGAGCCCGGCGGCTGGAGTATTGGCGCCACCGGGTTTGGGGAGATATTGCCTTATCATGAAAACAAGATCACTCTCGATAAAAACAAAAAAGATAAATGGGGGCTTCCTGTATTATCAATGGATTGTGAATTGAAAGAAAACGAAATGAAAATGCGCAAAGCCATTGTAGAAGAGTTGAAAGTAATGTTTGAATCATCAGGCGTAAAAAATGTTACTACCTGGGATAATGGCCACGCCATCGGACACGGTATTCATGAAATGGGTACTGCACGTATGGGCAAAGACGCAAAGACATCTGTATTGAATGGCAATAACCAGGTATGGGATGCAAAAAATGTATTTGTAACTGATGGTGCCTGTATGGTATCGTCTGCCTGCCAGAATCCTTCGCTAACATATATGGCATTAACTGCAAGGGCAGCCAATTTTGCTGTGGAAGAGTTGAAGAAGAGAAGATTGTAAGGAGAAGTTTGGAGTTTGGGGTTTGGAGTTCGTTTTGAAATGGAGTTGCCGGATTAACTTTAACTCTTTTAACCACTTTAACCTCTTTAACCCTTTTAACTACTTTAACTAATCCCCCTCACCATCCTCCCTGCAATCCATCCTGCAGTGCTTTCTTGTATTTTCTAAGATCGAAGGAATAGAGGTAGGGTGCTTTGTGGGCGCCGCCTTTGCGGGTTTCTTTGAGGCGTTTTACAAATCCGAAACCGGTGATACGGCGTTGAAAATTTCTCCTGTCAAGCTTTTTATCGAGAATGGTTTCGTAGAGTTTTTGCAACTCAGGCATGGTAAATTTTTGCGGCAATAAATTGTAGCCAATGGGCTGGTGGTTCAATTGCAGCCGCAGTGTTTCGAGCGCTTTATCAAGGATGTTTTTATGATCCATGAATAATTCCGTGATCGTGTGTATATCGTGCCATTCGCAGGCAACAGAACCCAGGTCGGGCTCGGGTGTTACAAAAGCAAAATCAACCAAAGCATAATATCCCACCGTAATAAAACGCTGGATGATCCAGTTGTCTTTGCTTATCGTAATGCCACCTTTCTTTAAACGGGTAAGATGGTATTTTTTGTCGGCCCTTTCGGGTTTACCAAATACATGAAACTGCTGCAGAAAAATATCGTGCAGGCCGGTACGCTCACGCAATACCCGGGTAGCGGCATCTTCAATATCCTCATCTTTATAAATAAATCCCCCCGGCAGGGCCCATTCATCGGCGTGCTTCATTTTGAGCAACAAAACTTTCAGCTCATTGTCGTGAAATCCAAAAATCACGCAGTCCAGCGACAGGGAAGGCATAAAGTATTTGCCTCCTTCCAGAACCAGATTTTGTGTAAGCCGGGTTTGCTTCATATCGCCTCAAAAATAAGATAAAAATCAGGCTGTTTCATTTGTATTTTCAGATTTTATGGGTATCATTGTGTCATATCGACGCATTGAATATGAAAAAAATACCTCAACTATCCCCATTTTGGGTGATTGCCACGGCAGGTATTGGACTGGCAATCCGCCATGGGCCACATTTTTTTTTGCAAGCTGTTCACAGCCGGGAAGAAGACATACCTTATGCCTCAAAAAATCAGGTTAATAAGGTTGGTCCCGGGCTAAAATAGTAAAGAATTTAGCCACAGGCAGCACAGAAAAAAATCTGTGCTAATCTGTGTAATCTGTGGCAAAAAAATAACCGCAAAAAATACCACATGAATAACCGCAGAACATTTCTCAAAAACACGTCAACTATTGCTTTGGGTGGATTACTTCTTAACAGAGAAGTTTTAGCCAACGCTTTACTGAATAAAAAAAGGATGCCCGGTGTTGGCTTACAACTCTACACTTTATTCAACGTGCTTGATGAAGATGTGCAGGGCAACCTGAAAAAAATTGCAGACATCGGTTACACCGAGATAGAATCTGCATTCAGTAAAAAAGGCGGCTACTATGGTATGAAGCCCAAAGAGTTTGCTGCAACCTTAAAAGATATGGGCATGCACTGGCGTTCGCACCATGTATTGGGCGCGCCGTTTAAATTGCCTCCCGGTGCAAAAATGCCCACGGGTGCTGATGGTAAACCCATTGTAATACCACCAATGAAAAACCTGCGCGATAATTACCAGGAACTGGTTGATCAGGCTGCTGAAGGCGGTGTGAGTTACCTTGTATGCGCCAGTACGCCTATCCGTACACTGGATGAGGTCAAAACTTCTATTGAGGTGTTGAATAAAACCGGTGAAGCGGCTAAAAAAGCAGGCATATTATTCGCCTATCATAACCATGATGCAGAATTTAAAACAGTAGAGGGTGTGGTTCCTTACGATCTTATCTTATCCCAAACAGATAAAAACATGGTAAAGATGGAGCTGGACTGGGATGGGCGCAGAAAGCAGGTAAAGACCCTGTTGAAATGTTCAAAGCCAACCCTGGCAGGTTTCATTTATGGCACGTGAAAGATATGGATGCGAAGTTTGAGCATATTCTTGAAGTAGGTAAAGGTAGTTTTGATTTCAAACGGATCTTTGATCATGCCAAAGAATCAGGCATGCATTATTTCTTTATAGAACAGGATGGCGCGCCAAAACCGATGGAGAATATTACTACCAGCTACAACTATATTCATCAATTACTGAAATAACCTGTCCCCCTTGGAAGTACAAAAGGAAAGGCCTGTAAGAAATTCATCAGGTCTTTCTTTTTTCCTGACATTTGACAACTCCGGATTTAATATTTTTTTTTACTTTCAACCCATCTTCTGCAAGTTGAATTTTCCTTCTTGCTTTTACTGATCAAACAAGCCATTATGAAAAAATTATTAGTGATAGGAGTAACGGTGTTACTTAGCTATCCAGCCTTCTCACAAAACGATATTACATCAAAAGCCAAAGCACTGATGGCAAAGATGACACTGGAAGAAAAGATCGGCCAGTTAAACCTGATCATTCCCGGTGGTGCGGCAGTTACCGGTTCGGTGGTAAGTACCGATGTGGAGTCGAAAATAAAAAAAGGACTGGTGGGCGGATTATTCGGTATCACATCGCCTGAAAAAGTGCGTAAGGCACAGGACCTTGCTGTTAAAGGGTCACGCCTGCATATCCCGATGATCTTTGGATTGGATGTGATACACGGACATAAAACTATTTTTCCTATCCCATTGGGTTTGTCTGCTTCATGGGACCTGGGCTTGATTGAACAATCGGCCCGCATTGCAGCCACAGAAGCAACGGCTGATGGGTTGAACTGGGCTTTTTCCCCAATGGTTGATATTGCCCGTGATGCCCGCTGGGGAAGGATCTCGGAAGGATCAGGAGAAGATCCTTATCTGGGCGGTGAAATAGCCAAAGCTATGGTTCGCGGTTACCAGGGAACAGATCTTTCTAAAAACAATACCTTGATGGCCTGCGTAAAACACTTTGCATTATATGGCGGTGCCGAGGCAGGCAGGGAATACAATACGGTTGATATGAGCCGTATTAAAATGTATGAATATTATTTGCCCCCATACAAAGCAGCAGTAGATGCCGGCGCCGGAAGTATGATGAGCTCTTTCAATGAAATTGACGGCGTTCCTGCTACAGGTAATAAATGGCTGCTTACTGATCTGCTTCGCAAAGAATGGGGCTTTAAAGGATTTGTTGTTTCTGATTATACCTCACTCAACGAAATGATCGCTCATGGGGTTGGTGATTTGCAGACTGTGTCTGCACAGGCGCTCAAGGCCGGACTGGATATGGATATGGTGGGAGAGGGCATGTTAACTACATTGGGCAAATCAATCAAAGAAGGAAAAGTTTCTGTTGCAGATGTTGATCAGGCATGTCTCCGCATCCTCGAAGCAAAATTCAAATTAGGACTGTTTGACGACCCTTACCGCTACATTGATGAATCAAGACCTGCTAAAGATATTTTAACTGCTGCCAACAGGCAGGCTGCCAGAAATATTGCTGCACATAGTATGGTGTTGCTGAAAAACAATCACCAGGTGTTGCCATTAAAAAAATCAGGCACTATTGCATTGGTTGGGCCACTGGCAGATAACAGGAGAAATATGCTGGGCACATGGGTTGTGGCCGGCGACTGGAAACAATCTGTTAGTGTATTGGAAGGAATTAAAAATGTAGCAGGCAGCAGCGTTAATATTATTTCTGCCAAAGGTGCTAACATCACGGATGATACTGCATTCTTTCTTAAAAGGGTAAATGCACTTGGTGTGGAAGCGGAGATCGATCCACGTTCTCCTGCTGAAATGATCAGCGAAGCAGTGGCTGCAGCTAATAAAGCGGATGTTGTGGTTGCGGTGGTTGGTGAATCTTCAAATATGTCGGGCGAATCATCAAGTCGCGCGGATATCAGCATACCTGCCAGTCAGCAGGCATTGTTAAAAGCTTTGGCACAAACAGGCAAGCCATTGGTGGTTGTATTGTTTAACGGAAGGCCATTAACCTTAACATGGGAGAATGACCATGCCACCGCCATTCTTGATGCATGGGCTCCGGGAACAGAAGCTGGTAATGCCATTGCAGATGTGCTGTTTGGAAATTATAATCCATCCGGAAAGATCACTGCTACTTTTCCGCGTAGTGTAGGACAAATTCCTATTTACTATAATCATAAAAATACCGGTCGTCCGTTTAGCGCGACAGATTTTCCAAAATTCAAATCCAATTATCTCGATGAATCCAATGATCCATTGTATCCGTTTGGCTATGGGTTGAGTTATACAAGTTTTGAATACAGCCCGGTAAAACTGAGTAAAACAAATCTGAAAGGAGAAGAAAAATTGACGGCAAGTGTTACGCTTAAAAACACCGGTAAATATGCCGGAGAAGAAGTGGTGCAATTATACATCAGCGATCCTGTGGCAAGTGTAACACGTTCAGTGAAAGATCTGAAAGGATTTCAGAAAGTAAATTTACAGCCCGGCGAATCAAAAGAGATCAGCTTCCAGGTTACCACAGAACAATTATCATTCTTTAACAGCAACCTGAAAAAAGTATGGGAGCCCGGTAAGTTTGTGATCCAGATAGGTACTAACTCATCTGATGTTCATGCTGCTGAAGTACAGTGGAGTAAATAGACGATAAGATTGTCAAAAATAATTGCCACAGATGGCACAGATTTTCACAGATATTTTTCTGTGTTAATCTGTGCCATCTGTGGCATACTTTTTCAATAAGCTCCAACAGAATCAAACACGGTTACTTTCTTCCATAAATGTTTGCAGGTATCTACAAAATGTAAATGGATCGGGTCTATCTGGTAAGCATCCTGCGCTTCTTTGGTAGGAAATACAGCCAGCCATGAAAAATGGTAAGAGATATCGATCACATCACGGTTGGTTGTTGCCGGTACGCCAATATGAAACTGTTGAATAGAAGGCACTTTACTCAAAGCTTTTAATCCTGCCAGCAGTGCCGCATGTTCTTCAGGTTTATGCGGATGTTCGAGCCAGAAATAAACATGGTGAATGAAAAGGTCTTGTGATAGCATTTGTTTTATACTGTTTAAGGTGAATGATATGTTTGAATTTTCGGTTAAAGTTGGGTGAATAGTTAAAATGGTTAAAATAGTTAAAATGGTTAAAGTGGTTAAAATAGTTAAAGTAGAAAAATGGTAAGAACCTGTTGCTACCACTTTAACCCTCTTTAACTACTTTAACCATTTTAACTACTTTAACTAACCCAACCAATGCTAATGCAACCATTTTATCTCCCGTTTTGCTCCCAATGAAAAAGCTATATAGCTATCGCCGGAAGGCTTTCCCAGTTTTCCTCCTCCGCAGGCAATAACAATATATTGGTGCCCGTCTTTCTCATAAACCGATGGTGTGGCAAATCCGGCGGCGGGCAACTCATATTCCCATAACAACTTACCTGTTCTTTTATTGAATGCCCTGAATTTTTTATCACTTGTAGCTGCAATAAATAATAATCCACCGGCGGTTACTACAGAGCCTCCATAATTTTCGGTTCCTGTGTGTATACCTTTTGCTTTTAATTCGGCATAATCTCCTAAAGTTGTTTTCCATTCTAATTTACCGGTATTCAGGTTGATGGCATTGAGTGTACCCCATGGTGTGTCAATGGCGGGATAACCTTCTTTGGTTAGAAATTTATTATAACCGGTAGAGGTGTAAGGCATTTTAAGATAGGGGTCCTCTTTCTGTACAGGGGCCTTAAATGTTTTTCCCTTCTTTGATGCAATGTCTAAAACAAATGTGGCCAGTGCTTCCTGTTCTCCTTCACTTAATTGTTTTAAAGCCGGCATCATTCGTCTTCCCGAAACAAGCAGGGCTTTGAATGAATCTTCTGAATATTTTTTATTGATATTGACCAGTGCAGGGTTATTGCCGGTGCCTTGTTTTTCCGCACCGTGGCAATTCATGCAGGTGGTTATGTAGAGTCTTTTACCTGCTTCTGCATTTGTTTCTTTTGCAGGCGTTTTTTGTGCAACATCAACCATCGTTAATATCCACGCCATTTCGCTGGCATTCACGTATAGGATGCCGGTGCCGGTATCAAAAGAGGGGCCTCCCCATTCGGCACCGCCATCAAACCCGGGAAAAATAACTGTGCCTTGCTTGGAGGGTGGTGTAAATAAATGATCATGCTTTGTGTTGAGCCATCTTTTTTTAATGTCCTGGTATGATGAATCAGGAACCAAATGATTTAATTCTTTTTCTGTTAACAACTGCCTCACGAATGGTTGAGGAAAAGTAGGTATAGGTTGAGTGACCCAGGGCTTTTCTCCGGCAAGCTCTGTAGCTGTTGGTACTGGTGTTTCGTTTACAGGGTATATGGGTGTTCCTGTTTTCCTGTCAAGCAAAAACACGAATCCTGATTTGGTTACCTGTGCTACTGCCTCAATTCTTTTCCCATCTTTCAGGATATTAACCAGAACAGGTGCAGTGGGCAGGTCCCTGTCCCATATATCGTGATGCACAGTTTGAAAATGCCATATTCTTTTACCGGTAGCTGCATCCAATGCCAGCACAGAATTGGCGAACAGATTTTGTCCCAGCCTTTTGCCGCCATAAAAATCATATGAGGCAGAGCCTATCGGTGCAAAAACAATTCCTTTTTCTTCATCCATGCTAAAGCCCGACCATGCATTGGCGCCGCCTATGTGCAGGTATGCATTTTTATCTTCCCATGTTTCATAACCATCTTCTCCCGGATGTGGTATGGTATGAAAGATCCATCGCAGTTTCCCGGTATGTACGTCATAAGCCCTGATATGGCCGGGTGCTGCAGAAGCGCCTTCATCCACTCGTGTGCCGATGATGAGCATGTCTTTGTAAATGATGCCGGGGGTGGTAGATGCCACATAAAGATCTTTCACATCCCTGTTCAGATCATTATGCAGGTCTAATTTTCCATTATCTCCAAAATCCGGAACAGGTTTTCCTGTTCCCGCGTCAATACAAAAAAGGGTAGAGCCGGCTGCGTAAAAGATGCGTGCTTTTTTACCATTATCGCTATAGTAAGTAACGCCCCGGCAAACATTCATCGAAAAATATCCTGCCCCTTTGTTTGCTTTGGAAGTATCGAGTGGATTAAATACCCATTTCTCTTTGCCGGTACCGGCATCTAATGCAAATAATTTTAACTTGGGAGAAACGCCATACAGGATACCGTTTACAATAATGGGATTTACCTGTATCTGTGTTTTGCTTTCTGCATCGCCCGTATGATATTCCCATGCAACCTGTAGCTCTGTAACATTAGCAGTATCTATTTCTGTTAATGAAGAATAATGTGTTGCAGCTTTATTACCGCCATACACTTTCCATTCTGCATCATCATTGGTAAATTTGCATCCGGCCAAAATAGTAATGCCTGTTAAAAGGAATAATATCTTTTTGGTAGATGCAGTATCCATAGCGTGAATATTTATTGCTCTGTGTATCTCTGTTCCCCTGTGTTCTCTGTGTTGAAAAACATCCATATCGGTATCTGTTTTTTCAACACAGAGGGCACGGAGGTAAAGAGTTTCACAGAGATACCATGTTATTCGATGATCTGTTCGGTGATCTTCCCTGTTTGTTTATTTTTCAGGATCAGTTTTTTGGCTCCGTAATGCGTCATCTCTTCTTTTACGAGGTAATGATCGGCATCATATTCAACGAGGTGGCTTTCTTTGGTAAGACCGGTCTTGCCTCTCCAGATATCCAGTTTAACAGGCTCCCATAATTTTGTTTTGGCAGAACGATAAGCTGCATCAAGGATGGCATTAACCACATAGCCATCATAAAAAGTTTCTTTTGGGGGCACTCCTTTTTCTATGGCGTTAAACATATCCATGAACATGTGGTTATAACCAAGTTCGTTTAATTCATCGCCCACCGGAAACAGCCAGCCGGTATTGCTTTCAGCTTTCTCCGCAATATAGTCGCCACCTTTTCCTGTGGTAAACATGTCAAAGCCGGTACGTAAAAAACTATTGATCCAGATAGTGCCTTCTGATCCCATTACTTCATCGCGCAGATCAAGTCCGCCGCGGAATGTCCAGCTAACTTCAAACTGTCCTATCGCGCCGTTCTCGTATTTTACCAATCCAATGGCATGGTCTTCAGCATCAATTGGTTTTACCTGCGTGTCGGCCCAGCACATCACTTCTACCGGCTTAATATCTTTACCAATATAACTCCTGGTGATCTCTACGCAATGGCAACCAAGATCAAGGATACATCCCCCACCTGCCTGCTCAATATCCCAAAACCATTCGCTGTGCGGGCCGGGGTGTGTTTCTCTCGATTTGGCCCATAAGATCCTGCCCAACGCACCTTCCCGTACGCTTTGGTGGGCTTTTATAAATTTGGGTGTATACACAAGGTCTTCCAGGTAGCCGTTAAAAATCCCTGCTTCTTCTACCGCCAGTAACATGCGTTTGGCTTCTTCTGCATTACGGCCAAGCGGTTTAGTGGTCATTACCGCTTTCTTGTGTTTGCAGCATAACAGCACCGCCGCTTCGTGCAGGTTATTGGGTAAGGAGATACAAACAATATCCACATCCGGATGCGCAATGGCTTCTTCCATATTGGTGGTCCAATGTGTGCAACCATAGTCTTCTGCAAATTTTTTAGCGCTTTCTTCCCTGCGGGAGTAAATGCTGATCACTTTATCCCTGCTTCTGTAACCCTGCAAAGAGTCTGCATAAAATCGCCCGATAAATCCTGAACCGAGCATGGCAATTCTTTTCATAATCGTTGTATTTTTTTGTTTTTTAAGGGGTAAGATGTCCATCGTGAGTCGTCAGTCGTGAATCGTGAGTCGGCAATTGTCAGTAGTGAGTTTTTTTACTCACCACTCACCACTCACCACTCACGTCTCACGACTCACGATTGACGCCGCTGTTTTCTTCTCTTTAAAGAACACAATAAAGTAGATCAACACGCCCAAAGCAATATAAGCCGGTACATACCAGATATTTTGCCAGTTATGGGTTTCATTGATGGTTTTGTTTTGGTCAACAATGTAGCCCGAAAACCAGGTGCCGATAAACATACCCACGCCATAGGTTGCAAAAGTGAATAGTCCCTGTGCCGCATTCTTGATTTTTTCTCCCGCTTTCTTTTCTGTGTACATATAGCCTGTTACAAAAAAGAAATCATAACAGATGCCATGCAGAATAATACCTGCATACAACATCCAGCTATTGGCTTCAGCATTTCCATAAGCAAAACATACATAGCGTAGTATCCACGCTGTCATGCCCATCAATAACATTTTCTTTACACCAATGCGGTTAAATAAAAACGGGATCGCTAAAATAAAGATGGCTTCAGAAACCTGTCCCAGTGTCATTTTGCCCGCTGCATTTTCAAAATGTATCTCATTTAAAAATGGATTGGCGAATCCATAATAAAACGACAAGGGTATGCATACAAGAATAGCAGCGATGAAAAAAATGAGATAAGGCTTTTCCTTGAATAAAACGAAAGCCTCTGTACCCAGTGCTTTTGATGCATCGGATGTTTGTGCTTTGGGTGGGGTATTAGGAAGGATAAAACTTAACAATCCCAATCCCGCAGAAACAGCGGCCGCCATATAAAATGTGGATGATGTTTTTTCAATCCCCAACTTGCCAATCAGCACGCCGGCAACAATCCACCCAAGTGTGCCAAATACACGGATCCACGGAAATTGCTTGCCGGGGTCTGTCATTTGAGAGAAAGCCACACTATTACTCAATGCAATAGTTGGCATGTACAAAAGTGAGTACACCAGTATCACCCAATAAAAAGTATTGCTATATTCAATTTTCGTTGCAAGAAATAATAGCAGGGCGCCCACCAGGTGCAATACGCCCATAATTTTTTGCGCTGCAAAAAAGCGGTCGGCGATCAATCCTACAAAAAAAGGAGAGATCATGGTGGCAATGGCCAGGGCACTATAGGTGGCGCCTATTTCAATACCGGTGGCATGCAGGTGCTCTACCATATAAGTTCCCATCGTAACATACCAGGCACCCCAGATAAAATATTCGAGAAACATCATGGAGGCCAGTAATGAACCTGTTTTTGTTTTCATAAGGCAGGGGCGTTTGGTTTTCTTTCGTTAGATTTAGCTCTTTGTTTGGCGGAGATTGAAAATAGGAATAATAAGTAATGAATAATTAGCAATTCATGATTATTTATTGATAAAAACTTGCACAAAACGGCGAGTTGCTTTTTTTTAGATAAATTTTTTGCCATGATACAACGATTGCTTGCCTTGCTCTTTACCAGTATGGCCTGGATGGCCGTTACTGCGCAGTATGCCGACAGCACTTACGCTGAAAAATTAGGCTACCCAAAAGGTTCTAAAGTGTTGATCATACATGTTGATGATGTGGGCATGTCGTTCGATTCTAATGAAGGCGCCATTAATGCCATCACCAAAGGCGTAGCTACTTCCTGCAGCGTAATGATGCCCTGCCCCTGGGTACCTGCATTTGTGCAGTATATGAAAGAACATCCGGGCATTGATGCCGGTTTGCACCTTACCTTAACTTCTGAATGGAATGGATACCGTTGGGGCCCATTATCAGGTAAAAACACTACACCGGGCCTGGTAGATAAAGAGGGGGCGCTTTGGCACAGCGTTAAAGAAGTGGTAGATCATGCCAGCGGCGACGAAGTGGAAAAAGAGATCAGGGCCCAACTGGAAAGGGCCCGTACCATGGGTTTTGAGCCAACGCATTTTGATACACATATGGGCACCTTGTTTGCAACACCGGAATTTATCGACAAATATGTGAAACTGGGAATTGAAAATAAAATCCCCGTAATGCTGCCCGCCGGCCATGCAACCCTGATTAAGGCTGATATGGGTAGTGGTGTTACAGAAGCCCTTGTTCAGCAATTACGCATGATAGGTAAAACGCTCTGGGCTGCGGGCTTGCCTGTGCTGGACGATTTGCATAATACCAGCTACGGATGGCCTATTTCAAAAGAGATGGCAAACGATGATAAAAAATTACAGCAATACAAAACGCGGAAATATATTGAAGGTGTACACTCACTGAAGCCCGGACTAACCATGATGATCATGCACTGCACTGCCACCACAGAAGTGTTCCCGCATATTTCTGATTCAGGCCCTTTGCGCAGAGGCGATATGCTGGCTATGATGGACCCTGCCTTAAAAAAAGCCTTACAGGATGAAGGTATTATTTTAACCACCTGGCGTGAAGTAAAGGAAAGAAGACAAAAATTATTAAACCACTAGTTCCAACAATCTATCTTATGAAAAAAATTATCACCTCAATTTGTATTGCCTGTATCGCGTTGATATTGTTGTCATTTATTACGCATAAGAAGGCCCCGCGTGTATTGGTTTTCTCCAAAACAGCCGGGTATCATCATGCCTCTATCCCTGCTGGTATTGCAGCCATTCAGAAACTGGGTGCAGAAAATAATTTTGAAACAGATACCACAACTGATGCATCATTATTTACAAAGAAGAACCTGAAAAAATATGCAGCAGTCATTTTTCTAAACACCACAGGCGATGTATTGAATCAGGAACAACAAACTGCTTTTGAAAAATACATCCGCTCCGGCAAAGGCTTCCTGGGTGTACATGCAGCTACTGATACAGAATACGACTGGCCCTGGTACAATCAACTGGTAGGTGCTTATTTTAAAAGCCATCCCAAACAGCAGCATGCTGAACTGACGATAGTTGACGCCACTCATGCCTCTACCAAACATTTACCCGCAACATGGAAGCGGTTTGATGAATGGTACAATTTTAAAAGCATGCAACCCGGTTTGCAGGTATTGATCAAGATTGATGAGAAAAGTTATAGTGGCGGTGAAAACGGAGAGTTCCATCCCATGGCATGGTACCACGAATTTGATGGCGGACGTGCTTTTTACACTGAATTTGGACATACGGATGAATCTTATTCAGACCCGTTGTACCTAAAACATTTGTTGGGCGGTATTCAATATGTTATCTCAAAATAGAACTGCATGCTGTTACTTAAAAATTACTTCTGCTCTGCCTGTTTGATAGTAGCTATTGCTGCAACCACAGGCTGCGGGCAGGCCGGGAAACCTGCAACTGATCATGCTGCTGATACAACCACCAATTGGGCCATGCTCTATTTTGAAAAAGCAGATAGCGTAAACCCGGTATTAACACCGGGCACCAATCAATTCACTGATCCGATACTGAAAAAGCAGGTGGCATGGGAAGAAAAAGATGTATTTAATCCTGCCATCGTAGTAAAGGATAATAAAGTGTATATGCTATACCGTGCCCAGGATAAGATCGGTTTGCCGGGCGGCACTTCAAGAATTGGTTTGGCTGAAAGTATTGATGGACTTCATTTTACAAGAACTGCCACACCGGTTTTTTATCCTGATAATGACGCATACAAAAAATACGAATGGCAGGGCGGTTGCGAAGACCCAAGAATTGTGGAAGATGATAAAGGCGTTTATTATATGACCTACACTGCGTTTGATGGAAAAACAGCAAGGTTGTTGATAGCCACTTCAAAAGACCTGCTGCACTGGACAAAAGCCGGTCATGTTTTTGCCGATGCCTATAATGGCAAGTACATTGATAAATGGTCAAAATCGGGAAGTATTGTTTCGAAATATGAGAATGGAAAAATTATTGCAACCAAGATCAATGGTAAGTACTGGATGTATTGGGGTGACCAGTTTATATGGGCAGCAACCTCTGATGATCTGCTGCACTGGACACCAGTTGAAATGACGGCTGGAGAGAAACCTCCGGTAGCATTGAGAGGCGAGGCCGTAAATATGCCCGATCTGAAAATTGTGATTGCCACCCGCAATAAAAAATTCGACAGTGATCTTGTTGAATCAGGCCCTCCTGCCATGCTTACAGATAAAGGTATTTTGCTGATCTACAATAGCCGCAATATCTCATCCATTGGCGATGCCAGTTTACCTGAAGGTACCTATGCCGCCGGCCAGGTATTGATTGATAAGAATGACCCCACCAAAGTGATCAGGCGTTTAGAAAATAATTTCTTTCAACCCGATAAGCCATACGAGCTAACCGGCCAGGTAAACAGGGTGTGTTTTATTGAAGGCCTTGCACAGTTTCAAAACAAATGGTTCATGTATTATGGAACGGCAGATTCGAAGATTGCAGTGGCAGTGAGGAGGCAATTAGTAATTAGAAATTAGTAATTAAAAATGGGGCTTGCAATAGGCAAAGACCTCTAATTTTTGTTTGTTATTTTTTTTTTGAAAATGTTTCCCGATTTCAGACAGAACATAATTGATGTCTTCAAATACCCATTTGTTTTCAAATCGAATAATAGTGATGCCTAAGTTATTCAGATGAAGGGTTCTTTTCTTGTCATAATGCAAGCCTTCCGCCCAAAAATGATCTTCACCATCAAGCTCAACGGCCAGTTTTTCTTCAGGGCAATAAAAGTCAACAATATAATTCCCAATGCTGTGCTGCCGTCTGAATTTTCGGCCCCCAAGTTGTTTTTGTTTTAACTGCATCCACAATACTGCCTCCGCAGAAGTGCCATTATTGCGCAGTTGTTTACGGAATGATTTTAGTTCTGTTTTATTGTGAATGCGAGGTCGAGTCATTCCTCAAAATAGAAATTAAACACCCTCAGTAATTCATTTTGCGAATGAATTACTACCACGTATTTCTACTCACTTCAGTGAGTAGAAATACAAAAAAAATATCCCCTCCTTGCTCTGCAAGGAGGGGTGCCCAAGCGCCCCGGCTAAGCCGGGGGAAGGGCGGGGTGGTTATAGCGGGCCTGCATAAAAAGCAGCCATCCACATACTACCCACAACTAAAAAATAATTTCTAATAAGTATAAGCACCCATAACCACCCCCGTTTATTTCTGGCGAAATAAACGTCCCCTCCTTGAAAAGGAGGGGATATTTCCTGTGTTCTAAAAATGTTAGATTCAGATTTTATCCAGCGCCTGCATAATATCTCCCAAAATATCATCCCTATGTTCCAGTCCTACACTGATGCGGATCAGACCGGGGGTAATATTCACCGCCTGTCTTTCTGCTTCGCTAAGTTTGGCATGCGTGGTACTTGCAGGGTGCGACGCAATGCTTCTGGTATCGCCGAGGTTAGCGGTGAGAGAAAGCATTTTAAGACTGTCTAAGAATTTTCTTCCTGCTTCCAATCCGCCTTTTAATTCAAAACAAACAATACCGCCACCGTTCTGCATTTGTTTTTTGGCAATGGCATGATGTGGGTGACTTGGTAAAAAAGGATAACGCAATGAAGCGATCTTCTCATGTTTTTCCAGCGACTGTGCAATGAACAATGCGTTGGCTGCATGGCGCTCCATTCTTACGTCTAATGTTTCAAGGCTCTTACTCAGCACCCATGCATTAAAAGGCGATAAAGCCGGTCCGGTACTTCTGCAGAATAAATATATTTCTTTGATCAGGTCTTTTCTTCCTACAACAACGCCTCCTAAAACACGGCCCTGCCCATCCAGCCATTTGGTGGCGGAGTGTACAACTAGGTCAGCACCAAATTGGATGGGTTGCTGGTTTACGGGTGTTGCAAAACAGTTGTCAACATTAAAAATGATCTTATGTTTTTTGGTAATGCGGCCAATCATTTCCAGGTCAAGGATATCAAGTCCGGGATTGGTGGGTGTTTCCAGGTAGATCATTTTGGTGTTGGGCCTGATGGCTGCTTCCCATTCGGCTTCTGTTGCATTAGCACTTACATAAGATGTTTCAATACCAAATTTGGGCAGGTACTTTGCAATTACGGTGTGGGTGCTTCCAAAAATGGCGTTGCACGATAATAGGTGGTCACCCTGTTTCAATAAGGCCATGAATGATCCAAACACAGCGCTCATGCCGGATGCAGTGGCATATCCTGCTTCGGCGCCTTCCAATGCACACATCTTATCTGTAAACTCCTGTACGCCTGGGTTGCTGAAGCGACTGTAAATATTATCATCCGTTTCATCAGCAAATGCTGCACGCATGTCTTCTGCATTGTCAAAACAAAAACTACTGGTAAGAAACATAGGAGTGGAGTGCTCCATTTCATTAGTTCTTTCGGTCTGTATGCGAACTGCGTTGGTTTGTTGGTGCTTAGACATCTTTTCTTTTTTTGAATTAGCGAATTTGCGGATTACGGATTACGGATTGGCGGATTCTTTTGTTTACTTAATCCGACAATCCGTAATTCACCAATCCGTTAATTAATTTACTTCTACATCCCACTCAATAGTACAGCCCGCAGCTCTGAGCGTGGCGGCTACGGAACAATATTTGTCTAACGATAGCGCACAGGCTTTTTGGGCTTTTTCTGCATCAACGTTACCTGTAAGCCTGAACTTTATATGAATATGTTTCCAGAGAGAAGGTTCTTTATCGGCTTCCCGCTCTCCTTCAATCACCATTGTAAAGTCTTTGATCTCCTGGCGTTGTTTTTTAAGGATAGAAACAATATCTACGCCGCTGCATCCCCCAAGGGCCGATAAAAGCGTTTGCATGGGCCTGATGCCAGTATTATGCCCGCCAATGGCCTCTGCCGCATCCATACGAAGCGAATGGTTGTTAGTATCTGTGGCTTCAAAAGCATACGCATCATCCACTCTTTTGATCTCAATTACGGTCATTTAAAAGTCATTTTAAAGATTTATGCAAATGTAATTTAACCATACCCTTATTTTGCTGTTGAAATGCGGAATTATCCATATGAAATTTTTTGACTACCAGCGAGACTTCAGTTTAGAGAATGGAACAGTGCTGTCGGGTATAAGGATTGCTTATCATACCTACGGTACCTTAAATAGCGCCAAAGATAATGTGGTATGGGTTTGTCATGCTTTAACTGCCAATTCAGATGCAGCAGATTGGTGGAAAGGCCTGGTTGGTGAGGGCTGCCTGATCAATCCGGGGAAATATTTTATTGTTTGTGCCAATATTCTTGGTTCCTGCTACGGCTCAACAGGGCCTATCAGTATTAACCCTGAGACCAATAAGCCGTATTATTCCGATTTTCCCCAGATCACCATTCGTGATATGGTTCAGTCGTATATCTTATTGCGCAGGCATTTGGGCATAGATAAGATCCATTTACTGATGGGTGGCAGCATGGGCGGTTACCAGGTATTAGAATGGGCGGTGATGGAAAAAGAAGTGATTGAAAAATTATTCCTGATCGCCACCTCGCCATCTGAAAGTGCATGGGGTGTGGCTGTTCATACGGCACAGCGTTTGGCAATAGAGGCAGACAGCACATGGAAAGATCATTCACCCAATGCAGGTGCAAAAGGGTTAAAAGCGGCACGTGCCATCGGTATGCTCACCTATCGCAACTACAATACTTTCCAGGAAAAACAAACAGATCCAGATCCGGAGAAGATTGATGATTTTAAAGCATCATCCTATCTTAATTACCAGGGCGATAAATTGGTGAAGCGGTTTAATGCTTACAGCTACTGGCTGTTAACCAAAGCAATGGATAGTCACCACCTGGGCAGGGGCAGGGGCGGAGACCTGATCAAAGTATTACAATCCATTCCGCAGCCAACATTTATTATGGGTATACGGAGCGATATTTTATGTCCGCTGGACGAGCAGCGCTTTATGGCAGATCATATCCCTGATACGCGTTTTATTGAGATTGATTCTGCGTACGGACATGATGGATTTATTATTGAAACTGCCAAGATCAGCCGGTTTTTGGGAGAGTGGCTGGGTGACAGACCTTGATTTCATTTACCGCTTAGTACATTTGTATAAACAACCCTTGCTATGGGCATCTGGAAACAATTAGCCGAATATCTCTACATCAAAAAAAGAGACCCCAATGAACCGCGCAGCCAATGGATGAAATACATGCATGGGATGAACCGTATTTCCCTGCTTATGTTTATTGTGGTGTTACTGATCATGATCTTTAAGCTGGTGATACTTCCACTCATCAAAAAATAAATAACAGCAGCTTTTTTGCAGGTATCGCTAACTGATCATCTCCACGATCTTGCGTGCCGCCTGTGCCGATGCATGTCCGCCGGCAGCCAGTAATTCTTTCAAAGCCGTATAATCTTTTTGTAATTGTATTTTTCTCGATTCGTCAGAAAGTAATACCTGTAATTCTTTTACAAGATTGGCCGGGGTAAGTTCATCCTGTATCAGTTCTTTCACCACTTCTTTGTCCATGATCAGGTTTACCAAAGAAATGAATTTGATCCTGATCAATCTTTTTGCGATCTGGTAACTGATATTGCTCCCTTTATAACAAACGATCTCCGGCACACCAAACAAAGCAGTTTCCAGGGTAGCGGTACCACTGGTTACCAATGCTGCTTTGGCTTTTAATAAAAGATCATAGGTTTGATTATGTACCGATGATACATTTTGATAGGGTGCCATGAACGGCTGGTAAAATGCATTATCCAGTCCGGGAGCCTGCGCCACCACAAACTGGTAATCAGAGAATGATTTGGCAACCTCCAGCATGATCGGCAATTTTTTTGCGATCTCCTGTTTGCGACTGCCGGGCAGAAGGGCGATGAGTTTGGAGTCTGGAGTTAGGAGTTTGGAGTTTGGTGTTTGGTGTTTGGAGTTGTTTTCACGACTGACGATTGACGACTCACGATCAACCGCTCCAGACTCCAGACTCCCAACTCCAGACTGTTTTTCTTCGATCACTTCCACCAGCGGATGCCCCACATACTCCACCTCCCAGTTCCATTTATTTTTATAATAATCTTTTTCAAAAGGAAGGATGCAGAGCATTTTGTGGATGTTCTGTTTCATCTTTTTTACCCTATTCTCTTTCCATGCCCAAACCTGTGGGGAGATATAATAGACAATTTTAAATCCTTGTTTGTTGCCCCAATCGGCAATACGGAGATTAAACCCGGGGTAATCGATCAATATAATTACATCGGGTTTAAAGTTGAGGATATCCTGTTTGCAGAAACTGATATTGCGTAAAATAACGGGCAGGTTTTTTACTACTTCTGCAAAGCCCATAAAAGCAAGGTCGCGGTAATGCTTTACCAGTGTGGCACCGGCCTGTTCCATCAGGTCGCCGCCCCAGCAACGGATATCCGCTTTTGGGTCAAGCAGATGTAGCTGCTTTACCAGGTTACTGCCGTGCAGGTCGCCACTGGCTTCTCCGGAAATGATGTAATACTTCATACCCCTTGCCCCTAAAAGGGAAATTGATGAGGGTGCAAAATACCACTTTCGGTCGGGACGCTAAAGCGGCCTGAACGATAAGTGTGTTTTATTCTAAATACGATTAAGGATTTTGGAATATAGTGTTATGATAATCGTGAGTGGTGAGTGGTGAGTGGTGAGTGGTCAGTGGTCAGTGGTGAGTGAGTTACCGTATTACTCACAAATTAGTAGCAGGTTAAGCTTAGCATAACAATAGTAGTAAATGAGAAGACCTGTTTAGGGATCTGTTAAAAAACAGCAATATGTTTAGGGGTCAGGCCGCTTTAGCGTCCCGAACCCTGCTGTAACTAAAAAAATAGTTTGAAAACTAAAAAATTAGTTTTAAGTTTGATTTATTAAACAATTTGTCCCCCTCATGAAACCATTAACAAAAGCAGAAGAGCAGATCATGCAAAGTATCTGGAAGCTGGGAGAAGCGTTCCTGAAAGATATTGTAGAAGCCCAGCCGGAGCCAAGGCCACACTCCAATACAGTTGCAACGATCGTAAAAATTTTAGTTGATAAAGGCTTTGTAGGTATAACGCCGATAGGCAGGGTGCACCAGTATTATCCATTGGTGTCTAAAGAAACCTATTCATCAAGTACCATCCGCAACCTGGTGGAAGGTTATTTTGAAGGATCATTCAGGGATGCTGTTTCATTTATGGTGAAGCAGAAAGACATCAGCGTAAAAGAACTGGAGCTGCTGTTGCAACAGATCAAACAAACCAAAAAATAATTGCCATGTTAACAACTGCCTATTACTTTTTGCAGGTAATACTCTGTAGTGGTTTAATGATGGGGTACTACTGGCTGGTGCTGCGTAACAAACGCTTTCACCAATACAACCGTTTTTACCTGTTGGCCATTGCTCTGCTATCGTGGATAGTGCCGTTGATCAAAATTAAGTGGGGGCACCAGGTGTTGAGTAATGATCCACAGATGCTTCAGTTGCTTTCTGTGGTGGCCGATAGTAATTCGCAGATAGAGGAAAACCTTTCACAGCAAGGGTTTCAGTGGAATTTAGATAGCGCTGCCGTTTTCATTTACATAACAGTGGCGGGTATTTTATTGCTGGGTATGATCCGTGCTTTTATAAGGTTATATCAACTGTTGAAAAATCATTCCTGCAGATCTGTGGGTGATGTATACCTCATTTTAACACAGGCAAAGGGCACACCGTTTTCATTTTTCCGTTACATATTCTGGAATGAAGAGATAGACATACGCAGCGAAGCGGGCAAACAGATCCTGCAACACGAACTAACGCATGTGAAAGAAAAACATTCCTTCGATAAATTATTCATACAGGTAATGCTGATTGCCGGGTGGTTTAATCCTTTCTTCTGGCTATTGCGCAGGGAGATGGATATGATACACGAATTTATTGCCGACAGGAAAGCAGTAAGCAATGGAGATACTGCATCACTGGCGCAGATGCTGCTTACTGCAGCTTACCCGCAACAACAATTTGCTTTAACCAACCCGTTCTTTTTCTCACCTATTAAAAGAAGACTACAAATGCTTAACAACAACAAACATCCAAGATTCAGCTACATCAGGCGCCTGGTTGTATTGCCCCTGCTGGCTATTGTGGTAGTACTGTTTGCTTTCAGAAGTAAAGAGCAAAGAAAACATGGAACCCTATCTGTTGCATCGGTTGTAGAACATGTGGTAGATGCGATTGCTGTAAATGGCTTTGAAAGTGGCAAGCCGGATATATCTGTATTTGATGAGGCAAGGCTTGACAGAACTTATACAGTGGTGATTGATGCGGGTCATGGTGGTGCCGATAGAGGAGCAATTGGTGCAGATGGTACAACTGAAGCGGAACTAACACTTCAGCTTGCTAAAATGATAAAAGAACTGAATGGTAATGAGAAAATAAAAATAGAACTGACAAGGGCCGGAGATGTATTTCAGAGTGTAGCAGAAAAAGCAAAGCTGGCCAACCGGTTTCATCCGGACCTTTTCATCTCTTTACATTGCAATACAACAGCTGATATCCGTTCTGCGGGTGGTATTTCCTATAAGAATCCCACAAATGGTATTGAGATCTTTATTCCCCAAAAAAACAGGGCCTTCAATTATGAAGGCAGTCATGTACTCGCCTCACAGATAAGCTCTTCTCTTGAAAAGAAGGATGAAAAAATGTTGGGCATTAAATCAAGGAGCAAAGGTATCTGGGTGATAGAAAATGTTGAAAGTCCGGCCATCTTGCTGGAAGCCGGTTTTATGACACATAAAGAAGACCTTGCGAAACTTAAAGATGCGGCTTACCAGAAACAGATGGCAGAATCAATTTTGCAGGGGATTAATGATTTTTTGAGCAAACCGGTTCAAACAAAACTGAATTTGAACAGCCTGGGATTAGATACCATCGTTATTAAACAGGCTGGGAAAGAAGATGAAATAAAAGTAGCATTCACACCGCAAAACAATGAACTGGGACATGCATTAATGATCCTTGACGGGAAAAAATCAGACACTAACGTTCTGCGCTTGCTTGACCCCAACCTGATTCATTCTGTAAATGTTTTGAAGGGAGAATCAGCCAATGCTTTGTATGGAGAGGAAGGTAAGAATGGGGTAGTATTAATTACCACTAAAGAAGCTGCTGGGAGAATACGGCAATCTTATGCAGACACTATTCCTAACTTATCGCTTGCCTCCGTAATTAACTATGGAAAAAAAGACAACGCCGATGTTAAAGATTTCCTGAAAAGAAATCCTTCTGTGAAAGATGTTTACTGGTGGGCACACCAGTCGCTTAAAATGCAGATCGAATTAAAGAATGGCACCGAAGAAACCTACGACTTATCAAAGCCGGAGAGTAAAGAAAGAGCGGAAAAGAAATATGGTAAATTACCTGTTGCGCCACCACCTCCGCCACCAGGTATTACAGTAGAAGATATAAAACTGGAAAATGTAAATAAACCGCAGGTAAATGTTACATCAAATGCAAATACCAATGTTACTGTTGATAATATGCAACCGGGTACCAATACAACTGTACATCTGAAGGGCATTGAGGGGGATAGTTATAAAGTATTTACACAGGTACAAAAGCCTGCCGAATTTCCCGGCGGCATACCTGCATGGACCAAATATCTTGAGCGCAATCTCAACAGGGATATAATTGTTAAAAAAGGTGGACCTCCAGGTACATATATCGTAAAGCTGCAGTTTACGGTAAGTGAAACCGGAACAGTGAGTGATGTGAGGGCGCTGAATGATCCGGGTTATGGTACTGCAGCAGAAGCTGTAAGACTTATCAAAAAAGGCCCTTCCTGGAAACCTGCTGTTCAAAATGGAGTTGAAGTATCATCGGTTCATACGCAGTCGATTACCTGGATAATTAGTGAGCCAGGTAAAAAGTAAATGTAACTTTTGGAAAGTTTTAAACTTTCCAAAAGTTTTTCAGGCAAACCATTTAAAACCCAATGCCACCAAGGCATACAGGCAGGTGGCAATAAAAATGCCGGCAGCCGTTTTATCTTTCTGCCTGTTGATATAAATAGTAAACACAATGGCGTCAGCCAGTAAGCAGATACTGATAATACCCGAAATCAGTGATTTCTGCATCATCAACACTTCAAAAAATTCTTTAACAGTAAACAAACGAAACTTTACGAGGTAGTAGGTAGCAAAGCCCAATACAGGCGCAAGGAAGCCAAGTACTAAACCAAATTTCAGGTTATCTTTTTGCAGCATCAGAATTTCCAGTTGGTTTCTAATTTCTTTTTCAGGTCATAATTAGTGAGGTCGAACTGAACGGGCACAACGCTTACATAATTATTTTTCAGCGCCCATACATCAGTATCTTTTCCTTTATCAAAATTCAGGAACTCGCCCGTAAGCCAATAGTAACGCCTTCCGTGCGGGTCTTTACGCTCATCAAACTCTTCCTCGTACTTGGCATATGCCTGCCTGCAGATCTTAATACCCTTGATCATTTTATCTTCTCCTTTCGGAATATTAACATTGAGGCAAAGATGTTTGTCCTTCCGGCTGTTTTTTAACACGTGTTCTACAATGATCCTTGCATACCTTACAGCAGCAGTAAAATCGGCTTCTATGCTCAGGTCAAGTAAACTAAAACCTATGCTCGGGATACTTTCAATAGAAGCTTCCAGCGCTGCCGACATGGTTCCGGAATAAATCACGTTAATGGAGTGGTTAGCGCCGTGGTTAATGCCGCTTAAACAGATATCCGGTTTATTATGTATCACTTTATCAACGGCCAGCTTTACACAATCTACCGGTGTGCCGCTGCAGGCATAGGTTTCTACATCTTCAAACACATTCACTTTCTGTAAACGCAAAGGAGTACCAATGGTAATGGCGTGGCCCATGCCGCTTTGTGGTTTGTCGGGCGCCACTACTATTACTTTACCCAATCCTTTTACTGCTTCTACCAGTGCGCGTATACCCGGTGCTGTAACGCCATCATCATTAGTGATGAGGATGATAGGCTTTTTCTTATTTCCCGTTTTTGCTTTTGTTGCCATACCTGCAAGATACGATTAAGATATTTTGTACGTGTTAAAGGGTTTTAAATTAGATTGCCGCAGATTCGAGACTAATACAGAAAAATCTGTGAAAATCTGTGAATCTGTGGCAAAAAAATTATTTTTTCTTTGTTTTTCCTTTTTCTGCAACAGGCCAGGTAAAGTATTTGAATACCGGAAAGTCAACGGGGCTGCTATTTACGCCATGCTGATCAAGATATTCATCAAAGAAATTCCAGTTAACCAAACCATCATCCGATTGTGGTTCCAGCAGGTAGAATATAAGGTTGGCCAAAGGTTGCGCCATATCAACTCTGTAATCTCCTTTTTTAAAGACGCGTGTAGCTGTTTCAAATTTTCCCTCTGCCGATGCCATAAAATGCCCTTCAAATTTTCTGGAAGACCTGTTTAGTTTTTCAATCATAAAAACGTCACCACTTAATTTCTGATCTTTCTCTAATTTCTCCACAGTAACACCTTGCTTCATCAAATGTTCCGCAATAACCTGTAGTGAAGCCGGAATGATGTAACCGCGTGGCAAGGTACTCTGAACGGTATCCTTAAATTCTCCGTAATAGGTAACACTATCGTAAGTAACAATTCTGCCTGTTTTCAGCAATATTTTGCTGCCATCGGGTTTGGTAAAGCTGTTGTAATCATACGTTCTGAAACCATTCAGTTTTTCAGCCGCAGGCACCATTTTAAAACGCACCCCTTTTTTTACTTTACCCGCATTATCAACTGCATTTTTAATAGCCGCCAGTTCCGCTTCATGATTGATCTGCACGATCTCATTGGCATGACTGTTACAATAATCCAATATTTCAGCAACAAAAGCATACGTGCTGTTAACGCGCTGATAAAAACGTTCGTGCGCAAAAGCTTCACTCAAAATACCCATGCGGTTGCGCAGGCCAAACTGGTTAATAATGTAGCGGGGGTGATGATTGTAGGTATAAAAATTCTTCACCGGCCATCCTTCTCTTGTGCTGTAATCGCCATAGGGACCAAAGAATAAATCGTACTTGTCTTTTACTTTTTTAGTAATAGAAGGAAGCATCACATCATTGGTATAATGATAAGTGCCCGGCTCGCCTGCATACAAATAACTGGGTGCCCATGTTAATGAATAAGCATGCCAGGTGCCGTTGGTGGTGTGCAGGTCTACACTCATCTGTGGGTCCCAGGCGGTTAGTACGTTTTGTATTAACCCCTGTGTTTCCGGGGCTTCCATTTTAATTGCATCGCGGTTCAGATCAAGTCCCTGCCCATTTTCGCGTTCACCTGTTTCCAACGGGCTGTTCTCCTGCGAGGGGCGTAAGCCTTTGGACATTTTATCATTTCCATCGGTATTATAGATCGGCACAAAAAGAATGATCTGATTATCCAGCAAATATTTTTTAGATCCCAGCAGTATATCACGCATCATCATCATCAAAACTTCTTTACCCTCCACTTCACCTGCATGAATATTACCCTGGATATATACTACGGGCTTGCCGCTGGCTTTTGCCTGCTCCGGCGTATGAATAGCAGGGTTGGCGAGTATCACCAGCGGAATGTCTTTCCCCATCGGACTTTTACCAATAGTGCCTGTTTGTATATAAGGGCTTTTTGTTTTGATGGCATTGATAAAGTTCATCACATCGCCATAGGTAGATGTTTTCTCAAAATTGGAACGCTCAGGGGTTAATATAAGATCATCTGTCCATGCCTGAATGGTTTGTGCGTGGGCCGAAATGCCCGATGCAAACAGGAGAGAGAAAAGCAGTTTTTTCATTACGAGAGTTAGTTTGGTAAAAGAAAAGTACAGCATGCTTTTTAACTGACCTATTAATTGGGAGGAATTATGATGAGTGTTTATTGCCAACTATGACAGCTTAAAGCACTGTTTGTCTCCCGACAAACAGCGATTGGTAATGACAAAGAGTTATGTTTTAAGTACGAACTACCCCGAAGTTGCCCCCCACTAACATCCCGTATTGAAAAGGAGAAAAAATATTTTTTGGTTTAACTAAAAATATTAGTAAATTGCTGGCTAAATCAGTTAGCTATGTCAAACGCCGGAAAAAATTTACGCTACCTGCGCAAACTGCGCGGCTGGACACAGGAAGAGTTTGCCAATAAACTCAAGATCAAAAGATCGTTAGTGGGCGCTTATGAAGAAGAGCGTGCAGAGCCGAGGCTGGAAGTGATGGAAGCCATCTGTAACATCTTTAAACTAAGCCTGGAGGATTTTCTTTTCAAAGATCTTTCTGCACCCAAATCGGTCAGCTATTTAGAAAAACGCCGCCAGATGAAAATGGTGTCTGAAGTGGCAGAGGTGCGTTTTGTGCCCGTAAAAGCTGCCGCCGGCTACCTGGCAGGTTATGGCGATCCTGAGTTTGTGGATGAACTGAATACCTTCACGCTACCCATGCTTGGCCCCGGACAATACCGTGCTTTTGAAATTGTGGGAGATAGTATGTTGCCCACACCAAGCGGCAGCGTAATTGTTGGTGAGAAAGTAGAAGACCTGGAAGATGTGAAGAACAGCAATACTTATGTGGTACTTTCTAAAAATGAAGGAGTGGTTTATAAACGCCTGATGAAAAATAACCGCCTGAAAAATAAGCTCACCCTGATCAGCGATAACCCTCAATACGAACCGTACAATGTAAGTGCTGAAGATGTGTTGGAGGTTTGGAAAGCGGTGTATATTATGCAGAAAGCTAACACTGGTCCACGTTGGGACGTAAATCAGTTAGCAGGAATGGTGAATAATCTGCAGGAGCAGGTTAGTAGCCTGAAGAAGAAGATTAATTAAGTAATAGCATTATTTCCTCCGCCGTTGTTGTGTCGCCTGACCAACAACCAATAGCGAAAATGCTCGTTGTTGGTCAGGCGACACAACAACGGCGAAGAAAGCAGTCACCAAAGATGACTGCTTTCTTGTTTTGGACCGTTTGTACTTTTTTTAAATATCCTCGCTCCTCATTCCGTTATTTTTGCGCCACTTTATATTGCATGAAAAAAATACTGACTATACTGGGAATTTCTTTGGTAGTTTTCTGTACCGCCCAGGAAAAGAAATTGGCCGCACTGAGGATACACACAGTTATTAAAATTGACGGAAATTTAGACGAATCCGTATGGAAACAGGCGGCAATTGCCGATAGCTTTATTGTTAATCTTCCCCGTTTTGGAGAGCCTATCTCACAGCCAACAATAGTGCATGTTTTATATGATGACCAGGCTGTGTATGTTGGTGCTTATCTGTACGATGATCCCGCAAAACTGAGGAAACAGCTAACCTCACGCGATGGGGAACAAAGAAAAGATGTAGATTATTTCAGCGTTTTTTTCGATACATACAATGACGACCAGAACGGGTTTCAGTTCCTTGTAACGTCACGAAATGTGCAGTCGGATGGCAGGCTGGTAGCTAATCTTACTTCGCAGTTTGGATTACCATCCGATTATACATGGGATGCTGTTTGGGAAAGCAATGTAAAAATGCAGAAAGACGGCTGGAGTGTGGAAATGAAGATCCCATATTCGGCCATTCGTTTTGCCAAAAGGAATGTGCAGGATTGGGGAATTAATTTTCAACGCTACATGCGCCGCACCAACGAAAGCGCTTTCTGGAATAAGGTAGATCCCAATAAAAGTGGTTTTGTAAACCAATTCGGCGATTTGACCGGCGTAGAAAATATTGATCCGCCATTACGTTTATCTTTTCTGCCCTATATCACTTCCGGGTTCAGAACGGTTCCTTATGCCAATGGTCCCGGTAAAACAGATTTTCTCCGCAATGGGGGCATGGATGTGAAATATGGCATCAACGAAAGCTTTACGCTGGATGCTACCGTGATACCCGATTTTGGGCAAGTAGTTTCGGATAATGTTGTGCTCAATCTTTCTCCTTATGAAGTTCAGTTTCAGGAGAACAGGCCCTTCTTTACCGAAGGGATCGAGTTGTTTAATAAATCAGGATTATTCTATTCCAGAAGGGTAGGCGGAACACCTTCGGGTTATGGTGCGGTAAGCAATATGGTAAGTAATGATCCCAATCTTCAGATTATCTCAAACCCAGGCGTAACACAATTATTGAATGCATCAAAATTTTCCGGGCGTACCAAAAAGAAATTGGGGATTGGTGTATTTAATGCTATTGGCGCGCCTATTCACGCACTGGTAGAAAACAGGATCACGAAAGAAACAACGTCTATTGAAACAGAACCATTGTCTAATTACAACATCATTGTGATAGACCAGGCATTGGCCAATCGTTCCTCACTCACTTTTACCAATACCAATGTGTGGCGCAGTGGCGGTATAAGAAATGCGAATGTAACAGGTGTTGATGTAAACTTATACAACCCGGGTAACACGCATAATTTTGCATGGTCTGGTAAATTCAGCCAGATATCGGGCGTAAATGCCTATAATGGTTTTGCAAATACGATCTCTTATTCAAAGGTGAGTGGCCGGATACAATACCTTCTGCTGAATAATATTGAATCGGAAAAATATGATCCCAATGATCTGGGTATTCTAAAATCACCCAATGAATTTTCAGGGATAGGAAGGATCTCTTATAACGTTTTTACGCCTACTAAAAATTTTCTGAGTTATAATTATAGCTTAACGCTTTTGCCTGTTTACCTGTTCAAGCCATTTAAGTTTTCCAATTATGTGATGCAGGGAAAGGCATTCTGGTTCTTTAAAAATTTCTGGGATCTTACCATCAACGGAAACTGGCAGCCTGTATGGCAGCGCGATTATTTTGAGTTGCGTACAAGCGGCAGAATGATGAAGAAAACTCCATACTGGTATATTGGCGCAAGCGGAAGCAGCGACAGTCGTAAAAGGTTTTTCCTAAGATACCAGGTTGGCTTTGCAGAATCACCTTTGCCCAACGATCCATACTTCACGTTTGAACTTGGCCCCCGCTACCGTTTCAGTGAACATTTTAGCCTGGATATTGATGTAACCAGAACGCACGATCATGGTAACTATGGCTATGCTTACCGCGATGCCACTGGTGAACCCATTGCGGGACGCAGACAAGCCACCAGCCTGTCTACTATTGTGAATGCGATCTACAATTTTTCATCCAAAATGAATCTTTCGTTGCGGGGAAGGCATTACTGGAGCAAAGTGGTTTACGAGCATTTTTATAATGTTGATGCCAACGGTGACCTGTCGGATCATCCTTTTGTAAATGGGCAGGATCAGAACTTTAATGCATTTAACCTGGATATGTTTTATACCTGGGATTTTAAATACGGCAGCAAACTCATCGTGGGTTATAAAAACTGGCTGGGCAGTGATTTTCCGATCAATGGTACAAACTATAAAACATACACCGGCAATCTTGGACAGGTATTTCAACAGCCACATGGTAATGAACTAACTGTTAGGCTGATTTATTATATCGATTATCTAACCCTGCGCGGGAAAAAGAAACCGGAAGACGAGAGGCTGTAATTCTCCACTAAATCTTTAGCCTCTTTTTGTTCTAAACGTATTAACCGAATTTTAGAAGCTGTTTGAGTTAATTGTTTTATTTCGTTATGATTCCTATTTCTCTGCGAAAACTCTAAAAACTCTGCGGCTCTGCGGTGAATCTTAACTGCTTTTCACCGCAGAGCCGCAGAGAACGCGAAGGTTCCGCAGAGATGTAAGTAATTCATACTAAGTAACTCAAACAGCCTCCAATCTATTTTGATCATTTGATACTTACTAAGTCTTGGTTTACAATTGCGAAAACAGTATCATTTTTTTTCTTTTTCATCATCGCTAACCCGCTGAACTTGCTGAATGCGGGTAATATGGCCAGTTGATCCGAAAAGTAAAAACAGGGAAATTGCAGGTTTTGTTTTCCCAGCCCCGAAATATTTATACCGGGATGTATGTGGCCTGAGAATACAAATCGTGACACCTCTGTCCCGGATTTCTCTTCATCCGGGTCATGAACAAAATCAAAATTGCCAAGCGTATAAAACCCTTCTTTTACTTCAATGCCTGCTTTTGCATACCAGTCCGGATGCAGGATATCATGATTACCTTTTACGAGTATAAAATCAATTCCACTAAAATCATTCCGCCATTTCAAAAATTGTTCATGTTCTTTATTGGCTTCGCTATGAAACAAATCGCCTACTGCAATAATTTTTTTTGGGGTGAAGTAAGATATCTGCTCTACCAGTCTTTGCAGGTCTTCCTGGAAGATGCGCTGCGGAACAGGTATGCCATGCTTCCTGAAATGCCCGGTTTTGCCCAAATGCAGATCGGATAGGATCAATGCCTGCTCTTCTTCCCAAAACAAACAACGCTGCGGGGATAGCCAGAAGGTATTATTTTGTATGATGTGTTGAAGGGGTGCTGTCATATAACAGGAGTCAAATATAACCCGAAACTATCTCCATAAAAATACCAGAACTTCCATACTCCCCAACCAAACTGTGCCTTAGTGCCTTTGTGTGAGAAATAATTTGCACACAAAGGCACCAAGGCACAGTTTTATTTTTCGAGTTGGAGCTGCATTTTTCTAACCCTGTCTTCGAGTTTTTCGGAAGAAAAATGATTCCGGTTTAATCCATCAACAATAATAGGGAAGGAGAGCGGTGTTAACTTCTGCGGAAAGGTAACAATAATTTCTCCTCCATAAATTCTTTGCAAAGCCAGCCTCAACCGCACTTCATCCATTTGCTGCATCAATACTTCCTGGTAGGCCTGTTTTAAAAGAATGTTGTTGGGATCAAATTCATCAAACACTTTAAACAGTAACGAGGCAGACGATTGCAGGTGCCTTGCTTTCTTATGCTCCCCGGGCATTCCCTGAAAAATTAATCCGCCAATCACCGCAATGTCTCTGAACTTTCGTTTGGCCATTTCAGTACTGTTCGTACTTTTCTGAATATCTGCCAACAGGTTGTTTGTTGAGAAAAGTTCTCTTGCATTACTGTCATCAACAGGTATGGGCTGATCACTTAATAATTCAAAACCATAATCATTCATAGATATTGAAAAAGTGATAGGTGTTAGTTGCCCTATCCTGTAAGCAAGTATCGCACTCATGGCTTCGTGTACCTGTCGGCCCTCAAAAGGATAAACCAATAAGTGGTAACCATTTTTATCTTCTATCTGTTCTATCAATAGCTCATTGGCACGAGGAATATGTGAGAGCTGCTGTTGTAGTTCGAAAAGTCCGTGAAGGCTCTGCAGTTCTGTTTCATCTTCATTGATCAAAGCCTTATTAAATGTTTCGCGGAGTATTTTGCCGAGATTAGCTGTTAAACTCATCCGGCCACCCATCCACGATGGTACAATTGATTTTTTAGCAGATGATTTTCGAACCAGCACATTCATGTCTTTGATCATCACCAGTTCAAGGTTCCTGCCTGCAAGGGTAAATACATCGCCGGGCTCCAGCCTGCTGATAAACCATTCTTCAATCACACCAATAAAACCGCCACTCATCAGCTTAACTTTCAGCATGGCATCACTAACAATGGTGCCTATATGTATCCTGTGCCGCATGGCTATCCGGCGGTTTTTGATATGATAAACGCCATCTGTGATCTCTACCTTTTTGTATTCATCATATTGCTGTAAGGCTTTGCCGCCTATCGTGATGTGCTGTAATAATTCTTCCCATTCCAATGCTGTGATATCAGAAAAACTATAGGTGCTTTTTATTTCTTTGAATAAGGTGTCCGGCACAAATCCATCGCTGATAGCCAATGTGCAGAGGAATTGCAGTAGCACATCAAAACATAACAGCATGGGCTCTTTGCTTTCAATGGCTTCTTCTTTGATAGCCTGTTTCAGCGCCGCCACTTCAAGCAGCTCGAGTGAGTGTGTGGGTAAGAAATATATTTTACTGATCTCTCCCGGACTATGCCCGCTTCTGCCTGCTCTTTGTAAAAATCTTGCTACGCCTTTTGGAGAGCCTACCTGTATCACCGAATCAACGGGCCTGAAATCAACGCCAAGGTCGAGACTGGATGTACAAACTACGGCTTTCAGTTTTTCTGTATGCAATGCCTCTTCTACCCATAAACGTAATTCCTGTTCAATACTTCCATGGTGTAATGCAATAGCCCCGGCTAATTGAGGTGCTACGGTAAGCAATGTTTGATACCATGTTTCACTCATGCCCCTGGTATTGATGAAAATGAGCGTGGTCCTGCTTTTTTCAATAATCGGGATGAGCTTCGATGCCAGCCTGATGCCCAAATGACCGGCCCATGGATAGTTCTCAATTTCATCCGGCAAAATAGATTCAACCTGTATTTTTTTGTCAAGCTTAGCTTTAATGATCACGCCCTTCTTCCTAAGTGGTGCCAGCAGCACATCTTTGGCTTCTGTCAAATTACCAATGGTGGCGCTAATACCCCAAATGCTGATCTTGTTGCTTTTTAATTCATCTTTATCCCTGTTGCAGTTAACAATCCTGCTGATAGCCAGCTCCACCTGCACGCCACGTTTACTGCCTATCAGCTCATGCCATTCATCAACTGCGATAATGCGGAGTGGTGAAAAAATTTCGGGATAGTTTTTTTGTGCCAATAATAAATGCAGACTTTCCGGCGTAATGATCAATACCTCCGGCATTTGTTTTTTTTGTTTCTGCCTGTCTGCCGTATTGGTGTCCCCGTTGCGGATACCAACTTTCCATTGAAGTCCCAGTTCTGCGATCACTTCTTCCATTGCGCGGCCAATATCTTTTGCCAGGGCACGCAAAGGGGTGATCCATAATAACTGAAGGCCATTGTTTTTTTGACGGATAAAATCGTCTGGATGTTCATTGATGAACTGAATAACAGCACCTAAAAAAACAGAAAATGTTTTGCCGCAACCGGTAGGCGCATTCACCAATCCGCTTTCGCCATTGATGATCTGCTGCCATGCTTCTGTTTGAAATGCAAATGGATGAAACTGTTTATCTGCAAGCCATTTGGCTATAGTAAGATATCCTTTGGTTTGTTGCAGTTTCATTTGCCTTAATTCTCTTTTGGAGATTTCGTAAGTTACAAATTAACTTTTTTTCGGAGGATAGGTGATCAGTAAAACAAATTGTAAGCCGCTGATTCGCAGATTAGATTATCTAGAGTGCTGCAATCTGCGAATCTGCGGCTTAATTTTTTTTAAACAGTGTTTTTTATCAGCGTATAATCATATCAGTTTACAGACCTGATCTTACCATCTACCTTCCTGATGAAATAGAGCTTCTTGTTTTCGAGATAGTCGGGTAATGTAGATGCTTTGTTTGAACGGTAGGGCTGAATATCGAATTCGTTAAATAATTTGTATTCTTTTTCCGACAAATGATTGATCAGTTGTTTATCGTATTTCAATAACAATTTGGTAAAATGGTACATCGCCTCAAAACCTTTAAAGGCCATATCTCCCGGCCAGCCTGCATACTTTGCTCTGTAATCATCAATAAACAATTGACTTAGCTTATCAGTCCTGGTAAGATTGTATGGTGTTGAATAAATGATTTCAAGGTCTTTGCTGATATCCTTTAATCCATCCCATGTTGGCATACCGATAGCTGTAACACTATAGGCTCTTGAACTGCTCAATGCTTTCGACAGATTTTTACCGAACGTTTCATTCAATGTGCCGCATAAAACGATATTCTGTTTGGTACTGTCCAGGTAACCTGTTACCTGGCTGCTGGTAAAACTGTCTGTAAGTTCTACTGTCTTGAATTTCAGTGGTATCCCCGGCGACCTTTTATTCAGATCGCTGAAAGTGTTCTGGATCATGTCTTCCAGGTTTCCTTTTCTTCTGAACACAGTAATATTTTCTGTTGGATACATCCTGTGTAAATACCTGTAGATGGCTTCAAGATGTGCGGATAGTTTGGGATTGATCAAAACAAAAAAAGGATTAGCCGTTATGCCCCCATCATTGGGATAGGTTGCAGAGATCAGCGGAATATTTTTTTGCAGCGCAAAATCTGCCAAAGGCTTTATCTCGGTCCTGTTATTGAAAGAAGCGATGATCAACGATACATCCTGTATTTCAGTCGCCAAAACTATTTTGTTGATGGGTGTTTCAACACTTTTGGTGTCGTAAAACAACACTTCAACAGATGCCCCCTCTGCATTCAGCGAATCAATGGCCAGCGTTACGCCGTTGTAAAAATCAAGTCCGGGAAGGATGTACCTTGGCAGGAAATTTTTGCCCAGTTTGTAATTATCGCCGGTAAAAGCAGAATCAACATAAACAGGTGCAAATACAGCGATCTTTAATGGTTTAATGGTGGTGTTTTGCGCCATGCTGTTAGCTGCAAACATCAAACCGAAAATCAAAAACCATATCTTTCTGAGCACTCGCATAGCTGTATTTTACAATAGCACCACAAAAACTATTCCCATTCTATGGTTGCAGGTGGTTTACTGCTGATATCATACACCACACGGTTAATACCACGCACATTATTGATGATCTCATTCGAGATATCTGCCAGGAAAGTATAAGGCAAATGCGCCCAGTCTGCTGTCATTCCATCTACCGATGTTACTGCACGTAAGGCTACTGTAAATTCATACGTCCTTTCATCGCCCATTACGCCCACACTTTTTACCGGTAATAAAATAGTGCCTGCCTGCCAAACTTCGTTGTACAGGTTACTTGCTTTCAGTCCTTTTATATAAATATCATCAGCATCCTGCAGCAGCCTTACTTTTTCCTCGGTTACCTCACCCAATATGCGGATAGCCAGACCCGGTCCGGGGAAGGGGTGCCTGTTGATCATATCTGCCGGTATGCCCAGTTCCAGGCCTACTTTGCGCACTTCATCTTTAAATAAATAACGGAGCGGTTCTACCAGGTCAAGGTGCATAATATCCGGCAACCCACCCACATTATGATGCGATTTAATGGTTTGTGAAGGGCCGTGTACACTTACACTTTCAATCACGTCAGGATAGATAGTGCCCTGGCCTAAAAATTTTACGCCTTTTACTTTCTTCGATTCCTCATGAAACACGTCAATGAATAATTTTCCGATCACTTTTCTCTTTTGCTCCGGATCAGATTTGCCTTTAAAGGCATCATAGAACATTTGCTTTGCATCAATGCCGGTTACATTTAAACCAATGGTATGGTAGGTATCCAATACCTGCTGAAATTCGTTTTTGCGCAACACGCCATTATCTACAAAAATGCCATGTAATCTTTCTCCAATGGCTTTGCTGATAAGTGTGGCAGCAACGGTACTGTCTACACCACCGCTCAATGCCATGATCACATGACTGTCGCCGATCTGTTCTTTCAGTTTTTCAACCGTTTCATGCACAAAAGAAGCCGGCGTCCAGTCCTGCTTGCAACCGCAGATATTTACGAGGAAATTTTTAATGATCTTTTTTCCTTCAACGGAATGATACACTTCGGGGTGAAATTGAATACCGTATAAAGGATTTGTTTCTGTTCCTGTTTTTTTAAAACCGGCTACAGGGATACTTTCTGTTGTGGCCAGTATCTCAAAGCCCTCTGGTAATGCAGTGATCGAATCGCTATGGCTCATCCATACCTGCGATTGTTCTGATACGTTCTCAAATAAAGTATCTTCTTTCCGGATATGCAGTTTTGCACGTCCATACTCACGTTTATTCGATTTGTCAACACGTCCGCCAAACAATTTAGCTGTTAACTGTGCGCCATAACAAACACCCAATACTGGTACCTTTTCAACAAAAGCGGCAACATCAACGGAAGGGGCATTTTCTTCATTCACACTAAACGGCGATCCGCTCAGGATAATACCTTTCAAACCCGGTTCTATGGTAAAAGATTTCTGGAAAGGGATGATCTCACAAAAAACATTGGCCTCCCTAACCGCACGGGCAATTAACTGGGTAAACTGGCTTCCAAAATCGAGAATGAGTATTTTTTCTGTCATGCCGCGAAGGTAACTGAAATTTTGATGGTTCTAAAGCCTTACAAGCGGTCAGTAAAGGATAGGGAGCGGGTATGATTTAACGGCGGTTTTAGCTAACTTTCCGTTACAAAACTACCTTATGAAACGTATTTTCCTCTTCCTTGCCTTCGTTGTGCTTATACTCTCTGCCTGCCGGTGGATGGGTTTCAGGCGGATTAAAGGCAACGGCGTTATTGTTACGCAGGACCGTAATATTTCCCGTGCACAAAAGATCAAGCTGGCCGGCAGTTACAATGTTGAGATAACCCAGGGGCCTGTTACTTCTGTAAAAGTGGAGGCAGATGAAAATATTCTTCCATACATCATCACCCGTGAAGAAGATGGATACCTGGTGATCAAATCAAGAGATCATATCAGTTTCTCTACTAAGCATGATATTAAAGTATATATCACTACAAACGTGCTTGAACAGCTTCATCTGGCGGGAAGTGGTAATATTACTGGTAAAACAAAGTTCACCGGCGGCAATAAACTGGGGCTTAAGATCGCTGGCAGCGGAGATATTAAGCTGGAAGTAAATACACCTGATATCGAATCCGAGATCGCCGGCAGCGGAACCATTACACTCAGGGGCGAAACCCGCGATGAGTCGGTTAAGATCAGCGGAGTAGGAGATTATAATGCAGATGAACTAAAAGCAGAAAATGCTACTGTAAGAATTGCCGGTAGTGGCAATGTAAAAGTGTTTGCTGCTACAAACCTGGATATCAACATTGCAGGCGTAGGCTCTGTTTATTATAAAGGAGAGCCTATCGTAAAACAACATATTGCCGGCAGTGGTGAGGTTAAAAAGATCCAGTAAACGATGTTCTATATAAAGCTCATAAAAGTAACCACGGCGGTTACTTTTTTTTGTGCGACAACCCAATAACCCGAATATTGATATATTGTTTTTGTTACTATATGTTTATGTAGTAAATATTTTTTATATTTCCATCTGTATATAAAATGGGAGTGACTACTTTTTTACCTAATTTAAGTTTGAAATCCAATTATCGGTAATGAGCAAAGTACAAAAGATACTGTTGGTTGAGGATGAAGTTAAACTGGGCAGAGTTATCCAGGAAGAATTGAACCGCAACGGTTACCCTGCAGACCTTGCAGTTGACGGGCTGGAAGCCTCTAAATTATTCAGCGAGAATACATATTCACTGGTTTTGCTGGATATAAATCTTCCATATAAAAACGGGTTTGTTCTTTGTGAGGAATTCAGGGAGCAGAATAAAAAAGTTCCCATCATCATGCTTAGCGCGGCAGGGGAGATCCACGATAAAATGGAAGCTTTTAATATTGGCGCCGATGATTACATCGTAAAGCCATTTCATTTTGTTGAATTATTTGCGAGAGTGAAGGTCTTCTTAAAACGTTCTGATCTGCCCGATAGTTCAGAGAAGATCATTATTGAGGATATGGAGATCAATTTTACCAACAAAACAGTGGTGCGGAATAATACGTCTATTAACCTTACTGCAAAAGAGTTTACACTGCTTGTATTATTGGCCAGAAATAAAGAACGGGTGATATCAAAACAGGAGATACTGGAAAAAGTGTGGGATCTTAGTTTTGATACAGGCACCAATACCATTGAAGTGTACATTAGTTTTCTCCGTAACAAGATTGATAAACCGTTCGACCATAAACTGATCCATACAAAACCGGGGTTTGGGTATTATATCAAATAAATAGCCCGTGCAATGAACTTTAAATTACGACTTGCACTCCCGTTTACTTTGTTTGTAGCCATCTTACTGACTATCTCTTCTTTTGTTATTTACTTTCTATATTATAACTACCGCGAATCGTCTTTTTTTGCGCAGGTAAAAACGGAAGGCCACTTGTTTTATGATGAATTATCCCGCCTGCAAAAACAGGGCGAGCATTCTTCTGCATTATTTACCGGCCTGCTGCACAATAACAGGGTATCAGACGAAAGGATCATTGTCATGGACCTTTCAGGAAAAATTATTAACAGGGTGCCTGATACATTAAACGTTGCTATCAGTCAGGCCACCATTGAAAAGATCAAAAAAGAAAAGGAGTATAATTGGACGGATGATAATGGCTATCAAAGCGTAGGCCTGGTATTGAACAATCCACAGAATATCCTGGTTGCTACCGGCTATGATAAAGAGGGGCTTAAAAAATTATCAAACCTCGGGTTGATACTGTTTTCGGTTTTGGTGGGAGGGGTAATTATTACGGCTTTTGTATCGTTCTTCCTGGTAAGGCAGGTATTAATGCCTTTAACAAAACTAAGTGCTCAGATAAAAAGAACAACGTTTCAAAACCTTACACAACGCATTGCCGTAACAGATGCTAAGAATGAGATCAATTCGATTGCCCGTAATTTTAACAGTATGCTGGAACGGTTGAGCAGGGCCTTCGAATTTCAAAAAAGTTTTGTGTACCATGCATCGCACGAGTTGCGTACACCGCTTGCTACCATGCTCTCACAAACAGAATCGGCGCTTAATCAAAACCTTTCAGAAGCAGCCTATAAAAAACTATTGATCTCGCTCAAAGAAGACCAGCAGGAGTTGATAGAACTGACTAATTCATTATTGATGGTTTCGCAATTTGACCAGGCAGAACCCATCCAAAACTGGCCACGCCTGCGGATCGATGAAGTATTGTATGAAACGATCAGCATTTGCAAAAGAATGTTCCCCGGCCTGGTCGTAAACATGTCTTTTGGCACCATGCCCGAAACCGATGATGATTTTGTTATAGAAGGCAATGAAGCCTTGCTGAAATCTGCCTTTTCCAATATCATCAAAAACGCCAACCTGTATTCTATCGATCAGAAAGTGGATATCACTTTAGAGTCTTACGGAGACACCATCCTCGTACATTTTGATAATAAAGGCACCCAGTTACCTGCCGATGAAAAGGAAAATATCATGACCCCTTTTTTCAGGGGAGGCAATGCTTTAAAAACAAAGGGCTATGGATTGGGGCTCTCAATTGTTCACCGCTTTATCACCCTGCATAAAGGAACGATTACTTACACGCCCATATCCAACGATATTAACAGGTTTACCATAACCATGAACAAGGCGAAACCACGGATGGGATGAGCATAAAAAAAGCCAACCAGGTAAACCGGTCGGCTCTCTCAAAAATATACAATAAGATCAGCTTAAGCTACTGCCTTTGCTTTCTTTGCTAATTTGCTCTTCAGGTTAGCAGCTTTATTCTTGTGAATAATGCCACGCTTAGCCATTTTGTCGATCATAGAAACCACGTCAGGTAACTGCTCTTCGTATACCTTTTTATCGGTATTTGATTTGAGGTCACGTATGGCGTTACGGGTAGTTTTACCGTAGTAACGGTTACGCTCACGACGCTTGGTCGCTTGTCTAACATCTTTCTTAGTAGCTGAATGGTTTGCCATGTTCTGTTTTTTTCAGGACGGCAAAGGTAAGGGCTTAACCTGAAAGATGAAAATTTAAAGCAAAAAAAATGAAAAAAGATTAGAAAGTCGGTAAAGTCCGAAAGTCGGCAAGTCCGGAAGTCCGGCAGAAAGCAGGAATATTACAATAAAAAGGGGCTTATTCCAGCTTTCGGACTTCCGGACTTGCCGACTTCCCTGACTTTCCCCTTTTCGGACTTTCACCCCATTTTGGGGATATTTTATGCCTTCAATGACCGATATTTGTCCACTATTTGACCCAAAAGCAGCCTAATTTCAACAAATGAAGGACTTTTCTTATATCACTAACTCGCATCCTGCTTATATAGAAAGCTTATACAATCAATTTGTGAAGGACCCGGCCAGTGTGGACCCCGATCTGAAGAAATTTTTTGAAGGCTTTGATTTTGCCGTTTCCAGCGGCCAGGCTGGCCAAATTGCTGCTGCAGGCCCGGTTTCTCCATCAACAACCGATTGGCTGAAAGAGATCGGTGTTTACCGGATGATACTCGGCTACCGGAATAAGGGCCATTTGCTGGCCAAAACCAATCCGATCCGTACCAGAAAAGACCGTGGTGCTAACCTGGAATTACCTTTTTTCGGTTTATCAGAGGCTGATCTCGACAATACTTACCAGGCTGGCAACCTGATAGGTTTAGGCGCCACCAGTTTGCGTAATATACTGGCACATCTCCAAAATGTATATGCCAACCATGTTGGTATTGAATTCAAATACATCAGCGATCAAACAAAAGTAGATTGGCTAACCAACGAAATGGAAAAGAAATTTGCCGGTCCTGTTGCGTTAGACAAGAAAAAACGCATCCTTGAAAAATTGAATGAGGGGGTGATTTTTGAAAAATTCCTCCACACAAAATATATCGGTCAGAAACGTTTTTCACTCGAAGGTGGAGAAACAACTATCGCCGCACTGGATGCCATAATTAATGAAGCTGCCAATAACGAAGTACATGAGGTAGTGATAGGAATGGCGCACCGCGGAAGATTGAATGTGCTGGCCAACATCATGGGCAAAACCTATGAGCAAATATTCAGTGAGTTTGAAGGAACCTCTACGCCCGATCAAACCATGGGCAGCGGCGATGTGAAATACCATATGGGTTATGGCAGTGAGGTGCAAACACCGGATAATAAAACCATGCACCTGAAACTGATGCCCAATCCATCGCACCTGGAAGCGGTTGATCCCGTGGTGGTTGGTTTTGCAAGGGCAAAAGCAGATGTAATGTATGACAGTGATTTCGACAGGATATTGCCCATTTTAATTCATGGTGATGCCTCCGTTGCCGGACAGGGTATTGTGTATGAATTATTGCAGATGAGCCATCTCCGGGGTTATTATACCGGTGGTACCATTCATTTTGTGATCAATAACCAGATCGGGTTCACCACAGATTTTGATGATGCAAGAAGTGCTGATTATTGTACTTCACTGGCAGCTATGGTGCAGGCACCGGTATTGCATGTGAATGGCGATGATGCTGAGTCGGTAGTTAAATGCGCAGAGATAGCTACACGTTTCCGCCAGGAGTTTAACAGCGATATTTTTATCGACATGGTATGTTATCGTAAACATGGCCATAACGAAGGGGATGATCCTAAATACACGCAACCGCAGTTGTATGCATTGATCGACAAACACCAGAACCCGCGCGAGATCTACACACAGTTCCTGATAGAGAATGGGGAAGCAGATGCCCAGCAACTGGCGCGCGACATGGAGAAAAAATTCTGGGCCGACCTGCAGGAACGCTTGGATGAGGTTAAGCAAAACCCATTGCCTTACCACTACCAGCAGCCCGAATTGGCCTGGAAAAGCCTACGCAAAGCAACACCGGAAGATTTTGACAGCTCGCCAACTACGGCAGTGAGTGAAGAAGAGATCACCCGCTTATTTCATAGCCTGATGCAATGGCCCGCAGATTTTAAGCCATTGAAAAAAGTTGAAAAGCTTTTGCAGGATAAGATCAAACTACTGGAGATCGAACAAAAAATAGACTGGGCCACCGGAGAATTACTTGCCTATGGTTCATTACTTGTTCAGGGCAACCTGGTAAGGATGAGCGGACAGGATGTGCAGCGCGGAACATTCAGTCACCGCCATGCTATTTTGCGCGATGAGAATACCAATAAAGGCTACAATCGCTTAAACCATTTCCAGGAAAAACAGGAGAAGTTCCGAATTTATAATTCGTTGTTAAGCGAGTATGGTGTATTGGGTTTTGAATATGGTTACGCGTTGGCCAACCCTAATGCATTGGTGATATGGGAAGCGCAGTTTGGAGATTTCTCCAATGGCGCCCAAACAATGATAGATCAGTTTATTGCGGCAGGAGAACAAAAATGGCAACGCCAGAATGGGGTGGTCATGTTATTGCCCCATGGTTACGAAGGACAGGGTCCCGAACACAGCAGCGCCCGTATGGAACGCTTCCTTCAACTGTGCGCAGAACAGAACCTGGTAGTTACCAATATTACTACCGCGGCTAACCTGTTTCATGCTTTGAGAAGACAGATCACCTGGAGCTTCCGTAAACCATTGATCAATTTTTCGCCCAAAGGAAATTTGCGTAATCCTGTTACTTACAGCCATATCAGCGAGTTTACAAAAGGCGGCTTTAAAGAATTGATAGACGATGTGTTTGTTGATGATGTCGCACAGGTAAAGAAAGTACTGTTATGCACAGGCAAACTGTATTTTGAATTGGCCGAAAAACAGCAGAAAGAAAACAGGAAAGATATTGCCATTGTACGTCTTGAGCAGATCTATCCTTTGCCACAAAAACAATTAGAAGTACTGCACAGGAAATATGCAAAAGCAACCTGGTTCTGGGTGCAGGAAGAACCTTTGAATATGGGCGCTGCATCCTTCCTGCAGATGAACCTGCAATCAATCAACTTTGGTGTGATCAGCCGCAATGCCAGTGCTTCTACTGCATCGGGCTATCATAAAGTACACGTGCAGGAACAGGCGGAAATTATTGAAACAGCATTTAATATTTAATGACCGACTATCGTTTGAAAACAACCCATCCCGGCTAAGCCGGGACCAAACTGAAATAATTTATGATCGAAATAAAAGTACCAGCCATCGGAGAATCCATTAGCGAAGTAACCCTCTTGAAATGGACCAAAAAAGAAGGGGAGTGGGTAGAACGTGATGAAGTAATTGCTGAACTGGAAAGCGAGAAAGCCACTTTTGAAGTAAATGCAGAACAGGCGGGCATTTTACAGCCACAGGCCAAAGAGGGCGACACACTTAATATAGGTGATGTGCTCGCAAAAATTGATGAAACAGCCGCTAAGCCAGAAGAAAGTACGAAGGTAGAAGTACAAAGTACGAAGGTTGAAACAACTCCTGCCAAATCCAAAACAAACGAAGCTCCTGTTACTTCTGTTTCTAATGATATTAAAGCAACACCTGTTGCATCGGCCATTATTGCTGATAAGAAGGTTGATCCTGCTTCTATCACACCATCCGGTACAGGCGGTAAAATTTTGAAGCATGATGTGCTGGAAGCCTTATCGCATCCCGGTAAAAAAGCGTTTGCGGGTGTTGAATTGAATACCCGGAATGTGCGCCAGGAAAAAATGAGCAGCCTGCGCCGCACCATCAGCAGGCGTTTGGTGGAAGCGAAGAATACCACGGCCATGCTTACTACTTTTAACGAGGTAGACATGACACGCATTATGGAAGTGCGCAAACAGTATAAAGACAAGTTCAAAGAAACACATGGCGTGAACCTTGGCTTCATGAGTTTCTTTGCAAAAGCCTGTGCTATTGCATTGGGCGAATGGCCTTCGGTGAATGCGTATATTGATGGCGATTATATTCTTTATCATGATTATGCCGATATCAGTATTGCAGTGAGTACACCAAGGGGCCTTACTGTTCCGGTGATACGTAATGTAGAAAGCCTGGGTATGGCTGATATTGAAAAGAAAGTAGTAGAGCTGGCTGGTAAAGCCCGCGACAGCAAATTAACCACAGAAGACCTGCAGGGTGGCACTTTTACAATCACCAATGGTGGCGTTTTTGGAAGCCTGATGAGTACGCCTATCATTAATATCCCCCAAAGTGCGATACTTGGAATGCACAAAATACAGGAACGCCCCATGGCTGTTAACGGGCAGGTAGTAGTACGCCCCATGATGTACCTCGCATTAAGTTACGACCACAGAATTATTGATGGCAGGGAAAGTGTAAGCTTCCTTGTAAGGGTGAAAGAATTATTAGAGAACCCGGATTTATTGTTGTTTGGAAAAGATCCGGTGAAAACTTTGCTGGAAGTATAATTCACTCCCGGCCTTACCCCCCGGCCCCCTGAAGGGGGAGTATTTAGACTGATAAAAAAGCATAACATATATTTGAACCTGTTGCACTATTGCAACAGGTTTTTAATTCCCCCTTCAGGGGGTTAGGGGGTACTGGTATGCGTTTTCAATCTTACTTTAATACAGCCGTTCTCATCATTAAGCAATATGATGGAACTGTGCCGTTACTTCATTTTCTGAAGCAGTATTTCTCGCAGCATAAAAAACATGGGTCTAAAGACAGGAAATGGATCTCCCATCTTTGTTATAATTATTACCGGCTTGGGCATACATTAAAAGAAAATAGTGTTGAAGAAAGACTACGGGCGGCTTTATTTCTTTGCAATGATTCAGCAGGCGACTGGCATATTTTATTTGATGAAACATGGATCAGTGAATGGAAATCAGAATTGCATTCGCGGATCGATTTTGTTTGTTCAAAATACACTTCATTTTCTGTCAATGATATTTTCCCGTGGACAGATGAATTGAGCGATGGAATGGATAGCGAACAATTCACTCTCTCACATTTCACCCAACCCGATCTTTTTCTCCGCATCAGGCCGGGTAAAGAAAAAATTGTTTTGCAGAAACTGAATGGCCACGCAATTCCTTTCAGACAAATAGAATCGGATTGTCTTGCTTTACCCAACTCCAGTAAAGTAGATGCCATTCTTGAAATAGACAAAGAAGTAGTAATACAAGACTACAGCTCCCAAAGAATCAAAGAATTCCTCTCACTCCAAACTCCTCCCGGCTTAGCCGGGACCAAACTCCAAACTAAAATATGGGATTGCTGCGCTGCCAGCGGCGGAAAATCATTGTTAGCTTATGATACACTTCAAAATATTGAGCTGACTGTTTCAGATATTCGTCCTGCCATTCTCCGAAACCTGAAAGAAAGATTTGAACGTGCCGGCATCAAAAATTATCAATCTTTTGTGGCAGACCTGGCTAATTCAAAATTCATCCCGCCGTTGGCGGCACAAAATTCAAAATTCAACCTGATCATCTGCGATGCACCCTGTAGCGGCAGCGGCACATGGGGGCGCACACCTGAGCAACTTTATTTTTTTGCAAAAGAAAAAATGGAGGAGTATGCTGCGTTACAGAAAAAAATTGTGAAGAATGTTTTGCCGGAAGTGGAAGATGGTGGTTGCCTGCTGTATATTACCTGTTCTGTTTTCAAAAAAGAGAATGAAGAAGTCGTATCCTTTATTCAGCAGGAATCAGGGTTTGAATTAGTGAAGATGGAATTGCTGAAGGGATACGATAAGAAAGCAGATTCTATGTTTGCGGCGTTGTTGAGGAGGAGTTAAATTGGTTAAAGTGGTTAAAATAGTTAAAGTAGTTAAAGAGGTTAAAGTAGTGCAATAAGAGGCTTTCTCCTTTTAACTATTTTAACCTGTAGAAGTTAAGAGTTGATCTGACAATTGGGATTAAATTTAAGTAACGACACTTTCATTTAATAAACCCAAAATGTCAGATCATGAACTCTGAAACTAAGTTAA
>Ga0208519_100075_pt1 | contig 106799 bp, 129 predicted proteins | sample LakWasM130_HOW14_2_FD_183940 | JGI IMG/M metagenome (GOLD analysis project Ga0208519, IMG submission 183940) | Freshwater sediment methanotrophic microbial communities from Lake Washington under simulated oxygen tension - Sediment Metagenome... | ecosystem: Environmental > Aquatic > Freshwater... | reverse complement strand
GCGGCGACCAGGGTTTCGAGGTTGCGCCGGCCGATCTCGGGGTTGGCGTATTTGGAGGCGATCACCTCGCCCTGCTCGGTGAGGCGGATCTGGCCGTTTACCGTGCCGGGGGGCTGGGCCAGGATGGCCTGGTAGCTGGGGCCGCCGCCACGGCCCACCGTGCCGCCGCGGCCATGGAAGAGGCGCAGGGTGACGGGCTGGTGCTGGGCCTTGTGCGCCTCGAACAGCTCCACCAGCGCGATCTCGGCGCGGTAGAGCTCCCAGGAGCTGGTGAACACGCCGCCATCCTTGTTGGAGTCGGAGTAGCCCAGCATGATGTCCTGCTCGCCGCCCGAGCGCTGCACCAGCGCGGCAATGCCGGGCAGGGCGTAGAACTCGCGCATGATGCCGGGGGCCTCGCGCAGATCGCCAATGGTCTCGAACAGCGGCACGACGATCAGGTCGCTGATGGCCTCGCCATCCAGCGTGCCGCGCAGCAGGCCGACTTCCTTGAGCAGCAGCATCACCTCGAGCAGATCGCTCACCGACTCGGTGTGGCTGATGATGTAGTGGCGTAGGGCCTCGCGGCCGAAGCGCTGCAGCACCTCGCGCGCGGCCTCGAAGATGGCCAGCTCGCCCTGGGCCCGCTCGCTGTAGACCGCGCCGATCACGCGCAGCGGACGGGCGTCCTGCAGCAGGCTCAGCAGCAGGCCGCGGCGCTCGGCCTCGCTGAGCGCGCTGTAATCGGCCTGGATGCGCGCGGCCTTCAGCAGCTCGGCCACCACGGCCTCGTGCTGGTCGGAGCTCTGGCGCAGGTCCAGCGTGGCGAGATGGAAACCGAACACCTGGATGGCGCGCATCAGCGGCTTCAGGCGCGGCGCGATCAGCGCCTCGGCATGGTGGCTGCGCAGCGAGCTTTCGATGATGCGCAGATCGGCCAGCAGCTCCTCGGGGCTCAGATAAGGGTCCTGCGGGGCCACGGCGTGGCGCAGCGCCTCGGTGCCAGTGAGCTCGTGCAGGGTGGCGGCCAGGCGCGCATACATGCCGGTCAGCGCCCGGCGGTAGGGCTCGTCCATGCGGTGCTCGTTGCGATCCGGGCTGCGCTCGGCCAGCAACTGCAGCTCGGGGCTGATGCTGGCCAGGCGGGCCGAGATCGAGAGTTCGGCGCCCAGCTCATGCAGCTCGGTGAGGTAGTGGCGCAGCGCCACCTCGCCCTGGCGCTTCATCGCATGGCGCAGCGTCACGGCGGTGACGTTGGGATTGCCGTCGCGATCGCCGCCGATCCAGTGGCCCATGCGCAGAAAGCTCTTGAACTCGTGGCCGGGCAGGGCCTCTTCCAGCTCGGCGTAGAGCTTGGGGATCTGGCGCAGAAAGGTGGCGTGGTAGTAGGAGAGCGCGTTCTCGATCTCGTCGGCCACCGTCAGCTTGGAGTAGCGCAGCATGCGCGTCTGCCACAGCTGGGTGATGCGGGCGCGCATCAGGGTCTCGTTGTCGCGCAGCTCGCGCTCGGTGTGCAGGGTGTCGCGCTGGCCCACCAGCTCGGCGATGGCGCGCTCGGCGTCCAGGATGCTCTTGCGCTGCACCTCGGTGGGGTGCGCGGTCAGCACCGGCGAGATGAAGCCATGCTGCAGGGTCTTGGCCACCTCGGCCGGGCGCACGCCGGCCTCGTGCAGGCGCTCCAGCGCATAGGCGAGCGAGCCCGGCTGCAGGCTGCCGGCGCGCTCGTGGATCTCGCGGCGGCGCACATGGTGGCGGTCCTCGGCGATATTGGCCAGGTGCGAGAAATAGCTGAAAGCGCGGATCACGCTCACGGTCTGCTCGCCCGAGAGGCTCTTCAGCAGCTTGTCGAAGCTCTTGCCGGCCTGCGCATCGCGCTTCAGGCGGAAGGCCACCGAGAGCTTGCGGATGCGCTCCACCAGCTCGTAGGCATCGCGGCCTTCCTGCTCGCGGATCACCTCACCGAGGATGCGGCCCAGCAGGCGGATGTCGTGCATCAGGGGCGCGTTCTTGTCCTTGGCTGCGGCCTTGGTGGTGTTGACGGCCGTCTTGGCGGCGCGTGGCGCGGGATGGGCTGGTCGGGCTGGCATGGTCTGGAGTTGGGGCGTTGGAGGTGGGGCGCGTGTAACCAAGTTACCAGTTTTCGACTTTAACAGTTTCTTTGCGCAAGCCGGAATGGGGCCGCACCGGGCTGCGCTAGCATGAGGGCATGACGCAACAACTCTTGATCGCGACGCGCGAAAGCCGCCTCGCGCTGTGGCAGGCCGAGCATGTGCAGGCCCTCTTGGCCGAACGCCTGAAACTCGATGTGGGCCTGCTGGGCATGACCACCCGCGGCGACCAGATCCTCGACCGCGCGCTCTCCAAGGTGGGAGGCAAGGGCCTGTTCGTGAAGGAGCTGGAGACGGCGCTGGAAGAGGGCCGCGCTCATCTGGCCGTGCATTCGCTCAAGGATGTGCCCATGGACCTGCCCGAGGGCTTTGCCCTGGTGAGCATCCTGGAGCGCGAGGACCCGCGCGACGCCTTCGTCTCGAACCGCTACGCCAGCCTGGCCGAGCTGCCGCAGGGCGCCGTGGTGGGCACCTCGAGCCTGCGCCGCGTGGTGCAACTGAAGAACCTGCGCCCCGATCTGCGCATCGAGCCGCTGCGCGGCAATCTCGACACGCGCCTGCGCAAGCTGGACGAGGGCGGCTACGACGCCATCGTGCTGGCGGCCGCCGGGCTCAAGCGCCTGGGCCTGGCCGAGCGCATCCGCAGCCTGTTCGCGGTGGACGAGATGATTCCCTGCGCCGGCCAGGGCGCCCTGGGCCTGGAGGTGCGCGCCGATGCCGCGGCGCTGAGCCAGCAGCTCGCCGGCCTGATGCACGAACCCACCTGGCTGGCCACGCAGGCGGAGCGCGCGGTGTCCCGCGCCCTGGGGGGCAGCTGCAGCATGCCGCTGGCGGCGCACGCGGTATGGGAGGGCGGCGAGTTGCAGCTCGCGGCCGCGCTGGGCCATCCCGAGCACCATGACAAGCCGCTGCTGAAGACGCTGGGCCGCGGCCAGCCGCGCAACGAGGCCGAGGCGCGCGCGCTGGGCGAGCGGGTGGCGCAGGCGCTGCGCGAGCAGGGCGCCAGCGCCTACTTGGCGGCCGCCTGAGTGGCCGTGCAGCCGGGCTCGAGCGAGCGAACGCTGCTGCTGACGCGGCCCCGCGCCCAGGCTGAGGACTGGGTGGCGCGCATGGCGGCGCAGGGCGTGCCGACGGCGGTGCTGCCGCTGATCGCCATCCAGCCCGGCATGGCGCCGGACGCCGCAGTGTTGGCCTGGCGTGAGCTGCCGCGGGCGGCGCTGGCCATGTTCGTCAGCCCCAATGCGGTGGCCGCCTTCTTCGCGGCCCAACCCGCGGGCATGGCCTGGCCGGGCGCGACGCTGGCGGCCACGGTCGGCCCCGGCAGTGCCCAGGCCTTGCGCGCGGCGGGCGTGCCGGTCGAGCTGATCGTGCAACCGCCGGCGGACGCGGCCAGCTTCGACTCCGAACATCTCTGGCCCATGCTGGCCGGGCGCGACTGGGCCGGCCGGCTGGCGCTGATCCTGCGCGGCGACGGCGGGCGCGACTGGCTGGCCGAGCGCCTGCAGGAGCGCGGCGCCCAGGTGCGGCAGATCTCTGTCTACCGGCGCGTCTGCCCGCAGCTGGACCCCGCCGAGCGGGGGCTGCTGGACGCCGCGCTGGCCGCGCCCGAGCGCGTGGTCTGGCTGTTCAGCAGTTCCGAGGCCATTGGCCATCTGCAGCAGTTGGCCGGCCCCGGCGCGGTCTGGTCGCGCAGCCTGGCGATCGCCACCCATGAGCGCATTGCCGAGCGCGCGAAAGCCCTCGGATGTGGGCATGTGGTTTTGGCGCGACCCGAGCCCGGCGCCATCGCCGCGGCGCTGCGAAGCCTCTAGGTGCGGACCCTACAATCTGCGCCAACGTGAGCGAGCTTCCCAACCCCCTTCAAGACGCGGTGCCGCAGCCCCTGGCAGCGGCCACCTCGCGCCCTTCGATGCTGATGCCGGCGCTGGCCGCGGGCCTGGCGGTCTGCACCCTGGTGGCCCTGGTGCTGGCCTGGCAGAGCAACAGCCGGCTGCGCAATCTGGAGCAGGAGCTGGTGCGCCGCCAGGACAGCAGCCAGGCGGCGGCCCAGGAGGCCGCCAACCAGGCCAAGCAGTCGCAGGACCTGAGCCGCGACACCGCCGCCAAGGTGGCCCTGCTGGACGCGCGCCTGGCCGAGGTCTCGCTGCAGCGCGGCCAGCTGGAAGAGCTGATTCAATCGATGTCGAGATCGCGCGACGAGAACGTGGTGGGCGATATCGAAGCCTCGCTGCGGGTGGCCCTGCAGCAGACCAGCATCACCGGCAGCGCCGAGCCGCTGGTGGCTGCGCTCAAGCAGGCCGACGAGCGCCTGGTGCGCTACAAGCAGCCGCGCCTGGAGGGCGTGCGCCGCGCCGTGGTGCGCGACCTGGACCGCGTCAAGGCGATCAGCGTGGTCGACGTCTCCACCCTCAGCATCAAGCTCGACGAGGTGGTGCGCCTGGTCGACGAGCTGCCCCTGCTGTCCGCGGCCGACAAGGCCGGCGAGCCCGCGGTGGCGCGCCAGGCAAGACCTGACACCAAGCCAGCCCCAAAGCCCGCCGCCAAACCGATCGAGCCGGGCATGGCCGGCTGGTGGGAGCTGGTGCAGCAGCGCTGGGGCGAGACCGCCGGGCTGGCCTGGCAGGAAGCCAAGTCGCTCTTGCGGGTGACGCGCATCAACCACCCCGAGGCCATGCTGATGGCGCCGGAGCAGGCCTATTTCCTGCGCGAGAACATCAAGCTGCGCCTGTTGAACGCCAGGCTGGCGCTGTTGAGCCGGCAGTTCGAAACCGCGCAGAGCGACCTGCGCGACACCCTCGGCATGCTGGATCGCTACTTCGATGCGCGCTCACGCAAGGTCGCGGCGGCCAATGAGCTGCTGCGTCAGGTGGTGGGGCAGGCGCGCCAGGTGGCGGTGCCACGCCCCGATGACACGCTGGCGGCTCTGGCCGCCGCGGGCCGCTGATCCGGAGCCCGATCCCCATGCGCACGGTGATCTGGTTGGTGCTGCTGTTCGCAGTGGCGGTGGTGGCGGCCCTGACCCTGGGCAGCAACGATGGTTTGGCCAGCTTCTACTGGAATGGCTGGCGCCTCGACGTCTCGCTGAATCTGTTCCTGCTCACCCTGGTGGGTAGCTGCTTTGCGCTGGTGACGGTCATCAAGGCGATCGATTCGCTCACCACCCTGCCGCGGCGCGCGCGCGAGTGGCGGTTGGCGCAGCGCGAACGCAGCGCCCAGCTGGCGCTGCGCGATGCGCTGGGCGAGTATTTCGGCGCGCGTTACGGGCGCGCCCAGAAGGCCGCGCAGAAGGCGCTGAGCATCCAGGCGCAGACGCCCGATCTGGCCCAGGATGCCGGCTTCATGGCGCTGGGCCATCTGCTGGGCGCGCAGAGCGCGCACCGCATGCAGGACAAGCGCCGCCGCGACGAGCAGCTGCAGCTGGCCCTGGAACTGGCGCAGCGCTCGCCCCAGGGCAAGGCGCAGGAAGAGGGCGCCCGCCTGCTGGCTGCCGAATGGGCGCTGGACGACCGCGACGCCAGCCGCGCGCTGGCGCTGCTGAGCGACCTGAGCCCCGGCGTGGCGCGCCGCACCCAGGCCCTGCGCCTCAAGCTGCAGGCCGCGCGCATGGCCAAGCAGCCGCTGGAGGCCTTGCGCACGGCGCGGCTGCTGGCCAAGCACCAGGGCTTTTCCAAGCTGGCGGCGCAGGGCCTGCTGCGCTCGCTGGCCTTCGAGGCGCTGGAATCGGCGCGCGATGTGGACCAGCTGCGCAGCATCTGGCAGCACCTCGATGCGGCCGATCGGCGCGATGTCTTCGTGGCCGCCCGCGCGGCGCAATGTGCGGCCGCGCTGGGCGCGCCGGACGATGGGCGCGGCTGGCTGCGCCCGGCCTGGGAGGAGATTGCCGAGCTGGGCGCCGACGAGCGCCTGGCCTTGGCCGAGGCCCTGGTGGTCTGCATGCCCGGCATGGGCCCCGAATGGCTGCAGCGCCTGGAGCAGGCCGCGCAGCGTTTCCCGCGCGACAACTATATGGCCTACGCCCTGGGCCATGCCTTGGCCGAGCGCCAGCTCTGGGGCAAGGCGCGGCTGATGCTGGAGCAGGCGGGTGGCGACCGCGCACTCTCGGTGGCAGCACGCCGCCGCAGCTGGCTGACCCTGGCCGATCTGGCTGGTCGCGATGGTGATGCCGAGCGGCGCGCCCGCTGCCACGAGGCCGCGGCCACCTTGGCTTGAAGACTTGCCGAGCCCGTTTATTTCAGGCTATACTAGACAGCTTCAGCGGCTGTAGCTCAGTTGGATAGAGTACTTGGCTACGAACCAAGGGGTCGTGGGTTCGAATCCTGCCAGCCGCACCAGATTTACCAAGCCAGTGAGCTTTCACTGGCTTTGTTTTTCTGGTTCTCGAGAGAGATGTGAAAATTGAAAATCAAGCGCTTAGCTTGTGTATGCGATAAAAAGCATGCTATAGTTTAAGGCTTCGGCGGCTGTAGCTCAGTTGGATAGAGTACTTGGCTACGAACCAAGGGGTCGTGGGTTCGAATCCTGCCAGCCGCACCAGAATAAAAAGAAATGGCAAAGGGCCGGTGAGCAATCACCGGCCCTTTTGCTTTGTTGCAGCTTTTATGCGCGAGCCATGGCGGCGATCTCGGCCTCGCCCAGGCCCAGTGCGGCCAGCACGGCGTGCGTGTCCTGGCCGGGCTGCGGGAATGGGCGCGGCGCCGGGCCCGGCGTGCGCGCAAAGCGTGGCGCACTTGCCGGTTGGATCTTGCCATCCACCTCCACGAAGTTGCCGCGCGCGCGCTGGTGCGGATGCTGGGCCGCTTCGGCCAGGCTCAGCACCGGCGCGAAGCAGACGTCGCTGCCCTCCAGCAAGGCGGTCCATTCATCGCGGGTCTTTTGCTTGATGCGTGCGGCGACCTCGGCGCGTGCCGCCGGCCAGCGGCGGTGGTCGTATTGCAGCTGGGCGTCCAGGTGCTCCAGGTCCAGCTTCTGCAGCAGCAGCTTGTAGAACGGCGGCTCGATCGCGCCCAGCGTGATGTGCCGCCCGTCCGCGCACTCGAAGCTGTCGTAGAAGGGTGAGCCGTGCAGGAAGAAGTTCTGCGCCGGATCGTCGCCCCACATGCCGATGCCGCGCAGCGAATGCACCAGGCTGCTGAGTGCGCCCACGCCGTCGATCATGGCGGCGTCCACCACCTGGCCGCGGCCGGAGCGTTGCGCCTCCAGCAGGGCGCAGACGACGCCGAAGGCCAGGAACATCGCGCCGCCCGCCATATCGCCCAGCAGGGTGGCGGGCAGGGTGGGGGCCTGGCCGGCGCGCGAGGCGATCGCGAGCACGCCGGTGAGTGCCACATAGTTGATGTCGTGACCGGCGGCCTGGGCCAGCGGCCCGGTCTGGCCCCAGCCGGTGACGCGGCCGTAGACCAGGCGCGGGTGCTGCGCCTCGAAGGCCTCGGGCCCCAGGCCCAATCGTTCCATCACGCCCGGCCGGTAACCCTCGATCAGCGCGTCGGCGCTCTCCACCAAGCGCTTGATGGCGGCAACGCCGGCGGCCGACTTCAGGTCCACGCAGATGGAGCGCTTGCCGCGGTTCATGGCCTCGCCGCCGCCCAGGGTGCGCAACGCCGCGGGGCGTTCCACCACGATCACCTCAGCGCCCATATCGGCCAGCAGCATGCCGGCCATGGGGCCCGGCCCGATGCCGGCAAATTCGATCACGCGCAAGCCTGCCAATGGCCCCTGACTCATTCTGTGCTCCTGTGTGCTGCTCGATGAAGGTCGCCGGGCACAATATACGGATGAGCAAGGCCTTCACCAAGGAAAGCGACGGCGATGACGACGAGGACATGGCGCTGCCCGCCCTGCCGTCGGGAACACGCAACTACATCACCCCCGCGGGCTATGCGCGGCTGCGTGCCGAGTTCATGACCCTGCTGGACGAGGAGCGCCCCAAGATCGTCGAGATCGTCTCCTGGGCGGCCAAGAATGGTGATCGCTCGGAGAACGGCGACTACCTCTACGGCAAGAAACGCCTGCGCGAGATTGACCGCCGCCTGCGCTTCCTCACCAAGCGTCTGGACATCGCCGAGGTGGCCGATCCCAGCCTGCACCATGGCAGTGACCAGATCTTCTTTGGTGCCACCGTCACCTATGCCAATGCCAAGGGCGAGGAGCGCACCATCACCATCAAGGGCATCGACGAGAGCGACAGCCTGAACGGCGAGGTGAGCTGGGTTTCGCCGATCGCGCGCGCGCTCCTGAAGGCCCGCGAGGGCGACGAGGTGCAGTTGATGACGCCCGGCGGCGTGGAGCGCCTGGAGGTGCTTGAGGTGCACTACCCCAAGCCCCAGCTCAGCTAGGGCTTGATGCGCCAGGCCCGCAGCACGGCGGGCGAGCGCTTCAGCGTGCGCAGCACATCGGCCAGATGCAGGCGGTCGCGCACGCTCAGCAGCAGTTGCATCTCGGCGGTTTCGCGCGCCTGGGCCTCGTCGGTCATCGCGATATGGGTGATGTCGGCCTCGGCCGAGCTGACGGCCGTGGCAATCTGCGCCAGCACGCCCTTGCCGTTCTTCATCAGCACGCCCACGGCGGCCTCGAAGCTGCGGCTCAGTTCCTCGCCCCAGGCCACGGCAATCCAATGCTCGCTGTCGCGCTGGAACAGGCGGCGCCCGACTTGGCATTCGCCGGTGTGCACCACCAGGCCCTCGCCGCGGCCCAGATAGCCCTTGATGTCGTCGCCCGGGATGGGGCGGCAGCAGCTCGCCAGCCGCACCGAGGCGCCCTCGGTGCCGTCGATGGTGACCTGGCCCTGGGCCGGGCCGTCGTCGGCGCCGAAGCGGCCCATGCTGAGCATCACCGCGTCGGGGCGCTGGCCTTGCTCGGCCAGCATGCGCGCCAGCTTCTTGGCGACGATGGTGGCGATCTTGCGGCCCAGGCCGATCTCGATCAGCAGCTCGTCCACATGGCGGTTGCCGGCCCAGCGGGCCAGGTCTTGCCAGAGCTGGGAGGCGCTGTTGTCCTCGTCGTCCAGGCTGGGCATGGCCAGGCCCTCGGCGCGCAGGGCCTGGGCCAGCATCTTCTGCCCCAGCTCGCGCGACTCTTCCTGTTCCAGGTTCTTGAGGAAATGGCGGATCTTGGAGCGTGCGCGGCCGGTGCGCACAAAGCTCAGCCAGGCGGGATTGGGGCGGGCGCCGGCGGCGCTGATGATTTCCACCACATCGCCGCTGCGCAGCTCGGCGCGCAGCGGCACCGGCTCGCCGTTGACCTTGGCGGCCACGCAATGGTCGCCCACGTCCGAGTGGATGGCGTAGGCAAAGTCCACCGGCGTGGCGCCGCGCGGCAGCGCCATGATCTTGGACTTGGGCGTGAAGACATAGACCGCGTCCGGGAACAGATCGATCTTCACATGCTCCAGGAACTCGTTGGCATCGCGCGTCTCGTCCTGGATGTCGATCAGCGACTGCAGCCAGCGCGAACCCAGCTGCTGGGCCGCCAGCGGGTCGCCCTTGTTCTTGTAGAGCCAATGCGCGGCCACGCCTTTTTCCGCCACCATATGCATGGTCTCGGTGCGCATCTGGAACTCCACCGGCGTGCCCAGCGGGCTCACCAGGGTGGTGTGCAGCGACTGGTAGCCATTCGGCTTGGGGATGGCGATGTAGTCCTTGAAACGCCCCGGCTGCGGCTTGTAGAGCTGGTGCAGCACGCCCAGCGCCAGATAGCACTCGGGCAGCTCGGCCACGATGATGCGAAAGCCGAAGATGTCGCTCACCTGGGCAAAGCTCAGGTGCTTCTCGCGCATCTTCTTGTAGATCGAGAACAAGGTCTTCTCGCGGCCCTGGATCTCGGCCTTCTGGCCGGCCTCGTTGAAGGCCTTGATGACGTCGCGCTCGATGCGTGAAACCAGGTCGCGCCGATTGCCGCGCGCCTTCGCGATCGCCTTGGACAGGGCTGCATGGCGCCAAGGGTGGATGTACTGGAAGGAGAGCTCCTGCAGCTCGCGGTAGATCTCGTTCAGCCCCAGGCGGTGGGCGATCGGGGCATAGATATCGAGGGTTTCGCGCGCAATGCGGCGGCGCTTCTCGAAGGCCATCGCCCCCATGGTGCGCATATTATGCAGACGGTCGGCCAGCTTGATCAGGATCACGCGCACATCGCGCGCCATCGCCAGCAGCATCTTGCGGAAGCTCTCGGCCTGCGACTCCTCCTTGGTGGAGAACTGCAGCTTGTCCAGCTTGGTGAGCCCGTCCACCAGCTCGGCGGTGGGGGCCTCGAAGCGCTCGATCAGCTCGGTCTTGGTGACGCCGCAGTCTTCCATGGCGTCGTGCATCAGCGCCGCCATGATGGCCTGCGCGTCCAGGCGCCAGTCGGCGCAGATGCCGGCCACCGCGATGGGGTGGGTGATGTAGGGCTCGCCGCTGGCGCGGAACTGGCCCAGATGGGCCTCGTCGGCGAACCTGTAGGCCTCGCGGATGCGCTTGATGTCGCCCTTGGGCAGGTAGGCGAGCTTGTGCAGCAGGGCGTCGAACGACGCCGCCTCGGCCTGTGTCGGTTCCGGGCTGGTCTTGGTGATGCCCGAGAGGCCGGTCAGTGCGGCAGGCAGGCGAGCGACGGCGAAGGAGCGAAAACCCATGGCCCGAATTTACAGCATGCGCGCCGGCCGCCCTGGGTGGGCGCCTCTATGACCCGCATGGCCGGCAAAGACAAAGGGCGCCCGCAGGCGCCCTTGGCATGGGTGATGCGGTGCTTAGACCGGCACCTTGCGCAGCATCTCGATGCCGACTTCGCCGGCGGCGATTTCGCGCAGCGCGGTCACGCCGGGCTTGTTCTTGCTTTCGATCTTGGGCGTGTGGCCCTGGCTCAGCATGCGGGCGCGATAGGTCGCGGCGAGCACCAGCTGGAAGCGATTCGGGATCTTGACGAGGCAGTCTTCAACGGTGATGCGGGCCATTTTTTTGTCCTGGTAATGAATCTTGAGAATCTTTTGGAGCGTCAGGGCAGGTCCAGAGCTCGGAAAACCGCGGAACGGTTGCGACGCTGAGCCGCGTATTTTAACCGCTGCGCGTGCACGATGGCTTTCAGGTCGAAAAGAGCGGTCTCGAACACCGCATTCACCACCACGAAATCGAACTGCTGGGCCTGCGCCACCTCGACGCGGGCATTCGCCATGCGCTTGGCGATCACGCTCGGCTCGGTGTCGCCACGGCGCTTCAGGCGCTGCTCCAACTCATCCCAGCTGGGCGGCAGGATGAACACCAGCACCGCGTAGGGGAACAGCTTCTTGATCTGCAGCGCGCCCTGGAAATCGATCTCCAGCACCACGTCGTCGCCATGCGCCATGCGGGCCTCGATGGCGGCGCGCGAGGTGCCGTAGAGATTGCCATGCACCTCGGCCCATTCGAAGAACTCGCCACGGTCGGCCATGGCGCGGAACTCCTCCGGCGTGGTGAACCAGTATTCGCGGCCATGCTGTTCCTGGCCGCGCGGCGCGCGCGAGGTGTGCGAGATCGAGACGTCCAGCTTGGCGTCGAGTTCCAGCAAGGCCTTCACCAGGCTGGATTTGCCGGCGCCGCTGGGGGCGGCGACGACGAAGAGATTGCCGGGATATTCCATGGTCGAGTCTGTCTGGCTGCTTGCTTATTCGATGTTCTGGACCTGCTCGCGCATCTGCTCGATCGCCACCTTCATCTCCACCGAGATGTTGGTGAGTTCCAGCGCGGCGGACTTGGACCCCAGGGTATTGGCCTCGCGGTGCAGCTCCTGGATCAGGAAGTCCAGCCGCTTGCCGAGCTCGCCGCCCTTCTTGAGCAGGCGCTCGATCTCTTCCAGATGGGCGCGCAGGCGCGCCAACTCCTCGGCCACGTCGATGCGGATGGCGTAGGCGGCCGCCTCATTGAGGGCGCGCTCGCGCAGCGCCTCCTCGGGTATCGATTGGGCCGCGCCGGTGCTCACCAGCGCCTCCTGCCAACGTTCCAGGAAGCGTTGCTGCTGGCGCTGCACCACGGCGGGCACCAGGGGTTCGGCCTGCTCGGCCAGGCCGCGCAGGGTGTCGATGCGCTCCTGCAGAATCGCCACCAGCTTTTCGCCCTCGCGCTCGCGCGCCTCGGCCAGGCCGGCCACGCAGAGGCGCGCCGCCTCCAGCGTGGCCTCGTCGAGCCGCTCGGCCGCGCCGCCGCCCTTGCACCATTGCAGGATCTCGTGCACCGAGAGCGCCTGCGCCTTGGGCAGCCAGTTCTGCACCGTGCCCTCCAGGCGCGCCAGCTTGTTCAGCTGCTCGGCCTGGGGCTGGGGCCAGTTGTTGTCCCCCTCGCGCTGGGTGTTGATGCGCAACTCGATCTTGCCGCGCTTGAACGCCTTGGTGAGCAGCTCGCGCAGGGCGGGCTCCAGACCGCGCAGATCCTCTGGCATGCGGAAGCCCAGGTCGAGGAAACGCCCATTGACGGAGCGTGCTTCCACGGTCACGCTGGCGGTCGAGACGGTGCCGGTCTCGCTCGGTGTAACGGGTTGCGAGCTGGCGCTGGCGTAACCCGTCATGCTGTAAACTGGCATGAGCATTCGGTTGAGCAATCAAAGCGCGATTATGTCAAAGCCGAAACCGGCGCCCTTGCCTGCAGGGACGGTAGTTGGGGGCTACCAGATCATCAAGAAGTTGGCAGCAGGCGGATTCGGTGTGGTTTATCTCGCCGAAGATCCCGAGCACCACCTGGTGGCCCTGAAGGAATACCTTCCCTCGTCCCTGGCGGAGCGCTCCCCCGGAGAACTCACTCCACGCGTCAAGCCCGAGAAGCAGCCCCTGTATCGACTCGGGTTGCGCAGCTTCTTTGAGGAAGGGCGTTCGCTCGCCCAGATCTCGCACCCCAGCGTCGTCTCGGTGCTGAACTTCCTGCGCGAGAACGAAACCGTCTACATGGTGATGAACTATCTGCAGGGCGACACCCTGCAGGACTTCATCGTCACCGCGCGCGACCTGAAGCGCGACAAGGTCTTCCGCGAGTCCACCATCCGCTCGCTGTTCGACGAGATCCTCAAGGGCTTGCGCATCGTGCATCAGCACAAGATGCTGCACCTGGACATCAAGCCGGCCAACATCTTCATCACCAACGACAACAAGGCGGTGCTGCTGGACTTCGGCGCGGCGCGCGAGGTGCTGAGCAAGGAAGGCAACTTCATCCGCCCGATGTACACGCCCGGCTTTGCCGCGCCCGAGATGTACCGCCGGGATGGCGCCTTAGGCCCCTGGACCGACATCTATGCCATCGGCGCCTGCATCTACGCCTGCATGCAGGGCTATCCGCCCAACGACGCTCCGCAGCGCCTGGAGAAGGACCGCCTGGCGCTGAGCCTGTCGCGCCTGCGCAATGTCTATTCCGACAACCTCATCGAGGTGACCGAGTGGTGCATGTCGCTGGACCCGCTGGCGCGCCCGCAGAGCGTGTTTGCGCTGCAGAAGGAATTGGCGCGCGAGACCGAGCGCCGCTACACCAAGCTGAGCTTCAGCGAGCGCCTCAAGCTCCAGCTTGAGAACCTCAAGGCAGGGGCCAAGGCGTGAGGTTCGGCATCTATCAAGTCAGCCGACGCGGTGGCCGGGAAAAGAACGAAGACCGCATGGGGTATTGCTATACCCGCGACGCGGTGCTGTTTGCGCTTGCCGACGGCATGGGCGGCCACCCCGAGGGCGAGGTGGCGGCGCAGATCGCGCTGCAGACCGTGGCCAGCATGTTCCAGCGCGATGCCAAGCCGGTGCTGGATGACCCGAACCGCTTTCTGGAAGACGCGATTCTGGTCGCGCACCAGCAACTCCTGCGCTACGGCCAGGACAAGGGCCTCAGCGACACCCCGCGCACCACCGTGGTGGCCGGTGTGCTGCAGCGTGGCAATGCCCACTGGGCCCATTGCGGCGACTCGCGCCTGTACATGGTGCGCGGCGGCGAGCTGATGGCGCGCACGCGCGACCATTCCTACAGCGAGCTGCAGGAGGCCCTGGGTCGCCATGCGAATGGCGCCGAGCGCTTCAACCGCAACGTGCTGTTCACCTGCCTGGGCAGCCCCGGCAAGCCCATGATCGATATCTGCGGCCCGATCCCGCTGCAGACCGGCGACCGCTTCATGCTGTGTTCCGACGGCATGTGGAGCACGGTGTCCGACCTGGCCATTGCCGACCAGCTCTCCACCCGCGTGATCTCGGACGCCGTGCCCGAGCTGGTGGAGCAGGCGCTGCGCAATGGCGGCGCGCGCTGCGACAATGTCACCGCGCTGGCGGTGGAATGGGAAGGCGAGGACGAGCCCGACGCGGCCGACTCGATCTCCACCCAGAACCTGGCCGACGACGGCTTTGCCTCCACCATCCAGGCGGCCGCGCTGGAAGCGCAGGAACGCCGCGAGGATCTCAGCGAGGCCGAGATCGAACAGTCGGTGCGCGAGATCCAGGCGGCGATCCGCAAGGCCGGCAAAAAGTAACTCCGAAAGGTTCCCCCGATGTCTGCTGAATACCAACGCGCCGGCGAGCGCGCTGCCGCTGCTTTGCGCCCGGTGCGCATCACGCGCCACTACACCTGCCATGCCGAGGGCTCGGTGCTGATCGAGTTCGGCAACACCAAGGTGCTGTGCACCGCCTCGGTGGAAGAGAAAGTGCCGCCGCACAAGCGTGGCTCGGGCGAGGGCTGGGTCACGGCCGAGTACGGCATGCTGCCGCGCGCCACCCATACCCGCAGCGACCGCGAGGCCGCGCGCGGCAAGCAGAGCGGCCGTACCCAGGAGATCCAGCGCCTGATCGGCCGTTCGCTGCGCTGCGTGTTCGACCTGGCCCTGCTGGGCGAGCGCAGCATCCACCTCGACTGCGATGTGCTGCAGGCCGACGGCGGCACGCGCACCGCCGCCATCACCGGTGCCTATGTGGCCGCGCACGATGCGGTCAGCTGGCTGCTGGCGCAAGGCAAGATTGCCCAATCGCCCATCAAGGATGCCGTCGCCGCGATCTCGGTGGGCATGCTGGAGGGCACGCCGCTGCTGGACCTCGAGTACACCGAAGACTCGGCCTGCGACACCGACATGAATGTGGTGATGACCGGCTCGGGCGGCTTTGTGGAACTGCAGGGCACGGCCGAGGGCCTGGCCTTCAACCGCCTGGAAATGAACGCCATGCTGGACCTGGCCGAAAAAGGCATCAAGGACCTGCTCGCGGCGCAGCGCAAGGCCCTGGGCCTGTGAGCATGAAGCTGGTCCTTGCCTCCAACAACGCCAAGAAGCTCGCCGAGCTGCAGGCCCTGTTCGCGCCGCTGGGCGTGGAACTGGTGACGCAGGGCTCGCTGGGCATTGCGGAGGCCGAGGAGCCCTTCGAGAGCTTTGTGGAGAACGCGCTGGCGAAGGCACGCCACGCCGCGGCGGCCAGCGGCCTGCCGGCGCTGGCCGACGATTCGGGCTTGGCCGTCGACGCGCTGGACGGCGCGCCCGGCGTGCTCTCGGCGCGCTATGCCACGCTGTTCGGCCAGCCCAAGTCGGACGCCGACAACAACCGCGTGCTGCTGGAGCAGCTCGCCCGCAAGGGTGCCGGCCCGCACCGCGCCCAGTTCGTCTGCGCCCTGGTGGCCGTGCGCAGCGCCAAAGATCCGGTGCCGCTGATCGCGATGGGGCGGTGGCAGGGTCAGATCTTGCCCGCGGCGCAGGGCGAGGGCGGTTTTGGCTACGACCCGCTGATGTTCATTCCCAGCTTGGGCCGTAGCGTGGCGCAGCTGAGCGCTCAGGTGAAGAACCAGCTGAGCCATCGCGCCCTGGCTGCGGGCTCGCTGGTGCAGCAGTTCAAAGAGGTCTGGCAACTTGGCTGAACTCAACAGCGCGCGCCTCACAGAGCTGATGCGCCCGGGCACCTTGAGCCTGGCCGCCTTGCCGCCGCTCTCGCTCTATGTGCACCTGCCCTGGTGCCTCAAGAAATGTCCTTATTGCGACTTCAACTCGCATGAGTGGAAGGATAGCCGGCAGCTGCCCGTGGACACCGCGCGCGCCTACCTCGGCGCGCTGCGCGCCGACCTGGAGGCCGCGCTGCCGCTGATCTGGGGCCGGCCGGTGGTGAGCATCTTCATCGGCGGCGGCACGCCCAGCCTGTTTGCCCCCGAGCAGATCGCCGAGCTGATCTCCGACATCCGCGCGCGCCTGCCGCTGGAGCCCGGCTGCGAGATCACGCTGGAGGCCAACCCCGGCACCTTCGAGCGCGACCGCTTCCGCGGCTTTGCCGCGGCCGGCGTGACGCGCCTGTCGATCGGCGTGCAGAGCTTTGATGATGCGAAGCTCAAGGCCTTGGGCCGGGTGCATGACGGCGCGCAGGCGCGCGCTGCGATCGAGGAGGCCGCCCAGGCCTTCGAGACCTTCAACATCGACCTGATGTATGCGCTGCCGGGCCAGAGTCTGGCCGAGCTGGAGCAAGACCTGAGCCTGGCGCTGGGCTATGCGCCGCCGCATCTGTCCGTCTACCACCTCACCATCGAGCCGAATACGCGCTTCGCGATCGCGCCGCCGGTGGTGCCCGATGCCGATCTGGCCAGCGACATGCTGGACCTGATCACCGCGCAAACGGGGGCCCGGGGCATGGAGCGCTACGAGGTCTCGGCCTATGCGCGCGCCGGCCATCGCTGCACGCACAACCTCAACTACTGGCAGTTCGGCGACTATCTGGGCATCGGCGCGGGGGCGCACAGCAAGCTGAGCTTCCCGCACCGGGTGCTGCGCCAGGTGCGCTGGCGCGAACCGGCCAGCTATATGGCCAAGGCGGGCGAGGGCGCTGCGGTGTCCAACGAGCACGAGGTGGCGCGCAAGGAGCTGCCCTTCGAGTTCATGCTCAACGCGCTGCGCCTGCGCGAGGGCGTGCCGATGCAGCAATTCCTGGAGCGCACCGGCCTGCCGCCTTCCAGCATCGCCGAGGGCTTGCAGCAGGGCCGCGGCAAGGGCCTGTTGGAGCTCGATCCGCTGCGCATCCAGCCCACCCCGCGCGGCTTCGATTTCCTCAGCGACCTGCAGTCGCTGTTCCTCGCCTAGTCCCCATACAGGGCGCGCGCCGATTGTTCGATCTCGGCGTGCAGCCAGGTGCAGAGGGCGCGGAGCGCGGGCTCGTCCTTCAGCGCGGGCGGGTAGACGATGTGGTAGCTCTGCGCCTGCGAGCCCTCCAGGGCCTGGCCCGAGACGCGCACCAGGCGGCCGTCCAGCAAGGCATCGGCCGCCAGCAACTCGCGCGTCAGCGCCACCCCCATGCCTTGCTCGGCCGCCTGCAGGAGCAGGCCGGCATCGTTGAAGCTGGCCATGGTGCGGATCTGCCGGCTCAGGCCCGCCTCGGCAAACCATTGGGTCCATTGGGCGGCGTCGCCCAGCAGCGATTGCGCGGCCAGCTCCTCCAGGGGCGCGCCGATCAGGCGCTGCGCCAGCGCCGGAGCGGCCACCGGCACCGAGCGCGACTGCAGCAGCACCTCGTTGACCAGACCGGTCCAGGGCCCGACACCCTGGCGCAGCGCGAGATGAAAGCCCTCGCGCTCCAGGTCGACGAGCTGCTGTGAGACGTTCAGCTCCAACGCGATCTCCGGATGCAGGGCATGCCAGCGCCCCAGCCGTGGCATTAGCCAGCGTTGCGCGAAGGAGGGCAGGGCGGTGATGCGCAAGGCCTGCAGCGCGCTGCCATGCGCGGCGCTGGCGGCCTGCAGCCCGCGCTCCAGTTCGACCCAGGCGCGCTCCACGCCGCGCTGCAAGGCCTCGCCCGCCTCGTTGAGCCGGATGCGGCGCCCGCTGCGCTCGAACAGCTGGAAACCCAGCTGCGTCTCCAGCGCCGTGAGCTGCTGGCTCACCGCGCTGTGGCTGAGGTGCAGGCGCTCGGCCGCGGCGCGCAGATTCTGGGTCTGGGCCGTGGCGCGGAAAGCGGCCAGGTATTGCAGGGGCAGGCGTGGGGCTCTGGGCATGCTGGTAAGCGTATCTGAACAGGATGGCCCGATTTTCGCGCTATTGCCGGCGGGTATGAATGCTTAATATGACCAGCACTGCATCAGGAGATTCTCATGAGCAAACATCCCCTCGCCGTCTATCTCGCCACCACCGCCATGGCCCTGAGCGCCGCCGCTGCCAGCAGCCTGTTGTGCACCTGCTGGGCGGCACCGGCGCAGCTGGGGGCGGCGCTGCATGAGTCGCCGCCTGCGCAGCCTCAGCCCATCTCTGCCACCCAACTTCTGGCCCAATCGCATGCATCTGCCAACGAGCCCTGCCGAGCTGATCCAGCGCCAGCTGGAGGCCTACAACGCCCGCAACATGGACGCCTGGCTGGCGACCTATGCGCCCCAGGCCCGCCAGTACCTCTACCCGGCCACGCTGGTGGCCGAGGGGCATGAGCAGATCCGCGCGCGCATGCGGGCGCGCTTCGCGGAACCCAATCTGCACGCTCGGCTGCTGCAGCGCCATGTGATGGGCAAGATGGTGATCGATGTCGAGATCATCACCCGGACCTTCCCGGAGGGGCCGGGCCGGCTCCAGATGGCCGCCATCTACGAGGTGGAGGACGGCCTGATCCAGTCGGCCGTCTTCATCGCCGGCGAGCCTCAGCTGGCCATCACATAAATGCCCAGGGCGCCATGCTTGGCATGGCGCTTGGCCGTAGCCGCGGCGCTGGCCACGTCTTCCGAGCGATGCAGGCTGCCCGGGCTGACGCGCACCGCGCCGATCGACAGCGTGGTGCAGGGGTGGAAGCGCAGATTGCCCTGACGGTCCTCGGCCATGATGCCGCCGGCTTCCAGTGCCGCGGCGTCGAAGAGCTTGCGCGCCAGCTCGTTGAAGCGCTCGACGATGAGCTCGCAGCGTTGTTCCCAATCGTCGCTCTGGAACAGCATCACGAAGTCGTCGCCACCCACATGGCCGAGGAAGTCGCGCTGGCTGTCGCAATGCGCGCTGGCCACGCGCGCCAGCAGGCGGATCATCTCGTCGCCGCGCCAGTAGCCGTATTCGTCGTTGAAGGGCTTGAAGTGATTCAGGTCGGCGTAGGCCGCGACGAACTCGCGGCCGCTGGTCAGCAGGCGGCCGATGTGCTGGCTGATCGGGATGTTGCCGGGCAGAAAGGTCAGCGGGTTGGCATGCCGTGCCGCTTCGATGCGCGCCTCGGTGACCGAGCGCACCAGCTGCTCGCCCGTGCCCAGGCCCAGATAGCGACCGGCGCGCGTGATGATGAAGCCCTCGCGCAGATAGCGCTGGTCGGCCGAGGTCAGCACGCGGGTGAGCGCCTCGATGCCGGTGCCGGCATCGACGATCAGCGGTGAGGCGTTGGCGAACAGGGTGCAGGCGTGGCGCCCGTAGAGATCGTTGAAGAAGGGCTTGGCCCAGCGCCCGATGAACTGGGCGCGGTCCACCAGGGCCACCGGCGCACCGGCGTCGTCGAGCACCGCCACCGCGTGCAATTGCTCATGCGCGCTGAAGAGGCGGTAGAGCTGCTCGTTGCTGGCGCTCTCATGCAGGGCCGGCGCCGTCAGCATCAGCTGCTCGGCGCAGATGCTGCTGCCACCGGCGCGGCGCAGTTCGGGCAGCACCGCGATGTCGGCGCTGGCCAGCACCTCGGCCGCCGGCCCCAGCACCTCGCGATGGCCCGCCGGGCCGGGTCGGCCGAGCAGCCAGCCCTGGCCGAAGGCCACGCCCAGGTCGCGCAGCACGCGCAGCTCCTCCGGGCTTTCGATGCCCTCGGCCACCAGCTGCGCACCGAAGGTCTCGGCCAGTTGCAGCAGGGCGCGGAAGGTCTGCAGCTTCTCGGCGTGGGCGGGCAGGTGGTGGGTGAAGTATTTGTCGATCTTGACCAGCTGGGGCTGGATCTCGGACCACAGGCGCAGCGAGGAGCGACCGTCGCCGAAGTCGTCCAACGCGATGCCCACGCCGAGCCGGCGCAGGCGCGTCAGGCCCTGGCGCAGCGCCTCGATGTCGGTGACGCGCTCATGCTCGGTGAGCTCGATGATGATATCGGCCGGCGTGATGCCGATGCGCTCGCACAGGCCCAGGCCGCGTGCCCAGTAGGCGTCGCTCACGGCGCGTGCCAGCGCCGCGGCGCTCATGTTGACGAGCAGCTTGCCGGGCAGCTTCAGCCTCGCCCAGTCCTTCAGCGCCTGCAGCGCGCAGCGCACCTCCAGCTCTACCGTCAAGCCCTCGCGGCGGCCGGCGGCGAACAACGCGTCGGGGTACTCCAGCGCCGAGCCGGCGGGCCCGCGCACCAGCGCCTCATGGCCGTAGATTTCGCCGCAGTCCAGCTTCACGATGGGCTGGAACAGGGTGTGCAGCAGGTCCTCGTCGATGAGGGTCTGCACCTGCAAGGGCAGGGCGCGCTTGCAGTCAGGAATGGTGGTCATCATGTCGGTACGCTCGCTCAAGCAGCGAGCTTGCCGACACTTGATGACAGGGTTGCGAAACCTAGACTCGATTGGTGGAGAAACCTGCGGTGCTGCGTAGGCGCTCCAGCAGGCGTGGTGCGATCTGGCTCAGCGGCAGCACCTCGTCGGCGGCGCCGGCGTTGATGGCCTCGCGCGGCATGCCGAACACCACGCAACTGGCTTCGTCCTGCACCAGGTTGTAGGCGCCGGCGTCCTTCATGGCCTTCATGGCCTTGGCGCCGTCGGCGCCCATGCCGGTGAGCATGATGCCCAGCGCGTTGGGGCCCACCACGCGCGCGGCGGAGTTGAACAGCACCTCCACCGAGGGCTTGTGGCGGTTCACCGGCTCGCCGTCCTGCACGCGCGCAATGTAGTTGGCGCCCGAGCGTTCCACGCTCAGGTGCATGCCGCCGGGCGCGATATAGCCGTGGCCAGGCAGCACGCGCTCACCGTCCTGGGCCTCTTTCACGCGGATGCGGCACAGCCCGTCCAGGCGCGCCGCATAGCTGCGCGTGAAGCCGGGCGGCATGTGCTGGGTGATCACCACGGCAGGGCAGTCGGCCGGCAGGTTGATGAGCACGTCCTTGGTGGCCTCGGTGCCGCCGGTGGAGGCGCCGATGAAGATGATCTTCTCGGTGGAGAGCCGGCCCAGGCTGGCCATCGGCGCGGGCTTGGGCGCCGGCGCCGTGCCGGGCGCCGCGGCGCTGGCCGGGGCGGCATGGCTGCGGTGGATGCGGGCCTTGGAGGCGATGCGGATCTTGTCGGTGATGTCCTGGGCCAGCAGGCGGATGCCGTCGGCCACGCCGATCTTGGGCTTGGCGACGAAGTCCACCGCGCCCAGCTCCAGCGCCTTCATGGTGACCTCGGCGCCGCGCTCGGTCAGCGTCGACACCATCACCACCGGCATGGGGCGCAAGCGCATCAGGCGCGAGAGGAAGTCCAGCCCGTCCATCTTGGGCATTTCCACGTCCAGCGTGATCACGTCCGGGTTGAGGTTGCGGATCATCTCGCGCGCCACCAGGGGGTCGGCGGCCGCGCCTATGCATTCCATGTCGGTCTGACGGTTGATGATCTCGGTGAGGATGCTGCGCACCAGCGCCGAGTCATCCACCACCACGACTTTGATCTTGGCCATTGTTGAAAACTCCTCGTGCGCGCCGGCTCAGAACAGGTCGATGGAGCCGCCGCTGGCCACCACGGGCTGGGCCTTCTGCGCCGCCGCGCGGTCCTGCTGGATCAGCGCCTCGGTATTGGTCGGCGCCAGACGCTTGACCATGGCCTTGCCGCTGTGCGGCAGAAAACAGACTTTACGGGGATAGATGTCCATGACGTCTTTGGAAACGATCGGGATGCGCTCGGTCTTGAGGTAGTCGAGCACGAAGTTGGTGTTGCGTTCGCCGACGTTGATGGTGTTCATGCCCGAGATCACGGCGCCGCCGCCGAAGATCTTGGCTTCCATGCGGCTCTTGGAGGCGCCGCGCTTCATCATCTCGTTGATCAGCAACTCCATCGCGAAGGAGCCGTAGCGGCCCGAGTCGCCGGTGCCCTCGGGCAGCATGAAGTGGTTCATGCCGCCGATCTGCGCGTGGCGGTCCCACAGGCAGGCGGCGATGCAGGAGCCCAGCGTGGTCATCACCAGCAGGTCCTCGTTGTCGACGAAGTATTCGCCCGGCAGCACCTTGACCGCGGCGTTCTTGAAATGCGCGTCGTAGAAGAAGAAGGAGGCTTCGCCCTGCTTGCGCGTCTGCGCCTTGAGTTGGGCGACGCGGGCGGCGCCGGGGCCGCCGGCGAGGTAGCTGCCGGCGCTGGCTCCGGACGGGGGCAGGGGCGTGCTCATTGGATGATTTTCGGCCGGTTACAGGGTGGACTTGAGCGCAGCCTCAGACGCGCTCGTAAATGGTCTTGCCGCGCAGGCGGAACAAGTCCTTGGACTCGGTAAAGTTCTCCGAGTGACCGACGAAAAGCAGGCCGTGCGGCCGCATCACCTTGTGGATGCGCTCCAGCACCTTGCGCTGCGTGGGCGCGTCGAAATAAATCATCACATTGCGGCAGAACACCATGTGAAAGGGGTCGCCCAGCGACCACTGGGTGTGCATCAGGTTGAGGGTGCGGAATTCGATGCAGCGCGCCAGCTCGGGCTTGACGCGGATGCGCCCGTCGTTGGCGCCGGTGCCGCGCATGAAGAAGTTCTTCAGCCGCGCCGGCGAGAGGCCGCGCGAATCGGCGCTGTAGACGCCGCGGCGGGCGGTGTTGAGCACATTGGTGTCGATGTCGCTGGCGACGATCTGCACCTGGGAACCCGAGCCCAGCGATTCCGCGCAGGTCATCGCGATCGAGTAGGGCTCCTCGCCGGTGGAGGCGGCACAGCACCAGATGCGCACCGGCTTGGTGTTGACCGCCTTCAGGTCGTCGGCCAGGCAATGGAAATGGTGTTCTTCGCGGAAGAAGGAGGTCAGGTTGGTGGTCAGGCAGTTGACGAACTCCTGCCACTCCTGCTCGCCCTGCGGGCCGCTGGCCTGCTCCAGCCATTGCAGGTACTCGCCGAAGCTGCGGTGGCCGGTGTCGCGCAGGCGGCGCGAGAGCCGGCTGTAGACCATGGCGTGCTTGCCATCGTGCAAGCTGATGCCGGCGTGCTGGTAGATGAGTTGGCGTACGCGATCAAAGTCTGCGCGGCTGAAGCTGAACTCGTGGTCGACCGCTTCGGTTGCCGTGGACTGAGGCGTTCCTGGGCGCATGTAGGGCTCGCTTCTTCTGGTTGGATGCGCAGGCATGCGCTCCCGGGGATTCTCGGGTTTCTGGAGTTTGTGCGCCAGCCTAACAAGGCTAAAAGCGGAACAGGGCGGTGCTTGGATGTTTTTTTGCACCGGTGCGCAGTATTGCCCGCTGCTAGACTGCCCCGGCACTTCCCCAGGAGCCCCTTGGAACCCAGCGCAACACCCCGTCCGGTCGACGCCAGCGAATTGCGACTCGACCTGGCTTTGCAGCTCCTGCAGCAGGCCGGTGCGATGCTGCCCGAGGCCGAGCCCTTCAGCGCGGCATGGCTGCAAGGCGTGGTCGATGCGCTGTGCGATCTCTCCAGCAAGGATGCGCTCACCGGCCTGGTGAACCGCCGCAGCTTCGAGATGGCGCTGTCGCGCGAGGTCGACCGGGTGGCGCGTTCGGGTGAATCGGCGCTGCTGCTGGTGCTCGATATCGATCATTTCAAGGCCGTCAACGACACCTATGGCCATGCCGCCGGGGATCTGGTGATCAAGGCGGTGGCCGATGCCATCGGCCAGACCGTGCGGCCCATGGATACCGTGGCGCGCGTGGGTGGGGAGGAGTTCGCGATCATTTTGCCGAGTTGCCAGCCCACCTTCGGTGTCACGGTGGCCGAACGCATACGCGAGCGGGTGGCTGCGATGGAGGTGCCCGTCACGCCGGCGCAGAGCCTGCGCGTCACCATCAGCCTGGGCGGCGCTTTTGCCCCGCAATGGGTGCGTTCATCGTCCCTGCTGTGGATGGAGCGCGCCGATCGTCAGCTGTATCGCGCCAAGGCCGAGGGCCGCAACCGTGCCTGCCTGGAGAGTCAGGTGGAGTCGCTCGTCAGCGCAGAGGAAAAAGGCATGTTGTTTGCCGTAACGCAACAGGAAAGCGAATGAGTACCAACATGGCGCCTGCTGCTGCTACATCGAAATCGGGTCGCGCCCTCGCGCGCACCCTTGCCGTCACCAGCGGCAAGGGCGGCGTGGGCAAGACCTTTGTCACGGCCAATCTGGCCGCCGCCCTGGCCGCGCGCGGCCAGAAGGTGCTGGTGCTGGATGCCGACCTCGGCCTGGCCAATCTGGACGTGGTGCTGAACCTGCATCCCAAGCTCACCCTGCACGATGTCTTCACCGAGAAGGCCACGCTGGAGCAGGCCATCCTGCCCGCGCCCGGGGGCTTCCATGTGCTGCTGGCCGGTTCTGGCATGGTGGAGTATTCGCGCCTCACGCCCGAGGTACGTGACAAGCTGCTCTACATCATCGACCTGGTGAAGCCGCGCTTCGACTGGGTGCTGCTGGATACCGGCGCGGGCATCTCCGACGTGGTGCTGTTCGCCGTCTCGCTGGCCACCGATGTGCTGGTGGTGGCCACGCCGGAGCCGACCTCCCTGACCGACGCCTACGCCACCATCAAGGTGCTGGCCACCCAGCAGGGGCGCCGCGAGGTGGGGCTGGTGGTGAACCAGGCCAACCGGCCCGGCGAAGGCAAGCTGATCTGCGGCCAGCTGCAGCAGGTGCTGCAGCGCTTCGTGGGCCCCACGCCCGGCCAGACCTTCCGGCTCGAGCTGCTGGGCGAGGTGAAGAACGACCAGGCGGTGCGCCAGGCGGTGCTGAAGCGCCAGCTGCTGCTGGAGCATTACCCCGGCAGCGACGCGGCGCAGGCGATCAAGGCGCTGGCCAGCAAGCTGCTCGCCTGAGGCGCCCCATGGCTGAGACGAACACGCCGGTGACGGCTTTCGACTGGGTGGGCGGCGAGGCCGCCGTGCGCGCCCTGGTGGACCACTTCTACGATCTGATGGAGCTGGAGCCGGCCTACGCGCCGCTGCGCGCCCTGCATCCCACCAGCCTGGAGGGCTCGCGCGACAAGCTGCACTGGTTTCTGTGCGGTTGGCTGGGCGGCCCCGACCACTACATCGAGCGCTTCGGCCATCCGCGCCTGCGCGCGCGCCACCTGCCGTTTGCGATCGGCATTGCCGAGCGCGATCAATGGATGGACTGCATGCGCCGCGCCATGCTGGAGACCGCGCTGGACCCGGAGCTGCGCCAGCGCCTGGACGCCTCCTTCATGAACACGGCCGACTGGATGCGCAATCTCTGAGCCGGCTCAGGGCTGACCCAGCAGCACCATCAGCGCGCCGCCCCCGCCATCGCTGGCGCGCGCCTGCACAAAGGCCAGCACCTCCTGCTTCTGCACCAGCCAGCGGCGCACGCGGCTCTTCAGGATGGGCTCGCGCCCCGGCGAACCATGGCCCTTGCCATGCACCACGCGCACGCAACGCAGGCCGCGCCGCGCGCTTTCATGCACGAAGGCGCCCAGGGCCTCGCGGGCCTGGTCGCGGCGCAGGCCGTGCAGGTCGATCTGGCCCTGCAGGGCCCAATGGCCGCGGCGCAGCTTGCGCACCGTCTCGGGGCCCAGCTCGACGCGGCGAAAGGACAGGGTCTCGTCGGTCTCGAGCAGTGAGTCGACATCGAAATCGTCCGACAGCGCCTGGCGCAGCACCGCCTGCTCGTCCAACTGGCGCTGCCTTGGCTCTGGTTCGGGCGGATCGGCGCGCAGCAGCACGCGCTGTGCATCGGGCAGCCGCGTCACGGCCCCGATGCTGAGCTCGAACAGGCGCTGCTCCTGCTCGCGTAGACGCGCCGCGGCGGCGGCGCGCTCGGCGCGCTCCTCGGCCTCGCGGCGGCGCAGCATCAGCTCCTGCTGCAGCGCCTTGAGATCCTGCAGGCTGTGAAAGGTGGCGGGCTTGGGGCTCACAGCAGGCCTCGCTCGGCCATCGACACGGCGTTGCCGCCGCCGACCACGAAATGATCCAGCACCCGCACATCCACGAGGCTCAACGCGCTCTTCAGGGCCTGGGTCAGCAACTCGTCGGCGCGCGAGGGCTCGGCCACACCGGAGGGGTGGTTGTGCGCCAGGATCACCGCCGCCGCGCCATGCGCCAGCGCCCGCTTGACGACCTCGCGCGGATAGACCGAGGTTTGCGTGAGGGTGCCGCGGAACAGTTCTTCCATCGCGATCAGGCGATGCTGGGCGTCGAGGAAGAGCAGGGCGAACACCTCGTGATCCTGGCCGTCGAGCTGCAGGCGCAGGAACTGCTTGACGCTCTCGGGCGCATCGAAGACGGTGCGGCGCTCCAGCTGCTGATGCAGGGCGCGGCGCGCGATCTCGAGCACCGCGGCAATCTCGGCCTGCTTGGCCGGGCCCAGGCCCTTGACGGCTGCAAGGTCCGTCACGCCGGCACGCAGGAGGCCGGCCAGGCCGCCGAAATGGTCCAGCAATTGCTGCGCCAGCTGCAGCACCGACACGCCCTTGAAACCGGTGCGCAGCAGTAGGGCCAGGAGTTCGGCATCGGCCAGGCTGGCGGGGCCGCGGGCCAGCAGCTTTTCGCGCGGGCGCGCGTCGGGCGGCAGGGAATCGAGCGGCATGGGAAGGTGGACGGAACGGGCTGGAGAAGAGCACATTGTCGGCCAAGCCTAAAATCCCCCCAAACCAATGCAGCCGGACAACCCGGAAACGCCGTGAATCTGATTCAACAAGGGTCCTTCCTGACCCTGCATTACCGCTTGGCCGGCCCCGATGGCGGCGAACTGATCAATACCTTTGCCGACAAGCCGGCGACGCTCTCGCTGGGCAATGGCGAGCTGGCCCCGGCCATCGAGCAGCGCCTGATCGGGCTGGCCGAGGGCACGCACACGCGTTTCGAGCTGGCGCCGGGCGAGGCCTTCGGCGAGCGCAACCCTGAACTGCTGCAGCGCGTGAAGTTGCAGCTGCTGCGCCAGCTGGGCGACCCCGACGAGCAGTACGGCGTCGGCGACGTCGTGCAGTTCCCCACGCCGGATGGGCAGGGCAGCTATGCCGGCCTGGTGCGCGAGGTGGGCGAGGACTGGTTGCTGTTCGATTTCAACCATCCGCTGGCCGGCCAGCCAGTGAGCTTCGAAGTGCAGGTCATCGGGGTGCTGTGAGCATGGCGGCGAGCATTGCACAACCGCAGGAAGTCCTGCTGGCCGAACCGCGCGGCTTCTGCGCCGGCGTGGACCGCGCCATCGAGATCGTCGAGCGCGCCATCCTCAAATTCGGTGCGCCCATCTATGTGCGCCACGAGATCGTGCACAACACCTATGTGGTGAACGACCTCAAGGCCAAGGGCGCGATCTTCATCGAGGACCTGGCCGAGGTGCCGCCGGGCGCCACCCTGGTGTTCAGCGCCCATGGCGTCAGCCAGGCGGTGCGGCGCGAGGCGGCCGAGCGCGGCTTCCATGTGTTCGACGCCACCTGCCCGCTGGTCACCAAGGTGCATGTGGAGGTGGCCAAGCTGCACCGCGAGGGTTATGAGTTCATCATGATCGGCCACAAGGGGCATCCCGAGGTCGAGGGCACGATGGGCCAGCTCAGCGAAGGCATCTACCTGGTGGAAGAGGTGGGGGACGTGCCCCATGTGCAGGTGCAGGATCCCAGCCGGCTGGCGGTGGTGACGCAGACCACGCTGAGCGTCGACGATGCCGCCGAGATCCTGGCGGCGGTGAAGCGCCGTTTCCCGCTGGTGCGCGAGCCCAAGAAGCAGGACATCTGCTACGCCACCCAGAACCGCCAGGACGCCGTCAAGGTGCTGGCACCGCAGGTGGACGTGGTGGTGGTGGTGGGCAGCCCCACCAGTTCCAACAGCAACCGCCTGCGCGAGCTGGCCGAACGGCTGGGCACGCCCGCCTATATGGTGGACGCCGCCGAAGACCTGAAGGCCGAATGGCTGGACGGCCGCAGCCGCGTGGGCCTGACGGCCGGCGCGTCGGCACCCGATGTGCTGGTACAGGCGGTGATCAGCCGCCTGCGCGCCCTGGGTGCCACCGCGGTGCGCAGCCTGCCCGGCGTGGAGGAGCATGTGCAGTTCCCGCTGCCGCTGGGCCTGGGCGACAAGTCCATGGCCGAGGTGAATTCATCCCGATCTTGATGCGGGCGTTGTCGCTGCAAGCGGCGCCCGCTGGTGGCGCCGTTTTTTTTCTTGCCCCATAGAATTCGGACAGAACAAGGAATCCCCATGCTAGACATCAGCCTGCTGCGCAAAGACCTGGATGCGGTCATCGCACGACTCAACACCCGCAAGAATCCCCAGCCCTTTCTCGACGTGGCGCGCTTCGGTGCCCTGGAAGCCGAACGCAAGGGCGTGCAGACCCGTACCGAAGAACTGCAGGCGCGCCGCAACAGCCTGTCCAAGCAGATCGGCATGCTCAAGGGCAAGGGCGAAGACACCAGCGCCGTGATGGCCGAGGTGGGCGGCATCGGCGAGGAGCTGAAGGCCGGCGCCGAGCGCCTGGACGCGATCCAGCAGGAGCTCAACGCCATGCTGATGGGCGTGCCCAATCTGCCGCATGAATCGGTGCCGGCGGGTGGCGACGAAAGTGCCAATGTGGAGGTGCGCCGCTGGGGCAGCCCGCGCAGCTTCGACTTCGAGGTCAAGGACCATGTCGACCTGGGCGCGCCGCTGGGGCTGGACTTCGACACCGGCGCCCGCTTAAGCGGCTCGCGCTTCGCCTTCCTGCGCGGCCCGGCCGCCAAGCTGCACCGTGCGCTGGCGCAGTTCATGCTCAACACCCAGACCGATGAGCATGGCTACACCGAGTGCTACACGCCCTATATCGTGAACCGCGAGGTGCTCGAGGGCACCGGTCAACTGCCCAAGTTCAAGGAAGACATGTTCTGGGTGCTGCGCGGCGGGGATGAGGAACAGGCCGAGCAGTACCTGATCTCCACCTCGGAGATCTCGCTCACCAACAGCGTGCGCGAGCAGATGCTGGACGCCGCCCAGCTGCCCATCAAGCTGACCGCCCACAGCCCCTGCTTCCGCTCGGAAGCGGGCAGCGCCGGCCGCGACACGCGCGGCATGATCCGCCAGCATCAGTTCGACAAGGTCGAGATGGTGCAGATCACCCACCCCGAGCAGAGCTATGCGGCGCTGGAGGAGATGGTGGGCCATGCCGAAGCCATCCTGCAGAAGCTGGGCCTGCCGTATCGCGTGGTGAGCCTGTGCAGCGGCGATATGGGTTTCACCGCCGCCAAGACCTATGACCTGGAGGTCTGGCTGCCGGCGCAGAACACCTACCGCGAGATCAGCTCCTGCTCGAACTGCGAGGCCTTCCAGTCGCGCCGCATGCTGACGCGCTTCAAGAATGCGCAGGGCAAGAACGAGCTGGTGCACACCCTGAACGGTTCCGGCCTGGCGGTCGGCCGCACCCTGGTGGCGGTGCTGGAGAACTACCAGAACGCCGACGGCAGCATCACGGTGCCCGAGGTACTGCGCCCCTATCTGGGCGGCCGAGAAATTTTGCGCGGCTGAGTCGCAAAACCCTGGCAAGCTGAAAAAAGTTCGCTATACTAGCCGGCTTGACTCGCACCGAACCACGCGAGCACCGAATACCGGAGAGGTGGCAGAGTGGTTGAATGTACCTGACTCGAAATCAGGCGGACGGAAACGTCTCGGGGGTTCGAATCCCCCCCTCTCCTCCAGGAAAGAAACCCCTAAGTAATTGATTTACTTAGGGGTTTTCTCTTTCTGCTGATACTAAATCCGTCCCAATCCGTCCTGATCCGTCCACGGTTTCACATGTTTTTCACATGGGAATCGGCTTCAGGCGTACTCCAGAGCGGGTGCATGCCGTACTGCCGCGGCGGCCGGTCGAATCCGAGCTTTTCACCCTCTGATACCCAGCGGCCATAAGTGCGCTGGACCATTTCGACCGTCTTGTGCCCGAGCAGCGTGGCGATGTAGGCAGGGTTCTCGCCCTGGCTCAGCAACTGGCTGGCAAAGGTGTGGCGCAGCTGGTATGGGTTGCGGTACCGGATCTTGGTGCCCTTGTGCGCGCGCTTCCACAACCTGGCCAGCGTGTCGTCGCTCCAAGCGCCATCCTCGCCCTGGGCTCGCCCGTTCACGAACACACGATCACCGGCCAGCATGGTGATCGACTTCATGACGGTCAGCGCTTCAAACGCCGCCGGCAGCAGCGGGATGGTCCGCACGCCTGCCTTCGTCTTCGGCCTGGCCTTGTCCTTGCCCTCGGTGGTCGTTTCCTTGATGTGGACCGAGCGGTCCTCCAAATCGGAGCGCGCCCAGCGCAGGCCGATCAGCTCGCCAGTGCGCACCCCTGTGTAGGCCCAGAACTGAAACGCCGCACGCTCGGCCGGGATCTTGAGCTTGCCCAGCAACTCCTTCAACTCCGCCGCGGTGTAGGGGTCTGGTTCGAAGTCGCTGGTGCGCTTTTCAATCGGCACCAGCTTGGCCAGGCTCACCCGGTCGATCGGATTGAAGGGGATCAGCTCATCGGCCACGGCCTCATCGAGCACGGCGCGCAGGGGCAGCAGCCGATTGCGGATCGTCTTCAGGGCCACACGCTGCAGGCCCACCCAGTCGCGGATGTCAGCCGGCTTCAGGGCGGCCATCTTCATGTGCCCGCACCATGGCACCAGGTGGTTGTCGATGGCCTTGCGGTAGCCGGCAAAGCTGCTCGGCTCCAGCGTTGCCTCAACGCGATCGCGATAGGCCTCCAGTACGTCCTTGAGCAGCTTGGTGCGCGCCGGCGCGTGGCCAAAGATGGCGGCACGCTTCGACTCGGGGAAGTAGTCGATGTACGTGAAATCCCCGCGCTCGATCTTGCCCAGGATCTCAGCGCGCAGGCGGCTGCAATACTGCTCGTTGGCCTTGGAGTGGGGGAGGTTGACCACCTCGCGGCATTGCACACCGCGGAAGCTGAAGGCGACCTGGTACACCTCTTTGCTGAGGCGCTTGATGGGGGTGACGCCGATCACGCGCTTTGGCCGTGCAGGTGGGCGGGCTTTTTCCCCTCGGCCCAGTCGTTCACCGCCTTCAGATTCACCCATAGCTCCGCACTCCCTTCAGGCTTCCTGGCGTGGACGTCTCGCAGCCACTTGCCCGTGCGCAAGCGCTTGTCTACTGCGTCGGGTGTCTCCCCCGAATCAGTGCAGTATTTTGAGAGTCGAACCCAGTAAAGCATGGGAGTGTAGGAGCGGTGTGCCTTCTATGGATCAGAAGAATGTTGGAAGCAGGGCTGGCCCCGCTGCCGAACTAGAACGGAATGTCGTCCGATTCGTCGTCAAAACCCGCGGGCGCCGGCGCCGGCGCGGGGCGTGAGCGGCCCGACGCCGCAGGCGCAGATGCCGGGGCGCGGGCGTCAGATTCACCCCCAGCCGGCCGGCCGCCGATGAACTCCAGCTGCTGGATCCGACCTGCCAGCTTGTGGCCCTGGCCACCTTCGCGCTTGTCGAACGTTTCGATGTGCACGTCCTCGATGACGCACCAGATCTCGGTGCGCTTGAGCAGGTGCGGCGCCAGCGCCTCGGCGCGCTTGCCCCACAGGCCAGCGTCGACCCACTGCGTCGGCTTGTTGCCGTCGCTTCCGCGCTTGCCGTAGTTGTAGGCCAGGCTCAGATTGATCACGGGCTCGCCGCTGGGCAGGTAGCGGAGCTCGGCGTCGCGGCCAATGCGGCAGGGTCCAGTCAGGATCATGGTGTTCTCGGTTGGGGGTTGTTGGTCCCGGGCCTTCCTGCCCGGGGTGGCCTTTTCGGCTCGCAGAGGCGGGGTTTCCGCTTGCATCAGGGACTTACACCCCTCTGTCGGTACTACGAATGCGCTGATTCCGATCACGCCCCAGCGCGGGCAAGGGCGCCGGCGAAGCGCCGGCGAAGCGCCGGCGAAGCGCCGGCACCTTGGCAGTTCACGGCTTGGCACCCTCATGATCCCGGCCATACGGGCAACGCCGTGAACCACACCGGGATTTCACGGGGAACCGTTGAGGATCGTGATGCCGGTTTCCGCCTGGATCTGCAACCAGACTTCGCCCACGGCATCCTCGATGATCTTGTGCGGGCGCACCAGCTCGTACCACATGCCGAGCTTGCCACCATCGGCAATGCGATAGCGCAGCCGCGCCTCGACGCCATAGCGCGCGCCGCCCTCCAGCACCGGGATGCCGATCGTGAAGAGTTCGGGCACCTTGAGCTGGCCCTTGGAGGCCGTGCCCTCGATTTGCTCTTCGTAGGTCAGCTGATTCTCGCCATTGCTGAGGCGCAGGCCGCTGGCGAAGTTCACCTTCTTCTTGGCTTCCAGGCTGCGCGAGATCTCGAGCATTTCCGCGGCCGGCGGGTTGGCGATGTCGGGCAGGTTGTTCTCGATGAACTGGGCGAACTGCTCCTGGTTCATCGGCTTGCCGTCCATGGCCTTCCAGGTCAGCCATTCGGGGGCCACCGGGCACGAGTAGACAGCGCGGTGATCTTTCCACCCCGGGCCGAGCGCTCGGTTGTGGTCATTGAGGACAGCCACGAAGCCCGGCGGCTGGTACGCGCCGTAGATGCGCGATGCCTCGCCCTTCTCGCTGTTGACGAACTCGATGAAGCTGGCCGTGTCGCGCAGCGTGACAGAACCGAAGCGGCGCGTGGGCTGCTGCTTCAGGTGCTCCAGCGTCTTGACCTCGTAGCCCTCGGGAACGACGACAAAGCTGGTGCTCTCGATCGTCTTGATTTCGGTGAGCGCGGCGCCAGCGTTGATGGCCTCGCGGGTGTTGTTGATCTCTTCTTCCATGGTGCAGTTGCCTTTCTTGGGCGGCGGTGGTTACACGTCGAACGGACCGATGGGGATCCGCTTGTCTTCGGGGGCCTGGCCTTCCTCGGTCAGGTCTTTCTCGGTCGGCGTCATCAGGTGCCGACCTTGCGCAGCTCGCCGGTTTCAGCATCGACCGTGCGCAGGCCGGTGAGGGTGAGCTGGCGGGGGTCTTCGCGCTGCAGATTGCCCTCGACGGTGGCGAACATGATCGAGCTGCCGCGCTCTTCCTTCGGTGTCTTGACCTTGATGTCGTCGAACACTTCGATCTGGCCGCCCTTGCCGGGCTTGAGGCCCAGGGTCAGGGTCAGCGTGCCGGCGCGGCCGGTATCGGTGCACTTCTGCGTGAGCTCGTGCAGGGCCTTGGTCAAGTCATCCACGAGGGTGCCGAAGCGCAGGGCGCTGAGCGTGTCGGTGAACGGTTTCGTCATGGGTCTGTCCTATGGGGTGATGGGGAATTGGTGGGGCAGCGCCCTTTGCCCAGCTGTGCAACCCGGTGCGTCCGGGGCCTTTGGCTGGCTACGACACGCCGCCCCGCTGATCAGCCCTTGGCGGGCGCCTGGGGGAACTTCTTGAACGGCAGCGGCTTGATGTGCTTGCCGAAGAAGCTGCCGATGCTCTCGGCCTTGCTGAACTTCTCGAAGGTGTCCTTCGAGACATCGGCGTAGTGGTAGGTCGCGCCGGCGCCGCGCGTGAAGGTGACGGCCAGCGTCTTGGTCGCCTCGTCGTAGCCGATCGCCTTGACCTGGCTGGACTTGACCGGGTTCAGCTTGATAGCCGGGGCCTGTTGAGCTTGAGACATGGTGCTTACCTCGTGGGTGGGTGGTGAAGAAAATGGGCGCCCTTGCTGGAGGGCAAGGGGCACGCTGGGAAGCTAGGTGTCAGGGAGGAAAACGAACCCCAGCGCGGCGCGCCCGAAAACTTGGTCAGGCTGCGGCCAGTGACTGCGCGGGGAATTGCTTGGCCACGGCCAGCACGTGGGCGGAGATCCCGGCGCAGATCGCGGGGAAGTCCGACTCGCGGTAGAGGCGCGACGCGCGTTCGACCTTGGCGGGGAAGCCCAGCGATGCGAGGAATTCAGCCGTCACGACCATGCCCAGGCGCTCGTTGAGCGTGCCGAGCTTGAGCGTGGGCAACTCGGCGGCGGCTGCCGGCGCGACGCGGCGCAGCACCGGCTGGGTGGCGACCGGCGCCGGCGCCGGCGCGGGAGCAGCGGCAGCCTCGACCACTGGGACCGCCTTGGCGGCCTCGGCCTTCTTCGCTTCGAGCTCGGCCTGCGCGGCCAGGCGCGCCTTCACCAGCAGCACGAAGTCATCGGGCTGCTTCAGCAGGATCTGCGCGGCATCGGCGAACAGGAGTTCATGCCCGGCCGCGAGCTCGGCCTGGATCTTCATGTTCTTCTCGATGCGGTCAGCGATCTCGGTGGCCTCGATCTTGGCGCGCGCCAGCTCGGTCGTCATGGCGTTGCGCAGCGTCTCCACGGTGCGCTTACCCCTGATGGCCGCGCCGAAGTCGGATCGCACCGTGGGCATGTAGGGCTTGCCGAGGCGGGCATTCAGGGCGGTCATGTGTTCGGCCAGGCCCTGGCAACCCTCCGCGACGATCTCGTTCTTGATCTCGTCCTTGCGGTGCGTGATGATCCGGTCCAGCGCTAGGCGCTTCTGGCGCGCCAGTTCGGAGATCTCGTCGATGGTGCGAAACAGCAGGTCGATGGTTTCGGTCTGGCTGAGCGCATGCTGCTTGGCGCCGGCCAGCCGGGCCTCGACATCGGCGCACCACTTCACCGCCTCGACAGCATCGGCAAACTGCTGGTCGGTTTCCAGGGTGGTGTTGATGGCGCCGAACACCTCGACGGCATGCGCCTTGAACACATCCAGGTTGCTGTCCATCACCCGGCCGGCGAGCTCGATGCGCAGCGCAGGCAGGGTTTCAGGCGTGCGCCCCACCGGCGCCGCGGCGGCCACGCTGGGCACATAGGCATCCAGGTCTGCAGCGAACTGCAGCCAGCCATTGGTGATGGCCTGGGCCAGCTCGGGATTCGGCGTGTACCAGCAGTGTCGCTCTTCCACCAGTTCGTCGCCGTTCCACTCGGACGCCATGAACAGGATCCGCAGGGCGCCCGACACCATGCACTGCTGCTCCAGCTGCACCTGGTACACCATCGGCAGATCTGCGCCGGTGCAACCGTCGAACATGGCATCGCGCAGAACCTGGTTCAGCATCTTGTGCTCGAAGCCAGGGTTGTCCAGCATCGTCAGGCCATCGAACGAGGCCGACAGGCGGCCCAGCGAGCCGACGACCGGGTAGAGCTTCTTGCCGATGAACTCTTCGGCCAGGGGGCGGGCCAGTGCCTCGGTACGGTGCCCTTCATCGAAGAGCGCCTGCAGCGCGTCGGGGATGTCGGGCGTGATTCCTGTCTTGAGCTGGTGCAGCAGCTCGGTGCGGGTCATATAGGGCGACACGCCCATCATGGCCGGCGCCTCGCTGGCATTGAAGTGGGTTGCGCGGTAGGCCTTCCATTCCGGCGAGCCCTGGACAAGATTGTGGCGTTCCATGGTCTGCTCCTTACTGGCCAACGGCCCAGCTCAAGATCGCCTTCTCCTGAGCTTCCGTCAGAGAGTTGCGCGCCTTGATCGTGGTGATCAGGTCCACCGCGGTCTTGCGGCCGGACAACAGCAGCTCCTGCCAGTCGTCGCTCTCGCGCTCGAATTCCTCGGCCGAGATCGCAGGCAGGGAGGGGCGCGCGGCCGCGGCTGCTTCAGCGCGGACGGCATCGGAGCCAGCGCCATCGTCATCGGCTGGGCCATCGCTGAGCGTGACGAAGTTGCCCTCGATCACGGCACCGCGGCCCGACTCGGCGGCCTCTGACACAGCGATGGCGTTGGCGACCTCGATGCTGCTGGGCATGTACTTGAGCACCTGCAGCAGCGGAACCTTGCGCGCGTACATTTCCGGGTGGCGGAAGCTGTAGTGCTTGTTGCCCTGCTTGTTCAGTGCGTCGCGGTGCTTCCAGACCTTGCGCATCGACCACACCTCGATGACGGGGAAGTCGCTGCCGTTCACGCGGCCGATCGCATACACATGCGTGAGCTTGTTCGGGTCGGTTTCATCGCCCGGCTTGTGCATCACGAATGGGCGGTCGCCCAGGGCGTACTGGAAGTCGTCACCCTCGAACACGGCGCCGGTCCAGACGGTGGCACGGCCGCTGCGCGACACCAGATCCACCAGGCCCTTCCAGCCGGGCACGAAGGTGCAGGTGCCCTTGTAGGGGATCAGGTAGCCCGCGCCATTCACGCCAGGCTCCAGGCCTAGCGCGCCGGCCGTCATCAGAGAGGACGCGATGGTGCGGAACTCGCAGCGCTGCATGTCCGCGTTGCTGCTGAAGGCCGTCAGCGCCAGACGCGCCATGCGGTCGGCGTTCATGTGCTTTGGCAGGGCCAGCGCTATCTGGGGCTTCAGGCGCTGCATGAAGGAGTTGAATTCAGCGGCCGGGTTCTTTGCGACCTGGCTGCCGGAACGTTCTGCGATTGCGGTGCTCAATTGGGGCTCCTGGAAAAACCGATAAAGGGTATTGATGGGCGTGGGGAATTCAGGCGGCGACCTTCGATTCACTGACCAGGTAGGCACCAATACCAACCCGCGTGTACGGTCCTTCCCAGGTACGCGTCGTTCCGTTATCCATCAGGACATGCGCGACGTGGCTGTAGAAGCGATTGCTGCTGATGCAGAGCACCATGCCGGCGTTGTCGCGCGGGTTCTGGCAGGGGCCAGACACGAAGCCGATGCGATCGCCGGAGACGGGGAAGCGGTAGGCATTCAAAGCGCGGCCTCCTGGATAGCCGCGTTCACCTGGGGATCCGCGACGTATTCGATTTGGTGGCCGAGCATTTCAGCGCGTGCCAGGTCGATGGCGCGCAGCGTCTTCTGGCCGCAGAGCTCGGCCAGCACCTTTGCCGCGTCATTGACGGGGTAGAGCTTGATTGCTCCGTAGACACTGCGGCCGCAGACTTGAATCTTCATTGCTGACTCCTTCGTTTAGGTTCTGACCACGGTTTGAAGAATAACCCGTAACGGATTCACATGCAACCTATAACGGATAGTTCGGCGCGAAATTATTGGACCTACGGCGGCTGCGCGCGACATGCCTGGCAAAGCGCATGCCCGGTGACGCGGCTGAACACCCGGCTGCAGCCGTGGCAGGTGAAGCGCTCGTAGTGTTTGGTCGGCTCGGCCCTGGCCGCAACGGCACGTGCACCCAACTGCGTATTAGGATCAATGCGCATGTCGATCTCGCGGGCCAAGTCGGTCACGCCAATGGTTGCTGTATTCATGGCGGTTGGTCCTCAGGCTGCGGCTGGCAATTGATCGTTGGATGAGACCTGCTTCCACTCTGCGGCGGTGAGCCCTCGGTCATTGAGATAGACGGCAGTCATCTCGGCGTCCTTGTGGCCCAGCAGGGTCTGCACGACATCTGCGGGCATGCCCTCGGCGATGTAGGTCCGAGCGCTGAGCGAGCGCACCTCGTGCAGGCTCGGCCATTCGTACTGCTTGTAGGCCTCTGGGCTACAGGCCTGCACGATGAGCTCGCGGAAGCGGGCCGACAGGCTGGACATCTCGATGGGCTTGCCGTTTGCCTTGCGCAGCAGCGTGTCGCCGGGTGCGCCGATACCGCGGCAGTGCTCGATTACCTCGCCCAACGTCATGCCGGTGGCCTGCAGGCGCAGCGTCAGCGGGATGGCCACGCGGGCGCCGGTCGGCTTGCCGGCCTTCTTCTGCTGCTCGATGCGCAGGTGGCCATCGACAACATCATCAAAGCGCATCTTCGCCAGATCGGCGCGGCGCTGGCCCGTGGCCAGGGCCAGCAGCAGAAGGGCGTGCACCCAGCGCTGGCTGCTATGCCGGGCAAGATTGAGCATCGCCTGCCAAGTCTCCAGCGTCAGGCGCTTGCGCAGGCCTGGAGCGCGAGGGCGCTTGACGTGGGCGGCCGGCGACGACTCGGCGGCGCCGTTGGCGATGGCCTCGACGTAGACGTCGCGCAGCTCGCCGAGAACCCGGCAGGCCGTGTGAGGCGTCCACTGCTTCAGCTTGGTGGAAATGTCGACCGGGCGCACCGCGCGCAGCGGCATGGCGCCCCAGGCTGACTCTATGTGGTTGATCGACGTGGTGCGGTTCTTCAACGTCTGCGCGTGGTAGCCGCGCTGGCCGATGATCGTCCGGTAGGTCGCCAGCCACTCGGCCACGGTCGGGCCTTCGATGGCCGGCGCTGGATCGTTGGCGGCCGGCGTCGCCACCGGCTGGCCAGCGGGCAGCTGCATGACGGCGAGCTGCTGCAGGGCCTGCTTCAGCAGTTTTTTGAGCTTGCGTTTCTTCATGGTGTTCGTCGGCAGGGGCTTGGGAATCAGCGCTTTTGATCCGCTATGTTTGTGACCTCGCCGACGAGCTTGCCATCCTGGTAGAGACGAACAACGCCGGCCGGAATGCTCTTGTTGATGACGACCTCAAACCTGAAGCGGTCAAGCACATTGAGGCGCGCTGCCGCAGCCTTGGCGACGGCCTCCAGCTCGTCCACGAGGTAGAGCCCCTCATTGCCCCTGATGTCGGGACAGCCGGTGACGGCGCGAATGGCTTCGACGGCGATGGCGCGCATCGCAGACAGCGGGATCATGGGGTTGTCGGTGCTCATGTCGATGTCCGGGTGCAGGGGATGGGGAAGCGTTCACAGATGCCCGGCACGCCGGGCACGGTCAGCGCTCGGTCAGAACGTGGTGGATTGGGCGATGCCGCGAATCACGGACATGAAGCCCTGTTGCAGTTCGGTGGCGCCGATGGAGACCCAGCGCTGATCCAACGGGACAAGCGCGTCATTGACGGTCGGCGCCTGCTCGGGATTGGCCTGCGGGTGCGTGCGCAGCTTGGCGATCCACGCGCCGCACTGCTCGGCCAGCGCCTTGCCCTCGTTGATGAGGGCCTGCTCTGCCGCGCTCAGTTGGCGGTAGCCCTTGATGCTGGATTTGATTTCAGGGATTGGTTCGGTCATGGTTGCCTTTCAGGCGGTTGGGAAACGATGGATGGCAATGGGGGATTGGAATCAGAGGGCCAGGCCGGCCTGCTCAGGCTCGGCCGGCGCGGTGCGTTCAAAGAGCTGGGCTTGCTGCTGAGACGCCTCGATGCGCCTGCAGGCGATCTCGAAGTAGCTCCCGACCTTCTCGCAGCCGACGAACGTCAGGCCCATCTGCATCGCGGCGACCCCGGTGGAGCCGCTGCCCATCCATGGGTCAAGGACTCGCCGAGGTGTGCCGGCCTGCTCGATGCACCAGCGCATGAGCGCTTCGGGCTTCTGCATCGGGTGGTGGCGCTTCTGTCCGGCCGTGACCTCATGGCGGGCACCCTCGCCGACACAAAGGCCATCCCACAGAAGGCGGAACAGCCGCATCGGCTGATCGCGGTTGATCCAGGCGGCCTCGCCGTCTCCCTGGCTGCGGACCTTGCCGGTAGGCACCTTGTCCCAGACGAGCCAGCCGCCTGCCGGCAGGCGGTCGGCGAACTTGTGCGCGCCCCACAACAGCACGGTTGGGGCCAGGGCCAGCCACGGCGACGGGTCGAACGGTTCGTCGTCGCCCACGATCTCGGCATGGACGTTCGGGTTGACCATGAGCACGCCGCCGTTGCGCTGCACCACCGCGTTCTGCCGGGTTCCTCCCGCGTGGAAGGTGTTGACCTTGTAGGCCTGGCCGTAGGGCGGGTCGCCGACGATGGCGTCTACGGGCGGGAACACGTCACGCAGCTCACGCGCATCGCCGCGATACAGCGTGGCGCTACCGATGATGACTTTCTCGTAGGTCATGAATTCGATGTGCGACCGGCGAGCCTTGGATCAGGCGCCGAAGCCGGGCTGCTTCACGATCCAGTCAACGACCTGGGCCGAGTTGGTGATCTGTTCCGCGTCTTCCTCGGCGATTTCGAGGCCGAACTCGTCTTCCAGAGCCATGATCAGCTCAATGGAATCCAGGCTGTCGGCGCCGAGGTCGGCGACAAAGGTTGCCTCCGGCGTCAGCGCCTTCTCAGAGACGCCCATTTGCGCTGCGACGACGCGAAGAACGCGGGCTTCAATATCGGTGCGGTTCATGGTTTGGTCTTTCCGGGCTCGGTGCCCTGTGAGGGGATTGAATTCATTTGCGGACCATCCGGCCGTTGGCCATCCGGTACAGGTCGCTGCCGGGGCACGGCTCGCCGGTCTCGAAGAACTTCTTCCACGACCCTGTGTAGTAGCCGACCTCGCCGCATTGGGTGCAGCGGAAGCGGCCCACGTCGATGTCTTCCTGGTACGACTGGCGGTGCTCAACGAGTTGCCGCTCGGTCTCCCCGTAGAGCCCGACCTCCACGTCTTCCCAGGTGGACCAGCGCCGTTCGTGCGTGCAGTTGCCCATCACGCACCTCCAATGGGTTGTACCGGCACATTGGATTCCGGCAGGGCCAGCGCCGCGTGCAATACCTCGACCTTCTTGCCGACGAAGTAGTCGCTTCCATCTATGGCGCCCTCGAACACGAAGCGCTTGGCGGCGCCGAGCGTCAGCGAGTGGTAGCCATCATCGAAGGTGGATCCCTTGTTCAAAGCGTTGTGCATGCCCTGAATGCAGCGGTAGGCCCGGCCCAGTTCGGTGCGCGCCTGGGCCAGCAGACGCAGCAGCGACTCGTGCTCCTTGCGGTGGCGCTCGATGACTTGCTGTGCGGTGTCTTCGCGCTCTGTGGCGTACTGTTGCCAGTTGTCGGCCTGCTGCCGAACTGTCGGCACAGGCGCATCGGGGAACAGCACCTTCCAGCGCTCGATCATGTGATCCAGCCCACCGGAGCAAGCCGCCTGGATGACGTTTCGCAGGCGGTTGATTTCGACGGCGTAGTCAGGAATCTCGGGCTCAGCCCCTACTGCGGGGGCTTGAGTCGCGGTCCGCAGAGCTTCCATGGCGGCGCCAATCTCGGCATGCGCGGAGTCGCTTTCTGGCACCATCGCGCGCACCTTGTGCAGCACGTCGTGGGCCAGCTTTGCAGCATGTGGTTCAGTCATTTGAATCCTCGGTTGCGGCGGTCAAGAAGTTGGCTTGCTCATCCAGCATTCGAGCCACGAAGCGCCACACGACAGGGATGCCGCCGATGAGGCGTTGTTCGGACTGCCTGCTCTGCGCGCGCAGGCGCTTTGCCTCGCCGCGAAAACTCTTGGCCGCAAGCGCCGCCGGCCACGCCTTGCGCGGCTCATAAAAGTTCGACGCGATCTGGCGGGCCGTTCCTAGCTGTTCGGCGGTAATTTCAGATGCGTGCTTGGCGCTCACGACTGGCCTCCGGTGGGCTTGAGCCTCTCCCGCAGCGAGGCGACGACGTCGCCGATGTGGCCCGACCCGCCGCAGGTCGGGCAGTTCAGCGTGCCGTGCTCGGCCAGCAGACGGGCGTTCTCTGCCTCGTTCTCAGCCCGCAGGCGCTCCAGCATGTCGGCGAACTTCTTCGCCTCGGCCGGGTCGGTGGCGCGGACGTGCTTGTTGGCCTCGTTCGCGGCACGGAATGGCGTCTCGCCCGTGAACGCATTGCCCTGCGGGCTGATGATCGTCCAGCGGTCGTTGGCATGTGCAGGCGCGGGGGATTGGGAAGCCTGTGCTTGCTGCGGTGCTGCGAGCTTCAGCAGCGAATCCAGGCGCTGCGCCATGTCGTGGACGTTGAGCGCGTTGGGGTAGCTCTCGCCGCCCGACTCAAGGCCGCCATTTCGATCAATGGTCCGCAGCAGCTTTGCCGACTCTTCAACCGCATAGCGCCAGCCGAAGCTGCCAGACGGCAGCGCCACTTGCTCGAAGCCTGCAGGCACAGTCCCCTTGGGCTGGGCCTGGGATTTGGCGAGCATGGCGCGGATGATCTGGGCCGGTTCCTCGGGCTCATAGAACCCGGTGCCCGGGGCAGCGCGTCGGTCGAACTCGGCCAGGATGTCGGCGACGGTCACGCCATGTGCCTCTGCTGGGGATTGGACGCCTTGGGGCTGCTGGAGGGCGGCCATCAGATTTGCGCGCGCTTCGGATTCATGGCGCCGGCACTCAGCTGTGTAGCCCTTGCTGGTGCCGTAGAGGGACTCGGCGTGAGCCTTTGCGGCGCAGTGTGCAAATTCGTCTACCAGCGCCTCAAGGGCGGCTTGTTGGATGGTCATGTCAGGATTCCTTTTGCTTGAATAGGCAGCACGCCGGAGTGCGCGCCAGGATGTCGGTGCCTTCGCCATTGGTCCATGTGGGCCGTCGAAGCTCGCACTTGATGAAGTGCTTGCCGCCATGCGGCCCGCCGAAGGAGCGCTTGTGTTCGCAGTCGGCGCAGCGCTTGTTCGTTGGGCCAGATCCAGGCTCAGCGGCATAGCCGCGCTTCACCGTTGGCTTGCGTGATGGCGCGATACCCATCACATACCGGCGCCTGGCCTCTTCGGCCTGGCGGGCGTGCAGGCCGGCCCAGTCGATCGGCTGGCCGTGGATGTTGACGAATCCCATGCTTCAGTACCTTCCAGGCTTTTGGTATTTTCTAAAGTCGAACGCACCAGAGCGAACGACGGGCTTGTGATCGGACAGCAGCTCGACCACCTGGACGCGCTGAGGGGGCGCGGTGAAGCGCTGCGCCTCGACGCCGGCCGGATTCGCGGCTGGCCCGTTCTTCCAGGCCGGTGTGCGTTGGGCCTTGGCGGTGGTCTTGGTGTCGTCCACCCAGCCGCGGTCGCGGCAGTCCTTCGAGCGCTTCTCCAGCTCTTCGGCGCGGGTCTTGTCGGTGAAGTAGCGCGCGGACTTGTAGCTGAGTCGCGCGCAGAACAGCACGCCCTCAGCGCACAGCTTTCTGCAGGCGCGCCCGACCTGGGGAATGCTCGCGCCGTCAATGTCTTTGGTGGTCATACCGCGCTCGCGGCTGGCCAGCGCCAGCACCTGCTTGGTCAGCTCGCCATAGGGTGGACGTTTTGGCATCAGTAGGTCGCAATCAAGAGGGCGCCGCCGATCACGAGGGCGGCGCTGATAGAAAGAATCGCCACCAGCGCCCAGCCTTCGGCCGGACTCATCGGTGGGCGGGCGTCTTCAAAGTAGGCGGACATGCGCTGGCTGGTGTGGATGGACGCGTCCAGATCGGCCGCGCTCACGGGTCCGCTAGGTTCTTCTTCAGCGCGCACTGGGATGCCCCAGGCGCGCCAGGCCTCGGCGCCGATCACTTCACCCACCCGATAGCCATGAAGATCAGCAGCGTGCCCAGAGCCAGCAGGCTGCTGGTCGTCGTCAGCGAGTCGCCGCGGGAGGGATTCACAAACGGACCCTCAACGGGGTTGGCGCTGTCCGCGTCAAGGCCGAAGGCCTCATCGAGGGTGCGCGGGTAACGGTAGGTGAGGGCGTCTTGCATGGATCCTCCGAAAAACCGATGTCGGATATTTGCGGGCGCAATTAAGCGGCCCGACGAATTTCCATCGAGTCCGAATAGTTGGACCGCACAATCGCGGCCGCCAGCGGTGGGCACACCGAGTTGCCGCACATGCGAACCTGAGCGTCTTTTGGCAGCACGCGGCCATCGGCGCCGGCGAAGAGATCAACGGTGATCTCATGCGAGATCGGGAGAATGAATTGCTGGCTGATCATCCTGTTCCTTCTGCTTAGTTCCTGACCACGGATGCAGAATAACCGGAAACGGATGATATGTAAACCTATAACGGATATGAAGAGCCAAACAAAAAGCGCGACAGGGAGGATGCGCGCTTGGTGAGTGTTGCGCGGGCTACCAGCCGCAGCGCGGAACGTCTAGCGAATTGGGATGCAGCTGCAGCTCAAGTTCCCCGCTGACCCGGTTCATTTCGTCAAGCAGGAGTTGAACGTAGATCGGTTCAAGTCCGAGGCCTGTAGTTTCAATCTCTCCATCGAACGTAATGGTTATGTTGAGACTTGCTACGGGCTTGCGATCTGAAGTCGCTTGCTCTACATGCCATTTCTTGATCTGTGAGACTCGTTCGCGGTGCGGTTCTAGCGCGTCAAGTCCTCGATCAAGAATGGCGACCTTTTCGTTTGGTTTGTTGGTCGGTGCCATGTTCCCTCTTGGTTAGTGGAGTTGGCTTGTCCGGCTCCCTAACCGAGGTGCGTCTAACCGCTGCGAGAGCAGCGGCCGGCACCCTTTTAACCTCGTCCACGTTCAGTTCCCCCCGCGCTTCCTTTTTGTCCGCTCCCTTTTTTTCAGCGGCCAGCGAGATACTGACGAACGCCATGATGCGGTGCTTATCCGCATCAGAAAGTCCGCGCCACGCCAATAGAAGCTCCTGCTCATCGTAAGACGGAACGACACGCTCTGTTACACGATCGGCCGGCATCGGTGCGAGAAGATCCTGGGGAGAAACCCTGAAGCACTTGGCCAGATCTGAGATCACATCAAGGTTCGTGGCCACTTCTCGATTCAGCACCCGCTGCACGGTGGACTGCGAAACGCCGGCGCGCTTGCTGACCTTGGTCTGGGTGTCCAGATCGGGCCTGGCGTCCATCAGCGCGCGCAGGCGCATTGCGAGTATGTCTTTTAGTTCCATAGCGGTTTGCGGATTGTGCCGCTGGCGGATATGCGACGGGGGTTTCATGAATAACCGATAGCGGATACACTGACCGCATGAAGCGCGAAAAGACCTATGACGAACTGCTGCGGCGCCTGGACGACGCGGTGGGCCTGCATCAACGCATTGCCAAAGAAACCGGCGTGGCGCAGGCCACGGTAAGCCGGATCTTTTTGCGCAAATCCATCCCGCGCGTGAACCATGCCGACGCGATCCTGGAATGGTTTGACGCGCACGACCGCAAGGAACGGCGTAGTCGTGCATCAGCAGCTCGCGTCCACGACAAGGCAGTCTTGCCCCGCCGCGGACGCGCCCCCCTGCCTGCATCCACGCGCCTCGCTAAGTAGGGCGAACAGGACCACCACGATGCACGCGCACTGGCAGATCTCCCACCAGATGCGCGGCGTCATCGGGATCCCCTTCGACGCTGCGCCAGCCCGGAAGAAACAGACGGCCGCCCAGAAGAGGGCGCCGGCCTGCCACAAAAACGATTCACCCACGTAGGACTCCAGACCCATGGACACCCAGACGATGCTCTCCCGCTCAGGCAGATCGGACTCAGGCGGCAAGCTCACATCGCGCCTCGATGTTCCGGTGAGCCAGGATCTCGAAGAAGCGGTGATCGCGCTGGCCGCGGTCGCTGGCGTACCAAAAAGCGAGTACGTGCGGTGCATCCTTGAGCGGGCGGTGTACGGCGATCTCTGCATGCTGCGCAGGTTAGCGCGCCCCCTGGCCCCGCGTGAATGGGATCAAAGCCCGAACAATCCCGGTGCCCAGTCATGAATGGTGTCGACTGGCTGGCCAAGCGGATCATGGCCGCAACCGACCAGGCGCAGCGCCAGAACCTGCGCGAGAACGAACCACGTTTCAACCCCAGGCCCGCCGGCGTGATCCGCCCCGACAGCGCTTCGTCCACGGTGCTGCAGTACCTGACCGCGCACCCCGGCAGCTACTACCGCCGCGAGCAGATCGTGGAGGCCACCGGCCGCAGCGAACGGAGCGTCGACTGGGCGCTGGTCTTCCTGCGCTCCCAGGGCCTCATCGCCGCGTTCCAGGACGGCACGCGCAACCCGCGCTACCTCCGCTATTCCGTCGTCATCAAGGAGTCCTGACATGGATGTGTCTCCCGCCGCGCGCCTGGTGCGCCACTCCGACCCGACTACCAGCCACCTCGCCGCCGCGCGCGTCGCTGAGTTCGCCCAGGGCCACGAGGCCCGCATCCTCGAATCGCTGAAGGGCGGCCCGGCCGGCGCCGAGCAGATCGGGGACGCCATCGGCATCGATGGCTATGCCGTGCGCAAGCGCCTGGCCGAGCTCCAGCAGGCCAAGAAGATCGCGCCCACCGGCGAGAGCCGCCGCACGCGCTCGGGCAGATCTGAGCGGATCTGGAGGCTTGCGTAGTGGCCCGCATCCGCACGATCAAGCCAGAGTTCCCGCAGTCCGAAAGCATGGGCCGGGTGTCCCGTGACGCGCGCCTGTTGTTCGTGCTGCTGTGGACGATCGCCGACGACTCTGGCAGGACTCGCGCAGCCTCGCGAATGCTCGCGAGCCTTCTTTTCCCCTACGACGACGATGCGCCAGGCCTGATCGATGAATGGCTCAAGGAGCTGGAGGTGGAGCGCTGCATCCGGCGGTATGTCGTGGAAGGAACGACCTATCTGGAGATCGCTAAGTGGGCGTCACACCAGAAGATTGACCGCCCGTCAGCCTCCAAGTTCCCCGGGCCAGAAGAGGATTCGCGAACAATCGCGAAACCTCGCGAGCCTTCGTCGCTGGACCAAGGACCAAGGACCAAGGACCAGGATCAAGGAGAGGACCAGGACCACAGACACGCGGGAGGCGAAGTCAACGCCGCAGCGCCCTCCATGCAAGCTGCAGTGTGTGTCACCCTCAAGGCGATCGGCATCCCTGACGTGAACCCGGGCCACCAAACGCTCACCGACCTGATAGAGCAGGGGGCCGATGTTGGCATGTTCGCCGCAGCCGGCCGCACCGCGGTGGCCAACGGCAAGCGATTCGCCTACGTGCTGGGCATCGTGAAGAACCAGATGGCTGATGCTCGAAGCTCGGCCAACCGTGCCGCAGCCGACTACCGCCCCGGCGAGACGCCGCGAGAGCGCCGCGCCCGCGAGCGCCACGAAGAGCTCACCGGCGAGCGCAGCAGCAGCGCGCTGCCCGGCGACATCATCGACATGGAGCCGGCCGACCCCACGCGGCTGCCGGCCATAGGAGCCCACCCATGAGCCTTTCCACCACCGCCGTCGAGCGCTTGTTCAAGCGCCTGATCCTCACGTATGGCCAGGACTTCGACCGCCGCATCGTCGGCACGTCGAAGCTGGGCGACGTGAAGGGTCACTGGGCCTTCGAGCTCGCCGCCTACAACACGCCCCATGGGCTGGAGCAGATCGCGTTCGCGCTCGAGAACCTGCCTGAGCATGTGCCCAACGTCGTGCAGTTCAAGAACCTCTGCCGGCAGGCCCCCAAGAGCCAGCTCTACGTGGCCCTGCCGCCACCCCCGCCGGCCGACCCGAAACGCATCGCGGAAGAAATGGCCAAGCTGGGCCACATCCGCGGCCAGGTGACGGAAGCGGCCAAGGGCATGAGCGAGTCCGTGGCACGCGACTGGGCCTACCGCCTGCGTGCCCGTATCGGAGAGGGCTACCGGCCCACGATGGCGCAGCGCGCCATGATGTGCGCGGTGCTGCCGCCCGAGCCTGCGCACGCCAGTGAATAACCGACGCCGGATAAATGCCATGCCCAGCTTGCACCGTACACCAGGCAAATCCCCTCAGTGGACGCTACAGCTTCCGCTGCTTGGCATGCTGCGCCCGCCCCGTGATGTCTGCGCATCCGAGCAAGCCGGCCGCCGCTTCATTGCTCGCCGCCATCGCCAGGTTCGACCGATCTCCCACCCGGGCGCAGATCTTGGCGTGCGTGCACCCCTCGGTGGAGAAACACCGCTCTGCTGGGCAGAGGTCTGGGTCGGCGTCAGGGCAGGGGTGATCTGATGGCCAAGCCTATCCAGATGACCAGATCCGAGCTGCTGAACCTCGGCCAGCGCGCCGCGGCGAACCCGAGCGTTATCGCCATGCGCGACCACCCGGCCGAGCGCCAGAAGCGCGGGCAGAAGTACGGCAACACCAAGGTGGTCGACGCCAAGGGCCGCAAGTTCGACAGCAAGGCCGAGCACAAGCGTTGGCAGTACCTGGACCTGCTGCAGCGCACCGGCGAGATCTCTGGCCTGCAGCTGCAGGTGCCGTTCGTGGTGATCCCGGAACTGGCCAAGCCCCGCGGCGGCAAGGAGCGCCCGACCGTCTACATCGCCGACTTCGTGTACCAGCAGGGCGGCGAGCAGGTCGTGGAAGACGTGAAGGGCGCCGTGACGCCAGAGTTCAGGCTGAAGCGCAAGCTGATGCTGTGGGTGCACGGGATTGAGGTGCAGGAGGTGCGGTCTTGACCAGCAAGCCCCTGACCACCCAGCAAGAGAAGTTCGCCCAGGGCGTGGCCTCCGGCCTCAGCCAGGCCGAGGCCTATCGCCAGGCCTACCCGAAGTCGCTGAAGTGGAAGTCCGAGGCTGTGCACCAGCAAGCCAGCAGCCTGGCCGCATTGCCTCATGTTTCCTCAAGGGTGGCCGCTTTGCGGGCTGAAGCAGCTGCCCAGGCGGGCCTCTCTCGTGTCGATGTGCTAGCCGAGGTGCGCATGCTGGCGCACTCCGACATCGGGGAAATCATGCACGCGGACGGCCGCGTAAAGCTGCCAAACGAGCTCTCGCCCGCCACGCGCGCGGCCGTGGCCTCCTTCGAGATCGATGAATACGGGCGCATCAAGTACAAGTTTTGGGACAAGAACGTGGCGCTGGAGAAGGCCATGAAGCACCTGGGCCTGTATGAGATCGACAACAAGCAAAAGACCGACCCGCTCAAGGAACTGCTGAAGGGCCTGAGCGGAAATGTTGTGGGGCCGGTTGCGATCGGCTCGGAACCTGAAGAGGACGATGGACCATGAGGACTGATTTCTACGTGGAGCGAAAGGCATGGCGCGAGTGCATCGAACTGCTCGTAGTGCAGCGCGACGAACTTGGAACCATGGTCGCAAAGCCGCTGGAGTTCGAGCGCGTCGCGGAGAACACGTTGGCGGCATCACCCACCATGAGCATGAGAGTCGCTGATGCGCAGCTGCTGATGGATGAGCTGTGGCGCGCCGGCCTGCGCCCGACCGAAGGATCTGGGAGCGCTGGCAGCCTGGCGGCAACGGAGCGGCACCTGAATGACATGCAGCGCATTGCCTTCCAGCTGCTGGGCGAAGAGCAGCAGGTGGCGAACCTGGGTCGTGAGCGCGGCGCATCGCTCATGGAGGTCAAACCATGACCCCGCTCTATATCTTCGACCTGGACGGCACGCTGGCGCTGATTGAGCACCGGCGGCATCTGGTGGAACCCCCGGAAGGTTGCGCCAAAACAGACAACACCCTGCCTGTGTGCAAGCGAGGGTGCTTTGCGATGTGTGCGCACAAGCCCGACTGGCCCGCCTTCTTCGCCGCCTGCGTCGATGACCAACCGAACTGGCCCGTCATCAGCTCGCTCATGGCGCTGGTGCGCGCCGGCGCCGAGGTGCAGATCTGGAGCGGCCGCAGCGCTGAGGTGATGAACGAGACGCTGGCCTGGCTGCAGAAGTGGATCTTCGGCGATGGCTCGGTGGATCCCGAAGAGGTGGGCCTGACCATGCGGCGCGAGGGCGACTTCACGCCAGATGAGCAGCTGAAGGCCAGCTGGTACGACGCGCTCAGCGGCTACGACCGCAAGCGCCTGGTGGCCGTGTTCGATGACCGGCAGAAGGTGGTGGACATGTGGCGTAGCAAGGGCGTGGCCTGCTTCCAGGTCGCGCCGGGGGATTTCTGATGCAGATCACCACCCGCGTCCTCGTCGACGCCATTTGCGGCCGCGGCTTCCCATCGATGGTGCAGGCCGACCACTACACGCGCGCCGGCCTGGCCAAGTTCAACGGCAACCAGTGGAACGAGTGCTGGGCGTGGGACCGCGACCAGCTGGCCTATCTTCCGATCGAGCAGCTGCTGGGCATCTATCGCGATGTCGGCGGCGTGGTGGAGGCGGCTGGGTGAACAACGCCAATGTGATCGCGCTGCCCGCGTCGACCAACTTCAAGCCAGACCAGGCGCTGCACTCGGCCCTGGGCGAGAGGCTGGCTGACGTGCTGGTGATTGGCTACAACGCCGAAGGCGTGCTGGTGGTTCGCTCGTCGCATATGACGCGCGCCGAGGCGCTGTTCCTGCTGGAGCAGGGCAAGGATTGGGCGATGCGCGGGGGCCTGGCCAGTGGTTGATGCCGCAACCCTGGCCGAGAACCTGGACGATCCCGTCTGGCGCATCAGCAACCTCTACAAGATCATCGTCAAGGGCGATGACGACGACGACGAAGGCCTGGTTCTGCAGTTCAAGCCGAACCGCGCCCAGCGCCGACTGCTGGCCAGGCTGCACCACCGCAACATCATCCTGAAGGCGCGCCAGCTCGGCTTCACCACGCTGATCTGCATTCTCTGGCTCGACACGGCCCTGTTCTCCAAGCACCCAATCCGCTGCGGCATCATTGCCCAGGACAAGGAGGCCGCCGAGGCGATCTTCCGCGGCAAGGTGAAGTTCGCTTACGAGAACCTGCCGGCCGAGCTGCGCGATCGGTTCCCGCTGAGCAAGTCCACCGCCAGCGAGATCGAGTTCGCGCACAACGGCGCCAGCATCCGCGTGGCCACGTCGATGCGCTCGGGCACGATCCACCGCCTGCACATCAGCGAGTTCGGGAAGATCTGCGCCAAGTACCCGGACAAGGCCAAGGAGGTCGTGACCGGCTCGATACCCGCCGTGCCCAAGTCGGGCGTGTGCGTGATCGAGTCGACCGCCGAGGGTCAGGACGGCAAGTTCTACGACATGACGATGCGGGCTAAGGCCAACCATGAGCGCGGCCTGCAGCCGACGCAGAAGGAGTGGCGCTTCCACTTCTTCGCCTGGTGGGAAGAGCCGACCTATGAGCTGGACCCCGAGGGCGTGGTGTTCTCCGAGGCCGACAACGCCTACTTCCATGAGGTCGAATCGCGCATCAAGCGCGAGCTGACGGACCGCAAGCGGGCGTGGTACGTGACCACCCGGCGAGAGGACTTCGCGGACGAAGCGCCGCTGATGTGGCAGGAGTACCCGAGCTACCCGGAAGAAGCGTTCCAGATGAGCACCGAGGGCTGCTGGTATGCGACCCAGCTGGCCAACGCGCGCAAGCAGGGACGGGTGCTGAAGTCGATTCCCTTCGTCAAGGGTGTGCCGGTGAACACCTTCTGGGACATCGGGCGCGGCGACATGACCACGATCTGGTTTCACCAGCGCGTCGGGCCGGAGAACCGCTTTATCCGCTACTACGAGGCCAGCGGCGAAGAGCTGGACCACTACTCGAAGTACCTGCAGGACACGGGCTGGACCTTTGGCCGCCACTACCTGCCGCACGAGTCCGACTACAAGCGCATCGGGAAGAGCGCCGACACGAACCAGACGATCAAGGAAATGCTGGAAGAGCTTCTTCCCGGCGCGCGGTTCGAGGTGGTGCCTCGCGTGACCAACATCGTGTCTGGCATCCAGGCGACGCGTTCGGCCTTCGCCACCAGCTATTTCAGCGAGGAAGGCTGCCTGCAGGGCCTGGCCCGCCTGGCCGGCTATCGCAAGGAGTGGGACAAGACCCGCGGCTGCTGGAAAGACACGCCGCTGCACAACGACGACAGCCACGGTGCGGACGGCTACCGCCAGTTTGGCCAGGCCGCTGAGGCCGGCGAGAACTTCATGGTGGAGTTTGCGCAGCCGGCCAAGCCAGGGCAGGGCGCATTCAGGCGCCGCGGTTCTCCGATGTCGGTTTGATCGGCTCGCCGCCGGCCGCCTCCCACTCGCCCCAGTTCGATTCCATGACCTCGAGCCCTGGCACCGAGTCGGTATCGATGGGCCGGCGCGCGCCGATCGCGCGCAGCAGGCGCTGGAGCAGAAGGGTGGCGATGCTGGGGCGGTGCTGGGTGTTCATGTGGCGATCATCCTGCGGGTCAGGCGGCGCGTCCATGTGATGAATGGTGGATTGTCGAAGTCGTGCCAAGGATGGCAGGGTGGCGGCTCTTCCTCCCCCAACCGCTGAAAGGCTGACCACATGAAATCGATCCACCGCTCTGTGATCCTGTCGCTTGCCCTGGCCTGTGCCGCCGTGTTCTGCAGCGCTGCCGCCTGGCTGCGCGACGGCTTCGTCACCCGTTGCCGCTCGGCCAAGGAATTCGCGTTGCGCCCCTTCGTGGACCCCGCCATGCGCATCCAGCCGGCCGCCAGCGACGCCGTGGCCACGCGCCCGGCGGTTGAGCTGCAGCGGGCCAGTGCCTTCGTGCTGCGCACCATCAAGCGCGAGCGTCCGGAGATCCACCCGACCTGGCGCATGTGCCCGTCGATTTGATTCGCTGATCTCGCCCTGAAGCCCCGCGGTGCGGGGCTTTCTCATCACCCCTCACGAAAGTTCCCATGTCCGACATCAAGACCGTCCGCGCCAAGTTCAAAGTCAACTCTGTCACCGAGCATGAGGGCGGCATCAAGACCGCCAAGCTGCAGGCGGTGAGCAGCGGCAGTCCCGAGAACGCCGAGTTCTTCAAGTGGACGCCCAGCGCCAGCATCGATCTCAGCACGATGAACCCTGCTGCGGCCGAACAGTTCAAGCCCGGCAAGCAGTTCTACGTCGACTTCACCGAGGCACCGGAAGGCGCCGGCACCTGATCTAGGCCGCCCCTAACAGCAAGCCCGGCCCCGCGCCGGGCTTCTTCTTTCCGTGCCAAGGATGGGAAGCATTTGGTTTCACGCGACGGCCAGCCCTGGTCGTAACCCTGACGGTGGCGATCGAATGGGATTGGGCGAGGTGCCCTCCAAGGTGAATCCGAACAGGGCTAGGTAAGTAGTCGCGGCCTGCGGCGCTAATGCTTGACCGCCTTACTGGTCGCATTGCCGCAGGCCCCGGCGAACACTGAATTACGTGCCAAGGATGGCAGATTCCCCAGCAACTTGATTGGGGCTGCCATGGGCGTATCACTTGACCTGCGCAAAGCGCACCTTTCCCGCGTTCACGGTGACATCGTTGCCGTCCTGACCTGGGTGAACGATGAGCGCGCCCTGGTGCTGCTGCCGGCCCACCGCAAGGACGCGGGCTGGTTCGTCGTCGCTGACTCCGCGGCCTTCCGCTGGAACATCAATGCGATCGACGCAGGCTGGCGCCGTGAGGCGATGGCGCACGCCGACCAGCAATCGCGCATCGCCTGCAGCATGCTTGGTATCGAGCCCAGCCTGCGCAACCGGGCACGCATCGTCAATATCGTCACCGACGTGCTGGGCGAGCTCAACGCCATGCCCTCGGCGCCGCCGCCCGAATACATGCGCGGCGCGATCGGCCAGATGATCCTGCGCGAGGACGGCAAGGCCATCGGCGGCGAGGACATCCGCCTGGAGCGCGAGGGCGTCGCGTATGAATGAGCTGGACGTTCGCCCAATTCGCGGCAAGGCGCCCGGCGACCAGTACAGCCAGTCGCTCGATGAAAAGCTGCGCCAAGCCGGCACCGCGGTGGCCACGACCAAGGCCCACCCATTGGACAGCGACGAGGCGCGCCGCGAGCACCGGCAGCTGCTCTCCTGGTACTACCTGGAGCGCGAGCGCCAGTCCGCCAACCGCCTGGACATGGCGATGGACGCGGACATGTACGACAACCTGCAGTGGGATCCCGAGGATGCCCAGATCGTGAAGGACCGCGGCCAGATGCCGCTGGTCTACAACGAGGTTGCGCCGATGTGCGACTGGATCATCGGCACCGAGCGCCGCACGCGCGTGGACTGGCGGGTTCTGCCAAGGTCGGAAGACGACGTGCAGATGGCCGACATCAAGACCAAGGTGCTGAAGTACATCAGCGACATCAACCGCGTGCAGTTCAACCGCTCGCGCGCGTTCGCCGATGCCGTCAAGTCGGGCGTGGGCTGGCTGGATGACGGGGTGCGCGACGACCCGACGCAGGACATCCTCTACAGCAAGTACGAGGACTGGCGCAATGTGCTGTGGGACTCGATGAGCTACGAGCTCGATCTCAGCGACGCGCGCTACCTGTTCCGCTGGCGCTGGGTGGACGTGGACATCGCTGTGCTGATGTTCCCCGACCGCGAGAACGAGATCCGCCAGGCCGCCGAAGACACGGCCTACACGACCGACAATAACGAAGAGGAAGACACCTGGGTGACCGGCCTGGATGCCAACTCGAAGGACCGGAGCGGCACGCTGCGCGCCATGGGCTCCGGCCTGGCCATCGATGCGCACCGGCCGCGCGTGAAGCTGATAGAGGGCCAGTACCGCAAGCCGGCCCGGGTCAAGGTAGTGAGCGATGGATCCTTCCGCGGCTCCATCCTCGGCCCGCGCGACCACATGCTGGGCGATGCTGTGGCGCGCGAGGGCGCGACGATCGTGGACAAGGTGCTGATGCGCACGCATGTGGCGGTGTTCACCGAGACGCACATGCTGGCCCTGAACCCCAGCATCAACCGCCACAACCGCTTCAGCCTTACGCCGGTGTGGTGCTACCGCCGCGGCCGCGATCGCCTGCCCTATGGCGTGATCCGCCGCGTGCGCGATGTGCAGATCGACCTGAACAAGCGCGCCAGCAAGGCGCTGTTCCTGCTGAACTCGAACCAGATCATTGCCGACGAAGGCGCGGTGGCTGACTGGAACATCGCGCGCGATGAGGCCGACCGGCCTGATGGCCTGATCATCAAGAAGCCCGGCAAGGAGTTCGTGATCCGGCGCGACACCGATGGCGCAACGGGCCAGATCCAGATGATGACGCTGGACGGCCAGAGCATCCAGAAGAGCGCTGGCGTGGCCCAGGAGAACATGGGCCGCCAGACCAATGCGGTGAGCGGAGAGGCCATCAAGGCGCGCCAGCTTCAGGGATCCGTGGTCACCACCGAGCCATTCGACAATCTGCGCTTCGCCACGCAGGTGCAGGGCGAAAAGCAGCTCAGCCTGTCGGAGCAGTGGTACACGGACGCCAAGGTGATCCGCCTCACTGGCACCAAGGGCGCGCTGGAGTGGATCAAGATCAACCAGCCCGAGCAGATGCCGGATGGATCGGTCCGCTTCCTGAACGACATCACCGCCAGCCAGGCGGATTTCCAGGTGGCCGAGCAGGACTACAGCGGCACGCTGCGCCAGGTGATGTTCGACAGCCTGAACAACATGGCGGTGAAGTACCCGCCCGAGATCGCCCTGCGCATGATGACCATCGCCATGGAGTTCTCGGACCTGCCCAACAAGGACGAGATCGCCGAGCAGATCCGTAAGCTCACCGGCGAGCGCGACCCCAACAAGGAGCCGACGCCCGAGGAAGCCCTGCAGATCGAGCAGCAAATGCAGCAGCAGGCCGAGGCCCTGCAGATGCAGCGCGAATCCGCCATCACTGCGCTCGAAGAACAGCGCGCCAAGGTGCGCGAGATCAACGCCAAGGCCGCCAAGATGGAATCCGAGGCGATGGCCGCCGGCATGGCTGACTCGTCCGGCGGCATGCCTGCTGAAATGGAGCAGGCCCTGCGCCAGGTGCAGGAGCAGGCGGCCACGCAGATCGAGTCGCTGAGCGCCCAGCTTTCCAAGGCCCAGAGCGAGCTCGCAAACCGCACCCTGCAGATCAACAGGGACGCGGATGTCAAGCACGAGCTCGCCAACATCGACCGCGATACCAAGCTGCGCGTGGCCGAGATCCACGCAGCCAGCGATAAGCGCGTGCAGGCCCTGGAGAAGCGCATCGAGGACATGCAACGTGTGCTGGAAGAAAAGATCGCCGCGGAAGCTGCGAAGAAGGCCGATCCCGCGCCTGCGCCGCTAGCCCCCGCACCGGCGCCGGCGCCCGTCGCCGCGCCGCCGGCCGCCCCGATCACGCTGAACGTGACCGTAGATGCCAAGAGCGGCGAGGTCAAGAAGACCATCGAGCTGAAGCACGACGAGAACGGCAAGGTGACGGGCGCCGATGTCGTGGAGTCTCCAGCCACCGGTGAGGGCAAGAAGGCATGAGCACCTACATCGTGACCCGCAAGAGCGACGGCGCCGAGGTCTACCGCTACCAGGCCGAGGCCCCCATCGAGTGGAACGGCTGGGAGTTCGCCACGCACGACCACACGCTGGCGCCCCCAGAGGTCATCACGCCCCCAGAGGTCATCACGCCCCAGCGGCGCCTGAGCAAGCTGTCGTTCATCGGTCGGTTCACCGAGGCTGAGTTCGATGCGCTGCTGGAAGCGTCGCTGACGAACATCCCAGTGCTCAAGTTCATCAAGCTGCTGGACTGGGCAACGCCTGAAGCGGACGGGACGAGTGTGGACCTTGACGACCCACGCACCGTTGCCGGCGTGACGGAATTCTTCTCTCCTGAGCGCGCTGCGCAGATCCTGCAGAGCTGACGATGGATAGCTACCTAGACCACGGCGCCTACGCCACCAACATCGGCGCCACGCCAACCTGGGGCACCCCGCAAGAGGGCGATGGAGCGGCCAGCGCAGCCGCGTCGGCCGCGTCCATCGGCTCTATCCTGATGACGGCTGTTCCGACCAGCGGCACCATCAGCGTCTGCGGTGTGAGCGTCAGCACCACCAGCGTGATCGGCGCAGCCAGCGCCGATGCGGCGGCCAACGCCCTGGCTACGAACATCAACGCGACGAGCACCGCCGTGGCATCGGGCGTGGCCGTCGGCACGCCGCAGCTGCGCAATCTGGTGTTCGCGCGTGGCCCCGGCGGCGGCGCACCGGCCGGTACCTGCCAGATCATGATGCGCGTCGGTTCGGCGACGCTGAACTACGCCAACAACACCAGCGCGGCCATCGCAACGACTTTCACCGGCTCGCCCACGCTGACACAGTTTGCGGGCGGCGCGGGGGGATGCTGGGGCTGGTTCCTGAACACGGCGGCCATCGGCGTGTCGAACAGCATCACCGCGCTGACCTACGGCTTGTTCGTCGCGTCCCCCATGGTGCGGTACTCGGGCTTCACGTTCACGGAGCATGACATCCTGAATGTACGGACGGGGCGCAACACCACGCTCGTGACGGGCACGGCCAACATCTCCCCGCAGGCCAACAAGCCCGCGTACATCAACATGCTGATGGACGACGGCACGATCTGGACAGGGGACGGGTCGTCGTCCAAGCTGACGCTGGACTGGACTGCCAACGGCGCGGGCTATGTCACCCTGTCGGTGGCGGGCATGTACCACAGCATCAAGGCCAAGGTCCGGGGCGCGTTCACCGTCAAGTTCTACATCAACAGCGGCGGCAGCAGCTTGCCGCTTACATGGGGGTATGACGGCGGCAGTACAGCCTGGGGGGCCAGCTACGAGAAGGTCGAGTTCATCGAAAAGACGGGCAGCTACGCCACAAGTTGCTTCGCGTTTTGGGCACCGGGCAGCTCGTCCCGATACAGCCTGTCGTGCGTAGATTGCCTGTTCGACTTCACGGCAGTGCCGCGTACGAACATCGTTGCTTCCCTGTTCGACGCCAAAATTTACACTACGACTCTGATTGGCAACGACGTTCGCTGGAACCTTACAGGCGTGGGTGGTGGCGCGTTCACGGTGCCTGTTGTAAAAACATCGACAACAGGCACGGCGCTCCAACTCACGGCGCGCGGCAATACGTTCTCTGCCGGTCAGCCGGGCGACCTGACCCTGTACGCGCCCGGTGTAACCCTCGGCGCTGGATCAACGCTGCTCTTTGAAAACAACAAGGGCGCAGGACTGCCAGCTGGCGCGGTGGGCTTGGTCAACACCACGGTGGGGCAGAACCCCGCCTATCTTGTGTTCGACAACCTCGGCATCGGGGGCTCGGCAAAGTTTGAGTCGCGGTCGGGGTACGTGGAGTGGAACGCCGGCCAGCCGGTGTTGAGTTCCGTCGCTCCTGATGGCACGCCCTGGGCGTGGCTGGCGTACTGGACCAACGCCTCGGCCGTCATCAGCCCGAGCCAGCCGTGGGCGTTGCCCGCAACGCGCATGCAATCGCGGCTCACCACCGGGGCGCGCAGCTGGTCTGTCGAGCTGCTGCTGGACTCGCTCTCGCTGACCAATCTGCCGCTGTTCGGCACGGTGGAGCTGCAGTACATCGATGAGACGGGCGCACCCGTCTCTGAGCGTGTGCCGGTGTCGCTTGCCACGTCGTCGGCCAGCTGGACGAACGCAGGCGGGGCGTACAGCACCTGGGTGCCGCGCAAGGTGTCTGGCACGACTGCCAAGCAGGTGAAGCTGAACACCATCATGAACGTGCGTCTTGTGATCGACCGCTCCCTCCCTGGAGGCTCGACGGCAGCTTTCTCGCTCAACCCGGAGATCGCGATCACATGAGTGCGATCTTTGATTCCTGCTTCGGCCTGGCGCGCAGCGCCGTGATGGTATCGGACCTGCCGGGCCTGCGCGCCGCGGGCAATTCGGCCATCGGCCGCATGCGCCTCTCTACAGAGAGTATCGGCAGCTTCACGCTGACGCTGACCAATCTGGTTACCGGCTCCGCGATCCAGGTGGAGACGCAGACCGGAACCACCATCGAGAACCGCACTGCTGCGAGCAGCACTGAGGTGTTCACGGTGCCCACCTACGCTGCCGGAAACGCCGGCAATGACCTTCGCGTCAAGGTGCGCAAGGCTAGTTCAGCGCCGTACTACATCCCCTACCAGACCCTGGCGACGGCCTTCGTCGGAAGCCAGTCGATCTACGTTTCACAAATCCCGGACGAGTAAGCACCATGGCCATCGGTTCAGATTTCAGCATCGACTCCAGCGGTAACTTGCGCCAGGCGGCGGCCTTTGTGCCGGGCACTAGCGCTCGGTACACCACGCTGGCCCTCCACCAGTGGGCACAGGATCTCGCTGACGACGCCTCCCCAACGGGCGATGATCTCGTCTCGATCCTTGGTGCCAACCCGTCTGAGCTGGCAGGTAAGCGCAACACGGTGCGCCCGATGGCGCTAACGCTGCTGAACGGCGTCAACATCAACGACGCCACCGCGCAATGGTTCAAGTTCGGCTCCATCGAGCAGGCCGGCGGCGACGTGCTGTACACAGGCTTGAAGGTGCTGGGCTCGCTGGTAGCTAGCAGCCCGATCTACATTTTCCAGAATGGCGCGAAGATCACGAAGTACTGGGCGGACGCTGACGCCTCCAGCTTCCAGATCCTGGTCAAGGCCAAGGGCGGCGCCGGCGACACGACGCTGAAGGACATCACGGTCTACAGCCGCAAGTATGGCCAGAGCTACAGCCACTTCGACGTGGACCTGAGCCCTGGCGGCGAGCAGGTGGCGGCCCTGAGCACCTCGGTGGATGGGAATATCGACACCGGCACTATCACGCCCGCCGTGGCGGCCAGCTACTTCAGCACGGCTATCGGCGGGACGGCCACGCCCGGCACGCAGAAGATCACCCTGGCCTACGGCGATAACACGCAAGACCTGGGTGGCGGCGCCGGCTCACTGCTGCACAAGGCCACCATCACGCTGGACGGCACGATCACGGTGCTGCAGGCCTACCAGGCCCTGATGTGGGCCTGCAGCGAGTCGAGCACGATCACCTTCAACAGCGTGCCAGGCTGGCGCTACCGAGTCCTGCCCGGCCAGGCCTACCCCGAGAACCTCGCGGCCCCGTTCGGCACCTTCGCGGGCGGCAAGTGGTTCGTGGCGCAAGGCTGGTGGCTTACCGGAGTGCAGGCCGGCGACTCCAAGGCCTATCAACTCATCAGCCATACCGGCGTGGTCGAGACGCCTCCCACCAGCGTGGCCGTGCAGGTCACGGGTGTGGCCAGCGGCGACTATGTGCTGGCGGCGCGTGACAATGGCGCCGGGGGCTTCGCCAACGACACCACGCTGGCGGCTACGGCCACGGCGGGCGCTACCTCCGTGACGCTCACTGCAGCCCCTGCGGACACACCCACGGCGCCGGGCTCGCAGACCTGCTACATCCGCATCAACGGAAACCGCCACACCTATACGGCGCGCGCCGGCAACGTGATCAGCGGCCTGTCTCCCGCAGTCCCGGCAGGCGGCTATGCCTCGGGCCTGCCGGCGTTCATCCCGTTCATTGACGGGGTATCCGCGGGTGCCAGCATGCAGTCGGCCAACTTCCAGTTTGGCTCTGCCTTCACCTGCCGCTTCAAGGTGCGCAAGGGCAGCACGCCTTCCATCGTTCCGTTCGAGTCCACGCTGAGCGTGACCAGCGCGGGCGGATCCGGTACGGCGGTGCGCAACGCGGACGAGTAATGGCCCTGACGCCGAACTTCGCCACGCTGACGATCCACTCGGACGCCAGCATCACCGACATGGTGGCCTTTCACGCCGCCCTGCGAGACATCGAGGACAACCCCGAGGCGATGGTGTATCCGGTGATCCACACCTACAAGCAGATCGACCTGGGTGGTGGGGCTTACTTCCCAGCGATCGCGTTTATCAATGGTTGGACGCTGCAGTTCCCGCCCGGCAGCTTTGAAGTGAAGGGCGGGAATCTTAAGGCGACCATCAACCCGGTGGCCGGTTGCTACGTCGACCGCACGCAGTCGGCGGCCTATGCAGTCACCAGCGTTGGTGGTTCTGGCGGCGCTAGCGCGGCTGAGGTAGCCGCGGCCGTGCGCACCGAACTGGCGACTGAGCTGCAGCGCATGAGCGAGCTTGCCAAGATCCACGGCCTGGTGCCAGGCGCGCCGCTGGTGGTTTCTCCAACTGAGCGCTCCGCTGGCGGCATTGTGCAGACCGTGGTGGAGTCCGGCGGCGCCGTGACGGTGACCCGTGCTTAACCTCCGCGCCATCGCGCTGCAGGGCTTCGGCTTCAAGCTGAGCCCGATCTCCCTGGCCGTGCAGGGCCTGATCGCCTGGCTGGAAGAAGAGCAGCGCCAGCAGCAGGTGTACGGCAGCGGTAAGGGGCGCGGCCCGTACCAAGCCCGCAAGGAATTCCAGGCACCGGCGCTACGCCAGCAACTGAGCACGGAAGAGGTCAGGGCGGCCTGGGATTTTGTCGAGCTTCGGCTGCGCCAGCAGCAGGACGACAAGCGGCGTGCGGCCGCGGCGCGCAGGCCGATCGTTACACCATCAACACCAGCACCAGCCGCGTCAGCGGCCCAAGCTGCGGCGCTTGCGCGGACCGACCCGCCCGCTTCCGCGGGTCTTCCGTTGCCAGCAGAACGCATGGCCGAGCGGCAGGAATATCGCGCCCAGGCCGGCGAAGACGACGCCTCCATCCTGGCCATCATCCTGGCAGCTGCTTAGGGGCAGAGCGATGCACTGGCATGCCCAGATCACCAGCCTGACGCTTCGCGGATTCGAGTTGCCCGGCGGCTATGCCGAGAAGCTGCCATTCCTTGCCTCTGCGCAAGCCGAACTGCTGGGAGACTCGCTGGCCTATGTGCACGCCGCGTCCCGCCTCGATGGGCGGCAGCTGAGCGTGAACGACTGGCGTGACGTGGCGATCCTGCTGCGCGACCAGTTCCGCGTCGAGACGCTGCTGTATCACCGTGGCAAAAGGCTGGTCACTATCCCAACCGCGCGCGCGTGACAACGTGCCAAGGATGGCAGGCTCCGCATCCATGAAAGAGCTGCTGCTTGCCTTCCTGATCGGCGCGCTGATCGCTGGCGCTTCCGCCTGGAAAGTCCAGGACTGGCGTATCGCCGCGATCATGGGCCAGGCGGCCGAAGACCAGGTGGAGCAGGTTCGCCACGTCCTCAAAGCCGAAAGGGCAAGTCATGTTCAAGCCTCAAATGCCGTCGCCGCGGCGCGCGCTCGCGAGGGCAAGTTACGTCGGGCTGCTGATGATCTGCGCACTGAGCGCGACCGGCTGCGCGACACATCTGCCGATGCGGTGCGAGTGTCCGAGCAATCCCACGCGGCCTGCCTTGAGCGAGTTGGAGCCTTCCGAGACGTATTCGATCAGTGCGCAGCGCGATATGGCGAGCTGGCGGAAAAGGCTGGGCGACACGTCTCCGATGTCAGAACGCTGATCGAGGCTTGGCCTACGGACGTGCCAAGGGTGGCAGATTCCGACACCACACCACTGGAGTAGATCTCATGGCCAAAGGCAACACCATCGCATCGACCAAGAGCGAAGACGACTGGCAGGTCGAAGACGATCTGCGCACCATGCAGCGCTGCGAAGAGATCGAGAAGGATCCGAAGCGGCTGGCTAAGGTGCAGGCGCTCGCCAAACAGAAGCTGCTGGGCCTGGCGTCGATCGCCAGCGAAGGCAAGGACGATTAATCCACCACCGACCAAGGAAAGAGCATGAGTTCTCTCGACGCCCAAGCACTGGAGTTGCTGACCCCGGAAGAGCGCGCTGCCATCGAAGATGGCGCACCGACCCAGGCTGAAATTGACGCGCTGCGCAACATTGCGGGCAGCGATGACGAAGACGGCGAGGATGATGATGGGGTCGACGACGACACCACTTCCACCGAAGCTGCAGACACAGCAAAGGCAGCCGACGCAGCTGCCACCGCAGATGCTGCCGCTGCTGCGCCTGCCGGGTCCCCCACACCGGCGACGCCTCCGGCCGCATCGCCCGCGCCTGCCCGAGCCCCCGCCTACGTGGCCGAGCTCCCCGCCGACTTCGAAACCAAGGTGACTGCCTTGGGCGAGCGCGAGACTGCCGCCTGGACCCGCTTCGAGGCCGGCGACATCGACCGTGCCCAGCTGCAGGCCGACCTCCGCGGGGTGGAGTCGGAGCGCCGCGAGCTCGATTCGCTGCGCATCAAGGCCGAGATCTCGCAGGACATGACGCGCCAGAGCGTCGAATTCCAGTTCAACCAAGCACTGGATGATGTGTCGGGCACGCCGGCCGAGCAGGGCGGCATCAACTATCGCGCCGATGCCAAAGCGCTGTCCGAGTTCAACATGTTCCTGCGCGCATTGGGCGCGGATGAGTCGAACGAGGACAAGGACGCCAAATGGTTTGTGGCTGAGGCCCATAAGCGCGTGCAGGCGTTCCGCGGCGCGGCCGCCCCCGCTGCCCCCGCTCCTTCGCCAACTCCTGCGCCGGCCCCGTCAGCCAAGGATGCCGCGCTGGCTCGCCGCAAGCCGGCCGTGGCTGACGCCCCTGCGACGCTGGCCCAGGTGCCTGGCGGCGATGGACCCGGCGATGTCGCTGGTGAATTCGCACACCTCGATCGTCTGAACGGTACCGATCTGGAAGATGCGATCGCGCGCATGACGCCGGCCCAACGTGAGAAGTACGCGGCAGGTTCGTGATGCCTGGGGACTGCTCAAAACTGACCATCCAACTGCGGCCGAGCGAGATCTTGGCCGTGGGTGATGTGACGGTCGAGCTGGTGCACAAGAGCGGTCAGGCCGCGCGGCTGCGCATCTGCGCGCCGCGCGCCATGAAGATCACAAAACTGTCTCAGGACGGTGAACAAGATATTGCGCAAGTCGTGCCAAGGATGGCGCAATTAACTGCCGGCTGAATCAAGCCGTCTGTATCTAGCTTCGAGCGCAGGAGTGCTCTTTCAAGTCAAAACTGAAGGAGTATTTCTATGGGACGCACCATTGTTGGCGTGAACGACCCGAAGGCGGTCAAGCGCTATGCCGGCCTGATGGCCTACGACACCTCGCAAAAGAGCTACTGGAACCAGCGCTTCATGGCGCGCGGCGCCGAAGCTGAAGTGCCGGTTCAGATCCTGACCGATCTGGAAACCGATGCCGGCGAGCAGATCACCTACGACTTGCTGGCCGAGCTGAAGATGGCGCCGGTGGAGGGTGAAGACATCCTCGAAGGCAAGGAAGAAGGCCAGAAGTTCTACACGGACGCGATCTACATCGATCAGGCGCGCGCCGGCGTTAACACTGGCGGCCGCATGACGCGCAAGCGCACGCTGCACAACCTGCGCGAGAAGGCCAAGCGTCAGCAATCCAGCTGGTGGGCTCGTCTGATGGACGAACTGCTGTTCATCTACGTGTCCGGCGCCCGCGGTATCAACCCGAACTTCCTGCTGCCGACCACCTATGCTGGCCGCGCCCAGAACCCGCTGTACGCGCCCGACTCGAACCACGTCATCTACGGCTCCGAGCTGTCTGCGGCTGGTGTTGAGCAGAACGGTGCCACCGCGTTCAACAACATCGACGTGCTGGACAAGTTCAGCCTGAAGTTGGTCGATCGCGCCAAGACGCGCGCCGACAGCCAGGGCGGCGGCGCTACCGGCATCCCGGTGCTGCAGCCTTGCAAGATCGACGGCATGGAAACTTTCGTGTGCGTCATGCACACGTTCCAGGAAGACGATCTGCGCAAGAGCGTGGTGCCCGGGGAGTGGCTGGACATCCAGAAGGCTGCTGCCGCCTCCGAAGGCCGCGCGAGCCCGCTGTTCCGCGGCAACATCGGCATGCACCGCGGCGTGATCCTGCACTCGCACCGCAACGTGATCCGCTTCAACAACGCTGGCGCCGGTGCCAACGTCGAAGCGGCCCGCGCGCTGTTCCTGGGTTCGCAGGCTGCCGTGGTCGCCTTCGGTTCGCCGGGCACCAACCTGCGCTTCGACTGGCACGAGGAAACCCGTGACAACGGCGACAAGGTGGTCATCAGCACGTCGTCCATCTTCGGTCACAAGAAGGTGCGCTTCGACATGGAAGGCGCTGTGGGCCAGCAGGACTTCGGCGTGTTCGCGCTGGATACCGCTGCTGCCAGCCGCTGATCCATCCGCTGACCAAATGGACTGAAGGAGAACGAAATGGCTTTCACGAACTCGAACGACTACCTGACGGGCCGCAAGCCCTCGGTGCTGCCGGCTGGCGGCGAGGTGGTGGCGGTGCGCTTCGCGCTGGATCTGGCCACGGCCGATCTGGCCCTGAACACCATCGGCGCCATTGGCTTGCTGCCACCGGGCTGCGTGCCGGTGGACCTGCTGGTGGATGGCACCGACATGGACTCTGGTGCTGCAGCCATGGTGCTGCAGGTCGGTATCTGGGACGGCGCCTCCGCGAACTTGTCGACAGCTGCGGCTGACGGCGGCAAGGCCTGGGGCTCCACCACCGCGGTCAACACCGACTTCCAGCAGAACCTGGCACGCAACGGCAACGCCATGGCGGTGGTGCAGGCCACCCAGACCGAACGTAAGGTCGGTGTGAAGGTGACGACCGCGCCCACCACGCCGGTGGCCGGCACGCTGGGCGTGACGCTGCTGTATCGCGCCGTCTGACCCCTTTCCTTGTGCGAAGTGGCGCGCCCCGGCGCGTTGAAGGGGGAGGCCTAGCAGCTTCCCCCTTTTTCTTAGGACCAACATCATGAAGATCCAGACCTCCATCACGCCCCGCCGCGACGGCAACATCGTCGTGACGACGCCCGCCGGCACCCGCCTTGTTTTCATGCCGGATGAATGCGGCGATCTGGCCTGCGACGTGACGGATGAGGCGGCTATTGCTTGGCTGCTCACCAACGAGAACTTCTACCCGTCCGATGCCGCCGACTACCAGGCGGTGATAGACATCACGCGCAAGGGTGCCAACGACCAGATCGACGGTGGCGATGCTGATGACGGCGAATTCGAGGAAGGCGTGGATGAGGGCAGCATGAGCGCGGCGCCGGTCGAAGGTGCCGCAGCGGCCGACGCCGCGGCAGCGGCGCCGGCAAGAGCTCCGCGCGCACGCCGCGCCAACTGATCGGCTGAGCCATGGCGGATTGGTCGAAGTTCTACGCCGACCTGCGGCCGCATGTGCCGGGGTGCGCTGAGCCCATGATGGATCAGGCGCTCCGGCGCGCCGCGGCGGAGTTCTTCAGCAAGACCTTTGCCTGGCTGGAATGGCTGGCGCCCGTGGTGACGGTGGATGGTGAGCGCGAGTACGCGCTGACCATCCCGGCGGGGGCGATCGTGATCAGGCTGGAGAAGGCCACCGCCAACGGGTTGGAAACGCCCATCCTGTCCTACCGTTCAATCAACACCGACATCGACAGCGCGCCGGTCGATGCAGACGGCATCACCACCCGCGATAGGCTGGTATTCACCCTGGCCAAAGATGTCGTCGCTGGTACCAGCATTCAGGTGCAGGCGACGCTGGCGCCCGGTGAGGATGCCACCGGCGTCTCCGATGCCATGTTCTCCCAGTATGTCGATGACATCGTGAAGGGCGCCAAGGCCAGGCTGCAAGGCATGCCTGACAAGCCATTTTCTCGTCCTGACCAGGCCATGCTGGAAAGGTCTGAATTCCTTGCAGCGATCGCCTCCAAGAACGTCGACGCCTACCGCGGGTACACCGGGCAGACGCCGCGCAACCGCGCCAAGTGGGTGTGACCCATGACCTTTCTAGCCAAAGACATCATCCTCCGCGCAACCGATGTGCTGCAGGACGCGACCAGCACGCGCTGGGACGCAGCTGAGCTCGTGCGCTGGCTCAACGATGGACAGCGCGAGGTGGCAATTCACCGGCCTGATGCTTTCACCACGCCCGCAGCGCCGATCACGCTGGTGGCCGGCTCGCATCAATCGCTGCCAGCGACGGCAGCCAAGCTGATCGACATCCCGAACAACACCGCCGCACCTAAGCGTGCAATACGCCAGGCAGTGCGTTCCCAGCTTGATGACATTGACCCGGAATGGCGCAGCATGACCGGGGCTGCCGTGGTCAAGCATTTCACCTACGACCCGCGCGCGCCGCGCCAGTTCGAGGTGTACCCACCAGCGATCAACGGAACCCAGGTGGATGCGATCGTCTCGGCCTACCCGATCGACATCACTGTGCCGGCCGCTGGCAGCACCTATGACGACGTGACCGGAAACATCAACGCCCCAGAAATCTTTGCGAGCGTCCTGGTCGACTACGTGCTGTATCGCGCGTTCATCAAGGAAGACGAGTTTGCCAGCATTCCGCGCGCGAACCTCCATTTCGCAGCGTTCGCGCAAGCGCTGGGCATCGAAGTGTCGGCAGGCATGACGATTGCCCCCGGCGTCAGCAACCCCGGCGGCGTCAGTACCTCCTGATTTCAAACCACCCAAGAAATGCCATGAGCGATTCCGACACCAACGCCGCTATCGCAGTGCTTGCCCATCGGGTGGAGGGCATGCACCGCGACGTGAGCGAACTCCACGACGTTCTCAAGGAGCTGACCACTGCCGTCACCAAGCTGGCCGTGGTCGAAGAGCGTCAGGCCCAGTCATCGCAAGCCCTTGAGCGTGCCTTCAAGGTGATCGAGAAGCTGGAAGAGCGCATCGACAAGATGGGCAATCGCGTGGCCGTGCTCGAGCGCGCGGAGCCGATGCAGCGCCAGACCGCCAAATGGGTGACGGCCGCCGTGTGGGGCGCCGCCGGCCTGTTTGGCGTCGTGGTGTGGGATGCGCTCAAAGCCAAGCTGATGGGGACGTGATGGCAAAGCCGACTCGCATCGCCATTGGATCCCTCTCGCTCAGTGCTATCGCCCTGGTTGGTTTGGTGTCTCAGGAGGGCTACACCGACCGCGCTGTCATCCCCGTGAGGGGTGATGTTCCCACCATTGGATTTGGCAGCACGACGCGCGCCGATGGATCGCCCGTGCAGCTGGGTGACACTACCACGCCGGTGCCGGCGCTGCAGCGCACGCTCGCCTACACCCAGGGGGCCGAGGCTGGTTTCAAGCGCTGCGTGCATGCGCCGCTGCACCAGGCCGAGTACGACCTGTACCTGAACTTTGGCTACCAGTACGGCATGGGCTGGGTGTGCAAGAGCTTCGCGCCGCTGCTGAACGCCGGCGAGTACGTGCAGGCCTGCGACAAGTTGCTGGAGTTCAAGAAAGTGGCCGGCTACGACTGCTCCACTCCCGGCAACAAGGTGTGCGCTGGCGTCTGGACCCGGCAGCTCAAGCGGCACGCCGACTGCATGGCGGTGCAGTGATATGGCCGTCATCAAGATCACCCAGTTCGGCGGGCTGCAGCCTTCGGTGGATGCGCGCAACCTGCCGCCCGACGGCGCGCAGACCGCGCTCAACCTGAATCTGCGCTATGGCGATTTCCGGCCTAGCAAAGGTCCGGGCGCCTCGGTTGCGTCGGTGCTCGCCGGCACCAAGAGCATTTTTCGCACGCCCAGTGGAACCTGGCTTTCCAGCAGCACAGACACCGATTATGTGAACGGGCAGATCGCAGACGCAGCCAGCGATCGGGTGTACCTCACGGGACGCTCAGCGTACCCGGAGGCCTGGCAGGGTGGCACATATCGCCGACTAGGTGTACCGGCGCCGAGCGCCAAGCCATCGGTGACGGCCATTGTGGCCGATGAGTTGACCCAATCCGATGCGGATGCGGCGCAGATCGCCGCGACCAATGCGGTGCTGGCTGCCGTGCATGCACTCATTACCACACCGCTGCTTGGAAACGCCGCGCCCACCGGTGTAGCGCCGCCGGTGCTGACGCCGGACCCGCTTTACAGCAAGGTCGCGCTGCACCTGCCGTTCACATCGCCTCTGGTAGGCGGCCGCTTCAAGGATCTGAGCCCACAGGCGCGCGTCATAACGCACGAATCCAACGTCACCCTGGCCACGGACAACCTTGGCCCGCTGGGCGCCGCCGGCACCGGCTATGCCGCCATCGCGGGCGGCGCGAACTGCGGTATCACCTTCCCTGAGATCCGTCGCTGGCGCGATGAGGCGGACCCTACCTGGTGCATTGATGCCTCGGTTACCAGTGCTGTTGACCTGGAGTACATCCAGCTGGAATGCCGTAACGGCAACATGCGCGAGGTGGTGTTCCGCAAGCCCACGACGGGCGACTACGTGGTGCTGTTCGGCAATGAGTACGGCGGCGAATTCAGCACCCAGCTGAAGGTCAAGCGCACCACCGGCGCCGATGTATGTGCGGCCGGCGTGCCGGTGCATCTGCGCATCAAATGCACCGGCAGCACGGTGCAGGTCTATATCGATGGCGTGCTGTCGGGCTCTACGCCAAACGCGGAAGGCCTGGAACTTTCGGTGATCGGCCGCTCCAACCGACCTGGGCGCGTGAGCGATTTCGCATGGCAAGGCAAGATCGATGAAGTGCGCGTGACGCTGGACCAGCGGGAGACGGGGAACTTCACGCCGCCAGCCGCCCCGTATTCGACGGGTGCCGTGCCGACCGGGTTCTGGGTCACGCATGGCGATGCCCTGGCCACCGGCCTACCGACGACCGCCAGCACTGACGCAGCCTACCTCGTTCAGCTTTCGCTCAGCGGTGGCGCATGGGTGGCGACGAACCCAGCGGACGACTATCTGCGTGATGGGTCGCTTGGCGGCGCCCAGGTCACCTACAGCGGCTCGCAATACTGGGCAGTGCCGGCCCTGAAGTACCGCGCCCTTGGAAAAGCCGTGGAACAGACTGCGCTGGCCGCATCGCTGGCCACGGTGGACAACCCAGCTTCGCCCGGAACCCCGCTACTGACCGGCCCGCAGTCCACCGCGCTCGCCGCCGAGATCTATGCTGTTACCAACGCCAGTATTGCACCGGTGCTGCCCTACATCGAGGCCCTGAATACCAAGCAGGCGGAACTGAAGACCCAGCTTGCCACGCCTACCGACGCGGCCTCGCTGGTGACCAAGATCAGCTTGATGAAGTCGGCATCCAAGGCGATAGAGGACTACTTCGCCGGCCTCGATGATCTGATCAAGGCCATCCTTTCGAGCGAGGCTTCCACGCTGTTTGGCGCCATCACATCGAAGATCGTCACGCGCTTGATTGAGACGCGCGGCTATGTCGTCACCTTCGTGACCGACTGGGGCGAAGAGTCGGCCCCATCGGATCCGTCCGAGCTGCTGGAGATCGACCAGAACGATAGCGTCAAGGTGGTGGCCGTGTCGCCGCCCGCCGGCCGGCACATCGTCGGCTGGCGCCTGTATCGCAGCAGCACCACCAATTCCGGCGCAGCCTTCCAACTGGTGGATGGATCCGGCGCCGTCAACGGAGTGATGTCTGGCGGTTCGTTCGCCTACCTGGACATCAGCAACCTGTCCTTCGTTGACGACAAGAAGCAAGAGGAACTGCAAGAGGTTTGCCCCTCGCTGACCTGGGCCGAGCCTCCCGAAAACCTGCAGGGCCTGGTGGGCCTGCCCAACGGCATGATGGCCGGCTTCTTCGGCAAGACCCTGTGCCTGTGCGAGCCGTACCAGCCCTATGCCTGGCCCCTCGAGTACCAGTTGACGCTGGAGTTCAAGATCGTCGGCATTGGCGTGTTCGGGCAGACCGCCGTGGTGCTGACCGAAGGCAACCCGTACTACGCGTCGGGGGCTGACTCTGCCAGCTACAGCGCCCAGAAGATCGAGAGCACCCAGGCCTGCATCAGCAAGCGCACGATAGCCGGCGTGGAGGGGGGGGTGATGTACGCCAGCCCGGATGGCTTGTGCCTGGCCTCACCGGCGGGCGTACAGGTGTTCAGCGAGGGCGCGTTCAGCCGCGATGACTGGCAGGCCGAAGTCAGCGCAGCGTCGTTCGGCGCCTTCCATGATGGCGTGTACTACCTGGTGACTGGCTGAGCATGTCTAGGGCATGGAAGTTCGACCTCGTATCTAGGCGACTGAGCACGATGCCGGACGCGCTGGAGCGCGCGTTTGAGGTCTGGTCGAGTCGGCCATACCCCGCGATTGCAGAGGACGCCATAACGGCTGGAGTCAGCGTTGTTGGAGCGGAGCTGCGGCAGACCCTGCACCAGATCACGGTAATGGATTCAGTCGGTGTGGGCGTTGCCGTCACAGAGGCGCGGCTTGCGCCTTTGCTGCTGAGCACGCAGTCCTCTGAGACGGTGTCGCTTGCGGCGACGGTTGTCAACGCAGAACTCCGATTCATGCGGGCCATCACAGCGCCGCCTGCCGAGCCGGTATCCACGCAAGTGACCCTGGTCGCCTGGGAGCTTCGTCGGGTTCTTGTCCAGCACGACCAGGCGGCCGAACTACTTGGAACAAGCGCCACGCTGGTGGCGGCATACCTAGGAACTTGATATGAACACGATTGTCGTGAAGGCCGGCGTTAGCGGGCACATCACCATGGCGGTATCCGGCGGCGCACGCGGCGACAAGGTGCTGGCCGACTTTGACAACATGGTCCTCAACGCCGGACTCGATCGCATCATGGGCGGCACTGGCATCGTCACGGGAACGCTTGCCTACTGCCAAGTGGGAACGGACAACACCGCGGTCACGGAGACGCAAACGGCGCTGGTTGCCAAAATCGCTGCTACTTCCGCAGTCCAGACCGCCTCGGCAGTGGCGTATACGAGCGGCCCGCCAGACTACCTTGAGTACGCGGTCACGTTCCGCTTCGCCACTGGCGCCGCGACGGGCAATTTGCGCGAGGTCGGTTTTGGGTGGGCGGCCACGGCCAGCCTCTTCAGCCGCGCGCTCACAACCAACGCGCTGGGCGCTCCCACGGACGTGACGGTGCTCGCTGATGAGCAACTTGACGTTACCTACCGCGTCCGAATTTACCCCCCTGCGGCTGACGTGACGGGGAGCATTGCTCTGGACGGCACGACCACGGCATACACGATCCGGGCATCCAGTGTTTCCGATGTGAATCGCTGGGACTTGCGCTACTTGCTGGAGCGCTCGGCCATCGGTTCTTCGGCAACCGTAGGGGCGGGCAACACCGCGACACAGATCGCGGTCTATTCTGGCGCCCTAGGGGCGCGCACCGGTCGCCCTGCCGGCACGGAAACGGTTTCAGGAAGTGTGACTGTCACGCCGCAAGCCTATGTGGGGGGCACGTTCTATCGGGATATTTTGTTTGAGTGGCCGCTGGGATCATCCAATGTAGCTGGTGGGTTCAAGAGCCTCACTTTCGGACCCTATGGGAATGATGGGTTCGGCGAGCTGGCCCCCATGCGGTTCCAGATGGAGTTCGTGCCGAACGTCAACAAAGACGCTACCCGGCGCCTGCGTCTGACCATGCGCATTGCGCTGGCGCGGGCCTGACCATGGCGATACCTTTCGGTGCACTGTCGTCGGTTCCGGTGGTGAGCAGCTTGGTGGCGCCAGATGATCGGATCCGCGAGACGTACCTGCAAGACTGGGAGCGTGGCGGCATCGCCCTCAACGACCCGAGCCAGGGGCTGAATGTGCGCGACTGGCGGGCCTACACCGACGGGATAACCGTGTGGGTGGCCCCAGACCCGGAGGGGGCGCCGGCGACAGCGGTATTGACGGGCGCAGGCATTACGGAGGTCAGCCTCGCATTCGACCAGAACATGCAGGCGACATTGGCTTTTATAGAGGCAGGAACGCAGAAGTTGTGGTGGTACGACACCTTGGCTGGCGTCATGGTGGTGACGAGTTTCCCTGGGGCGCGGAGTGGCATGCTGTCCATGGATGACAAGCGCCACGGGAGCGGCGCCTACAACGATGTGATCTTTGCGTATATCCGCGATGGATCTTTGCGTTACCGGCAGCAGCGGGACCGATACGGCGTTGAATACACGCTGGGCGCGGTGGCTGGAAGCCGCTCACGATTGCTCCAGTTCGGCATGGGGGAAAACAACCGGCTCCAGTTCAAGGTCAGCGTGCCCTTGTCTGCCGCGTACGCGGACCTGCTTACCGACACTCTGTACACGGTCAGTGGCAACGAACTTCTGCCTATGCACAGCGGGGGCGAGGACACGGGCATCTGGCGCAGCAAGATCATCGTGCAGGACGATCAACCCTCGTACGGGTGGATCAAGGTCGAGGGCGACTACCCGGCCACGCTGAGAATCTACGGGGACGGTGTACTGCGCTACACGGAGCCAGCGATCACGAGCCGCGCGCCGCTGCGACTGCCGCCCGGCAAATTCCGAGAGCTTGAGGTGGAAGTGGAGTCGGCCGGCGCCGTCACCGCTGTGACGCTGGCCAGTTCGATGAATGAGCTGAAGGAAACCCCGTGAGCACCTATTCATTCGATCTTGGCAGTCGGCGCATCAGCAAGCGCTCAGACCTGGCCAGCAACACCGGCATGGACAACGATCTTCTGACCGACACGCTATATGCGGTGTCTGGCACCGCAATCGTGTCCGTGAAGGGAGGCGCTGTAGGCACTGGCACCTGGCGCGGTAAGCGCTGGGTCTTCAACGACTATCCCGGTTTTGGGTGGGTGCGCATCAACGGTGAGTTGGCGGCCGGAGCGGTCATCAAGCTCTATGGCGACGGCGTGCTGTTCTATACCTCGCCGCTGATCACATCGCGCCGACCTCAGCGGCTCCCACCTGGCAAGTACCGTGTCTGGGAGCTCGAGGTTCAATCCACCGATCGTCTTACCTCGGTAGTGATCGCGTCGACCGTAGGGGAATTGCAATGAGCGTGTCCAGGCTTTCACAGCGTGGCCCGAACGCCAACAGCGGCGCCAAGTTGCCGACCCTTGAGGCCGCGCGCGCTGCTGATCAGAACGTCCAGAAGGCGCTGGAGAGCATTCGTGAGTGGCTAGAGGTGCGACTTGGATCGCGCGGCGACAAGTACGAGAAGGCTGTGACGCGCCGCGAACTGGAGGCCATCATCACGCCCCTGATCGAAGCGATGGATGCGCTGGGTGATTTCGACGGAACGATCAGCTCGCTACGAGATTCGGCTGTGGACCAACTGCCAAGTACCGTGACGCCTGGTGCCTTCATCCTACTGTCCAACGACCAGCTCTGGGTGGGCATGACGAACGCCTGGATGCGCGTGACCTTGACCACAACCTAGCACGGGAGGGACCACATGAATTACCTGCTGAACCTGTTGATTGCGATCGACCAACTGGCGACCGCGCTGTGCGGGGGATTCCCGGATGAGACGCTGAGCAGTTACGCGCACCGGATGTATTCGCAGGGAAAGCCGCTTGGGTTCTTCCGGCACATGATCAATTTCATGTTCTTCTGGCAGGTCGACCACTGCTACCAAGCCTACCTGTCGGAAATGGAGCGACGGCAGCTCCCGCCAGCTCTGCGTTGACCCCAAGATCTGGTGCCAAGGATGGCAGCATCGGCCGGCATATGGCCGACCGTCTGGTGTTCGATTTGGAGCCCGTTCTGGCATTTGTCCAGAACCATCTGCCCGGATTCTCCCGGGCCGATGGCATGCGTGCGATCGGGCTGGAGCGCCGCGGCGCGCTGATTGCCGGCGTGGTCTTCGAGGGTTTCAACGGCAAGAACATGTGGATCCATGTGGCCGCGGCGCAAGGCGGCCGTTGGCTCACGCGGACCTTCCTGAAGGCGTGCTTCACCTACGCCTTCGAGATCTGCAGGGTGGATCGGCTGAGCGGCTATGTGAACGCGAGCAATCAGCAGGCTCGTGCTTTTGATGAGCACCTGGGGTTCAAGGAGGAAGCCCGGCTCGAAGGTGCGGCGCCTGACGGTGGCGACGTGATCGTGTATCGAATGCGGCGCAAGGAGTGCAGGTATGTCTAGGTTTCACACCACCGAATGGGACTTGCTGCCCGAGCTGGCGTTTCGGCCGCGCGCCGGGCGCTTCGGCCCGATGACGATGGAGGGTAGCAAGGGCGGCAGCAGCGCGCCGGCGCCGGACCCGCGCCTGGTCGAAGCACAGATCAAGTCGATGGGGATCCAGGACGCCTCGATTCAGAAGATCCTGGCCAACTCGGAAGAGCTGATGCCGCTGCAGAAGGAGCAGATGCAGTTCGGCCTGGATGCAGCCAAGACGGCCAATGAACAGGCCATGTCCGATCGCCAGTGGATGCTGACGCGCCGCGATCAGCTTTCCGGCGCGCAGGACCAGCTGGTGAGCGACGCGAAGACGTTCAACACTGAGCAGCGTCAGGAAGAACTCGCCGGCCAGGCCATGGCCGATGTGAATCAGGGGTTCTCCAGCGCGCGCGGGCAATCGGCGCGCAACCTGGCGCGCATGGGCGTGAATCCCAACTCCGGCCGCTTCGCGGCGATGGATGGGCAGATGAAGACGGCGCAGGCCGTGGCCCTGGCCGGCGGCGCCAACAGCGCCCGCACCGCCGCGCGCATGGAAGGCCGCGCGCTGACCGATCGAGCCGTGAATGCGCTGGCCGGCTACCCGGCCATGAGCGCGGGCGCCACCGGATCGGCGGCCCAGTTCGCGGCCAACGGCATCAACATCGCCAACACGGGCGTGGCGGGCATCAATTCTGGGACCACCTCAGCCGCCCAGATCGCGTCTCAGATGGGCGGGAACGCGACCGGCATGTTCGGTGCCCAGGCGCAATACAAGAACGGGCAGGACCAGGCGAACCAGGGCGAGGGCCTTGGATCCATCCTTGGTGGCATTGGTGGCCTGGCGGCGGGTGCAGCCAAGGTGGCGCCGCTGTTCATGAGCGACCGCCGGCTGAAGGATCAGATCGAGCTCGTGGGCCACGATGCCAACACCGGTCTGAACCTCTACCGCTTCGCCTATGTGTTCGACCCCGCGCGCCGTTTTATCGGCGTGATGGCCGACGAGGTGCGCAAGCTGTTCCCGGCGGCCGTGCAGCGCAGCGCGGACGGCTTCGATCGGGTGAACTACGGCCTTCTGGGCCTCGAAATGGTGGAGGCCTGATATGGCACGCAGGAGCGGAGTTCTCGATTTCATCAAGGCCTTCAATCAGACCTACGACACGGTGGGTCGGGTAGGCCAGGACTTCGAGCTGGCCAAGGTCGCCAACGCCAAGCCGGAAGAGTCCCAGGGATTCACGGCCGATGACGGCAAGCAGCTGGAGGCGATCGCCAACGCCAAGGATGAGCAGGGCAATCCGCTCTACACCCTTGAGGCTGCGCCGGACGGCAGCTACACCGTCAAGTCCAACTTCCAGGTGCAGGGTGCCGATGGCCAGTTGCAGGTCGCGCCCGCGGCGCGCATTGCGCAGCAGGGTGTGACCGACTTTATGGGCCAGCGCAGCGCCGGCGCAATGAACGAGGGCCAAGTGAACAGCGCGCGCCAGCGCGCCATGGCCGGCGTGCTGATGAAGACCGACCCACAGCAAGGCATTCGCATGATGCGCGATGTGACCCAGGCGGAGCGCGACGACAAGCGGTTCGGATGGGAAGAAGCCAGGGCCGGGCGCGAGCAGCGCGCCGGAGATCAAGCCGAGGCCGATGCAAACCTGATGCGCGATGTCGATAGCCAGGTCGGGGAATGGTTCAAGGGCCGGCTGAAGAACCCGGACGGCACCGAGCGCGCGGCCGCGGTGGATGACCACCTGGCGGCCACCCAGTTCCGCGCAGCCAAGCTGACCGAGGCCGGCAAACTGGAGCAGGCTGGGCAGGTCATGAAGGACTTCTCCGCGCAGTCACTGGTCAAGATCCAGCTTGAAACCGAGCAGCGCAACCAGGCGCTCGGCAAGACCGCCGCGGCGCTGGCGGCTGGCGACCTGGACTCGGTGAAGGAGTTCTACAACAAGTACGTGCCTGATGGCGCCAAGGTCTCCGATGTGAAGCGCGGCAAGGATGGTTCGATCGTGATCGAGCGCGAGACGCTGGACGGCCGCAAGATGCCCAGCACGGTAATGAAGGACACCGGCCAGCTTGTTTCTGCGCTGGCCACCTTCAAGGATCCGATGGCCATCTACAACTACAGCCAGAACGAATTCCGCAACACGCTGGCACTGCGCGCAGATGCTCGCGCCGGCAGCGCCGAAGCGCGCGCTGGCCGTGCTGAGGTGCGCACTGCAGCTGAGTTTGCCGCTGAAGCGCCGCAGCGTGATCTGAAGTCCACGGTGGCCACCATGCAACTGGCGCTCGGCAACGCAGCGACTACGCAGGAGCGCCAGGCTATCCAGGAAAGGCTCACCGCAATCCAGGGCGGGCTGGGCATGGGCAAGGAGCAGCCGGCAGAGGTCAAGCTGGCCACAGCCATGCTTCAGGCTGGCATGGCGCCCGACATGCGCTCGGCCCTTGAAATGGCTGTGACGAAGAAGAGCCAGGCGCCCGAGGAAATGCACAAGGAGTTCGTGGCCGCCGGCATCAAGAACATGGCCAAGCCGGCCGACGCCGTGAAGGCGGCCGACGAGGTGATGGCCAACATGGGCTACACGAAAACCGGAAACCGGTGGAATGCTCATCCTGGTGCTGCGGCGCCAGCTGCGGCCCAGGTGCCGCCGGCGGACCAGCGCAAGGTCGGGCAGGTCTATGACACGCCGAAGGGGAAGATGACCTGGCGCGAGGGCGGCTGGGAGCCCGTCAAGTGACACGGTAAGCGTGCCAAGGATGGCAGCCTCAGCGGGTCGCTTTTTTGACCCGCCCTGCCATGACCAAGCTGCTGACAGATGACGAAGTATTTGGCACCGCAAAACCGGCCCCCGGCCTGCTGTCAGACGATGAGGTTTTCGGCTCACCAAAGGCTCAGGCGCCGCGGCCTGAGCGCACTGCCGGCAATATTGCTTCGGACGTAGGTGTCACTGCCGTAAAGGCTGCGGTGGGCCTGCCCCAGGCCCTGGTGGGTCTGGTCGACATCCCGACCGGTGGCCGAGTCGGCAAGTTCCTGGACGAGGCAGGCTATCGGCCCAACGAAACCCAGAAGATCCTCGATGCGGCCTATTCGGACCCGCAGCAGGAGGCAAATCGTGCTGTGCGCGGCGCCGAGGGCTTCATCGATACCGCCAAAGCAGCGATCGACAACCCCAGCGTGATCGCCACCACTGTAGGCGAGTCGATTCCACAGATGCTCGGCGGCGCTGGCGTTGCGCGAGGCCTGATGAAGGCATCGACGCGCGTAGCGCCTTGGGTGGCTGCCGCGCTGGGTGAGGGCGTGATTGGCGCCGGCTCTGCTGCCGAGCAAATCCGCGGTGAAACCGCTGACGGGCTGCTTACGCCCGAGCAGGCTGCGGCGGCGCTGGCGTCCGGTGCCGGTACCGCGCTGTTCGGTGCTGCCGGCGGGAAGATGGCCGGCCGCCTTGGCCTGGGCGACGTTGACGTGATGTTGGCCACCGGCAAGCTGGCCAATTCGCCGGCCGGTTTCGTCAAGCAGGTGTTGGGCTCTGGCATTTCCGAAGGGGTGTTTGAGGAACTGCCCCAGTCAATTCAGGAGCAGATGTGGCAGAACTTCGCCCTTGGCAAGCCGCTGACGGATGGGGTTGGCAATGCCGCGGCCCTGGGCCTGATCAGCGGCGCGGCCATGGGCGGGGCCGGCGGCGGTTACAACGCCGCGGTCAGTTCGTTCTCGAAGGAGGGGCAGGGTGTCCAAGACCAGACGGGCAGCACCGGCGCCCCAGCAGAAGCCGGGCAAGGTCAAGCGCCGCAGGCAGCGGGAAGCGATGGCACGTCAGGCGGACCGGGAGCTGCCGGAGCTACCGGACTCGCCAAGGGTGGACTCACCGATGCCCAGGCCGGACTGGTAGAGCCCAGCGCTTCTGAAAAGGCGCTGCGCGCGCCGTCTGATGGCACTGCGCTCGAGCGCGTGGACACGCTTGACGCTGAGGCCGGCCGGCTGGATGAGCGCCTTGCTGAATTGAACCGGCCCGAGGCTGGGTATGGGCCGATGTTCGACCAGGAGCGCAGCGAGCTCCAGGCGAAGCGCGCCGAGCTCGTGCAGCAGCGGGCCGAACTGACCAAGGACTGGCCCGTTTCGCTGCCGGGTGCACAAACCTCGTTCAGCACCGAGTCGGGCGCCCGCCTGGCTGCCAGCTATGCGCTGATGGACGCTGGCGACCTGGTGACATCGCACGATGAGGGCCTGCGCCAGAACCCTCTCTACCCGCAGGAGCTGCAGCCGCGCGAGCGCGAGCGCGCCGCCAGCGAAATGCAGATCTCCGGCATCGTGCAGAAGCTGGACCCCGCACGCCTGGGGCTTTCGGCCGATGCGGCCAATGGCGCGCCCATCGTCGGAGCCGATGGCCTGGTGGAGTCTGGCAACGCGCGCACGATCGCGCTCAAGCGCGTGTACCAGGCCAACGGGCAGAAGGCCGAGGACTACCGGCAGTTTCTGCGCGACAACGCGGCCCAGTTCGGCATCACGCCGGAATCGGTGGATGCCATGGCCAAGCCGGTGCTGGTGCGCGTGCGCCAGACGCCGGTGAACCGCGCCGAGTTCGCGCGCCAGGCCAATGCGTCGACCGTGGCGCAGATGAGCCCCAGCGAGCTCGCCCGGTCGGACGCCAAGCGCATCGACTCGATGGAGGATCTTCAGCCGGATGACGGCGGCGGGTTCTCCGGCCCGGCGTCGCGCCCGTTCGTTCGCCGCTTCATGGCCAAGCTGCCGGCTACCGAGCAGGCCGGCATGATCGACAGCGCGGGCAATCTCAGCTCGTCCGGCTACGTGCGAATCCGCAATGCGGTGCTGGCAAAGGCCTACGGCGATTCGCCGGTGCTGCAGCGCATGGTGGAGTCGATGGACGACAACCTGCGCAACGTGTCCAAGGCGCTGATGCTGGCCGCACCGCGCGTGGCACAGATGCGCGAGGCGGTGGACCAGGGCGTGCGTTTCGATGCCGACATCACGCCAGAGCTCTTGGGCGCAGTGGAAGAGCTCTCGCGCCTCAAGGAGGCCGGCACATCGCTGGCCGATGCGCTGGCCCAGGGCGGCCTGCTGGGCGAGCAGCACAGCGCCGAGACGCGCGAGATCCTGCAGTTCCTGGCCGACAACGCGCGCCGGCCGCGCCGCATGGCTGATTTCATCGTCGCCTACATGGAAGCGCTGGACGCCGCCGGCGACCCGAACCAGGGCTCTCTGCTGGAAGACCCGCAGGCGCCCGCCAAATCCGATTTGATGGGCGCGGCCCGAAGGAGCATTGATGGCACTGCCGAAGACTCCCAGCGGCGAGACGCTGGAAAAGACCCGCAAGCTGGTCAACCGGCTGGAGACAAACCCGAGGCTGCGGCGCGCCGTGATGGCGGCGATCAAGGCGATGGGCCTGCCCGAGCCGCTGCCAACGACGCAAGCCAAGAATGGGTAGCCTTCCCTCCTGAGTCAGGCACGCTGGGGATTCCGCGGGCAGACATGCCGCAGATCCAGCAGAAGCACCGCGGCGCGCTGGTGAACTTCCTGGAGGCACGCGGCATCACCGACCACCAGGAAGAGGTCGATGGCGACACGCTGAAGCCAACGCAAGCCGAGTTCTCGCGCTCCAAGGTGGCCAGGTTTTCCACCTGGGAAGAGGGGCGCAACCGCTCTGTGCTGGTTTCATCGGATGGCTACGTGCTGGACGGCCATCACCAATGGCTGGCCAAGATGGCGATGGGTGAGCCGGTCAAGGTCATTCGCTTCGATGCGCCGATCCAGAAGCTGCTGGAAGAGGTAGCGCAGTTTCCCAGCGTGGGCGCTTCAGACGGTGCGGCCGACCTGGCCAGCGTGCGCGCGCAGGCCAAGCGGGACTTCAAGGATGCGCTGGCCGACCTGGCCGACATCGCCAGCAAGCACACCCGGGCAGCCATGCTCCCCGAGAACACGCCTGGCCTGATGCCTACGCTGGTCAAGCTCTTCGATGCTGCGATCCGCATCGTCGGAACCGATCTGAAGGCTGCGACGAAGTGGGTCAAGGATCAGCTCAAGGCAGATCCCAGAACGAAGCCGCTCTGGAACAAGATCGGGGACAGCACCTATCGCAAGGCGGCCGAGCAGGCGTTGGACCTGCGCGGCACCGCTGATGACCTATTCGGTGTACCGGCGCAAGCCGTGGCGTCGGATGCCGCCATGATCGATGGCCGTGCGTACGACAGCAAGCGCGACAACTTCAAGGCACCCAGCACCGAGTCCTTCCTGCCGAAGGAGCTGGTGAGCCGGGCGCGCGGTTATATCGACCAGTTCCTGAAGGAGGCACCGCCGGTCGAGATCGCCGCCGAGGACCGTGCGCGCGCCGAAGGCCTGCTGAAGCCAATGCTTGACGCTGCGGCCGCGGTCAAGGTGACGTATGACCAGAAGGTAATCGACATTGCCAAGCGCACCGGCGCGCTGGGCCAGATGCTGGCGCCGCTCAAGGGCCTTGGTAGGGGCGCTGAAAAGCTGGTGGAAGAAGGCTTTGACACCGGCAAGATGCGCGACCTGCTGCGCAGCACGATCGTGGTGTCAAGTTATGAAGACGCCCAGGAGGTGCTGGATCAGATCTACCGCGAGTTCGAGGTGGTCAAGGGCCGCGTCAAGAACCGGACCGATCTCACGCTGCGCGGCACGGACGTGAAGAACGAAGGCTTCCTCGGCTCCGGGTATGGGGATGTCCTGGTGAACGTGATGATCAGCGGCGTGCAGGCCGAGATCCAGATCAACGTGCCGGAAATACTCGCCGCCAAAGGGGAAGAGGGCCACAAGCTCTACGAGATCGAGCGCACGCAGCCCAAGGGATCGGAGACACAGCAGGCCGTCATCAAGGCCCAGGCCGAGTATTACCCGGCAGCTTCCGCCGCGGCGGCCTCCAGGAATGCGGCCTCCGAGAGCTTGCGGGGCTCGGACAGGGGCGGCCAGACCTTGGCCGGCACGAGCTCCCCAAGCACCAGCGACATCGGACCTTCGCCGGGGATCACGACGGCGAGCGAGCCGCTTTCGCGCTCGAAAAACTCGCAACCCGGGGGGAACTTCGATGGCAACTTCATGGGGGAACCTTCCAACTCAAATGTAGCAGAAAAAACCGGAAACGGATATAGTTCGACCAAACAGCAAGGGGCATCCGATGCAACTGCACAACCTGATCAAGGAAGCGCTGAAGGAAAAAGCGCCGGAGCTGCATCGCAGTCTAGCCGCCAAGGGCGAGCTCAACCAGTACGCGGCGAACCTGGCCAGCGAGATCTCTTCGGAAACGGTGCAGCTGACGCAGCGGCAGCGGATCAAGGAGAACTGGGACAGGCTGGGAACCGTGGAGTGCGCGGCCAAGATGAAGATGGCCGAGGCGCTGAACCGCGAGGCCGTGCTGGCCGCCGCGCTGGAGTTCCCGCAGGGCGAGACATCCCCGCAAAGTCAGGACTGAATTACGAGTTCGGGCCGGATGACCTCACCTATGAGGGCAGCTGGGTCAAGAAGGCGGCCCAGAACGTCGATGCGGTCGAGCTGCTGAAGAAGCTGCAGGCCGAGGGGCGGCAGGCCACGCGCGCCGAGCAGCAGGTGCTCGCCAAGTTCGTCGGCTGGGGATCGTCCGAGGTGGCCAACAGCCTCTTCGGCAAGAAACTGGACCAGCAGGCCGCGGCGCTGGCCGACTACGAAGGTGCGGTGCAGGCGCTCGATCGCCTCGGCCGCGCGCTGAACTCGCGCGACGCCGGTTTCTACCAGGCCTTCCGCGTCCTGCAAGCCGCATCAAGCGCGCCCCTGAGCTACTACAGCGTCACCAGCATCGATCGCGCGCAGCTGGACAAGGCCAAGCCCGATGCCGGCACGCGCCGCTGGCTGGAGCTGCGCGAGCGCCTGCAGAAGGTGATGAGCGACGACGAGTGGGCGGAAGCCTCGCGCTCTACCCAGTACGCGCACTACACCAGCAAGGCGGTGGTGCAGTCGATGTGGCGCGCGATGGAGCGCCTGGGTTTCAACGGCGGCACGATCTTGGAGCCCGGCGCCGGCATTGGCGTGTTTCCCGGCCTGATGCCTGCCGGCATGGCCAACAACTCGATCTACACCGGCATCGAGTTCGACTCGATCACGGGCGGGATCCTGAAGCAGCTGTTCCCGGATGAGCGAATCCTGGTGGAGTCGTTTGTGGACTCGAAGCTGCCGAAGAACTTCTACGACGTGGCCGCCGGCAATCCGCCGTTCTCTGGCACCAAGATCCTGGGCGACCCGGAGTACGGCAAGCTGGCGATGCCGCTGCACGACTACTTCTTTGCCAAGACTATTGACCGCGTGAAGCCCGGCGGCCTGGTGATGTTCGTCACCAGCCGCTACACGATGGACAAGCTGGACGACAAGGCGCGCCAGTACCTGGCCGATCGGGCTGACCTGGTGGGCGCCATTCGCCTGCCACAGACAGCCTTCAGGAAGAACGCCGGGACCGAGGTAGTTACCGATGTGCTGTTCCTGCGCAAGAAGGTGCCGGGGCAGACTTTCGAGCAGGCGCAGCCCTGGGCCAAGTCGGTGCCGCTCACGGTCAACGGCGCGCAGTACAGCGTCAACGAATATTTCCATGCCAATCCGTCGATGGTGCTGGGCCAGCACGCCGACACCGGCTCGATGTACAAGGACCGCGACTACACCGTCACGCCGCTGGATGGCGACATCGAAGCCCTGTTCGACAAGGCGGTGGAGAACCTGCCTTCCGGGATCTACTCGGCCGATCGCGGGTCCGCCGCCGAGGCGGCCAAGGTGCGCGAGATCGACTTCAACCCGAAGGCCAAGAAGGAGGGCAACTACTACGTGTCCGATGCCGGCGCGCTGATGGTGCGCGAGGGTGGCGTGGGCCAACGGGTGGAGCTGAAGTCGGCCAAGGATATCGAGCTCATCAAGGACTTCGTGCCGCTGCGAGACGCGCTCAAGCAGGCGCACTACGACCAGCTGAACGACGGCGCCTGGGAGGCCAGTCTGGCCGCGCTGCAAAAGGCCTACGCCGCCTTCACCAAGAAGCATGGCTATGTGAACCAGTTCACCACCAAGACGGTCAAGGTCAAGGTGACGGATGAGGAAACCGGCGAAGTCTTCACCGATGAAGAGGCGCGCCGCGTCTACACCGTGCTGAACAAGCTGGTGGATGACCCGGACTGGACGCTGGTGGCGGCCCTGGAAAAGGTGAACGACGATTCGGGCGAGATCAAGCCCAGCGAGTTCCTGACCCAGCGCGTGCTCGGCAAGCCGGTCGAGGCTTCCATCAGCTCCCCGTCTGATGCGCTGCTGTCGACGCTGAACGATCTTGGCCATGTGGATGTGCCCACCATCGCCAATCGGCTGGGCATGAGCGAGGCTGAAGCAATCGAGGCACTGGGCTCGGCCGTGTACCGCGACCCCGAGGGCGGGTGGGTGACGGCGGACGACTACCTCAGCGGCAACGTGAAGCGCAAGCTGGACGTGGCGCGCGAGGCCCTCAAGGCCGACAAGAGCCTGGAGCGCAATGTGTCGGCCCTCGAGGCCGCTCAGCCAGCGCCCAAGACCCCCAGCCAGATCAATGCTGGCCTGGGCATGAACTGGATCCCCGGCGAGATCTACCAGCAGTTCATCCAGGAGACGGCCGGCGTGCGCGCGCGCGTCGAGTGGAACCCCCGCACCAAGCAGTGGATCGTGGAAGAGCGCAGCGGCGGCAGCAGCATGCGCGCTACCGCAGACTGGGGCACCGACCGGCGCAACGCCGGTGATCTGCTTGAGCATGCGCTGACCGGTCGGAAGATCCGCGTGGAGTCCAAGGTGGGTAGTGGCAGCGATGCCAAGTCGGTGTTTGATGCGTCAGCGACCGAGGCGGCGAATCAGAAGCTGGAGGCCCTGCGCAACGAGTTTCAGTCTTGGCTGTGGCGCGACGCAGAACGGACCGACCGCCTGGTGCAGATCTACAACGACACCTTCAACACGACGGTGCCGCGGGCCTTCGACGGCCGCCACCTGACCCTGCCAGGGGCATCGAAGACCTTCAGCGTGTTCGATCACGTCAAGCGCGGCGCCTGGCGCATTGTGCAGCGTGGCAACACCTACCTTGCGCATGCGGTGGGATCCGGCAAGACCTTCCAAATGGTGATCTCGGCCATGGAGCAAAAGCGCTTGGGCCTGATCAAGAAGCCGATGGTCGTGGTGCCCAACCACATGCTGCAGCAGTTCGCCAGCGAGTGGCAGCAGCTCTACCCGGCGGCCCGCCTCATGGTGGCCGACGAGAACAATTTCCACACCGACAACCGGCGCCGCTTCGTGTCGCGCGTCGCCCTGTCGGATCTCGATGGTGTGGTGATCACGCATTCGGCATTCAAGCTGCTGGACCTGGATCCCGAATTCAAGGCCAAGATGATCGAGGAACAGCTGGAGTACCTGCGTGCTGCGCTGGAGGAAGCTGGCGGCGAGGATGGCAAGTCGGGTGGCCGCAAGGATCCAAAGATCAAGCAGATCGAAAAGCAGATCGAGAACATGGAGCAGAAGCTGGAGGCGGCGCTGTCGTCGGTCGGCAAGGACAAGAACGTCCGCTTCGATGAGCTCGGCGCGGACTTCCTGTATGTCGATGAGGCGCACGAGTACCGAAAGCTGGACTTTGCGACCAATCGCCAGGTCAAGGGCATCAGCTCCGCGGGTTCTGCGCGCGCCTTCGACCTCTACATGAAGTCCCGCTACCTGGAAGAGAAGACCCCCGGCCGATCACTTGTGATGGCATCCGGTACGCCGGTGACGAACACCCTGGCCGAGCTCTATACGGTGCAGAAGTTCATGGATCGCCAGGCGCTGGCGGACCGGAATCTGGAAGACTTCGATTCATGGGCCTCGATGTTCGGCCGCGAGAACACCGTGCTTGAGCCCAACGCCGCCGGCAAGTATGAGCCGGTGACGCGCTTCAGCAAGTTCGTCAACGTGCCCGAGCTCACGCAAATGTTCCGCGAGTTCGCGGATGTGCTGACCTCGGACCACCTGGCGGCCCTGCTGGGCGACAAGCGGCCGCGCGTCGAGGGCGGCGCCCGCAAGATCATCATCACGCCCAAGGGCGCCGACTACGCCGCCTTCCAGAAGGAACTGGAGGCGCGTATGCAGGCCTCGCGCGACTGGAAGCCGAGCAAGGATGAGCCCAACAACCCGGACCCCATCATCAAGATCATTGGTGATGGGCGCCTGGCGGCGATCGATATGCGGTTCATGGACCCGTCGCTCCCAAGCGACCCGGACTCAAAGCTCAATCGCCTGATCGATGACGTGGTTCGCACGGCCAAAGACACGGCCAGCATGGAGTTCTTGGACAAGGCCGGCCAGGTCGAGCCGAACAAGGGCGCCTCGATGATGGTGTTCTCTGACCTCGGCTTTGGCGCCGGCGTGGCCGCGTCGCGCGGCTTCAACGCGCGCGCCTGGTTTGAGAAGCGCCTGCGCGAGTCTGGTATTCCGATGGGGCAGGTCGCCTTCATGTCGGACTACAAGAAGTCCTCCGACAAGCTCAAGCTCTTCAAGGACGTGAATGCAGGCCGCGTGCGCATCCTGATCGGGTCCAGCAAGAACATGGGCACGGGCGTGAATGCGCAGCAGCGACTCAAGGCGCTGTTCCACCTGGACTCGCCTTGGTATCCAGCAGATCTGGAGCAGCGCGAGGGGCGCATCGTGCGGCAGGGCAACAAGAACCCGCTGGTGCAGGTCTTCGCCTACGCCGCCAAGGGCACCTACGACGAGAACATGTGGAAGATGCTCGCGTCCAAGCAGTTCTTCATCGACCAGGCCCTGTCCGGCGATGCCAACCTGCGCGAGATCGAAGACCTGGATAGCCAGAGCCAGTACGACCTGGCCGCGGCCATGGTGGCCGAGGATCCGCGCGTGCTGCAGCTGGCCGGCGCAAAAGCCGAGATCGAGAAGCTGCAGCGGCTGTACCGGGCGCACGAGGACCAGCGCCAGCGCTTCCGCCAGCAGTACCAGATCGCCAACGACACCGCCAACTTCAACTCCGCGCGCCTGCCGGCGGCGGAGGCTGACGCCGGCAAGGTGCAGGATCTGTCCGGCGACAAGTTCAAGGCCAAGGTGGGCGGGAAGACCTTTGACGGTCGGACCGAGTGGGCGCAGGCCCTGGTGGACAAGTTCAAGGAGCTGTCCGCCCGGGTTGAAACCAAGCCGACCTACGTGGGGTCGATCTCTGGATTTGATGTCACTTTCCGGTCCGAGCAGGCGGCCGGCCATTACCTGCCGCGCCTGGATCTGGACACGCCCGCGCATGCCACCCTGGTGACGGACCCGGGTACGAATCTGACCGGCCTGGCCATGCGCGCGCAGAACGCCATTGCCGATGTGGCACGGCTTCCGGCCCGCATGCGCACCTGGATGACCGAGGCGCGCGCCCAGATGGACGCGCTGGCCAGCCGCTTGGAGACGCCTTTCCCCATGGCCCAAATGCTGGCCGACAAGGTGAAGGAGGCACAGGAGATCGAGGCCGCGATCGTGGCCGATGGCAATGACAAGCCTTTCTGGGTGGAGCGCATCGATACCAAGCAAGGGTTCACCATCGACGCCCCCAATGCTGAAGCGGCGGTGGCAAAGGCGGTAGCGAGCAACGGCGGCGCGGTCGCAGATTGGGCCGCCCGGCTGGTAGAGCAGGCCAGCCCCGAGGGCTCAAAGCTGTCGCGCGGCGCCGGCAGCAGCGGCATGGATATCAAGGCCTTGCAGGCCCTGGCCGATCGCATCAAGGCCGGCATGCCCAATATGCCGGCGGTGCATGTGCTCAAGGATCCATCCGGCGCACCACCTGCACTGAAGCTCTACATCCTGCAGCAGGGCGCCTGGAACGACGTTGAGGGCGCCATGCACGGCGGCGAGTTCTACCTGTTCGCGTCCGGGCTGCAGGACGAAGCCCGCGCTGAGCATGTGCTGGCTGAGCACGAGGCCGCCCACCTGGGGCTGCGCGCAGTGCTGGGCCGATCGCTTCGCTCTGCAATGGCCATGATCTACGCGAACAACGCCAGCGTGCGCCGAGCGGCCACCGAGTTGCAGCGCCGCGGCAAGTTGTCGATCGCTGAGGCCACCGAAGAGGTGATTGTGGACATCCCGACCAGCCAGTTGGTCAAGCTCAAGGGGTGGCGCAAGCTGACTTCCGAGGTGCGGGACTGGCTGGCGCAGCGCGGCTATGTGAAGTTGGCGGACAAGCTGGGGGCCTGGCTTGATGGCACGCTGAGCGACCAGGAGCGCGCCGATCTGTTCGTCGCCAACCTGGTGCAGGCCGCGCGCGACTATATGGCCGGTAAGCGCGGCGGCAGCCTGAAGGATGCCGCCGGCGTCACCATGCTGTCCGGCACGCTGGCCGATGACATCGCGCGCCAAGAGAAGTGGCTGCAGGCCGAGGCGCGTGCGCGCGGCTATGCCGACATCGAAGATCTGCTTGCCAGGAACTATCCGCTGTTCGAGAAGCTGGCCGCGCTCTGGCGCACAAAGAATCCGGCCGATTCCTTGCTGAGCCGCGCCCCGACCCAGGCGGATGCCGCCCAGCGCGCCGAGGTCATCGTCCAGACCAAGGCCGGCAGCCGCGCGCCGATCGATGCGATTGCCAAGGGCCTTGCCCGGGTGACTGGCATCGAGCGCCTGATGGGCGCCATCTACGGCCGGGCTGGCTACCTGCTGGATCGCTACACCCCCGAAACCATCAAGGCCGGCGTGGTGTCCGACTATGGTGTGCCCGAGGCGGTGATCGACCAGCGCGCCATGCTGCAGGGCCGCCAGCGCGTGCAGCTGCGCCAGGCCGGCGCGCTGATCGAGAAGCTGTCGACCCTGACCCGCGCCGAAAGCCGGGTGGCCTATGCCTGGATGAATGAGGTGAACCCGGCCGAAGCGAAGGCGCTGATGGACCAGTTGCCCGCCGAGTCGGTGGTGGTACTGCAGGAGGTGCAGCAGATGATCGATCGCCTGTCGCGCGATGCGGTGGCGATGGGGCAGCTGACGCCCGACGCCTACGAGCGCAACAAGTTCGCCTATCTGCGTCGCTCCTATGCCAAGCATGTGATCGAGCAGACCACTGGCGAGAAGGCCAAGCGCTCGCGCGTGATCTCGATCCTGGGCGACCAGTACAAGGGCCGCGGCCTGACCGAGGCCGCCACCATGCAGCAGATCAAGAACGTCGCGCCGGAGTGGTGGAAGCGCAAGACCCAGGCCGGCAAGGCCGATGCCAGCCTCAAGGGCGAGAAGTTCCTGCGCCTGGAGCGGCATTCCGCCAGCGGTGAGGGCACAACGCCGCTGGAAGGCATGGAGGGCAAGGCACGGGGCAAGCTGCTGGAGGTGCACTATTTCCCCGCTGGCGAGGCGCTACCGGCCAAGTACGGCGATTGGGACAAGGCCGGCACATGGGAGGCTCGCGACACCAAGGGTGACAAGGTGGTGCTGTGGCGCGACTTCACCAAGGAAGAGCGCGAGACGATGGGTGAGGTGGACGAGGCCCGGTTCGCGATTGCCAAGACCCTGCACGGCATGATCCATGACGTGGAGGTTGGCCGCCACCTGGAGTGGCTGGCCCATACCTATGCCCTGAAGGAGGGGGAAACCATTCCAGGCCAGGTGGTCGACGCGTCGGAGCGGTACCTGGACACCTTCAAGCCAGGCGAGTGGGTGCGGGTGCCAGACATCAAGATCCCTGGCACAGCGGTGCCCAAGTACGGCAAGCTCGCCGGCCGCTACCTGCCCGGCCCAGTCTGGAACGACCTGCGCCAGACGGTGAATGGCCAGTTCAAGCCCCTCGGTGACACCTATGCGCAGATCCTGTCCATGTGGAAGACGGCCAAAACCGCCCTCAGCCCAGCGGTGCACATGAACAACGTGATGTCGAACTTCGTGATGGCTGACTGGCACGATGTCGGCGCGACGCACACCGCCAAGGCCCTGCGGATCCTGCTGGCCGCCCACGGCCGCGATGGCAAGGGCGCGATCGGGCGGGCGGGCAACGCGGCGGCGCGCGCCGGCATCGCTGACCGTGAGGCCGCGGCCCAGATCCTGAATCGCTACAAGGACTCCGGCGGCGACATCGGCGGCTGGGCCACCAACGAGATCTCCAAGGGACAGCTCGAGCCCCTGCTGGCGTCGCTTGAGGCTGAACTGGCTGCGACGGCCGGGCAATCGGTGCAGGCCCAGGTGGGTGTGATGACAGCCCTGCAGCATGCGCTGATGCTGCGTTTCCCGAGCGCCTGGGAAGCCTTCAAGGGCTCGAAGCCCGGCAAGGTTATCGGCACCGAGGCAACCTCGCTGCTGGAGCTCTACCAGTCCGAGGACGATGTGTTCCGGCTGGCCGCCTGGCTCAAGGCCAAGGAGGATGGCGCGACGGACCTGGCCGCCGGCAAGGTATCGCGCAAGTCCTTCCTGGATTACAGCGTGAATGCTCCCTGGATCCAGGCCATGCGCAATTCAGGCTGGCCGTTCATTTCCTTCACCTACCGGGCTGTGCCTATGCTGCTGGAAACCATGGGCAAGCGGCCGCACAAGCTGATGAAGCTGATGATGCTGGCCGGCGCGCTGAACGCGCTGGGCGTGGCGATCGGCGGCGGCGGTGATGACGATGAGCGCAAGCTGCTGCCGGAAGAGAAGGCTGGAAAGATCTGGGGCATGGTGCCCAAGCTCATCCGCATGCCCTGGAACGATGCCAACGGCTCACCGATCTACCTGGACATCCGCCGCTTCATCCCCGTGGGTGATGTGCTGGACGTTGGGCAGGGGCACTCCGCGGTGCCGGTGCTTCCCGGCCTGCAGCCCGGCGGCCCGCTGGTGATCATGGGCGAGCTGCTGCTGAACCGCTCAGCCTTCACCGGCAAAGCGATCAGCCTGGAAACCGACACGGCCACGCAGCAGGCCGGCAAGGTGGCGGACCACCTCTACAAGGCCTTCGCGCCGAACGTGCTGGGCCTGCCCGGCACCTATGCCACGACTGGCGTGGTGGACGCAGCCAAGGGCCGGACCGATGCCTTTGGGCGGGAAATGTCGGTCACGCAGGCAGTGGCGGCGTCGTTTGGGCTGAAGCTGGGCAGCTATCCGGCCGATGTGATGCGCCGCAATCTGCAGGCCAAGGCTGCCGCTGAGACGGCAGAGATCGACCGCAACATTGCGCAGCTGAAGCGCCAGCGCCAGACGAACAAGATCAGCGCGGACGAGTTTCAGCAGGCGGCGCAGGTCGAGCAGGAGAAGAAGGCCAAGGTCATGCGCGACCTGGCCGACAAGCTCAGGTAGTGCAGTTGAACAGCCACTGCGGCGGGCCTTCAGGATCTGGGCGGCCCGCCAGCTGTGCATGTCGCCCATGCTTAGCACATTCGGCGCTGGCCAGGTCTTGAGCCTCTTGGGGCTTTAGCGGGCTGGCCTTCACGACCACGGATCTCGGGCTGGAACTGATGACCTGGGCGGCGCAGCCGCTGAGTGCCACGGCGAGCATGGTGAGCGCGAGTTTTCGCATGATTTCCCCCTGGTATCGAGGGAGTGTAGTCGCGAACGGATACAGCTAAGGTGTCTGGCAAATTCACATGTTTCTCACATGCTGGAAACGGAAAACTGCTGGAAGCTAGTATTGGCGCGGGCTGCAGCCAATATGTGCGGGGGTTCGAATCCCCCCCTCTCCTCCAGGACAATCCCCCTGCAACGTGCACGACAGTGCAGTTAACGTGCAGGGGGATTTTTCTTAAGTCGTTGATTTGACGGCTGTTTTTCCCTCGTCGACACTGTCTTACGTGCAGCAATGCTGCGCTTGAGTGCATCAGAACTCCGCTACTTTCTGGCGGACCAACTGGCGGACAGACTGTCGAAAGGGGACTGCAATGGCTCGATCAAGGACCGCGGCAAAGCTGCACCTACTCACGGTGCGCGAGGTTCAAACAGCTCCAGATGGCGACCACACAGACGGCGGCGGCTTGCTGCTGCGCGTGCGCGGTGCGTCCTGCAGCTGGGTTTTCAGGTACACCGCCCCGGGCGGTCGTCGGCGCGAGATGGGGTTAGGGGTAGTGCGGCGCGGGAGCGCTGCTCAGGTGGGCGACAGCCTGTCTGGGGCCCGCGACTTGGCGCACGAAGCTCGTGCGGTCCTACTGCGCGGCCTGGATCCGATCGATGATAGGGCGAAGGCTAAGGCCGCAGCACAGGAAGCGGACAAGCAAGCCAGAGCGGCGAAGCGTCGGGAGCACATGACCTTGGCCAGGGCCGCACGCGACTATCACGGACGCGTGATCGAACTGAGCCGCACCGCAAAGCATGCCGCTCAGTGGATCAACTCCTTGGAGAACCACGTGCCTGCGGAGGTATGGCGCGCGCCCATTGCCGAGATCGATGCGCCGCAGCTGCTCGCCGCGCTTACCAAGATCCGCGCGCTGGACGACAAGAGCAAGCACGTACCGGAAACGCTGCAGCGCATTCGGCAGCGCCTTGATGCCGTGTTTGAGGATGCCATCTTCCACAAGCGCTGTGCGTCCAATCCGGCCGCGGCGATCCGCAGGAAGTTGGGCGAGGCTCAGACCAAGCGTGTGCGCGGCGAGTTTGCTGCCTTGCCGTATCGGGAGGCGCCAGCTTTCATGGCGGCCCTGCGCTCCGAGCTTGGCACGGCAGCGCGCGGTCTGGAATTCGCGGTGCTCACCGCTTCACGCACTGGCGAGGTCCTGCAGGCGGCATGGGCGCAATTCGACCTGGAGGCAGGCCTGTGGGTGATCCCGGCCGATCTCATGAAGGGAGGCGAAGAGCACACCGTATACCTGTCGGCGCGCGCACTTGAGATCGTGCGTGGGCAGCTTGGCCAGGATAGGCGGCTGGTCTTCCCTTCGCCGCTGTCGGTGGGCAAGCCGAGAGCCCCAGGGAAGCCCCTGTCCAACATGGCCATGTTGACCTTGCTGGGGCGCATGCAGATGCGCGAACGCACGACTGTTCACGGGCTGTGTCGAGCTACGTTCTCGACTTGGGCGAACGAGACCGCGGCCGCTCGCCCCGAGGTGGTGGAGGCGTGCCTGGCGCATAGGGAGGCCGACAAGGTGAAGGCTGCATACAACAGGGCCCAGTTCATAGGCGAGCGCCGCGCGCTGATGGACTCATGGTGCGCCTACCTGGCGACCCCAGCCGCCAGCGTGGTGCCAATACGTGCTGCTTGATTGTTTGATTTGGGTGTTACAAAAAACATTTGCAATGTTTGAAAAAGGTATTACAGTAAAGCCATCGACACCAGCAATTTGGAGAGCATCATGAGCAACGCCACCACCATCGACCAGGTACTCGAAATGCTGAAGCAGCCCGTTCTTCTGGTTCCGTTTGTCGCCGCTTCTCTGCTGGCATGCTCGCAAATGCTGGCCGGTGATTTCAGCAGCGCCCTGATCACCTGTGCAGCAGGCTCCACTGTCGTGACGCTGCTCCGCGCGCTGCGTGGCGACTTTGGAATGAAGGCACGCTGAGTCATGGCAGAGAACACGCGTGGTGGGGCAGGGCGCGGTCAGGGCCGCAAGCCGCTGCCAGAAGAAGAGAAGGCAGTGCCGGGCTCTGTCCGGCTGACGCCAGCACGCTGGGAGAAACTGCGCAGGCTGGGCACTGCCTGGCTTGCCAAGGCGATCGACCGGGCCAAGGAGCCTCCGGCCGAATGAGTAGAGCCGGCGCCTCAGCGGCCCTGAGGCAATAGCGGGCCTGCAAGGTGTTCCACCACCGAGCAGGCCCTAACCGAAACCCACCTGTCTAAGAGGTGAATCATGGCTAAGAAGACTGTACCTTCCGCGGGAGAAGCTGCGTCGCCGCGGACTGACCAAGCGGCTCATTTGTTCGATGAGATCGCCAGCATTGCAGCGAGCGCGGAACGCGCGATCTACTACGGCCCGCTCGCGCATGAAATTGACGGGCCCGAGTCTGCCGAGCACATGCACCTACACATTGACGCACTGCGCTCAGCGATCTGCAGGATTGGCTGGATGGCCGACTTGGGAGCCCAGGCGCTAGGGAGAGGCGTCGTGCGTGGTGGCGCTGAAGACTGGCTCCTCTCGCCCCTGTTTCCTCGCAACGGAGCGGAGGTGTTCAATGGCTGATCAAGAGCTTACCGCGGGCCTCACGGCATCTTGTACCGTTGAAGCCGACCAGAGCGCGTTGCATCAGACGCATGTCGTTTTTCCCAAGCAGCAGGCCAAGGCGCTGCAGCAGGTATGTAGCTCGGCCACTCTGGAGATCGAGGGCCTGCTGGAAACAATGTTGGATGTGGTCAGCAGGCCTTCCGAATCTACGGAGTTGGTCGTTCGTGGTTTGGCCATTCGTGCTAAGGCGCTGAACGACATCGTCAGCCTTGTCGTCGCCGATCCCACGCATGCTGACTTGCGCGGAGCGGAAGCTGCGGTCTATGGCAAACGTGACGCAGCATACCGAGACCCCGCCCCTGGCGGGGGCTCCTCATGAGAGCCCCGGGGATGCTCAGCCGGCCTATTCTGGGCGGCGTGTTCGGTCGGGGCCAGTACGAACTGGCGACGATGCCTTGCATCAGCAAAGGCCTGCATGCTGTGCGGTTCATGGTCGTTCAGCTTGCGGCCGGCCAGGTGGTGAGCATCGCAGAAGACAAGCGAGAGGCGCTGTCCTGCGCGCGGCAACTGCTCAAGGACGCCGCGCCGGCGCCGGCCGGACCGCACTGGCGTCAGCCAGCGTTGTGGCCCGAGTTTGAGCTGGTGCTCGCGAGCCCAGTGCCGGTTGTATCGCGCCGACGGCGCGAGATCTTCGGCAAGTCCAATGGCTTATGCCACTACTGCCGGGCGCCACTGGCGCTTGATGGCACAGACGATCCCCTGAACCTCGTTGCGGCCTGCGTCGAATGCAACCTGGCCAAGAGTGATCGGACAGCGCTGGAGTTCATGGCGCGACGCATAGCTTGACGGCCAGTCCTCGGCTGTAGGCCGCCTTCGGGCGGCTTTTTCGCGCCCTCACCGAGTGTGCGCATATCGCTCAAATGGACGGGATTCCGACCGGCGCTAAATCCGAAAGTTGCACCCATCGCAGTGCAACCGGAGGAAATACAGTGCTTCAACAGTCCGAACACCCAATTGGCGGACAGGCAGTCCGCCAACGAGCTAGCAACGACGCCAGCTCCACAGCAGGGCAGTCCCCTTCTGCCAGCCAGTCCGCCGGCTTCACAGTCGTACCGGTGCTGCTGAACGACGATCAGGCGGCCGCTTGCCTGGGCGTCAGCGTGCGCACGTTTCGCAATCTGTGCTCTCATGATTGGATGCCGCGCCCGGTTGTGCTTGGCCCGCGTCTGCTCCGATGGATCCGCAGCGAGCTGGAGAGCGCCGCTGTCGAACTGATCCCCCGCCAGCCTGCAGGCGCCGGTGAGCCGACACAGCTGCTGCGCGCCCGCATCGAGCGCGCCAAGCGTACGGGGGTAGCAGCATGAGCGCCCCGCACCGTCAACTGGCCTGGACCCGCTATCTTGACGGGGGCACGACCTGGGTGCGCACGCCTGAGGAGGCGCAGGTGCTGCGAGGCGTCCTGATGGATCTGCCCTCCTACCTTGATGCGCAAGACCCTGGGCACGCGCAGTGCGTCGGCGATGTGAACTCGCTGTATCACCATTTCGTTCCCAATGTGCCCGAGCCCAACACCATGATCGTGGGCCGCCGCATGATCGACCTGGATCGCGATCCGGTGCTGCAGCTGGGCGGCGCCAAATGAGAGCGCCTAGCGTGTTCGATACGCGCCATGCGCCGCCCGCGGACACTGCTGGCCAGGCGGCTGAGCAGATCGCAGCTGAGCAGCGCAAGCGAACCTCCACGATTCAAGCCCGGCTGGCACTTCGCGGGTATGTGCTGGTGGAGAGCCATACCGAGCGCGGCGACGCTGAGTGGATCGTTTCCTTTCAGTCGCTCTGCAAGGCTTTCGCCTCACTTGACGAGCTGGAAGCCTGGCTGCTGACTCGCGTCGAGGGTCGCCGGGCATGAAGACCGCCGAGCGGCCTCCATCACCTGCAGAGGTGCAGGCGCTCGCCCGTGCTTGGTACGAGCGTCAGATTGAGCTGCTGGCCAAGTGCCACGGCACCAACTGGCCTCTGTACCAGGAGTGGTTGGAGTCGTACCTGAAGGAGCAAGTCCGGCAGCGGCTGATCGCGCTTGGATGGAGGCCCAAACGATGAGCGGCGCAGACTTCTTTGACGATCTGCTGCCGCCGCCGGTGCTACCGCCCAGGGACCCACGCCCGGAGCCCCCCAAACAGCCCGCAGCGCCCGCGTATGACACTCTGCGCGCCATCCCAGGCAGCGAATTCATCGAAGGCTGGGCCCCGCTGGAGCAGTTGGTGGACGGCATCATCCCGCGCAATCGAGTGATCAGCGTTACCGGTCCGACCGGGCATGCCAAGACCGCGATTGCAACGGTGATCGAGGTCTGCCTTGTGGCAGGCCTGCCCTTTGCAGGGAAGGAGACAGCCGGCGGCAGTGTGTTGGTGCTGTGCGGTGAGAACCCCGACGACTACGCCATGCGCCTGATTGCGACCTCGCAGTGCATGGGTATCGACGGGCCGACCCTGGACCGCATTGGCGTCATTCCTGACGTCTTCAATATCGAGCATCGCTGGGTGGAGATTGAGGCGGAAGCAGAGCGCCTGGGCGGTGTCTGTGCGGTCATTGTCGACACCTCGGCAGCCTTCTTTGTCGATGGTGACGAAAACGACAACGTCGCCATGCGCCGCCACGCATCAAGCATGCGAACGCTCACGCAGCTACCTGGCAATCCGGCGGTGCTGGTGCTGTGCCACCCCACCAAGTCCGCAGGCAAGGAGAACCTGCTGCCGCGCGGCGGGGGTGCCTTCCTTGCCGAGGTGGACGGGAACCTGACCTGCTGGAAAGACGAGGCAGGGATTGTCACGCTGCATTGGTCTGGCAAGTTTCGCGGTCCTGGTTTCGACCCCATGCGCTTCGAGCTGAAGCAGTGGGAACTCGAAGGCGTCAGGGACGCCAAAGGCAGGGCGGTGATGAGCGTGGTCGCGGTGCATTTGCCTGAGGACCGAGCAGAGCAAATCAGCGAGAAGGCCGGAGATGACCAGGACGTGCTGCTGGTGGCCATGCAGAAGAAGCCCGGGGCAAGCCTGCGGGACCTGGCGAAGGCCTGCGGCTGGATCTCCGCGACGTACAAGCCGCTTGTGTCGAGGGTGGAGCGGCGCCTGAAAACTCTGGAAGGTTTTGGGCTGGCAGAACAAGACCGCAAAGGCGCCTGGAGGCTCACGACCAAAGGACACAGGGAGGCCGACCGACTATGAAAACCGGTGGGACAGATCGCGGGACAGCCGCGCACCTGTCCCAGGCGGGACGGCACCCGGGACAGATCGCCGCAAACCCGCATCAATGCTTGCTTTCCGGTGGGACAGCAAGTGAAACAGGCCCGTATCCCATCACTGGGACGTCCCACCCCACCTCATAGAGGTGGGACAGTGGGACGGGGTAGGACAGAGATCAAAACCTAACCCAAGGAACAGACCATGAACATCAAGCACTTCACTCTGGACCATGAAGAACTGATCAGCGACGCATTTGCCCTACCAGGCGGGCGCTGCGTGTTCGCCGAGCTGGAGCAACTGCCCAGCGTGCCGGTAGGCAACAGCCCGAAGGAGCCCGACTCCCTGCAGCTGGTGGTCGAAGTGCGCGCCACGCCGCAAGAGGAGTTCAAGGAGGTCATGGCCAGCCATCTGCTGACCGAGCCTGGCCAGGTGCGCGTGCAGATCCCCACGCCGGCCGCGGCCATCGAGTTCTGCGAGCCGGTGCCTGTCGCTCGGCTTCGTGTGGTGCACCAGGGCCGCATGCACCCGCGATACGAAGTGCGCCTGGTGGGCCTTTGAGCGTCAGCCGATGGAGATCAACATGCCGACATTGTTCAACGTCTACGAAATTCGCCCCGTCGCGCCTGATCACTGGCCCGAACTGGCCAAGCAATGGGCCGCGCGCCTGCAGGAAGACGGCCGTGTGACCTACTCGCTGTGCAAGCCCACGCAATTGGCCCCGGAGTTCACGGACGCACAGGCCAGCGACTTGTGGATGCCGATCGAGCGAATTGCTCACACGACCGGCCCAGGTGGGGGCTTTGAGCTGACGGGCCGGCCCAGCAGTGGCGCGGGGCAGGGCGTCATCCTGGTGTGGATGGACGGGACCATGCACGAGGGCGTAGCCCCTCGCTCGCCGGCTGACCTGGTGCACCTATACCGGGTGGCGCGGATGACGCTTGAGGCTGAATGGGCCGCTGGCGTTGCCGACGCGCTTGGAGACTGGGATCAGCACTCTGCCGGCGTCTCGCCGAGCTGAAAGGAAAAAGATCATGTGCAATGCATTGACCATCCTCGGCGCCGGGATTCAGCTGGCCGGCGCGGCCCAGCAGGACAAGTCCCTGCGCCGCCAGGCCGATCAGGTCATGACCGACGCGGAAGAACAGGCGGCCCTTGAGGAAGACAACGCCAAGTACATGGCGCACCAGATCCGCCTGGAAGGTGAACGGGCACGGGGCGAGACGCTTGCGGGTGTCGCCGCCTCGGGCGCCAAGATTGGCGAGGGGTCCGCGTTGGCCGCCGAGCGTCAGGTGATCCAGAACACCGAAGAGGACGCCATGATGGCGATCCTGAATGGGTCGAGGACTGCCGAGTCAATCAGGAAGGGTGGGCGGCGGGCGCGCGACGAGCTCAGCGATCGTCGCAAGGCCCTTCGCATCAGCACCTTCAGCTCGCTTCTGTCGTCCGGCGCGCAAGGGCTCGCCGCAAGCGGAGGCGCATCGTTCAAGGGCTGGGATTTCGGCGGGTTCAATGGTTCGAACGACCGCGGCGGCTTCAGCATGGGCAACAGCATGGACTGGTGGCTCCGCAACGGGAAGTCGGGGGACTGAAATGGCACTCTCTACTGAAAAGCTGCGCATCCTCAGCAAGGTCCAGAAGTGCCTGAACCTGGCAGCCGACACCCGAGGCGATCCGACCACTCGCGAGACGGCCTGGCGCCAAGCGCAGGCGCTGATTGAAAGGCACGGTCTGCAGCTGGAGAAGCTGATGCCCGAGGCCGCCGCGCCGGCTGTGCCCGCACTGTCGTCCCCACTCTGGGGGCCGTACTGGGCTCAGCGGACCACCGCCGAGGCGCTGGCAGCAGGCGTGCGAACGCCTGTGCTGTGCCGTGATGGCTGGTTCGTCGCTGGATGACCGATATGCCGGAAAGCCGCGTCGTTGTTGAAGAGGTCGAAGACCATGCCCCCCCGCCGAGCGAGCGCCGAATCAGGCTGGAGACGGTAGACCAGGTGCGTGTCGAGATGGCCCGGGTTTACCGCGAGGTGCGCCAGGGCAAGACTTCTCCGGAGTTGGCCGGGAAGCTGTTCTACATGCTGGGCCTGCTGGCCCGCACAACTGAAGTTGTGACCGTCGAGCGTCGGTTGCGCGAGATCGAAAACATGCTGGCATTGAAGAGAGGGGGCCGCCATGGGCTGGAACACAAGGAGTAGCCGACTGGTGAAGGTCGAGGAACGCCTGGTGGCTGAACGCCTGCCGGTGGAGTCGGCAGAGGAGGATCGGCTAGGCCGCATCGCTCTGGTCGAGGGCGTCATTCGAACTTGCGCCAAGGTGATCGCTATCAGCGAAGAGATGCTGAACAAGCCATTCGATGTTCGGATGCCTCCGGGGCAATGCAGGCCGGAAACATCGCGCGTTGCAATATTTGGCGACGAGGCAATCCGGGCATCGATAGCGCGTGAGCGCGAGACCATGGCCGAGTGGCAGGATGAGCTTGACGAGCTGAATGCGCAAGGCCTGGCGGCGAAGGGGTGACGGCGTAGGACAGCGCCTCAGCGGGCCTATTCGCCCTTCTCCGCGGTGCGAATGCTCCACCAGCACCACACCCCCAGAGCGACCGCGGCGGCCCACGCAATCTGCTCCCAGGTGCGCCAGCGCTCCAGGGCCTGCATGATCGGGCGGAACACCAAGAGCGGGCAGACCAAGGTCAAGTACAGGCTGGCTACCGTGTGGAGGCGGGTGTTCGGCTTCATTGCTAGTGCATCGAACTGGGGGGCGGCCTCAAGTGTGAACCAGCCAGCAGCCGCTGGCGAGCGGCTGCCGAGGCCTTGAATGATTGGAGGACGCTTGGTCCTTCAACGTGCCGCCGTTGGCTAGCCCTCCGAGGCGTAGAACGCCAGTCCGCCAGCCTGTCCCGCTGCCAACTGGAGCAGCTCGCCGACGCACGCGGAAATGGCTGGTTGCAGTTTCGTCAACGCAGCTCGAAGTTCCAAACAAAGTTCGTGCGGCGCACCGTCGATAGTGGCGCTCACCCCTCCGTGACCATGTTGGACATTGAAACGCGGGCCGTCAGCATGCCCCAGTTGCTGGTTTCGGATCTCAATCAGGACATTCCGTAGCGACACCCATGCCTGCAATTCTTCTGGAGTCTGAAATGCTCGGGCCTCTACCTTCCCTCGTAGTTGGCTGGCCTCGGTTTCAAGGTTCTTGGCTACAGAGCCAGGGGCGGCGTACCCCTGTGTGTACATCTGACAGAAATACACGATGGCGAGCTTGCGGAGGTGATCCGCGGCGCTGTGGCATTCCGAAGTGGATGGCAGCTCGCGCTCAAACCCTGCAGCAATAGCAGCGTCCTCCGCAAATGCAATGTGGGGATCTAGCTCACGGCCTGTCCGCGCAACGAAGTAGGCATTGAATGCGATCTCTTCGGCCTGGATGGCCGAGCTCAGTGGGGCGCGGCTCAGCGTGTCTGCCAAGTCCAGGCAGGCTGCTGCGTCCGTCAGTGCTGAACTCCAGAGCAGCGATCGACCGATTAGTTCTTGTGTCATGCAGTCACCGGCGAGGAGTGGGCGTGCGGCATAGGCATGGTACGGCGAAGGCAGGGCGATCACCCCAGCCGCCCTGATGGGCCGCCGTGTGGCCAGCGCGCCAGGATAGGCTGCCCCAGGCCCTGCTTGCTGCAGAATTTAGGCACATGCTGTCGGCTGCGCATCCCTCTGATGGGTGAGGCGGTTGCCGGCGCTACATTCACCGCATGTGCTCGAACTACGAACCCGTCACGTCAGCTGATCGGCTCCTGGCTCACTTCGGTGCGCATCGCGAGGAAGATGCCCCTCAGGTCGAGGCGTGGCCGCTCAGCAAGGCACCATTCATTCGCCTGGCCGAGGACGGTAGCGGCAATCGGATCTGCGAGGACGGGGTGTTCGGCCTGCTGCCGCACTTCGCCACGGAGCTGGCCTTCGGCCGCAAGACCTATAACGCGCGCAGCGAGACAGTGGCCGAGAAGCACAGTTTTCGCCAGGCGTGGAAGGCCGGGCAGCGATGCATCATTCCGGCCGAGCGGATCTTTGAGCCCAAACACGGCCAAGACAAACCTGTTCGCTGGGCCATCCAACTGCCGGGGCAGGCCCCGATGGGGTTGGCCGGCATCTACCGGCGCTGGAAGGGGCCTGATGGCCTCGAGCAGTTCACCTTTGCAATGCTCACAGTCAACGCAGACGGGCACCCGGTGATGCAGCACTTTCACCGCCCTGAAGACGAGAAGCGCATGGTCATCATCCTGCCAGAAAGCGACTATGGCGAGTGGCTGTCGTGCCCCGTGGAAGACGCGCCGCGCTTCTTCCGGCGCTGGGAGGGGCCGCTTGACGCATATGCGGCGCCGCTGGCACCCCGGACGCGGAAGGCCGCAAAGGTCAAGGCGCCAAAGCCCGGGGGCAGTGAACCAGACAGCATGTTCTAGCTTGCGCAACCCAGCTCAACGCGACCCGGTCAGTGTTGCCGGGCGCTCTCAAAACGGATCGTCCGGGTTCCACTTCGGCCGCGGCGGAGTTTTGTGACTCGGCGGCAGCTCGTCGCGGTCATAGATGGTTCTCGGCTCCATCGAGCCCGGCATGCGCACGGCGCCCGGGTCGCGCTTCAAGGCTTCCTCTTCGGACATCTTCCAGCGCGCCACGCCCACCTTGCCGGTGGTTTCGCAGCGCATGCGCCAGGACCATTGTTCGACTTGCTTCATGGGCCATATGCTGCGCCTTCGGTGGCTCATGGCGCGAGCCAGGTCGTGAAGGACCACCCTCGAAGGTGGGAATACCGCCACCCCTCGGCGGGATGGCGATCACACCAGTCGCCCAGAGGGCGCCCCAAGGTCCCGCAGGTCAAACCTGCGTGCAATCACACCCTTGTGAGCCCCTGACGTGATACCTCTGATCATCGCGGTATCACAGTCACTTAGCCGTTCACGCTCCGCGACTAACGGCGGGAGGTTCTTCTAAATTGGCCGGATCACTTCCCATCAGTTGCCGCAAAGAACTCATCAAGCTTTCGCGTCTGCTCTTCCCGGAAACGGCTGATGATGTCGACGTTCTGATTGATTGCCGAGAGGACGTTTTGCGCGAACTCAATCGCGGCGAGTGTCGGCATCACAATCTCCGCGCAGATCTCGCGTACTTGCTGGCCCGTAGGGTTCGCCGGATCCACTTCACTGGAGCTATGTAGACGCAGTCTACAAACTGGAAATCCGAGACTGATCTGGCTGATACCTTCGGCATAGATAGTCGGAACTGGTCCGCGCTGAACCAACAATGGGGGCGTTCCCTCAGCGGTGGTGTTACTCATTTCGGTTCAACCTTTAAGCTCAACAACATGGCGGGAAAGTGCTTCGGCTCTGCTGCACGGCCTGTGTCAAAGCGAATGACTCTTGCCGTAGCGATCGACTGCTGCGCTGGGACTTCGAATTTCACGATTGTGTCCACGAGTGCTGTGCTGGTCGGCGCAAAACTCACCAGCGGTGCTTCTTCCTCGAAGGAAGGGACACATCTGTCTCGGGCTGAAGGCTTCCATGTGCTCTTCAACATGTCGATCATGGAAACGAAGCGGATCTGAAGGCCCGTGTCGAAGGTTCGTGACAGTTCAATCAGAGTCTGAACTGAGAGCCGACCGTAGCTGGGGTCCTCGAGGCGAGAGACAGCTGCCTGTGTTGTTCCAAGACGCTTTGCCAGTTCGCGCTGTGTCCATCCCCGCTGGTTGCGAATCGCGCGAATTTGATGAGCGAGCGCAGTGACCACTTCTGCCTGCACGTAGGCATGCCTAGCACTGGGCTTCTCCATCATCCGACGGAAACTCTTCTCCAAGGATTGTGAGAGCGACAAACGAGGCTGTGCCGTCCGCGACCTGCTGAGCGCGAGTCGCTGCGGTGTCGAGGGCTTCAGGGGGCTTGTAGACGTTTTGCTTGTGAGTGCAGAGGATAGTGATTCCAAAGCACTTGGCGTCTGGAACAAAGTACCCGATGGCCCTGGTAGCGCTGCGATAGGCCTTGTACCGAATTTCATAGAGTTTTCCGCCCCCTTTCAGCTTCTTTGCATGTGGTTCGTTCCACTGGCTCTGTTCAGTGACCGCTAGATGTGCCACAGCCCGACTGAACGCTTCGCGCGCGTAGTCGTCGTAGCGGTCAATCTCGTCTTGCACTTCGGTTCGCCCGGTCGCGGAACGGAACGTAGCAAAGCTCCATAGAAGCATATATCAATTATGTGATTTTACCGTGCAAGCGAGACACCCAACTCAAGGGTATTCGCGGCCTATTTGGCGCTGCGCGCAGTTCTAGGATGGCTGCAAATGTTCGAAGCTTGAACCAGTGGATGCCCTATGTCGCTTTGTGCGGCGGGAATTCGTTGTGCCTTACATCCATGGGAGGTCAGCCAGCTCTGCTTGCCTCCTCCCCCAAAGGTGGGGACTGCACCACCCCCTCGGCAGGATAGAGATCGCGTACTCAATCGCCGAAAGTCTCTCCATCGACAGGAGATCACCATGCAGTGCCAGACCAACCAGCCGCCCGACAGCTTCGCCCCCGTCCTTCAGAGCTTTCTGAGAGCCTCGGGCCAATTGTTCCAACGCCGCCTGCCGGATGACTTCGAAGCGCTGGGCGTGGAGTCGGCAATGCCTGGCCTGGAGGTCAGCGACTCCACCTGGGACGCTTGGGCAGACGCGGCGGCTGAAGAGGTGGTGGACTAGCTGGCGGAATCGAGTACAGTCGGCTGGAGAACTAGAGCTGGCGGGGCTCTTGACAGTCCCCCTCTCCTCCAAACGAAAAGCCCCGTCGCGTAAGCGTCGGGGCTTTTTCTTTCCGGCGTCGCTTGTGCAGCGCGTTGCCAGCGCCCCGGCCATCGCGTACAAGCGGGCTCATACCCCGACGCGCACCTGGCGCACACACCGAGGACTTCAATATGAGCGGCAAACCAACCACCACCAACGGCGCAACGGCCGAGCAGCCCGCGGCGCTGCCCAAGCGAGCCAAATGCCCCAAGGGCGTGCCGCCGTCCAAGCTGCTCTCCTGCAGCAAGTTCCGTCCGGTCGGACCGGATCAGCCGCAGACCTGCGCGCTGTGCGGCCGCACCCAGAAAAGCGCCTGAGCGCGGGCACCTCGGACGGATCTTGAAATGGCTTGTATTCTGTAAATATATCGTAATATGCGACGCTGTCTCAAAGCCATGCGCTCGCATCCATGTCCTCTTCATCCTTCCGTCGCCGCCCGTTCGCGCGCGCCCTCACCACGGCCAGCGCGACGCTGATGCTGGCTGCCTGCGCCACGCCCACGGCGCCCTCCAGTGCCGGCCCGGGCGTCGAGCAGGTGCTGGGCCGCGTCCACCGCTGCAGCGCCAGCCTGAGCCTGCGCTCGCAGGCGCTCGATGCCCAGCAGGAGGCGGCCATCTGCCGCGAGCTGGCCGCCATCGAGACGCGCTTTCATGCGCTCTTCCACACCGCCGGCAAGCCGGTGCCGCATGACCTGAACACCTCGCTGCGTGCCAATATCTACCGCTCGGGCGATGACTTCGTGCGTTATGCCGGTGCCCACTTCAACATGCCCACCAACAACGGCGGCATGTATCTGGAGGGCCTGCCCGGTCAGCCGGGCAACCATGCCGAGTTCGTCGCCAACCAGCGGGCCGATGGCACGGTGCGCAATCTCGGCCATGAGTATGTGCACTACCTCGATGGGCGCTACAACCTCTACGGCGACTTCTGCGCGAATCTGCATGACTCGCATGCGCCGCCTGAGAATTGCCCGCGGCCGGCGCCGCTGACGCCGTATCTGGTGTGGTGGACCGAGGGTGTGGCCGAGTACGTTGCACGCGGCAACGAGCATCCCAAGGCACTGCAGGCGGCCGCCGCCAAGAGCTTTGCGCTGAGCCAGTTGTTCGACACCGGCTACGAGGCCAACAGCGGCGATGCGCGCATCTACAGCTGGGGCTATCTGGCGGTGCGCTTCATGATGGAGCGCCAGCGCGACAAGCTCGAGCAGATGCTGGCCTTCACCCGCGCCGGCGACTATCCGCGCTACCAGGCCCTGCTGCGCGGCTGGGGCAGCAGCCTGGACGGCGAATTTGCCGCCTGGCTGGAGGGCCTGGCGGCGCCTTGAGGCACGAGGGCCAGGCTCAGGGGCGGCGGGCGCTGGCAAGCGCCTGCTGCAGATCGTCCCAGAGGTCGTCCACGCCCTCCAGCCCGATGTAGAGCCGCACCAGGCGGCCGCTGACATCAAAGGCCAGCAGCGGGTTCGGCCCGGCGTTCTGCGCCCGGCCGATGGCCGAGGGGAAGACGAGGCTCTCATGCCCGCCCCAGCTGACGCCGATGCGGAACAGCTTGAGCGCATTGCAGAAGGCCGGCACGTCGAGGTGCGGCGCCAGTTCCAGGCTGAACAGGCTGCTGAAGCCACTTAAGCTGGCATTGCCCGCGGCGGCGGGCGCCTGGCTGGGATGCAGCACCGCGGTCACACCCGGATGGGCCCGCAGCCGCTCGATCAGCACCGCGGCCGCCGCCGCGTGGTGCTGCATGCGCAGCTGCAGGGTGCGCATGCCGCGCACCAGCAGCCAGGCCTCCATCGGTGCGAGCTTGGCGCCCAGATAGGGGTAGACCAGATCGTTCAGCGCGGCGATGCGCGCGCTGCTGCCGGCCACCACGCCGGCCACGGTGTCGCTGTGGCCGCTGAGGTATTTGGAGGCCGAGTGCACGACCAGGTCGACGCCGCAATCCAGCGGGCGCTGGAACACCGGCGTGGCCCAGCTGTTGTCGCAAATGGTCACCACGCCATGCTGGCGCGCCAGCGCGCAGAGCTCGCGCAGCGGCTGGGTCTGCATCACCCAGGAGGTCGGGCTCTCCAGGTAGAGCAGGGCGGCGCCGGGCAGGGCGGCGGCCACCGCGGCCGGGTCGCTGCCGTCCACATACTCGACGCGCACGCCCAGGCGCGGCAACAACTTCTCCATGAAGCGATAGGCGTCGGGGTAGACATGGCGCACGCAGAGCATGCGGTCGCCCGCCTTCACGACCGAAAGGATGGCGGCCGAGATCGCCGCCATGCCGCTGGCAAAGCCGCGCGCCGCCTCGGCGCCCTCCAGTGCTGCCAGCTTGGCCTCGAACTCCATCACGGTCGGGTTGTCGCCGCGGCTGTAGATGGGGCCGCTGGTTTCGCCCGCGAAGCGTGCCGCCATGGCCTCGTAGCTGGCGAAGGTGAAGAGCGAGGTCTGCGCGATCGGCGGCACCACCGCGCCCCAGGGGTTGGGGGCATCGGCGGTGAGCGTGGCGGCGACCGGATCGTGGGGGTGTTGTGGCGTCATGGTCATCAGGGTAGCGTGACTTGCAGGGGCGCCCGGCCGTCCCACAAGGTGTCGAGCAGCAGCTTGCCCTGTGCGCTGACGCGCACCTGCTGCTGGCTTCCCTTGCGCTCGGTGCTGATGTCCAGGCCCTGGCTGCCAAAGGCGCGGATCTGGCGCAGCGCCATGCGGGGCCAGGCCTGCGGCAGGCGTGGCGCGAGCGCGAAGCGGCGCAGGCCGAGCGGCTCGATGCCGAACAGCCCCTCCACCACCACGCGTGCGTACAGGCCGCTCTCGGCCGACAGATGGCGCTGCTGGCCCTCGGGCCAGGCCTCCACCGCATAGGGCACATGCTCGCCCAGCAGGCGGCGCTGCGAGTAGTAACGGAAATAGGGCAGCACGCGCTCCAGCTCGCCGCTGCGCATCAGGCCGCGGAAGGCATAGAGGGTGGAGCGGTCCCAGAAGGTGCTGTCGCCGGCCTCGGTGAGCACGCCGTTGGCCGACCAGAGCTGGGGCGAGAGCAGGGCCTCGACGGTGCCCGCCTGGCGCTCGTGGATGCCGAAGCTCAGCGGCAGGGCGATCCAGGCGCGCAGCTTGTCATTGCCCTCGTAATAGCGGTAGGTGTCGAAGCCGCCGACGCGCGCGGCGAAGTGGCGGTCGATGGCCTGGCGCAGCGCCGCGGCCTCGGCGCGCAGCGCCGGTGCCCGGGCAGGATCCAGATCCTCGGCCAGGCGTGCCGCGCCCAGCAGGGCGGCATAGGCCAGCACATTGGTGCTGAGATTGGCCTTGCCGGCCGGGAAGCGGCCCTCCAGCTCGTCGCTGTCGGAGTGGATGATGCCGGTGGCGTCGCGCTGGCGGCGGTTGTATTCCAGGCACCAGGCTATCAGCGGCTGCAGGCGCTGCGCGCCGTCGCGGTCGCCCTGCGCGAGCGCGAAATGGCTGGCGCCGTAGGCAATCATGGCGCAGTCGCCGCGGTCGCCGGCGCCATTCCAGAAGCTGCGCCCCTCGGCCACGATGGACGAGGGGATGGGCTTGTACTGCGCGTTCATATAGCTGGCGAACCAGCGGAAGCTGTTGAACGCCGATTCGACCCCGGCCTGGTCGCCCAGATAGGGGAAGAAGGGGTTCACATACTCGGCCTGGTCGTTGGCCCAGATGGCGGCGTAGTAGCGTGTGCCGCCGGGGCCGTGCATGAGGCCGCCGCGGGTGGCAAAGATGCTCTCGGCGGCGCGGATCTTGGCAAAGTCGAACATGGTGTTGAGCGCCGGCTCGGGCGTCTCCAGCACCAGCTGGCCGCGCCATTGCGCCAGCTTGGCGGCGCGGCGCTCGAAGGCCTCGTCAGCGTCCACATGCACCATCTCGTTGGCCAGCCGGGCCATGAACACCAGGTCCACCGCAACGCGCTGCTGCGGTGCCAGTTCGCCCTCGCGGCCCGCGGCGCTGACCTGGATGCGGTAAGCCCCGTGGGTGCCGGCCTCGGCCGCGGTGGCCTCGCTGCGCAGCAGCGGCTTGAACTGGTAGCGCACGCTGC